>RCMY010003649.1_pt1 | contig 18215 bp, 15 predicted proteins | sample 2041341 | NCBI WGS metagenome assembly RCMY01 (sample SAMN09708234, study PRJNA481090) | Marine sediment metagenome, whole genome shotgun sequencing project. | reverse complement strand
ATGACTGTTAGAGCAAAAAAATATCTTGGGCAACATTTTTTAAAAGATGAAAATATTGCTAAAAATATTGCCGATACCTTAACCGAAAATGGCTACGATAACGTACTCGAAATCGGTCCGGGAATGGGTGTTTTAACAAAATATTTATTAGATAAAAAATTCACTACATGGGTTATTGAAATCGATGATGAATCGGTTACATATCTACAAGCACATTATTTGCATTTATCAAATCGAATCATCACTGGGGATTTTTTGAAAATGGATTTGAATAAACTTTGCGGTGGAAAACCTTTTGCCATTATTGGTAACTTTCCGTACAATATTTCTTCACAAATCATCTTTAAAGCGATTGAAAATAAAGAACTTGTACCCGAAATTTGCGGAATGTTTCAAAAAGAAGTAGCGCAAAGAATTACCCAAAAAGAAGGAAATAAAATCTACGGAATACTATCTGTTTTGACACAAGCATTTTACGAGGCGGAATATTTATTTACCGTTCCTCCGCATGTATTTAATCCTCCTCCAAAAGTAGAATCTGGAGTTATACGATTGGTTCGAAAAGAAAATTACACCCTTCCTGTAAATGAAGCGTTATTTTTCAAGGTGGTAAAAACTGCTTTCAATCAACGTAGAAAAACGTTGAGAAATAGTTTAAAATCGTTGCAATTATCTGATAAATTGAGAGAAGATGTTATATTTGCCCAGCGACCAGAACAATTATCTGTAGAACAATTTATACAGCTTACAAAAAGCATTGAACAAGATGGCCATTGAGATAAACAAAGAATTTATAGAACGCATAGAAGAACTCATTGAATTTAATGAGCATACTACTATTGAATCTCTTTTATTCGATGAGCATCCCGCGGATATTGCTGAAATTATGGATCAGCTTAATTTGAACGATGCCACTTATTTGTTCAAGTTATTAGATAGTGAGCGCACGGCAGAAGTCTTAATGGAAATTGATGAAGATGATAGAGACAAAATTCTTCAAAATTTATCCAACAAGGAAATTGCTGATGAAATTGACGAATTAGACACCGATGATGCCGCCGATATCATTGCTGATTTACCCATTGATCGTAAAGAACATGTAATTTCAGCGATTGAAGATAAAGAGCACGCCAAAGAAATTGTAGAGCTATTGAATTACAAACCTGATACAGCGGGTGGTCTAATGGCAAAAGAGTTGGTTCAGGTTAATGAAAATTGGAACATTCCGAAATGTATTAAAGAAATGCGCATTCAAGCGCACGAAATTACTCGAGTACACTCTATTTATGTTGTAGATGATAACAATGTGCTAAAAGGACGATTATCGCTGAAAGATTTGTTAGTTACTTCGTCAAAATCGCATGTTTCCGATATTTATATTTCAAAAGTTGATTCGGTAAACGTAAATGATAAAGCGGAAGATGTTGCTCTGATAATGCAAAAATACGATTTAGAGGCGATTCCTGTTGTCGATGATGAAAACCATTTAGTTGGTAGAATTACCATTGATGATATTGTTGACTTTATTAAAGAAGAAGCCGAAAAAGATTACCAACTTGCCGCAGGTATTTCGCAAGATGTAGAAGCAGATGATACGATTTGGCAATTGACAAAAGCAAGATTACCTTGGCTTTTTATTGGTACTTTGGGAGGAATTGGTGCCGCAAGCATCATAAGTGGTTTTCAAGTTGTATTGAGTAAATATGCCGAGCTTATCATTTTTATTCCGCTAATTCAAGCAACTGCCGGAAATGTAGGGGTACAATCTTCAGCAATTGTGGTGCAAGGTCTCGCAAATAATACGATTAAAGGAGAAATTTTACATCGATTATTTAAAGAATTTCTTTTAGGATTAATTAACGGGGTTGCTTTAGCATTCGTTATTTTTTTGGTGAGTAGGTTTGTTTTTCAAACCGATATTCGTATTTCATTAACAATCGGAATTGCTCTAGTAACGGTTATTGTAAACGCCGCATTAGTTGGCACATTCATCCCAATTTTTCTCGATAAAAGAGGTATTGATCCTGCCGTGGCGACCGGACCCTTTATTACAACAACTAATGATGTTTTTGGTATTTTAATCTATTTTTGGATTGCTAAATTAATCCTAGGTTTTTAGATTAAATTCCTTACTTTTTTATTATTTTTTTACTTTCTTAAACAATACCATAGAGTTTAATTTTTTCCTTAATTTTGCACTTCATTCACGAAAAAAAAATAATGACGGTAGATAAAAAATCTCTAAACTTTATAGAACAAATAATTGAAGAAGATTTATCCAACGGATTAGATGCTTCTAAACTTCGATTTCGATTTCCACCTGAACCAAACGGGTATTTGCACATCGGCCATGCGGCTTCGATTTGTTTAAATTTCGGATTGGGATTAACTTATAATGCGCCAGTAAACTTGCGCTTTGATGATACAAACCCTGCCAAAGAAGAACAGGAATATGTTGATGCCATCAAAGAAGATATTCAGTGGCTTGGTTTTCAGTGGGATAAAGAATTGTATTCTTCCGATTATTTTCAACAATTGTACGATTGGGCTGTTCTCATGATTAAAAATGGAAAAGCTTATGTCGATGATCAATCATCAGAACAAATTGCAATCCAAAAAGGAACTCCAACGCAAATTGGAACTAACAGTCCGTTTAGAGATCGCTCTGTGGAAGAAAACTTAGCGATTTTTGAGCAAATGAAAAATGGTGACTTTGCCGAAGGAACACACGTACTTCGAGCAAAAATAGATATGAGTTCTACAAATATGTTAATGCGTGACCCAATTATGTATCGCGTTTTGCGCAAATCGCATCATCGTACCGGAAATGATTGGAATATTTATCCCATGTATGACTGGACTCATGGTGAATCTGATTATTTGGAAGAAATATCGCATTCGCTTTGTACCTTAGAGTTTAAGCACCATCGCGAATTATACGACTGGTTTTTAGACCAAGTATATGATGAAAATAAAATTCGACCTAAACAGCGTGAATTTGCACGAAGAAATGTGAGTTATACTGTAATGAGTAAGCGAAAATTGTTGCAATTGGTAGAAGAAAAATTGGTAAAGGGCTGGGACGACCCAAGAATGCCAACAATTTCAGGTTTGCGACGACGAGGCTACACCCCAAAATCTATTCGAGATTTTAGTGAAGGTGCCGGAATTGCAAAAAGAGATAATGTTACCGATATTGCTTTATTAGAATTTCATATAAAAAATGAATTAAATAAAACTGCACCAAGAGTTATGGCGGTTTTAGATCCTGTAAAAGTAATTATAACGAATTATCCTGAAAATAATGAAGAAATTTTAATTGCCGAAAATAATCCGGAAGATGAAACTGCAGGTTCAAGAAATGTGCCTTTTTCAAAAGAAATCTATATAGAAAAAGAGGATTTTAGAGAACAAGCGAACAAGAAATTTTTTAGATTAAAATTGGATAATGAAGTGCGATTAAAAAATGCATATATCATCAAAGCTAATTCTGTGGTTAAAGATGAAAACGGCGAAATATCAGAAATTCATTGTACCTATGATGAAGATTCTTTGAGCGGTAGCGGAACCGAAGCCAGCAAACGAAAAGTAAAAGGAACCATTCATTGGGTTTCTATTGCTCATGCTGAAAAAGCGGAAGTTCGATTGTACGATAGATTGTTTACCGCTGAAGCACCGGATAGCCATAAAGACAAAGATTTTAAAGAATTTATCAATTCGGATTCTTTACAAATTATTGAAAATGCTTTTGTTGAACCAAGTTTGAAATTGGCAAAAGTTGGCGAGAGATTTCAGTTTCAACGTTTGGGCTATTTTAGTGTTGACAAAGACACGACTTCTGGCCATTTGGTTTTTAATAGAACCGTGCCTTTGCGAGATTCTTGGGCAAAAATGGAACAAAAAAATAATTAATTCGAGATTGTTAGATATTGAAAACGGTTGAAAAAATAAAACTCCCTATCTTAAAAGAAATGGAACTCTTTGAAGTAAAATTCAAAGAATCAATGATTTCAAACGTTTCTCTGTTAAACAGGATTACGCATTATATTGTGCGTCGAAAAGGAAAACAAATGCGTCCGATGTTTGTTTTTTTGGTGGCCAAAATGGTTTCCGATGGTGATTTTAAAGATAAAACATATCGAGGCGCATCTATCATTGAATTAATTCATACCGCAACTTTAGTGCATGACGATGTAGTAGATGATAGTAATCGTCGTCGAGGATTCTTTTCTCTGAACGCTTTATGGAAAAATAAAATTGCTGTTTTGGTAGGAGATTATCTTCTATCTAAAGGCTTGCTACTTTCTATTGACAATGATGATTTTGACCTTTTAAAACACATTTCTGTAGCCGTTCGCGAAATGAGTGAAGGTGAGTTATTACAGATTGAAAAAGCGCGTAATTTAGATATTACCGAGGAAGTTTATTTTGAAATTATCCGAAAGAAAACAGCTACTTTGATTGCGGCTTGTACAGCTATTGGCGCTGCTTCTGTTGATGCCTCACAAGAAGATATTATAAAAATGCGTGAATTTGGCGAATTAATCGGAATCGCTTTTCAGATAAAAGACGATTTGTTTGATTATACCGATGATAAAATTGGCAAACCAACAGGAATTGACATCAAAGAGCAAAAGATGACTTTACCCTTAATTCACACCCTAAATATTTGTAGTAAAGAAGATAAAAAATGGCTGATTAATTCCGTGAAAAATCACAATAAAGATAAAAAAAGAGTTAAAGAAGTCATCGCATTTGTGAAGCAACATGGTGGTATTGAATATACTACTAACAAAATGAAAGAGTTTCAAAAAAGAGCTTTACAAATTTTAACAAACTATCCTGAATCTGACTATAAAGATTCTTTAATCACAATGGTTAACTATGTGATTGAACGAGAAAAATAGGAGTATTAAATTACCATCGAATCAGAAACTTCTAAAATTTCTTCTAAAAAAGCCCTGTTATTACTTAACCTAGGCACTTTATGTTGCCCTCCTAACTTCTTCTTCTGTTTTAACCACTCGTAAAAAAGTCCGGTTTTGGCTTGGTGAACTTTTGGCATGGAAAGGGTCATATTTTTGTATCGCTTAGCTTCGTAATCCGAATTGATTCGTTGTAACTGCCCGTCTAAAATCGTTGTAAATTCCTTTAAATTATCAGGTGCATTGCGAAACTCAACCATCCATTCGTGTGCGCCATTATCTCTTCCTTTCATAAAAATTGGAGCTACCGTATATTCTTTTAAAACAGCATTCGTTTTTTCACAAGCTACTTTAATGGCTTCCTCTGCATTTTCAATAATCAATTCTTCTCCAAACGTATTGATAAAATGTTTTGTTCTTCCCGTAATTTTAATCCGGTACGGATCTAGCGATGTAAACTTCACGGTATCTCCAATTAAATAACGCCATAAGCCTGAATTTGTAGTGATTACAATAGCATAGTTTTTATCAAGTTCAACTTCAGATAATGGAATTGCTATGGAGTTTTCACCATCAAACTGATCCATTGGAATAAATTCATAAAAAATTCCATAATCCAACATTAACAATAACTCTTCTGAATTATTTACATCTTGAATTGCAAAAAAACCTTCAGAGGCATTGTAGGTTTCGAAATAGGTAAACCGATCACTCGGAATCAGCTTTTTAAACTGCTCACGATACGGACCAAAATTTACACCACCGTGAAAAAAAACTTCCAAATTTGGCCAAACTTCTAAAATATTATTTTTGCCGGTAACTTCTAAAACCCGATTTAAAAGCACTAACATCCAAGAAGGTACTCCGGTCAAACTTGTAATATCCTCTTCTAAAGTTTCTTGAATAATTGCTTCCATTTTCGTTTCCCATTCGCTCATTAAAGCAGTTTTCTGACTTGGCGCACTACTAAAATCCGCCCAAAAAGGCATGTTTTCAATGATAATCGCCGATAAATCTCCAAAATAACTATCCTGATTTTCGTAAACTGCACTACTTCCACCTAAACGCAAACCTTTACCCTTAAACAATTCGGTATCTTCATTGTTATTAATATAAAGGCAAAGCATGTCTTTTCCCGCTTTCATGTGACAATCTTCCAGTGCTTCGTCGCTTACCGGGATAAACTTACTTTTTGCATTGGTCGTTCCGCTAGATTTCGCAAACCATTTAATTTTTGACGGCCAAAAAATATTTTGTTCCCCTTTTCGGGATCTTTCAATCAGGGGCTCAACCGACTCATATTGCTGAATTGGAACTTGCTCAGAAAAGGATTTATAATCTATTAAAGAGGAAAAATCATATTTTATACCTATTTCGGTAAACTGCGCTGTGCTGAGTAAATCGAATAAAACTTCATTTTGAGTTTCGAAAGGATGTTCAATAAATAAATCAATTTGATACTTTCGTTTTTTCAAAATCCAAGAGACGACGGTATGAAATAATGGAATTTGCATAGGAGTTTAAAGCCTTTTTTGTTTTATCTTTAGCCTTTAAAAATACTAAAAAAAATAATTGATTTATGGCAAAGGTTGGAATAATTATGGGAAGCGATTCAGATTTACCAATAATGCAAGAAGCGATTGATATTTTACAGAGTTTTGATATAGAAACTGAAGTCGATATTGTTTCTGCACATCGAACTCCTGAAAAACTTTTCGACTATGCCAAAAATGCTCATTTACGTGGTATTCAAGTTATTATAGCTGGAGCTGGAGGTGCAGCTCACTTACCTGGTATGGTTGCTTCCATGAGCCCGTTACCTGTAATTGGTGTGCCGGTAAAGTCAAGAAATTCTATCGATGGTTGGGATTCTGTACTTTCTATTTTGCAAATGCCTGGAGGAGTTCCTGTTGCAACAGTAGCATTAGATGGCGCAAAAAACGCAGGTATTTTAGCTGCACAAATAATTGGCTCTTCGGATAAATGCATTTTAGATAAAATTATTTTTTACAAAGAAAGCTTGAAATTAAAAGTACATCAGGCAGCAGAAAAATTAAAAAAATAAACTTTTACTATTGGTCTAAATTCTAACTTTTACTTCTTTTTAAGCTTACAATAAATTTCTTTTTAACATCAATCTATTTTTACAATGGACAATCCTTTATTAAAAAAATTCACAACTCCTTTTTCTACTGCTCCTTTTTCAAGGATTAAAAACGAACATTTTAAACCTGCATTTGATGAAGGAATTATTTTGGCAAAAGCCGATATTGATCGCATTACCAATAATACAGAAGCTGCAACTTTTGAAAACACGATCGCTGCTTTAGATTTTTCAGGAGATGAATTAGATCGTATTTCAAGCATTTTTTTTAATTTGAATTCGGCAGAAACCAATGATGAAATTCAGAAAATCGCACAAGAAGTTTCTCCATTATTGACAGAGTTTTCTAACGACATCGTTTTAAATGAAGACTTGTTTAAAAAAGTGAAATCTGTTTTTGATCAAAAAGAGACTTTGAAACTTTCTACAGAACAACAAACCTTACTCGAAAAAAAATATAAAAGTTTTGTTAGAAACGGAGCGAATTTAAATGATGCTGATAAAATAAAACTTCGTAAAATTGATAAAAAACTTTCTACTTTAAGCTTACAATTTGGTGAAAATGTTTTAGCTGAAACAAATACTTTTGAATTGCTGATTACAGATGAAAATCAGTTAAAAGGCTTACCGGAAGGAACAATCGAGGCCGCTAAAATGATGGCAAAAGAACAAAACAAAGAAGGTTGGATGATAACCTTAGATTATCCAAGCTACATTCCTTTTATGACCTATGCCGATAATAGAAATTTACGAGAACAATTAGCCAAAGCCTTTGGAGCCAGAGCCTATCACAAAGAGAAAAATGATAACCAACAAATTGTTTTAGATATTGTAAAACTTCGTTTTGAGCGTGCCAAATTATTGGGATATAAAACCCATGCTCATTTTGTTCTAGAAGAACGAATGGCGGAAACTCCTCAAAAAGTGGAAGAATTTTTAGAAGAGCTTCTTGTAAAAGCAAAACCTGCCGCTCAAAAAGATATTGAAAAAGTTGAAGAATTAGCGAAAAAAAATGGAATTGAACAATTACAAAAATGGGATAGTGCTTATTATTCTGAAAAATTAAAGCAACAATTATTTAATTTGGATGATGAAAAGTTAAAACCATATTTTCAATTAGAAAATGTAATTCAGGGTGTTTTCACCATCTCTAATAAATTATACGATCTTAATTTTGAGGAAATATTCGATATCGATAAGTATCATAATGATGTAAAAACCTATAAAGTAAGCGACATTAACGACAACCTTATTGCTATTTTCTATGCAGATTTCTTTCCCCGAAAGGGAAAAAGAAACGGAGCCTGGATGACTTCTTATAAAAATCAATGGATAAAAAATGGCGAAAATTCTCGTCCACATGTTTCTATAGTTTGCAATTTCACAAAACCTACAGAGACAAAACCTTCGCTATTAACTTTTAATGAAGTCACCACATTATTTCATGAATTTGGACATGCGCTACACGGAATGCTGGCGAATACAACCTACCCCGGTTTATCAGGTACTCATGTTTTTTGGGACTTTGTTGAACTTCCTAGCCAGATATTTGAAAACTGGTGTTATGAAAAAGAAGCCTTAAATTTATTCGCGAAACACTATCAAACAAAAGAAGTTATTCCGATGGAATTAGTGGAGAAAATAAAAGAATCGTCGAATTTTCTAGAAGGAATGGCAACCTTACGCCAATTGAGTTTCGGTTTGCTAGACATGGCATGGCATGGTCATAATCCTTCCAAAATAAAAGATGTTAAATCGTATGAATTGAAGACTTTTGAAGATACTCAATTACTACCCGATGTAAAAGAAAATTGTATGAGCACCGCATTTTCACATATTTTTCAAGGAGGTTATTCTTCAGGATACTACAGTTACAAATGGGCAGAAGTTTTAGATGCGGATGCTTTTGAAGCCTTTAAAGAAAAAGGGATTTTCAATAAGGAAACGGCAACAAAATTCAAAGAAAACATTCTAAGTCAGGGAGGCACAGACAAACCAATGACCTTGTACAAAAAGTTTAGAGGGCATGAACCGAATACGGATGCTTTGCTGAAACGAGCCGGCTTAATTGAAAAGTAAACTTATGAACCTTTTCATATTATGAATTATACTTACTTTTACAATCTATAAAAATCAAAGAAAAACAAATGAGCACATATGATGTAGCCGTAATAGGCTCAGGACCTGGAGGATATGTCGCAGCTATTCGTTGCGCGCAACTAGGCATGAAAACAGCAATTATAGAAAAATATGCCACTTTGGGAGGAACCTGTTTGAACGTAGGTTGTATTCCGAGTAAAGCGCTTTTAGATTCTTCGCACCATTATGAAGATGCCATTAAGCATTTTGATGCGCACGGCATTGAAATTCCGGGTGAACTTAAAGTTAATTTGGAAAAAATGATTGCAAGAAAGCAAGCCGTAGTTGATCAAACTACCGGAGGTATAGATTTTTTAATGAAAAAAAATGAGATTACCGTTTTTAATGGTGTCGGAAGTTTTAAGGATGCTACTCATATTGAAATCACAAAAAATGATGGCGCAAAAGAAATTATAGAAGCAAAACATACCATAATTGCGACGGGAAGTAAACCTTCTAATTTGCCATTTATCACTTTAGATAAAGAACGAATTATCACATCAACCGAGGCTTTAAAATTAAAAGAAATTCCGAAACATTTAATTGTTATTGGTGGTGGCGTTATCGGATTGGAACTCGGACAAGTATATAAACGTTTAGGTTCTGAAGTTACCGTTATAGAATACATGGATCGTATTATTCCGACAATGGATTCTGGGTTATCTAAAGAATTAAACAAAGTTTTTAAGAAACAAAAATTTAAAATTAACACTTCTACTAAGGTAAAATCGGTAGAACGAAAAGGTGATGAAGTTCTTGTAAAAGCCGATGATAAAAACGGAAAGGAAATCGAATTTACAGGTGATTATTGCTTAGTTTCTGTAGGTCGCCGACCTTTTACCGATGGACTAAATGCAGAAGCAGCAGGAGTTAAAATTACCGATCGCGGACAAGTAGAAGTAAATGATCATTTACAGACTAACGCTAAAAATATTTACGCTATTGGCGATGTGGTTCGAGGAGCAATGTTGGCGCATAAAGCAGAAGAAGAAGGAACGATGGTAGCCGAATTAATTGCCGGTCAAAAACCACATATTGATTATAATTTAATACCAGGAGTTGTTTATACTTGGCCAGAAGTTGCTTCAGTTGGAAAAACAGAGGAGCAATTAAAAGATGCCGGAATTGACTATAAAACAGGTCAGTTTCCTATGCGTGCTTTGGGAAGAAGCCGAGCCAGTATGGATTTAGACGGTTTCGTAAAGGTTCTTGCCGATAAAAAAACAGATGAAATTTTAGGAGTTCATATGATTGGTGCTCGAGCTGCCGATATGATTGCAGAAGCTGTTGTTGCCATGGAATTTAGAGCTTCCGCGGAAGATGTTTCTCGAATGTCGCATGCCCATCCAACATTTACAGAAGCAATTAAAGAAGCCGCTTTGGCAGCTACGGATGACCGTGCCTTGCATATTTAATGACTTTTATTTATTAGAAAAAAAATTAAAAGTGGTTGTTGAAAGATTATATGTAATTTTCAACAACCACTTTTTTAGTAGGAAATAAATATATTTTTGAGAGATTCTAAAATCATAACCGTAAAAAATAATGCAACTATTAAAACAAAGTTGCTGCTTTGGGCGCAACAATTTGAAGAAGTTGTTTGGCTAGATTCAAATACGGAACTCCAAATTTCTATGCAGACATATTCTAATTATGATGCCGTTTTAGCGGTTGGTGCAGAGAAAAGAATAGAATGTTCAAGCAAGCAGTCTTTTGAAAAATTACGTTCGTTTCAAGAGTCTACTAAAGATTATTTATTTGGTTATTTAGGTTATGATTTAAAAAATGATATTGAAAACTTACACTCTAACAATTGGGATGGTCTAAATTTTTCAGATGTTGATTTTTTTCAGCCGAAAAAGGTTTTTCTTTTAAGAGAAAATCAATTAGAAATTAAGTACTTAAGCCAATATTCCTCTGAAATAGAAAACGATATAGAATGCATCTTATCTTTTGGTGCTTCAAATATACCTGAAATAGAAACTCATGAAAAACCTAAAATTCAATCTCGGCTTTCAGAAATAGAATACTACCAAAAACTCGAAGTTATTTTAGAACATATACATCGAGGAGATATTTATGAAGTGAATTTTTGTCAGGAATTTTATGCCCAGAATACAACGTTAAATCCTGTAAAAGTATTTCAAAAATTAAACGATATTTCGAGTCCACCATTTGCTGCATTTTTAAAAATAAATAAGCATTACGCCCTTTCTGCTTCCCCAGAACGCTTTGTGAAAAGAATAGGAAATAGCCTTATTTCACAACCGATTAAAGGAACGGCAAGAAGATTGAAAAATAGTTTTGAGGATAAAAAAATCGCCGAAATTCTAGCTAAAGATCCGAAAGAAAGAGCCGAGAATATAATGATTGTCGATTTGGTGAGAAATGATCTTTCTAAAACAGCGAATAATGGTACTGTTCGAGTGGAAGAACTTTGTAAGGTATATACTTTTAAACAAGTGCATCAATTAATTTCAACGGTTATTTCTGAAGTTAAAAATGAAACGAACAGCATTGATATTCTAAAAAGTCTATTTCCTATGGGAAGCATGACAGGAGCACCAAAAATTTCTGCTATGGAAATTATCGAAGAGCAAGAAAAAACAAAAAGAGGTTTGTATTCAGGTGCAATTGGTTATTTCAAACCAAATAACGATTTTGATTTTAACGTGGTCATTCGTAGCATTTTATACAATGCCAAAAATAAATATGTTTCATTTTCGGTAGGAGGAGCCATCACTTCGCAATCGATTATTGAAAAAGAATATGAAGAGTGTTTGATCAAAGCCGAAGCCATGAAAAAAGCGCTTCAATAATTCTTAAATTTAATTTAAATCTATTTTTTTAACGGTCGACTTTCGCAAAATTAACAATGGAAAAGAAACGCCAACAGTTAAGGCAATCAGGATAAAAATCATCGTGAATCCGTTTGAAAAAATTGCCTCAATCAAATCCAATCTTTTTGCATTATCATGCTCCATAAAGGTAAATTTCATCACCGAAAGAATCGTTTTATAAGCAAAAAATCCCGGAATCATAGGAATAACTGCGGGTATTGAAAATACTACCGGTGGCTGATGAATTTTATGAGATAGTGGTGTACTTAATATGCCAACAAAAACAGCTGCGATCAAACTAGAAGAAATAATGTCAAATCCAGCAAATTTTAATAAAACAAATTTGATGAATCCAGCTCCAAACCCTAAAGCAAAAACAGTTAAAATTGCTTTTTTAGGCATATTGAATAACACTCCAAACCCTACAGCTGCGATTCCCGACCAAATGGCTAATTCTAAAAAATTAATAGTGTTTATCATCATCCTATAAATTTAATTGAGAATAAAATCATTGCAGAAAAAAGTCCGAGTGCAATTGCTAAAACTGTCATAAAACCATGTGTCGAACGTACCAAGCCAATCAAGAAATTGCCGTCTAAAAAATCCGTGAAGGAATTAATCAAAGCCACACCGGGAACTAAAAACAAAACAGAAGTTGCCAAAGCAGTTTGCGGATCGGTACCAATATTATAAACTACGCCCAAAGAAGCCAAAGTTGAGGCTATAAACGATGCTAGAAAAACACTGAGATACACATTATATCTTTTGGTGTGGGTAAATTGATGAATAAAAACTCCTGCAAAAGTGCTAACAAAAGCTACAATCATATTGATATAATCGCCACCAAAAATATTACAGAAACCCATTCCTGCAAAACTTACCGCAATCAAAACAACAATTCTCGGATAACGTTTCTGCTCTTTGATACGCTTCAATTCTTCTTGAATTTGCTCCATGCTCCAATCTTCACTAATAGCATTCCAACTTGCTTTGCTGATGGAAGAAATCGTAGAAAAATTAATGCTATGTGGCGGAATTTTTCTTACCCGAGTATAGGCTTCATTTGTTGCAGAATCTGTTAAAGTTAAGATGATGGTTTTGTGACTAATAAAACTATATACCTCGCAATTTAGCACCGATGCAAAGCGATCAATATTTAGATGAACTCGATTTGTATTGGCACCAGACATCATCAATAAAGAAGCGATGTCTAGAATTAAATTGGAAATATTTTCAAGTTTTTCTTGAGAATTCATAAATTACGACAACTAAAATTATAGTGATAAAATTAATCTATTATAAAGCAATTACTCAGAATTTATAATGCTTTTTGCATCTTTTTTTCGATTTCAGCCAAAGCTAAATTACCAATGCTACCTATATGTGTATGCTTTACCTTTTTGTTTGGTTTGAATGCACCTTTTTGAATTTTTTCACCGGAATTTTATAAGCATCACGAAAAGGTGTTCCGTTTTGAACAAGTTGATTTACCTCTTCCACACTAAACAAATAATCGTACATTTTATCTTGAACAATGTTCTTTTTAACTTTGATTTCTTTTAAAGAAAATACAAACATTTCTAAACAAGCTTTTAAACTTTGAATATTAGGAATCAAGCCTTCTTTTAACAATTGCAAATCTCGATGGTAGCCACTAGGCAAATTATTAGTAATTAAAGTTAACTCGTAAGGAAGTGCTTGAATTTTATTGCACTTACCACGAATTAATTCAAAAACATCAGGATTTTTTTTGTGTGGCATAATGCTAGAACCTGTTGTTAGTTCATCAGGAAAAGAGACAAAACCAAAATTCTGACTCATATACAAACAAATATCCATAGCGAATTTAGATAAGGTTCCGGCTAAAGAACTCATGCCGAAAGCAACAGATTTTTCTGCTTTACCTCGGCTCATCTGTGCAGCTACCGAATTGTATTTCAAAGTTTCAAATTCTAATAATTTTGTAGTTTCTTGTCTATCTATAGGAAAAGAACTGCCATAACCTGCAGCCGAACCAAGTGGATTCTGATCTACAATTTTAAAGGCGGCATTTAACAAATGTACATCATCAATCAAGCTCTCCGCATAAGCAGAAAACCACATACCAAAAGAAGAAGGCATTGCAACTTGAAAATGGGTATAACCTGGTAATAAATCATCTTTGTATGTATTGGATAAATTGATTAACAAATCGAAAAACTCTTTCGTGAGTAACTTTATTTCAGTTATTTCATCTTTCAAATACAAATGTACATCAACTAAAACCTGATCATTTCTTGACCGAGCCGTATGAATTTTTTTACCCGTATCTCCTAACTTCTGGGTTAGCAAAAACTCTACTTTTGAATGTACATCTTCAAAGGTGTCTTCAATGGTAAATTCTCCTTTTTCAATTGCTTTAAGGATATTGTCAAACTCCTTTTCCACGGCATCAATTTCTTCTTTGGAAAGCAAACCAATTTTATGAAGCATCTTTGCATGTGCTAAAGAGCCAATGACATCATATTTTGCGAGAACCAAATCCAATTCTCTGTCATTTCCTACAGTGAAAATATCTATTTTTTTATCAGTGCTAAATCCTTTATCCCAAAGTTTCATATTATTATTTTATAAAATTTCTTCTAATAGTTTAATGTACAATTCAATTCCCGCATTTATTTCGTCGACAAAAATAAACTCATCTTCCGTATGTGAACGAAGAGAATCTCCAGGACCTAATTTTAATGATGGGCAACTTAAATTTGATTGATCGGATAAAGTTGGCGACCCGTAAACCTTTTTTCCTAATCGCATTCCGGCTTGCACAATTTCGTGTTCTTTTGGAATGGAGGAAGAATTTAATCGTAAAGATCGCTCTTTTACTTCTACGGAAACATGTTTCTTTACAACATCTAAAACTTCTTGATTAGAATATTTATCGGTTACACGAATATCCACGACAAAATGACAAGAAGAAGGTACAACATTATGTTGTTCACCAGCTTCAATTTGTGTTACGGTCATTTTTACTTCACCTAAAGTATCCGAGACATCGTTGAATTTATACGTTTCAAACCATTTTATAGCTTCCATCGCCTTATAAATGGAATTATCGCCTAAACTATGTGCGGCATGACCTGCTTTTCCGTGCGCATAACAATCTAAAACTAGAAGTCCTTTTTCAGCAATCGCAAGGTTCAACAAGGTTGGTTCTCCAACAATAGCGAAATCAATCTTAGGCAATTTTGGAACCATACTTCTTATACCCAATTCACCGCTGCTTTCTTCTTCGGCAACCGCCAACAAAAGCAAATTATATTTTAAATCTTTCTTGGTGTAAAAATGAACAAAGGTGGCAATAAGTGCAACTAGAGAGCCTCCCGCATCATTACTGCCCAATCCAAATAATTTACCATCTTCAATTTCGGCATAAAATGGATCTTTGTTATATGCTTTATTCGGTTTAACGGTGTCATGGTGCGAATTGAGTAAAATGGTTGGTTTAGCAGGATCAAAATATTTATTTTTTGCTGAAATATTATAATCAGAAACCTCGAAATCTACTCCCTTTTCCGCCAGATAATGCTGAATTAATAGTGCAGTTTTATCTTCCTCACCTGAAAAGGAAGGTGTTACAATTAATTGTTGCAATAATTCGATCGCTTCTTTTTTTAATTCTTTTATCATAAGCTTAACGTCGTAAATTTTTGATTTTTATCAGCGATTACTTTGGGGTTTCCAATAATTACTTTTTCAACTCCTTTTTGCAAGGATTCAAAACAGTTTTCCATTTTTGGCAACATCCCATCTGCTATTATATTGTTGTTTTTTAAGTCTTTATACGAATTAGAATTGATATATTCAATAACAGAATTATCATCGTTCACATCTTGCAAGACTCCATTTTTTTCGAAACAATAAATTAGTTCCACATCATAATCTTGACTCATCCCTTTTGCAATTTCACTTGCAATTGTGTCGGCATTAGTGTTTAACAATTGCCCTTTTTTATCATGCGTAATCGCACAAAAAACAGGAACCATTTTATTTTCTAAAAAAACTTTAATTGCAGGAGCATTTACCTTATCGACATCCCCTGCAAAACCATAATCAATATCCTTCACAATTCGCTTGTGTGCCAAAATGCAGTTAGCATCGGTACCTGATAAACCGATTGCATTACATTCTAATTTTTGAAGCTCTGCGATAATATTTTTATTCAACAAACCGGCGTAAACCATAGTAACAATTTCCAAGTTGGCTTCATCGGTTATGCGCCTACCACCTATCATTTTAGGTTGTAAACCAAGATCATTCGCCATTTCTGTTGCTCTTTTTCCTCCACCATGCACTAAAATTTTATGTCCGTTCACTTTTGAGAAATCTGCTAAAAAAGAGCTAAGTGCTTCTTGATTATTAATTACGTTTCCTCCTATTTTTATGACTGTTAATTTTTCTTTCATTTTTAGGAGTTTTCTAGTATTTTTTTCAATACCAATTGTGCCGCATAAGTTCTATTATTTGCTTGCTCTATAACCAAAGAGTTTGGACCATCGAGAACCTCATCGGTAACGACAACATTTCTACGAACCGGCAAACAGTGCATAAATTTGGCATTATTGGTCAGTTTCATCTTTTTATTATTGATAGTCCAATTCTTGTCTTGAGAAATCACCTTTCCATAATCATTAAATGAACTCCAATTTTTTACATATACAAAATCAGCATTTTCAAAAGCTTTATCTTGATCGTATTCGATTGCAGAATTTTTAGTGATTTTAGGATCCAATTCATATCCTTTCGGATGGGTAATCACAAAATTAGCATCTTGCAATTGCATTATTTGCACAAAAGAATTAGCTACAGCATGTGGCAATGCTTTTGGATGCGGCGCCCAACTCAAAACAACTTTTGGTTTGTGATTTACTTTATTTTCTTCCAAAGTAATAGCGTCGGCTAATGCTTGCAACGGATGACCGACAGAACTTTCCATATTCAAAATCGGAACTGTAGCATATTTTTTAAAATTATTTAAGACCTCCTCTGAGGTGTCTTTTTCTTTATCGGTTAAGCCAGCAAAAGCACGAATTGCAATGATATCGCAAAACTGAGAAATTACCTGAGCAGCTTCTTTTACATGTTCTGATTTTCCTGCATTCATAATAGCTCCATTTTCATATTCTAATGCCCAACCTTCATCACCAAAATTCATAACCATCACATTCATTCCTAAGTTATTAGCCGCTTTTTGCGTACTTAGACGAGTTCGTAAACTAGGATTAAAAAAAAGTAAACCTATAGTTTTATTTTCGCCTAATACTTTGAATTTTAAAGGATTTTTCTTTAATTCTTTAGCTTCATTGACCCAACCTTTTAAGGAATCGATATCGTTAACAGATAAATAATTCATTATAATTTATTTAAAATTTTAGTGAATGGAATTTCATTATTCATGGCTTTAATCATAAAATTATCGCCCAGACCATTTACCACCCAAGTTTCAATATTTTTATTTTTTAATATAGCCGCAGCATCTATTTTTGATTGCATACCTCCCGTACCTTGAGAAGATGTATCGGTGGATATTTCTTTTTGCAAAGAATCAATATCGGTTACGATTTTAATGGTCTCTTTTACCTTTTCATTCATCGAAGACTTGGTATAGATTCCGTCGGTATTTGTAGCAATGATAACCAGATCTGCACAAAGTAAATTTCCTGTTAAAGCTGCTAATTTATCATTATCACCAAATTTGATTTCATCGGTAGCAACTGTGTCATTTTCATTGATAATGGGAATATAATTATTCTCTAATAACACATTGATCGTGTTCATGATATTATGTCGAGAATTTTCTCGCTCAAAATCGGCATAAGACAGTAAGCATTGTGAAGTAAGCAGGCCTAATTCATAAAAATTCTCATGAAAAATACGCATTAAATGTGGCTGACCGATTGCTGCAAGTGCTTGTTTGACATTAATTTCTTTTCCTTTGCTTTCTAGATTTACAAACTGTTTCGCAACTGCAATCGCACCAGAACTCACAATAATAAATTCATGCGTTTCTTTCAATAACACAATTTGCCGACCAATATCTTCAATTTTTCCTCGAGAAATTTGATTGGTCTCTTTGGTAAGGGTATTGGTACCAATTTTTAGTAAAACTCTTATTTTATCTGATTTGTCCATCTCCGAAAACGTACCATTTATTAGTTACCAAATGCTGCA
>RCMY010007088.1_pt1 | contig 18225 bp, 17 predicted proteins | sample 2041341 | NCBI WGS metagenome assembly RCMY01 (sample SAMN09708234, study PRJNA481090) | Marine sediment metagenome, whole genome shotgun sequencing project. | reverse complement strand
GGCAATACATTCACCGTTGAAGAATCTACTGATCGTGCAATTACAAAAATCAGAGTTGTCTGCGATCCAATTGGCTAGTTATGCTTGTTCTCGCGCCCCCTTATCGAGCGTATGCCAAACCGGGTGCCGTGAACGCGTACGAGGCGTTGTTGCCATGGAACATCACGCCTGACGAGATCTATTGCTGGTGGCAGGGATTCATAGCAGGATGGTTCCCCGATCGTAGTCCTTGCCAAGCTGGTTCTTTACGACAACCAGCGGTAATCGCTCGGAACTCAAACGGCGGACTATACGAGCCACCACGATAAGGGCTGGTTGCGGAACCGCATTCGTAGTTGCTCGTGTTCAGCAGCCGAGATGTCCGAGCAATCAAGGATCAGCAATGACAGCAGTCCTGAAAGTGGTGTCAGGTCGCTCACCGAGGTGTCCGCGCAGTCGAGGGATGCATGATTTTCCACAGTGTTTCCTTTGATCGTCGCTTACGAAAGCCAATTTGTCAGAACTGCGTAGATTATTGATACTCAAGCTTGGTCACACTGACCGGGAACTGCTGACGGAACGATAGGCGAACGGTAGCAATGATAGTGTCCTTGTATTGGCAACAAGCCATTCTATTAATGGACACAGAAATGAAACAGATTCTTTCAAACACTCGCGGCAAAGTTGTCCTGACTTCCATTATCAGCGCTGCTTACGCCATTTCTCTGACGGCCTTTGCTCATGATGGGGTCATTGAAGATGAGTTCGGAACCGTCAGTTTTTCTGTAAGTTGTGATGCGGAGATACAACCAGCAGTTAACCGTGCTGTCGCTCAGTTACACAATATGATGTACGTACATGCCGAAAAGATGTTTGGCGAACTTGCCCAGGAAGATGCTGATTGCGCCATGTTGTATTGGGGTATGGCGATAAGCAATTTCCATCCGCTTTGGCCAGGTTCTCCCAGCAAGCCGGAGATGGCACGCGGCAAGGTCGCAATTGACCGAGCAGTTGAACTAGGTGGTGCAAACGCCCGGGAAAATGCCTATATCAATGCTGTCGCTGAGTTTTATTCTGACAGCGCAAGCTCCTACCCCGAGCGTATCGCAGGATGGGCGAAGTCGCAAAAAACGGTATTTGATCAGAATCCGGATGATGTTGATGCGGCAGCGTTTTTTGCATTGTCTCATCTGGCGGTAGCATCGAAATCAGACAAGTCGCTGACCAACCAGAAAGAAGCCGGCCTGCTGCTCGAGAAATTGCACGCGCAATCACCGAAGCATCCAGCAGGATTTCATTACCTGATTCATGCCTATGACAATCCCTTGCTTGCCAGCAAGGCGGAAACTGTATCTCGTGCCTACGACGAGATCGCACCATCGCTCCCACACGCGTTGCACATGCCCTCGCATATTTTCGTAAGAATGGGGTTGTGGGATGAGACGGTACTCTGGAATGATCGCTCGGCTCAGGCGGCACTCGAAAGCAGTCCGGAGGAAATGACACTCGGCCATTTCGCTCATGCCATGGACTACAAGATCTATGCACACCTTCAGCGTGGTGAGCCAGAGTTGGCTGCCACAACATTGGAAGAGATGAACCGGGTTACCAATCATCAGAGCAGTTTCGGTGCGGCCTATGGATTGGCCGCCTCATCGACACGTGTCTCATTAGAGACGGAAAACTGGGAAGCAGCCAGCAAGACTCCGATTCGTGCTCAACAATCCATTAATTGGGACACGTTTCCTGCTACCGAGGCTATTGTTTACTTTGCCAGAGGTATAGGTGCAGCGCGCGCTGGCGATGTGGACGCTGCAGAAATCGCTAAAACATCACTACTTGCACTGCATGAGCAATTACGCAAGGATGGCCCTGCTTACTGGGAAACGATGGTCGAGTCACAGCTCAATTCGGTTTTGGCATGGATTGCCCTTGCACAGGATGACAGGGTCCTGGCTGAGAAACTGATGGTGTCTGCCGCAGAACTTGAGGATTCTCTGGGAAAGTCCCCGGTTACGCCAAGTGCTGTGCTACCGGCTCGTGAATTGTTAGGTGATTTACTGGTATTGCTTGGCAAACACGATGCGGCCCTGTCGGCCTATGAAACTGCACTGACTGTTTCACCGAATCGTGCACGGAGCCTTCGAGGAGTGATGAGAGAGGCAATTGCTACGGGGGATACACAAAAAGCCGACCTTTACAAGGTAGCAATTGCTGACCTGGCTGCGTCTCCGGAATAGGTCAGAAATCCAGGTTCAAATCAACGCCAGCAACCCGGTCGACAGTACCGGGAATACAACGAGGCACGACAGCAATAGCAGTAGGGCAAGCAGGAAGGGGAGGGATTCCCTGACTACTGCAGACACTGTTGTATCTGCCTGTGCGGAAGTCAGGAATAACAGGATGCCCACTGGTGGCGTAATCAATCCGATGGCTGAGGCGAGCACCACAACCACTCCGAATTGAATGACATCTATCCCCTGTGCGACAGCAACAGGTGTAAGAACGGGAATAATGAGAATCATCTGAAGCATTGGACCAACAACCGTGCCCAGAAATACTATCCCGATTGCCATGGCACCAAGCAGCAGAGTAGGTGGAAGTCTCAGGTCGGTCAGGGAGTCTTGAATTTCCTGTGACAGTCCCATGTTCGCAATTATCCACAAGGTGCCGCCGGAGATTGCAATAATGCTAAGCACTCTTGCGCTTTCCAGCGCCGATTTGATAATCGTCGAGCTTAAGGTGAGCAGGTCCAGATCACGATAGACTGCAATGCTGACTACGATGCTATACAGAACCGCGATTGCTCCTATTTCGGAAACGGTAGCCACACCCTTGACCATGCAGAGTATGATCAGCATGGGTAAAAGCAGTGCCAGATAGCTGCCTTTGAGTGACTCCTTCACTTCGTGAAATCCTTTCCACGGATGGGCTTTGTAACCACGCCGACCGGCAATCAGAATGGACGTTATCAACAGATACAAGCCCATTAGCAGGCCGGGTACGATACCAGCAACAAACAGGTCACTGACTGGTACGTCATTGAACAGGCCAAACACCACCAGAGGAATTGACGGCGGAACCAACAGACCGATACACGCCGAGCATGCGGTCACCGCAGCTGCATAGGCACCTGGATAGCCATCTTTCTGCATGGCCGGTATCATGATGGAGCCAATAGCAGACGCGTCCGCAACAGCAGAGCCGGATATACCTCCAAACAGTATGCTTGTTCCTATATTGACGTGAGCAAGCCCGCCACGACTCCATCCGATCAATGCATTTGCCAGTCTGAGTAAGCGACCGGACATGCCACCTGCGTTCATGATGGCACCCAACAGGAAGTAGTAGGGGATAGCTGAGAAAACTGGCCGATCCAACCCCATCAAGAGTGTTTGCATCAAAACCACTGGAGGCATGACAGGATAGACAAATGCATAGACGATGGTAGATAACGCTATGCAGAGGATCACCGGAAAACGCAATGCCATGGCTCCCAGGAATACACTGAACAAGAGCAACAGTTGCGCAGTCATGAAGATTTACGAGGTAGCAGGTACCTGCCCAGATAATCTCCCAGATTAATGAGGGCCGATAATCCAATCAGACATAATCCAATACTTGGCGGAATGAATTTCGAGGCCAATGAAAGATCAAGTGCCGGCATTGTCATGCCACTGTAGATTTCCATGGTGAGCGAGATCTGTGGAAGCATCCAGATGACTCCCACGATCACCAGTAAGTCACTGACAGCAAGAATCAGAGTCTGAGACAGTCGGATGCGGCGTCCAAGAAGATCAACGGCAAGGTGGGAATGTGTTGCCCACAAGTGGGCGGCTCCCAGCCAGCCGAATGACAAGAGCAGGAGTGTGGTCACATCCATTGCCCAGAAAATGCCAATACCAAACAGGTACCTGAGAACCACCTGGATGCATTCCAGGACAACAAGGGCCATCAGAATCGCACCCAGCAAGAATGAACTGATTCTGAGTACTCGTTTTCGCAGTGTTAGTAGCGTGGATCTGGATGCATATTCAAGCACTAATGCAATTCTCTGATCTCCGCAGCCAATCCAGCTGGCCAGACATTGCCTTCATATTCCTTCTCCATGGAATCTGTCGCCTGAACAAAGCTTGAGATATCCGGTGCGTTGACAATGATCCCTGATTCAGTCAACGCCCGCATCGCATTGGCAAGGGCGTTCTCGTAGTCCGCCTTCGATTCAGTTGCGGAACGCAGGCTGGCGGCCATTACCCACTGGCGTTGTTCTGCATTCAGTGCGCTCCAAGTGTGCTCACTGATCCACGCAGCCACGCCGGAGCGATTCCAGTTTATTGGCGAAAAATGTCTTATCACTTTAACATTGCTGCCGGAGACAAGATTGATGACACCGTTGTCCTCTCCGTCAACCATCCCGGATTTTAGCGCCATGAACATTTCGCTTCCTGGCAACGGCGTGGCTATCGCTCCCCATTTTTCGAAAATTTTGATAAACATCGGGTGCGGTGGCACGCGGATTTTCAAACCCTTCAAGGTGGCAACGTTCGTTACAGGTTTTTCAGTGGTAGAGATAACTCGCGGTGAGCGATCCTCTACAATTCCAAGGTACCGGATATGGTTAGCTTTGCGTACCGGTTCGAGCAGATCGATCAATAATGTGCTTTCCGCAAAACTTCTGAAATGTTTCTGATCCTGGAAAATGAAAGGAAGCAGGCAAACCTGCACGAATGCCGCCTCTTTGAGCAGGGCGATTGCTGAAAGATCGATAACCTGCATGTCGAGCGAGCCAACTTGCAGCTGTGCCCAGTTCTCTCGGATACCTCCCAGCGCAGCCAGCGGAATGATCTGTACATCCATGGCACCTGCGGATACGCTTTGCAGTTCCTTGGCGAAACGTATTGCACCGCGCCCTATGGCTCCATCAAGCGTACCTACGTGTGCAAGTTTCAGTGTTTTTGTTGCCGCAGATGCGCTCGAACTCCAGATAGACGGGACGGGTAGAATGAGCAAAATCAATATCATCCAAACAGACCAGAACTGTCTTTCGGCACGTCCACGCATGGAAAAATCATGCAGTATTCTGTTGGCGGGCATGCTGGATTGATAGGAATACATGTCGTGACCCCTGATAGACAAGGTGGAATTGCCAGCACTCAATTCGCTTGTCTTTATGGTGATTGGCAAGTACTGTTCAATCATAGCTTTGCTGCGCTTTACACATTGCCTGATGATGGAAGCACGATTTATTCAAATTGTCGACAGTAAGTTTCGAAAATCGTGAGATCAGAACTCTACAAATCTGCGTCAAATCAACAGTGTGCGAAGGTTTTGTTCAAGTATGCGCCAATCAGATCCGGGTCTGATTGATGTTTCGCGCCAAACTTTTTGGAGCCCCCAGGCTGGAATGGGACGACTTGCCGATACCTCCTGTTTCTGGCGTGCGTGCCAGATGCGTACTTTATAGATTGTTGTTTTCGTTCAATCAAGAAGTGCAGCGAAGTTTGCTGTCAGGCATGCTCTGGCCAGAGAGTTCAGATCAACAAGCCAGAACAAATCTGAGGCGTGAAGTGCACCTGCTTCGTCGTCATCACCCTGTTTTTGACAAGTGCATTGAATCGACACGTAGTACCTTGCGATGGGTCATGCCGGAAAAGTATGAACTCGATGTTGAGCAGTTCAGGGTGTCGAAAAGAGAGTTCGATAGTGGTGAGTCTGTGGATGAGCGACAGACTGCAGGAATGCATGCGATTAATTTCTACAAGGGTGATCTGTTGCGTGGTTACGAAGATTCATGGATTGCAGAAAAGCGGCGTCAGCTTGAAATCGAGTGGATGTCACTTGCGGAAGAGCTGCTCGAATTGCTCAATGGTCTGAATTGCTTTGAGTCGGCCATCTCTGTGGCCAGGCATATTCTGGCGCGGGATCCTCTGCATGAGTCCGTCTACGTTGAATTGCTGTTTGCTTATAAAAAATCAGGAAACGTCGCTTTAGCGATGCACACCTATCATCAGTGCGCGTCATTGTTGAGGACTGAATTGGGTATTGCGCCAAATCCGGCTCTGGTGAATATGTACAGATCGTTGACCGAGCATGAATCTGAACGCCCAACAGTTGATATGGAACTCAATCAACCCATGGATAGGGGAGATTCCCGGTTTGTCGGGCGGCTTAGTGATCTGGTAATTATCGAACGCGCAATTCTAGCATCAGGCACGCGCAGCAGGCTGATTGCAGTATGTGGGGAAACAGGGATCGGTAAAACCCGACTAACTGAAGAAGCGCTTCGGCTTGCTGTCTCACGAAGACTACCCGTTGCCCGTGCATATTGCCATGCCAATACCAGTGATCTTGCATTCTGGCCTATAAAACAATGGTTAAAGACGGCATGGGTTTGTGAGCGTCTGGCTGTGATTGATGAGGTATGGAGAGAAGAGATCGTTTACCTGTTTCCCGAATTAGGTGCGAAGCGGATAAATATACAGCGGGATAGCAAAAGCACTCGAGGAAAATCCAGAGGGAAGATATTCGAAGCCTTTGCACACTTGATGACAGTTACCAGCAATCTTGAGCAGTACGAATCTGAGCCTGCAATTTTTTTCATAGATGACTTGCAGTGGTGTGATCAGGACTCGTTGGAGTTTCTGCAGTTTCTATTCAATTTTGACTACGGCCGCTCAGTTAAGGTTCTGACCACTGTACGGGACACGTCATGCGCACCAGATCATGCTCTTCCTTCTCTGCAAAGGCAACTTGAAATGAATGATCAGTTGACCGAAGTAGCACTGAGTGCGCTCGGCTCAGGTGAAGCTTTATCCCTTGCAATGAACCTGGCCGAGCAGCTGCCAAATCCAAAGCGAAGACCATTGGACCTGGAGAAGATTTCTCGCTGGTCCGGGGGCAATCCGTTTTATCTTGTGGAGTCGGTGCGGCATATTGCAACAATGCAAGAGGAGCTCTCACGAGATACGACATTGAACTTTCCGGTTGCACCCAAGATCACGGCAATTGTTCTCGAACGTTTATACAGGCTACAGCCATCGACTCAGAAATTAGTCTGCCACGCTGCAGTGATCGGTCGAAGCTTCTCAGTGGCATTGCTCGGAAAACTATTCTCTGGAAGTGATGAATCCCTGGTTGAACAGCTGGATTTAATCTGGCGGGAAAGGATCATTAGTGATGTTAGTTATGGCGAGTACGATTTCAGTCATGCATGTATTCGCGAAGCCTGTTATGAATCTCTAGCCGCACCAACGTTGTCATCCATGCATGCCGACGTTGCGAAAGCACTTGAGTCCTTGCATGTTTCGAATCCTGATTCGGTTGCATCCCAGATTGCCATGCATTGGGAAATGGCCGGTAATTTGGAAATGGCCTATAGCTGGTATTTCAGGGCATTGCACACGGCCCGGCGCAATCTCATATGCCGTGATGCACTACAGTATGTGAATTCGTGCCTGAGGATCATTGACTCCGACTCTCCATTGGAGAAAAATCTATCAGAGCGTATGGAGCTGTTGTTGTATAAATCGCATATGTTGTCCCTGATCGAAGGGTTTGGTCGACCCAGCGAACGGTTAGTCTGCGACGAAATACAGAAAATTCTGCCGGACATTGCTGACCAGCATCAGATTTTCCGTGCCTTGGCACAGTTGCGTGTGCATGCGACGTTCAGCGGTGAAATGCAGGATGCATTGAATTATTGTCATCGTGAAATGCTCATTGCCAGGAAATCCGAAGATCCTGAACTGATCGTTGAATCCTACCGGTCTTTGACATTCGTTCATTTCGCATCAGGTAATTATGGCGACATGATTGATACGGCATACAAAGGTGTTGAGATTGTTCACAAGGCAGAATGTACAGGTCGCATGGATCCGCTATTTCCCGATTGGTCCGTGTCGATGCTAAGAGCCATGTATGCATATGCGCTGTATCTGGGAGGAGAGACAAACAAGGCTCAAAAAGCTTTCAGGGATTGCTCCAACTATGAAAACAGCCAGGGAGACACGCATGTTGTGGCGCTGGTTCACATGTGGATCGCATCGTTACATAAACTCCGTCATGATGTGGATGCCACAAATCGAATTGGGCTATCGCTAGTCAGTTTTGGGGAGAAATGCGGCCTCTTGAAAATTCGTGGTATGGGAATGTATTTTTGCTCATGGGCGGAAATTCAGAATGGACACACTGAATCGGGTATCTGCAAAATGCGGCAGGCGATAGAGCTGATAGAGACGACTGAAGAATATGCTGCAGTGATCGAGTGGTATTATGAACTCGCGCAAATTTGCATTGATCACGGGGAAACAAAAGAAGCGACAAAACTTCTGGAAAAAGCCAGGCGTATTGTCAAAACGCGTAGTCTGAAATTATTTGAATTTACCAGACATCGCCTCAAGGCAGAACTGCTTGCAAGCACAGGGGGTAAACCGGCGATTATTTTGAAGAGTTTTGAGCGTGCCCGTTTGGTCGCAGTGTCACAAAGTGCCGTATTACCCCTTTTTCACTGTATGACCAGTGAGTATCGGTATCGAGAATCAGTACAGTTGGCAACTCGGGAATTGCATGGGGCGTTGGCGCAGCTGGTTGAAAAATACAAACCTTCAGGGCATTCACATGAACTCCGTGAGGCTGAATCGCTGGTCACTGCCCATGTCAGTGCAATGTTTCTATCTGGATGAACAATTGTACTGGCTCAATAATTGGGGTCCACCGTTCTATTATTATGGCGGAAATCTCGCCGAACTGCCGGCAAGTCGGCTCCCTGGCCGGTCGCTAACGCGGTTGCCGGGCTAGGCGCCCCCGGCTAGGCGCCCCCGGCTAGGCGTCCCCGGCTAGGCGCCCCTGATCGATTCTGTCCCCGGGCACCATTAGAGCCACCGACCAGCACTCGCATGGTTTTTTGATCGAATTAGTCTGTGGGGATGTTGAGAGCGATGTTTCATATTGAGTCTCCGTTAGCTTGAGACCCACAACTCGAAAAGTGCCAGTACACGCATTATTCTGCAGGTGTCCGGCTGATGTCTATCTGCAGGAGTCCATGAGCCATGAACCATAAACAGCACCATAGTGAACGATCAGCAGGCAGACGGGTCAAATCCCCTGACTAGAATTACGCGTGATCCACAAGTCATGGAAGGTAGAGCCTGTATTCGAGGTATGCGTGTCACTGTTGGAATGAATATCGGCCAGATTGGCGGCGATCGTTCCATTGAGGATGTCCTGACGGATTTCCCTTATCTTGAACGTGAAGACGTGCTTGAGGCCCTTCGGTACGCAGCAAAATTGTCGCAGGAAGCGGACGGGCCTGTTTATACTTCCTATACGCTCGCTAACTATAAAAATTGATTTGCATCATTATGTCAATTTCCGACTTATGATCTGGTTACCAGTATGTTACTGAAAATTAGAACTATTCACCGAAAGTGGATGCCCTGCAGGGGGAGTTATAATTCATGAATTCTGTCTTCATCCGTTGTTTAGTGGTTTTGATATTATCAATATCGAGTTTTCCATCCTTTTCAGGAAGTGACTCAGAATACGGAGATATCATCAAGAAAAAACCCGAATACAATAAAATCACAAATCCGAAAAATGACGATGACGATGATCGTGATGAACGCAATGTCTACTATCCCTATCCCTACTACTATCCCCATATCCACCCTGCGTATTCTCGACCGACCCATATGGGGCGCACTGGCATGCCCGGAGCTTTCTATCTTGGTGTAAGCATCGGTGAGTCTAATTTTGATTACGACGATAACAAGGGTGGTGACGCATCATTTTTTCGTTTTGGATATCGTCCCAATAATAGTCATTTAGGATATGAGCTGTCTTACTTCAATTCGGGAGATTCGAAAATAACGAGTTTGACCGATATTGAATTTCAAGTTGATTCAATCAATCTCGTACTGACTCTGAATACTTCAAGGGATAACAGATCTCGACTGAATCTATTTGGTCAAGGTGGTATTTACTTCGCGGATGCTACTTTAACTGGACCATTTGATAGTGTAAGCGAGGATAGTAACGGATTCATACTTGCTGTTGGAATCGAGCTGATGGTTAATCGACATTTCAGCCTTAGAGCTGAAGCGTATAATCTGTTTGACGTTGAGGATTTTGCAAATGATGAATCAATCTCATCGGTCATTTTGGGTGGAAGTGTTATTTTCTAATCTACGTGCATATTACCAAGCACAAACTCTATGCCCGGTTGGCGAGTGCCTGTAGTTTGGTTGTCGGAAAGCATTAGAATGGCCGTACCTGGCAAGCACGCGATCACATCGGCATCATCATAGCGAATCAATTCGTCCATATCGGGCAGCGTACCGAGGACAGCACCGATGATCAGCGCACGCCTGCCGATGTGTCGCCCAAGCACGGTATGGCTGACGGCAGCACCGAGCACTATCTGGGTTACCGAATCCATAATTGCTTTTTTGCCGATTGCATTCGGATTCTTACGGGGCGCTTCCTGGCGAGATGTGGCCAAACATTCTCAGTATGATCCGTGAAATCGGTCAAGCCACTCGATCAATTGTCGGTCTGATTCAGCGTGTCAGGCCAGTGAAGTGTACAGCTCAGCATCTATTGTGCCGGAGGCCAACCCTACCAGAGTGCCCAAAGTCAGAAATTCAAATGATTGCACTACCTGACTTCCACGATTTCCGCATCAGGATCGAATGCCAACCACGCAAATGCGAAATGCACTCCCTGGTCCAATTGCGTCAACTGCCGACCAACCAGATCCCCCTCTATACATCGCCCGAATACATTCCAGTAGCTGCGTGTCTGTTCGTCAACAATCCGGCCATCTTGCAGTACAAAGGTCAGATGCTGCCCGTCCAATTGTGCGCCAAAGGCTGCCGCAGAGGGAATGATGCGCGAATTGGCGATTTTAGCTGCATCAAGGACTGATGCGGCTGAGCTTGCCGCTAGTATGGCTACGGGTGTGCCACTTATCGTCAAGTTGAGCAATGGTGTGTCAGCCAGTGGTGTAAGTGGAATCAATTGTGTGTTCTCGCCAAGCTTTATGCTCAACACGCGCTCCATGGCAGGCAAACGTGGATCGATATCACCATCGAAAAGAAACGGGTTGTTGTCAATGGCGTCGTAGCCTCGATAGGGGTTGTTCCCATAGGGTCGGCTGTATCCGGTGTCACGCGACAACACCTTGCCCTCTGCAAATTGCATTTTGAACTGTTCAAAACTCACGATTTGTGACGGCAACCGAACAAGTTCTACGTCAGTGTAGGTACCTATAATTCCCACACCAGTAAATTGCTGCCACCAGCTTTCTGTCTGACGGTCGTACATGACAAGATCGCTGTTCCTGAGCCTGCCCGTTGTGCCGAAATCAAGCACGCGTGCATTGATGCCCGCGCCAACCGTTCGTTCAAACACGATTGATGCGTTGCACAATGGACAGAAGGTAACCAGGACCGGCGTATCGGCAATGTTGTCATTGACGATCTCGTGATACATCAATATCTGCAGGGGATAGGCCCGCGCCTGACCATCAAGTGATAATGTGATAACTGGCTCAACGCCTCCAAGCCATTGACTCGCACTATCGACACTGACGAAGTCTGGCTCGTCGATCGCAGGAATGCCATCACGAGGCGGCCCACCAGTGAGTATTTCGTCGAAATCCACTGATCCACGCTCATATTGCGTAAGTGGAAATTCACCGCGTGGAAATTGCAGGATCTGGGCACTGGCGACGGCGACAATCAGAACGCCGGAAAGCAGGCTCAGATGAGCGCCTTTTACCTTCAACATTGTTCATTTCCATTACTAAGTGCAACGGTTTTGAAAGTAATCGTGGTAATTGGTTCGAAAAAAATCAGCGCTGACCAGGCGCGCAGATCCACCTGGCAACAGTAGCGTCCCACCCCAGCGAGTACAATTACCACCCGGGTATGGCCATGGCCGGCGGCCAGGCAATGGCAAACGAACGGGGCCTCTGTAGTATCCCTGACCTTGATCATGTTCATCAGCTGTTCGCGGGAGTTGGAAGCACCCGCCTGCAAATCAAGGCCCTCGGCGTGTGTCATCAATTCTTCGTGCATCCACTCATGAAACCTCAGACCGGGCCTGGCAGTTGCGCTAATATATTTCTGGCTAAAAAAATGCGAACAGCAGTATCGAAGACCACCCCTACGGAAATGGTGTCATATGGGCTCGTACTGGAGACTGGGCATGAGCACATACCCTCTCATGATGATGAGCCTGTGACATAATCTCTGCCGCCTCCGCCTGCGAGGCCATGTGGCGACAGATCAAAGTGGAGGATATGGAATATCGACGCCTGATGCTGACGGGATTCAACGTATTTTTCAGTAGCCCTTGTTTACGTCAGTCATCCCTTCCAGCTTCTCACCCCGTGCATAGCGCTTGATATTCTCAGCGATGATCTTGCCGCCTGACACCGGGTCTATCAGCGAGGCAACATGTGGTGTAACGAGAACCTGCGGGTGTAGCCAGAATGCATGATCCTGTGGCAGGGGCTCTGTCGTGAATACATCGAGTGTGGCTTGCGATATTTGCCCATCGGCGAGTGCATCAAGTAGATCCTGTTCCATCAGGTGCTGGCCACGGGCGGCATTGATGAGGCAGGCACCTTCGGGCAGGCTTGAGAAAAGCGTGCTGTTAAGTATTCCTTTCGTCGTTTCTGTCAGTGGCAGCAGGCAAACGAGAATCTCGGTATCGCTCAGGAAATTCTGCAACTGTTCGTCGCCTGCATAGGATTTGACGCCCTCTATGTCCTTCTGGCTACGTGACCAGCAACGCACCTCAAAGCCAAGCTCTGCCAGTGAGCGTGCTGCCACCTTACCCATACCACCCATGCCCATGATGCCGACCTGGCGTTGTTGCGCAATGGGGGTGATAGGTTGTTTCCAGATTGCCTGCGATTGATATGCTTGTAACAAGGGCAACAGGCGATGCAGCCGCAACACGTGTAGCACAACATATTCACGCATGCGCTGAACCATGTCTGGCCCTACAGTCTTGAGTACCGGTATGTGCGACGGGTATTGAGGGTCCTCAGCGACATGATCAATACCGGCACCAATGGATATTGTGAGTTTCAGGTTGGGCAGACTGGCCAGCCACCCTCCAGGTGGTCGCCAGACAACGGCAATGTCGACATCAGATGGTGTCGTCACCGCGGTGTGTGCAAGCACGGTGTGCTCTGGCAACAATGTGCCTAAGTGCCGGACCCACCATTCCATTCTTTCTGCGTTGGGTAGATATAAGGCAATATTCACCAGCTCATGACCCTCAGTTTGAACCTATGCATGCACCCTATTATCCGTGGCATGTTCGTCGTCCTTTTGAGGGTCGACATCACACGGGCCACTGGCACCGCCAACAGGCAGAGACGGGTCATTCAGTCCAACATAACCCCCGTTTTCGCGTGCTACACCTGACACACAGGCATAGAGCTTGGGAAATACAAGCTGCTGAGATACTTCCAGCGTGTGGTGTTCAGCCAGTGCGTTGAGAGCCTCCTGCCCCAATGCGGGATCAGCGCGTACAGACCCTCTATCAGAAGCATCCAGGCGGGGTTGATGCAGGGCCTGACTCAAACTGAAATTGAAGTCGAGCATCAAGGCGGCAACCTGAGAAACGGCAGGCATGATGTGATTACCTCCTGAAGCACCCAGAGCAAACTGCGCCTCGCCATCCCGTGTTGCTACTACAGGACACATATTGGAGGCATTGATGCGTTTGTTGGGCTGCATGGTGGTTGTATGACCGGGCCGGGGATCGAAATAGGAGACGGCGTTGTTCATCAACAAGCCGGTACCCGGCAGTGTGACACCAGAACCGAATCGATTAAGGAGGGTATGCGTCAGCGCGACCATGTTGCCGTGCCTGTCCACCGCGGATAAATGCGAAGTACAACTGTCATTTTCGTTGCCGCGACCAATACGTCGGTTATGCGCGCGCCATGCCGAATTCATGGCGTCGGCATAGTAACACCAGCTTTGCGGTGATGGCATTGGTCCGGGGTCAGGCATGCACTGCTGTACCCTGCGCAAAAAATCACCCAGTCGCGTGCCACCACTGCTATCGCCCAGAGTGTGTAGCATGCTATGCCGATGTATATGTGTCACGGCGTCCGCCTCGACGACTTCATAACGCGCCAGATCAGCCGCAGAAATGCAGGAGCCGCCTTTTCGCAGGTCATGGAGAATATCAGCAGCCAAAGCGCCTTTATAGAATTCATGAGCACCTCCACGAGCGTAACGTATCAACGTGTCGGCCAGTTTGGGTATATGCATGGGGTCACCGGGTTGTAACGGGCGCGCGCAAGGCAGGTAGATATTGGCAGAGCAGGAGTCGCTACTGATCACGTTCATCTCCAAAGCGCATTGCAGTGTCGTGAACCAGCTTGCACGTGGCGATGACAGGGCAAGCCTGATGGCAGGTTCGGTGACCGCTTCCAGTGGAAGGCATCCCCAACGCCTGATAGCATGATCAAATCCTGCGGCTGCGCCTGGCACAGTGATGGCCTGGTAACCTCGCGTATTGGCGTGGTTTTCCACAGTAGGAAATCCCATCAATGTGGTAGGCAAATGCTTGTCGACCGGGTAGTCGTCCGTGTGAGTACCGCTTGACAGCACACCCTGAAAATCCAGCGTAAAGGCACGCTTTTGCTCTGCCAGCCACACCACCATGAGTCCGCTGCCACCGAGGCCACACATCCATGGCTCCACAGCAGCAAGTGCGAGTGCGGCTGCCACGGCTGCATCCACAGCATTGCCGCCGCGTTGCAGTATCTGCCCGCCAGCGCGTGCTGCCTGAACATGTTGGGCCGCTACCATGCCCTGAGCGTCAGATACCGTCGGCTGGCTGAGTTGCCATTGTTCAATATCCCTATACACTTTCGAAGCCTCACTTTTGCTAGTGACCATGCGGGGGAACGCTTCGGATTAGCGAGCCCACTTTTTCGCCAGTAGCCACTTTGGCCTGTGTCGTGCCACCGCATTCAGTCATGTGCTCTGCAATGTCGATCTGTTTTTCCAGGTCATCAGGTGCGATGAACAAGACGCCGCTGGCATCGGCAAGCACCGCGCAGCCAGGCAGTACAGTGACACCTACGCAGCTTACCGGTATTTTGTACCCGCTGCCAATGTCGTAAAGCCGAGTGGGGCTGGGTGAGCAACCTCTGGCCAACAGCGCTAAGCCGACGTCGATGATCTCAATCGGCCTATACTAAAAACGCAACGCCCCTGATAAAGTAGAGAGTTTTTCCGTTCTATACTGGGTCTCCCGCTTCACGGACGTCGAAGGAGAACCGAGTGATGCACATAGCGACACTAGTCCAAAAACGGAGCCCGACGCTTCTCGCCGCCTTCGCCCCGTTCTTGCTGGCGCTCTCTGCCGGTGACGCGTTGGCCGGCGAGGAAACACTCGAATGCCGCCTCTATATGGGGCGCGCAACTGAAGTCACCGATCGAGTCGAGCCGACATTCTCGCCGGTCTCGCTCGGCACCCTGCGCCGCAGCGCCGCCTGCGTGTTCGCCGATGGGCGCGTCGCCGAGAAACAGTTCGTGGAAATCTCGGCCGATCGCAACGGAGGTGCCACCGGCATCACCGTCGGCTACAGCGTCTACGGCTTCGAGAACGGCGACACCCTGATGGCACGCTTCGAGGGCGGCTGGGGCGCGGGCGGCTACAGCGGCGAATACGAGATACTGTCAGGCACGGGCCGCTTCGAGGGCGCGTCGGGTGACGGCACGGTCACCGGCGTAGCGAGCGAATGGAAGACGACCGAAGTCGCCGACATCGTGCTGAACGTGACGCTGCCCGACTGACACCCCGTCGACGGCCGAAACAGGTCTTTACCTCTCACTGCCTGTGAACCTAAATAGGACTGAAATATTCCTATATACGGTTGGTGGAGCATGAAGATGTTGAAAATGAGCAGGTTGACCGATTATTGCACGGTCGTCCTGGCCCACCTGGACGGCAATCAATCGACTTATTTGAGCGCGGCTGAAATTGTCAGATCCAGTGGAATCGCCTGCCAGCTGCCAGCTGTAAGCAAGGTATTGAAAATGCTGGTAAAAGCTGGTCTGCAAAGAGTTAATAGCCCGGTGCCAGTGATAAGCCTGGTGAGCTTGCGGATCAATTCTGAAAGGGGGTCTTGAGTCAATGTCCACCGCTACCAACAAGATGGCGTCCCTGGTCAATCGTCGTTACGAACACGGTTTCGTTACAGATATTGATTCAGACGGACTGCCTCCCGGATTGGATGAAGACGTTATCCGCGCGATTTCCGCCCGGAAAGACGAGCCAGAATTCATGCTCGAGTGGCATCTCAGGTCGTATCGACACTGGCTGACGATGCAGGAACCAGGCTGGGCACATGTGCACTACCCGGAGAAAGACCACCAGCGAATCTCCTACATCTCCGTACCTGTATCGAACAAGGACCGCCCCAAGAGCCTCGACGAAGTCGATCCCAGGCTGAGTATCTGCAGTGCTTGTGGCGACGGCCCGACTTGGGCGGCTCCATGAAGACTGCGAGTCCCGGACTGCGAGTCCCGGACTGCGCGTCCCGATACCATGGGTGTAGATTTGTTGGTGTGGCAGCTTGGTGGCGATACGTGTTTAATGCTTCCCATACTCTTAACAACATGTCCGCAAACGCGCAGGAGAAAGCGGTCCTTGTTGACACAGGTTCGGCTGCGGCTGCTCGAATTGGAGCGAAAACGTAACCATCACGGTGGACGAGGAGGCGAAGACGTTTCGCTTTCAATCTGATGGAATCCCAAGCCATGGTTTTGCAGAGAAATATCTGATCCCCAATAATCCGAACGACCAGCCGTTTTCAGGCAAACCTGCGAGTGCGTTTACAGTTGTCAATTCGGCCGAGTATTTCAAGGAAACCGAGGTCGACACCACGATCACGACACTGCCCAATTACGTTGAGGAAGTCACCGCCACATCGTTAGGGCGCATTGACGTTGCACTAAACGGCGCGTAGGTTTTCAACGATTACGAAAACATGGAACGCACGGTCGTCGCCCAGGATGACCAACTCATTCATGATCACGTTGCGTTCCTGGACGAATGCAACGGCCACACGCTGGTCGATGGCACCGACTATCATTACCACGGCATTTCGGTCTGGATCACCGCAGGGTTGGAAAGCCACGGGCAGTGGCACGATTTCGTCTTTGCTGTAGATGCCGTGCAGATAAAGATCACGTGCATGAACACGCGCACGTAGCCTGAAAGAATCAACCGCAGCCATGCGCGGTACCGACATGTCATACCTGCACGATGAACAGGCAAAGAATCCCTTACCGGTTCGTATGAACTCTCCGATGCTGACAAGGTGGATCCAGACTCCCTGAGGGGTCTGCGTGTACGTTCGATCAGTGGCGCGCTTGTGCCACTGTCGCAGATCGCACACATATCCAGAGCACGACACGCGAACAGTCGATTCAGCACTAGTGGTCCATCCACATGATAAATTAGGGTTCAGCCGTTCTGGCAGCTGTTGCGACAAGGCGTCTTTGCGAAGGCGTACTGGAGTACTCCGAGCAAAGACAATACAGGTGCAGCAGCTGCCAGAGCGGCCCGAAGGGAGCCTCCAGGCGCATCCCCGCCTGCGTTACATTCGCTTGATGGGGGCGGCCTTCCGCTGCTCCAGCACTCCTGCGCAAATGCGCCTTAACGGGAATGCGCCTGGAGGCTCTGAACCCTAATTTATCATGTGGATGGACCACTAGGACCTGCAAACGGTAGTGTATGTCATGGGCGATGTTGCCGGTGCAACCGACAGCCTACTGTATGACATTGCCGACATTTAGCACGCTGATGTTCAATGGTTAGCCGCTGCAACAACCCTTCACCGCACTGTCAATGATTGCCCTGGCCGGCATCGTCGTTCGCAACTGTTTGCACATTCAATGCAGCGACACCGGGTAGAAGGCAAACGGGACAGCATTGGCAAGCCCGGTCCTTTGCACAAACCGATGAGAGCGCCTGTTCCCGGCATCGTGTGCCTTACTGCCGCTCTGGTATCTGACAGAAACAGGGAGTCGAAATCCGCAGAAGGAAATATCGAATAACTGCCTCCGTGTCCCTCGTTAGGCGCCGTAAACTAATAAACACCCCAACTCAAGCACCCATGCATCCCGCCCAACTGCGTTGCTCGTCGGTTGAATGGCCGGCCATTCGCCCTTCTCGCGCCTTGCTGGACGGGCGCCTGGTCAC
>RCMY010002094.1_pt1 | contig 18225 bp, 16 predicted proteins | sample 2041341 | NCBI WGS metagenome assembly RCMY01 (sample SAMN09708234, study PRJNA481090) | Marine sediment metagenome, whole genome shotgun sequencing project. | reverse complement strand
GTGTGATGGAGGTATTTCATTTCGCGCTGAACGATGGTGGCGTTCTGTTTCTGGGGATGTCGGAAACCGTCGGCGAGGGCGAGGTGCTGTTTCAACCACTGTCCAGGAAGTATCGCATCTTCAAACGCGTTGACCTGGCTCGTGCGCGCAAGCTACCGTTGCCGGTCGGCGCCGGTTCCCAGTTGCAAACGGGTGCATCGCCGCATGCCATGCTGCCTTTGAAGGGGGGGGTGCGACTGGCCGAGTTGAGCCAGCGCGTGCTGGTCGAGCATTATGCGCCGGCCGCTGTCTTGGTGAATGCCAATGCGGAAACCCTGTATCTACAAGGCCGGACAGATCCCTATATCAAGGTGCCAACCGGCGAGGTCAGCCGCGATCTGCTGGCCATGGCGCGCGACGGTTTGCGCACGCGGCTGGCAAGCGTCTTGCGCGCCGCGCGCGAAACGGACGCCGAGGCAAGCAACACCGCCAGAATGATGCGGGACGGATCCAGTGTGACAGTAGAAATACGCGCACATCCGATTGCTCTGGAGGGCGCCAGACAGTTCCTTGTAACCTTTCAGGATCGGGCAGAACCGTCACAGGACACGATTGGCGCGCCACAGGAGGGCGCGGCGACCCATCTGCTGGAGGAGGAGCTGGAAAAGACACGCTCCGATCTGCGCAATACCATCCGGGACTATGAACGCTCGACCGAGGAATTGAAGGCCAGCAACGAAGAAGCCATGTCGATGAACGAAGAGCTTCAATCGACGAATGAGAAACTGGAAACCTCGAAAGAAGAGTTGCAGTCGCTGAACGAGGAACTGACCACCCAGCTTCAGCAGAAGATCGAGGCCGAGCGGCAGCTGTCGGATGATCTGACCAACTTTCTGGCCAGTTCGGGTATTGCCACGATCTTTCTGAATCGTGACCGCGAAATCATGCGATTTTCGCCAACAACCCGTGATCTCTTTAATCTGCTCGGCAAGGATGTCTGCCGCCCGATCAGCGATTTTACCAGCAAAATCGACGATCCGACCTTGTTCGATGACATTGCGAAAGTGCAGAAAACCCTTGGTCCGCTTAAGGTCGAAGTGCAGGCGAAGGACGGCAAATGGTATAATCGCCGCATCCTGCCCTACCGCACGCAGGACGAAAAGATAGACGGCGTCGTGATCACCTATTCGGACGTCTCCGACCTTAAGGAACTGGAGCGCAAGACCCATCTGGCGCGGCGTTTCGTAGAAAATATCGTGAATACCGTCCGCGATCCCCTGCTTGCGTTGGACCGTGACCTGAATTTGGTTTGGGTCAACAAGTCCTTTCATCTGAAGTTCAATACCGAAGATCGTAACGTCGTCGGAAAAAGCCTTTTTGCGTTGGCAGACGGCCAATGGGATACGCCCGAATTACGCCGCTATCTTGGGCGTGTCCTACCGGAGAAAATGCCGGTCGAGCCGTTCAGCCTGACGATTGAGGTCGCTGGAAAAGGCAAAAGTGATCTGGTGCTGAATGCCCGAAAGCTGGTTAATGTAGATGCGGCTACGGACCTTATTCTTGTGACATTGGAAGACGTGACCGAACAAAAGCAGGCGCGACAGGCGCTGCGTGAGCGGGAGGCCCGGCTGCGTGCAATTCTGGATACCGTACCCGAGGCTATCGTGACGATCAATGCCAAGGGTATTGTGACCGGGTGCAGCCCGTCTTCCGCGACGGTTCTGGGCTACTCTCAATCAGAGGTCGTGGGTCGCAATGTGAACATGCTGATGCCTGAACCACATCGGCGTCAGCATGATGGATATCTTTCAGCCTACCTTTCGACCGGAAATGCAAAGATGATCGGCACTGGCCGAGATCTTGAGGCACGCCACAAATCCGGAAAGACAGTGCCGATCCATCTGCAAGTATCTGAAGTGATGATAGACGGCGAAATTCAGTTTCTCGGCGTTATTCGGGATCTGACCAAGGAAATGGAAAGTCGGAAACGGCTGGAGCAGGCCCAGAAAATGGAAGTCATCGGCCAGTTGGCTGGTGGGATTGCGCATGATTTCAACAATCTGCTGACAGTCGTGATCGGCAACATCGAATTGCTGGAAATGCGCCCTGACGACCCCAACCGCGACGTGCTTCTTGGTGAGGCCCTTGAGGCTGCAAGCCTTGGAGCTGCGTTGGTTTCCAAGTTGCTGTTGGTGGCCAAGAAACGGCGCCTTGTGCCCGAACGGCTGGATTTGGGCCATGTTGTTGAGGGGCTAATACCCCTTCTGCAACGTACGCTGGGCGAGCAGATCGCAATCACGATGGAAGTGGATGAGGATGTCGATCTGGTGCTGGCCGATCCGGGACAGATCGAAAGCGGCGTTCTGAATTTGTCCATCAACGCGCGCGATGCGATGCCAGAGGGGGGGACCCTGACAATCCGGGCCCGTAACGCAAAGTTCGAGGCGGGTCAGCACTTAGACGACAACGCTGATCTGGCACCGGGTGATTATGTCGTTCTGTCCGTCAGCGATACAGGGACGGGTATGACCCCCGAAGTGATGGGCCGCGCATTCGAGCCGTTTTTCACGACGAAAGAAGCAGGTAAGGGTACAGGTCTGGGCCTGCCGATGATGTATGGCTGGGCAAAGCAAAGCGGCGGTGCCATTACCCTGCGCAGCAAACCGCAGCGGGGCACTGAAGTCAGTCTGTATTTGCCGGCAATCGGGGCGGATGAGGATGCGCAATCGCGCGCCGCGCCGACGCGGAATGAGGCGACCCCGCAAGCGAATGGCGAAACCGTGCTTGTGGTCGAGGATGATCCGAGGGTGCGGAACCTGACTTGCCAGCGTCTTGAACATCTGGGCTATCCAGTTATCGAAGCTGCGGACGGTCCCGCAGCGTTAACGCAGCTGGAAAAGGGACGCGATATCAAATTGATGCTATCGGACATTGTCATGCCGGGGGGCATCGACGGGATCGAGCTGGCCAAGAAGGCAAATGCGCTTTACCCGGATTTGCGGATCATCCTGACAACGGGCTTTGCCCGAAGTACCGATGATTCGACTTGGCCGGTTCTGCGCAAACCCTATAATATCGACACGCTTTCAAAGGCCCTGCGCAAATTGCTTGACGTACCCGTCTGATCGCGACGGGCCTTGTGCCGTCAGACGCAGGAATATCCGGACCTGCGTTGAAGCTGTAGGCTGCCAAACTACCTTTAAGGTAACAATGGAGTTTCCGATGATCTTGATTCAATTGCGCAGAATGATTCTGGCCGCCGCCTTGACTTGGCCTGCGCTCACCAACGCCGAGGAGCCCATGATCCAGTTTTCTCTATCGGACCAATCCCGCTGGGCCTATTTCAGCGATCAGGTTATGGGCGGGGTATCGGAGGGAGGCGCCACTTTCGAACAGGCTGACGGCCAGCCCGTCCTGCGTCTGACTGGCAAGGTCAGCACGGCAAATCGCGGGGGCTTTATTCAGGCCCGCACAAAACTCGATGCGCCTTTGCCCGCCGCTGCTAAGGGTGTGGTCCTGAACGTGCGCGGCAATGATCAGACCTATTTTGTTCATCTTCGGACAAGCGGCACAATTTTGCCGTGGCAATATTATCAGGCATCGTTTGAGGTTTCCGGAAATTGGCAAGAGGTGCGCATTCCGTTTAGGGACTTCGCCCCGTCCGGGCGTCTTCTGCGCAAGACACCCGATGCCAGTGCCGTGCGCAGTCTTGCTGTTGTTGCCTTCGGGCGCGATCACAACGCCGACCTGTCAGTCCGCGCCGTGGGCGTCTATTGATTACAGATCAACAAGGGTCACGGCCTGAAAGATAAGCGATCGGGTAAATACCGCCTTGCAAGGACTCCGACCAGATTGATCATCTGACAGCGCCGCGCGATCAACGCCGCCGCATTGCTCATGGTTGATGCCGCTGCTCTCCGGTGGTGCGATCATCCGAATGCCAAGGATCGCTTGACTCAACTCACCAAAGGAGATGTCAAAAAGACGATCAAACCGCAGTCGCGAACCCCGCATCACAGAGTGAACCTTCTTTGCCTCAGAGGGGATCGGGTCTGTTCTGGGATTTGCGTGATGAAATTGACGGTCTTTTTGAAGACTTCTTTCCGGGCGCCGCAGTTGGCCCACGGCGACAGCGTCGGCGGTTAGGCTGGGGGCGTCAAAGCGACGATCGCGTCGCCGGAATCAATATCCCGACCATCAATGTGATCGATAAACAGGACGAGATCAAACTATGCGCAGAATTGCATGGCATGGATGACGCGGGCATTGACGTGCAGGTGACTGACGGCATGTTGACGTTGAGCGGCGAAAAGAACGAAGAGATTGACGAAGGCAGCAAGGACAGTGACTACTACATGTCCGAGCGCAGTTTCGGATCCTTCAAGCGCACTGCCCGCCTTCCGGACGGGATTGATCAGGACAACATCGAAGCGCATTTCAAGAACGGGGCGCTGACCGCCCACTTGCCCAAGAAACCAGAAGCGCAGGCGCAGACACGCCGGATCGAAGTGAAGGCACAAAAGTAAGAAATTGAGTATTGCGCAGTCCAAGGCTGCGAAATATGCGCGCTCTGCACTTAGAAATTACTTGATGGCTTGGTGAAACGGCCTCCGATACGAGATAGTGAAAACGGCGGCGCGCTTCATATCACTCCGACAAAACGAAACTGATCTTGCCGTTCTCGCGGCTCTTGACGACAGGCACATTGACGCCCGCCATCACAGACACGAAGGCGGGGTCAGAATACCTTTAAAGTGGTATAGACAGACGTTGTAGGCCCAAGGCGCTCTACGTATCGCGTCGGATTTTAAGCGGAACAACGACGGCACGATAGCTCTGTGCGCAGGTGGGCCTGTCCCCTGTTCCGACTTGCGTCTCTGATGATGCGCACCGCTGACAAAGGCTGACCCAATCCAAAACGCCTGCAAGGTTCTTCGGTGCCATGACGTGTTGTTCTTTCTCGGGCAAGCCATCTGACCCCGAGGTAGACCGGATCAAGCGGAAAGATGCCTTGTTGGTTGGGTACATGAGGCTCCTCCCCAAGAGTGAACGTCCTTCAGGTTATAAAAACCTAGCCTGCCGATGGACCGGTGACTTTAACACCCGGCAAGATAGTGCCAATTGGTCCCCGGCTGGCTTGGATCAAGCGAAAAACCGCCAGTCACGCGGACCCGGGAGCGCCGATTGCGTTGGATCAATTTGGCAAATCGGATTGCTGAAAGAGTGGTCCTCGAATCGGAGGCTGCCGTCTTTTTCCATCCGTCAGGCGTGCCGGCCCTCCTCAAACGCGCAAACGGGGGGGCGCTCGCATGTCACAAGGTGTCAATCATATTTCAAGATTGCAGAGCGGGTGCGCTGCACCGCTTTGCGCGCGCATGTCAGATCCGCTGGAGCGGATGCTCAAGACCAGCATTCAGACGGCAAGCCCGGGTCAATTTCTACTGATGGAGGCGGAGAAGACCAGTTCTGTCCTCTGCCTGTTGAGCGGTTGGCTTTCATTGTCGAAGTGCTTGCCGGATGGTGAAACCCAAATTATCGATTTTGCGCTGCCCGGCGAAATCATCGAAGCCGGTGCCTCGGGCGGAGCAATCTCGGCGGTGAGTATCGAGGCGCTGACCGATGTCAGTGTCGCCGTCGTTCCGGTTCCGGTCTGGGAAGACATGAAACGGCAGCGGCCCGATTTGTGTCGCATTTCCGCGGACATCCGCGCAGTCGCGCGCGCCAGAACGGCCGGACGTATGTTGCGGCTGGGACGGGGCAAGGCGATGATGCGCCTCGCCTATGCTCTGCTTGAGCTGAATATTCGTCTGGAGGCTATCGGCCAGTCAACTCAGGGCGCGTTCGACATTCCCATGAACCAACGCGTGCTTGGTGATTTCGTCGGCTTATCCTCGGTGCATGTCTGCCGTACCTTGGGCCAGTTGGTAAGCAACGGGATTATCCGGGCAGAAGGGCACATGAAAATAGAGATTCTAAAGCTTGATCGGTTGGCGGAGCTGGCGGGCATTGATCTACAGGCGCTGCGATGTGAAATCCTTGTGGAAACACAGCCCTTGTCATCGACATTAGCCTCTCGAGCCTCTGCCTGAAGCAGCGATACTTGCTCTGCCCTTCTGATCCGCCGCTTTGCAACTTGTTCACGGTAACCGGTTCACGCCGCTTTTCAGGCGACTGTCGACGCCCCTGAAGTGGCCATACCGGGCGCGGGCCGGGATGCGCGCCGTGGTGAAAGAGCGCGAAGTTGTCACGCGCTTTATCCCGCCGCTATCGCTGTCTTAGGTCACCGCGTGATCGACGGCTTAGCAGCCGGGTGCCGCATAGAGACGCTACGCAAGCATCTGCTCGTGTTAACCGGTGATAATGACGACGCGCCCGATTTATGGTTTAGTTGGGTATCGGTCAGCGCCTGATCATCAAACGGAAACCATGAGAACCATGCATTCTGACCACAGATCCCCTGTTTGCTCCGGCCAGCAGGGGAAGCCAAAACCGAAATGAAGACCGGCTCTCTCGAATCAAGATGTCGCCTAAATGACGCGCGATGGGTTCGAGACCGAAAACAGGGAAAATTGATATGACTGAGCCCAACATCGGCAAGCCCGAAAAAACCACCGTCATCGATATACCGGAAGCCGTGGGCGTCTTTGACAGCTTCGAGACGCTGCAAGAGGCTTTCTACGATCTTCGGAAGGCAGGGTTCAGCCGTTATGATATCAGCCTTCTGGGCCATGAAAAGGCACTGAAGGAGAAGTTGGGCGATACCTACTCGCGCGTCGAGGATATGGAAGACGACCCCGATGTGCCACGGGCGGCCTTTGTTTCCGAGGAGGCGATGGGGGAAATGGAAGGCATGATCATCGGCGGTGCTTTTTTCATTCCGACCTACATCGCAATGGCCGCCGCAGCGGCAGCGGGCGGCGCGATTGCGGCGACTGCGGCGGCGGTGGGCATTGTCGGCATTCCAGCGGCGGTGATCGGGGTATTGCTGGCACGTCGCGCAGACAAGCATCACAGGGATTTTTACGCCGATCAGGTCGAGCGTGGCGGCATCCTTTTGTGGGTCCGTGTCAATAGCAAGGAAAAGGAACACAAAGCGGTCGAAATACTTACATCACATACCGGCAAGGACGTTCACGTCCACGACTGGAGCCTCTGATCCTTCTGTAGGCATGCCGTTACATGAATGGAGAAACCGATGTCAGAGTCCGACAAGAAAAAGAAAAAGCGGACCGACAAGGTGGTGCCGATCCGGCCTGCACCGGAGGTTGACCCGAAAACCGATGCTTCGCGTAATGAACATCCGCCAGTCGCGCCGACGCACAGTGCGGCGCGACCGGGATTTGACGCAGGCAAGGAATTTCAGCAAGGTCCGGCAGCGACTGGCGACCCGCCGCCGGATCACGATCAACGGTTTGACGCACCCGCATGGCAGCAGTGGCCCTTTAATCTGATCTACCGGAACTTCCTGATGACGGAGCAATGGTGGCTTAGTGCCACCAAAGATACAGACGGAATGTCGCGCCGGAATGAGCAGGCTCTGTCGACCGCCGTGCGCCAGGTTTTCGATATGATGTCGCCGTCCAACATGTTGTGGACAAACCCGGAGGTCATTGCCAGAACGACGCAGGAAGGCGGGGTCAACCTGATCCGCGGAGCGCAGAATCTGGCCGAGGACTGGGAGCGCGCGATGTTCGGCAAGCCCCCGGTCGGGGCCGAAGATTATGTGCCGGGTCGCGATGTGGCAGTGACGCCGGGCAAGGTTGTCTTCCGGTCGCATTTGATGGAACTGATCCAGTATGCCCCGCTGTCCGACACTGTCGCATCCGAGCCGCTTGTGATTGTGCCGGCGTGGATCATGAAATACTATATCCTTGATCTGTCACCGCACAACTCGCTGGTGCGCTATCTGGTTGAACAGGGCTTTACCGTCTTCATGATCTCCTGGCGCAATCCCGATGCGGCAGATCGCGATTTGGGCATGAACGATTACAGCGATGCGGTGGGCGAGGCGCTGGACGTGATCGGTCGCATTGTGCCCGATACCTCGGTTCACGCGGTCGGCTATTGTCTGGGCGGAACGCTCTTGTCGGCCAAGGCAGCGCAGATGGCACGAGATCACGACAACCGGCTGAAAACCCTGACGCTGTTTGCCGCCCGCACCAATTTCGAGGATCCCGGAGATTTGGAGCTGTTCATCAGTGAGCGCAATGTCGCCTTTTTGGAGGGTTTGATGTCGGACAAGGGCTATCTGGATACCAGACAGATAGTCGACGCGCTGAAGGTCTTACGATCAAATGATTATATCTGGCCGGCCTATATCCGTGAATACCTGATGGGGGCACGGCAACCCCTGTCCGACATATTGGCGTGGAGCGCCGATCTGACCCGGATGCCCTATCGGATGTATAGCGAATACCTGCGCCAAATCGTCCTTGATGACGCATTGGCGAAGGGCCAGTACGAGGTGAGTGGGAAGCCGGTCGCGATCAGCGACATCTCGGTGCCGGTGTTCTGTGTGGCGACCATCGACGATCATGTGGCACCTTGGAAATCTGTCTACAAGCTGCACGCCATGGCAGAGACGGACCTTACCTTCGTACTTACTTCGGGCGGCCATGTTGACGGCATCGTCGCCGACCCTGGTGAGGATGGTCCGATCTACCAGATTGCCATGACCCCCCGCAATACGCCCTGTATTGCGTCCGAGGACTGGCGTTTGCGTTCACCAGTCAAGACCGGATCGTGGTGGCCCGAACTGGTGGCATGGCTGCGCGACCATTCAACCGAAACAAAAAGCCCGCCCCACATGGGCGGCTCCAGTAGCCAGGAAATCACCTTTGACGATGCACCCGGAAGCTATGTCTTTCAAGCCTGACCGGAACGCTTGCAACCGGGGTGCGCGATGAGCACGGCAGAAATCGCCTTCACGGCGTCGCGGCTCAAGCGATCTGCGCGCGAGATAAATTCAGTCAAGGCCGTCGTGGTTTGCCCAGAGAATGATCCCAGCCTGACGGAAGCGTTGGGAAGCCCGAAGCGATGGCTGATGAAGGGCACGTTGACGCTTAAAATCCTGCCCCACAGCTGCCCGGACTTGTTGGCGCAATGCGATATCGTCAGAAATGCCGTCGACATAACCCATGCGCTGGGGATCGCGCGGCTTAAAGTTGCTTGTTTGCCGACCTCCGGAAAAACCAATAAAAGATCGGATCGACGTTCTTTGCGGCGGCGATCAAAGGGATCGTGCCGGATGTTTCAGGGACTGCCGCGACGGGCTTATGACTTGCTTGCAGACAAGATCGCTTGTCAAAGTATCACATGATGCGACGAAGGAGGCGAAAGCTCTCATGAAAGATCTGAACGAGACCGCCGCATTTGCCAAGCAGGCCGAAATTGTGGCGCAAGAGCTGGCGGTGGATCCTGAATACGGACTCAATGACAACGAGCTAGCCGAGCGGCGAAACCGCTATGGCCCGAACCAGCTGCGCGCCCACGCCAAGCAAAGCGTCTTCGGTATTCTCGCGCGTCAGTTCAAAGGTGTGATTGTCTGGCTTCTGGCGTTCGCGGCGGGGTTGTCGTTTTATTTTCAGGACATTGCCGAAGGCGTTGCGATTATCGTCGTTTTGGCGATCAATGCCGTGATCGGTTTTGTCACCGAACTTCGCGCCGCACGTTCGATGGAGGCGCTGTTGAACCTCGCCACGGTCACAACCCGGGTCCGGCGTGGAGGCAAGGCGGTGCGCATTGATGCGCATGATCTGGTGCCGGGGGATGTTGTTCTGCTGGATGCGGGCGACATGGTCACCGCCGATTTGCGGCTTGTTGAAGGGTCGAACCTGCAATGTGATGAATCCGTACTAACGGGGGAATCCGTGCCTGTTTCCAAGCAGACAGAGCCGGTTTCACCGGATGCGCTGGTCGGGGGCCGGGCCTGCATGGCGTTCAAGGGCACAGCGATCACTCAAGGGTCGGGGACCGGAATCGTGACTGCCACCGGAATGGAAACCGAGCTTGGCCATATCAGCAATCTGGTGCAGACCGCCGGGTCCTCGGCCTCGCCTCTGGCAAAACGCCTTGACCGGTTAGGGCATCGGTTGGTCTGGCTGACGCTGGCGCTTGCGGTTTTGGTGATCGGCGCGGGCATTTTGCGCGGCCTTGAAGCGGAGCTAATGATCCGGACCGGCGTAGCGTTGGCTGTTGCGGCTGTCCCCGAAGGATTGCCGGTGGTCGCGACACTATGTTTGGCACGCGGCATGTGGCGGATGGCTGCGCGCAATGCGATCATTTCGAACTTGTCGTCGGTGGAAACTCTGGGCGCGACCACGGTGATCCTGACCGACAAGACCGGCACGCTGACGGAAAACCGCATGACGGTTGTCGGGTACCTTGTTTCCGACACGAAGCTGGATCTGAACAGACAGGGCAACACCGTGCAATTCAAGCGCGGCGGGCGCATGGTTGATCCGGAACAGGACGCGCACCTTGGTGCCTTGTTGCGGATCGGGGCGCTTTGCAATGGCGCTTCGATCGGTCAGGGGGAGGAGCCCCCGTCGGGCGATCCAATGGAGCTGGCGCTGCTGCGCGTTGCAGCGCAGGCCGGACAAGGGCGCGAAACGCTGTTGACCGAGTGCGAAAAGGTCTGCGAACACGCGTTCGATCAAGACACCAAGATGATGGCAAGCGTGCATCGGGACGGCGCAGGGTTCCTGTATGCGATCAAGGGCGCCCCCGAAGCGGTGATGGATGTTTGCACCCATGTTCTTGGCCCGGACGGCAATCAGGACATGGACGCCGCAACGCGCGACGATTGGCAGGATCGCAGCGCGGCGGCCGCCGGTGAAGGGCTGCGCCTGCTGGCCCTCGCGATGAAGCAGACAGATCGTGACGATGCGGCCCCTTACGCGGACCTGACGCTTGTCGGGATGGTCTGCCTGCGCGATCCCTTGCGCGACGATGTGGCCGGAGCCGTTGCCGCCGCCCGCGCAGCAGGCGTGCGGGTGGTGATGATGACGGGCGATCATCCCGACACCGCCGCCGCCATCGCGCGGCAGGCGGGTTTGGGCGCGGATGGCGGCGACCTGACGGTGATCGAGGGGAGTGATCTGACCGACTTTGACCCTGAAACGACTGATGGCGCGCTGCGTGACCGTATCCTTGCCGCTGACGTTTTTGCCCGCGTCGCCCCCGCAACCAAGCTGAATCTTGCGACGCTATATCAAAACAGCGGCCACATCGTGGCAATGACCGGTGATGGCGTGAATGACGCGCCCGCACTGAAGAAGGCGGATATCGGCATCGCGATGGGGCAGCGTGGCACCGAGGTCGCACGCGAAGCGGCGCATATGGTGCTAAAGGACGATTCTCTTGGCACGATCATCGCGGCGATGCGGCAGGGCCGTGTGATCTTCGACAATATCCGTAAGTTCGTAATCTATCTGATGTCGTGCAATGTCAGCGAAGTAATGATCGTGGGACTGGCCGTCGGTGCGGGTCTTCCGATGCCCCTGCTGCCGCTGCAAATCCTTTTCCTGAACCTTGTAACGGATGTTTTCCCCGCGTTTGCCCTCGGGCTTGGCCCGGGGGATGAAAACGCCATGCGTCAGCCACCACGCGACCCGTCCGAGCAGATCATTGATCGCACTCGCTGGATTACCATCGGCGTTCTGGGGGGGGCGATCACCCTTTCGACTCTTGCCGCTTTCTGGCTCGCGCTTCATTGGTTGATGCTCGATGCCGGGCCATCTGTGACGGTGGCTTTCCTGACGCTGGCGCTGTCGCAACTGTGGAATGTGTTCAACGTGCGGATGCCGGGCGGGCGTGTTTTCGTGAACGAGGTGACATGCAACCCTTGGGTTTGGGGGGCCATCGCATTGTGTCTTGGCCTGATCGCCGCGGCGCTTTTGGTGCCGGGCCTGTCTGACGTTCTGCAATTGCCCTATCCGGGTCGTGCAGGGATGTTGTTGGCCGTGGCTGCAAGCTTTGGTCCTTTGGTGATTGGACAAGTATATCTGATATTGGGGCCGGCACACCGAAGCAAATCATCCGCCGAAAGCTTTGCCAAACCATGAGCGAACTAGGGCCAGCGGACCGCTGGCCCTGTCACTCTCTAACTGCGTAAACCCCAATCTAACGCAATCAGGAAAACCGCTTTCGAGCGCGCCGTCAGGATGATCACCGGGGTCACATCGCCCCGCTTTCCGAGCGCCCGCAAAAACGACTGCCACCGCCCGTCGGGCAGCATAAGGTTGAGAAGGATCAAATCATAGGCGGCGACATCCAGATATTCATCCGCTGTATCCAGCCGTGTGGCCCCGTCGATGGAATGCCCGTCAGCGGCAGCGGGCATTTCTCCCGAACCTTGCTGCTGTAGTGTTTGTTGGTGCGGTGGATCTGGTCGGCGACCTCCTTTCCCTCGATCAGGAACGACACGAGCCGACTTTCAGCGCGCGGTCCAGCGCCTCTGCAGCGCTGCGGTAAGCCTTCTTTATGCTGACACCCTCCGCAGTCCAAGAATATCGCGCGCCTGCTGCCACGTCGCAACCGGGCGCCCGTATTTTTCACACAGATCAACCGCGCGCTGCACCAATGCTGCATTCGATGGCGCAAGTGTGCCACGGTCCAGGCGGACATTATCCTCAAGGCCGGTCCGCGTATGGCCGCCCTTGGAAATCGCCCATTCGTTGATCGTCAACTGCGCTGGCCCAATGCCCGCCGCACACCAATGCGCATCAGGTGCAAGGCGCTTGAGGGTCTCGATATAGAAATCAAAGATCGGCTCATCTGCGGGCATGGAGTTCTTCACGCCCATCACAAACTGCACATAAAGGGGGCTTTTCAGCCGTCCGTCGGCTGCCATCCGCGTGGCCTGCACGATATGGCCCAGATCAAACGCCTCGATCTCGGGCTTCACATTATGCACGAGCATTTCTGAGGCCAGCCAGTCGACCAGATCAGGGCTGTTCTCATAAACGCGCGTGGGGAAGTTGTTCGACCCCACCGACAAAGACGCCATATCAGGTGACAGCGGCAACATCGCGCCACGGTCCCGCCCCGCCCCCGAGCGTCCCCCCGTCGACAGTTGCACGATCATACCCGGACAATGCCTTTCCAGCCCTTCTTTAAGCTTGGCAAAACGCGCGGGGTCGGAAGTGGGCATCCCCTCATCGTCACGCACGTGGCAATGCGCGATACTTGCCCCCGCCTCGAACGCCTCATGGGTGCTCTCGATCTGTTCGGAAATCGTAATTGGAACCGCCGGATTATCTTCTTTCGTGGGCAAGCTGCCGGTGATTGCTACGCAGATTATGCAAGGATTGCTCATAGGAACCTCAAATATCAAAGAAGACAGTTTCGTCTTCGCCCTGAATGTGAATGTCAAAACGATAGACGACCTGACCGTCACGCTCGGAGCGCTCGGCGATCAGGGTTTTCCGGCGGCTTTCCCATTCGATTAGGTTGATGACCGGATCGGCGGCATTGGCCTCGGCCTCGTCGCTGAAATACATCCGGGTGTTCAGGCCGATGTTGATGCCGCGTGCGACGATCCACAGGTTGATATGCGGGGCCATCGCCCGCAGCCCCTGATGGCCGCGCCCGAATGCATCCACCTGTTCCTCTTCGGCAGCCGGACGAAGGGAGGCAAGCGGAGCACGCGCCGGCACTGCACCGGGCTTGACGGTGTCAAAGCCCCATTCCCCGGTTTCAAAATCGGTGATGACACGGCCCCAGCCGCGAAAGCCCTCCTCGACGTCGCCGCCGCCTTCGGGGTGGGCGTATGTGCCCTCGGCATTGGCCTGCCATGCTTCAAGCAGCACGTCTTTGACCGGATTACCGGTGCCGTCGATCACACGCCCCTCAATACGGATACGTTCGCCTTTGGCGTTGGGTCCGGCGATGTCCCACCCGAGTTCCTGTTCATAGATGGCAAATCCCGCAGCCCCGGGAGCCAGACCGATATGGACATAAGGTCCAGCAGTCTGGGATGGGGTTTCCTTCAGGTAATCAAGACGTTGCATCAGTTTCCCTCCAACCGGTTTTCAAAGAGCGTCGAGCGTCGTCCGCGCAGCACGATGTCGAATTTATAGGCAATCGTATCAAGCGGGATCGTCGCGTTCAGGTCCAATTTGGCCGTCACCGCGTCGATGGCATCGGCGTCGGGGATTGTTTGCACAATCGGACACAGCGGAATCAGCGGATCGCCTTCGAAGTAAAGTTGCGTAATCAGTCGCTGGCTGAAGGATGCGCCAAAGACGCTGAGGTGGATATGCGCAGGACGCCAGTTGTTAACCATGTTCCGCCAAGGGTAGGCACCCGGTTTGACCGTGCGGAAAAAGTAGTATCCGTCCTCATCGGTCATGGTGCGTCCGCAGCCGCCGAAATTCGGGTCGATCGGCGCGAGATAGCTGTCTTTTTTGTGACGATACCGCCCGCCTGCGTTGGCCTGCCAGACCTCCACCAGTGTATTTGGCACCGGACGCGCATTTTCGTCCAGCACGCGGCCATGAACGATAATGCGCTCTCCTATCGGATCTCCGGTCTGGGCGTAGTTCTTGATCAGGTCGTGATCAAGCGCGCCGAGGTCGTTGTGACCGAAGGTCGGGCCGGTGATTTCACTCGCGGATTGCTGGAGGCTGATCAATGCATACCGCGGACTACGCGCGACGGAAGTCTTATACGTGGGCGTATAGGCTGGCGGATGTCTGTCCCGATCACGTTGATAATATTCGGCGGGCGTTTTCATGTTGTCTCCTCCATCTCGGCATAGGTCTGTTTGGCCAGTTTGATTGCGTGGTTGGCTTTTGGCACGCCTGCGTAAACGGCGACATGCATGAATGCCTGTAACACGTCTTCGCGGCTGGCGCCGGTATTCGCCGTGGCGCGGATATGCATCGGGATTTCTTCGAAATTTCCCGTTGCGGCCAAAAGGGCCAGCGTCAGCATCGAGCGCTCGCGCCTGCTGATCGTGTCATCGGCCCAAAGCGTACCCCAGGCCCCTTCGGTAATCATGGTCTGGAAGGGTGCGTCAAACGCCGACTTCGCGGCCTCGGCGCGGTCGACATGCGCATCGCCAAGAACAGATCGACGCGTGGTCATGCCCTTTTCAAAACGGTCAAGCATAAGCGTACTCCTTCAAAACGGTTTCTGGATCGCGGCGAAGGCCGCAGGGTTCCGGGCGCAGGGCAGGCGGTGTGCCCACAACAAGATCACCGCCCGCATCAATAGGGCAGTCCGACATAGTTTTCCGCCATCGCCTGCTGCGCCGCCTTGTTGGAGCGCAGGAATTCGATCTCGGCCACCTGCATTTTCAGATCGAATTCGGACTGGTAGGGATAGCGGTGCATCAGCGACGAAAACCACCAGCTGAACCGCTCGGCCTTCCAGACGCGTGCCAGTGCCTTTTCGGAATAGCTGTCGATCCCGTCCGTGCTGTCGTTCTCATAGTAATCGCGCAGACCGTTGTAGAGATAGTGAACATCTGACGCGGCGGTGTTCAGCCCTTTGGCGCCGGTTGGGGGCACGATGTGAGCGGCATCGCCGCACAGGAACAACCTGCCCCAACGCATCGGTTCAGTCACAAACGAGCGCAACGGTGCGATGGATTTTTCAATGCTCGGGCCGGTGACCAGCTTCTCTGCCTGATCAGCTGGAATGCGACGCTTTAGTTCTTGCCAGAACGCTTCGTCCGTCCAGTCTTCGGGTTTGTCGCTCAGGGAACACTGGATGTAGTACCGGCTCAGGTTTTCGTTGCGCATGGAGCACAGCGCAAAGCCGCGAGGCGAATTTGCGTAGATCAACTCGTGATTGACAGGGGGTGTTTCGGAAAGGATGCCGAGCCAGCCGAAAGGATAGACCTTTTCGTATTCGCGGCGCACATCCAGCGGAATGCTCTGACGGCTGACGCCGTGAAAGCCGTCACAACCGGCGATGAAATCGCAATCGAGCCTGCGCGCTTCACCATCGACCGTATAATACACATGCGGTTTGTCGCTGTCAGCGCCATGGATCACGACATCCTCGACGCTGAATTCGATCTGGCCACCGCTCTTTTCGCGCGCCTCATACAGATCGCGGGTAAGCTCGGTCTGGCCATAAATAACGACCGGCGTGCCGGTGTGTTCCGTAAAGTCCACACGAAACAACTCGTCACCGTAAGACACCAGTGTGCCATCATGCGAGATGCCCTCGGCATGCAGCCTCTCGGCACAACCGGCCTCTTCCATAAGCCTCACAAGTCCCTGCTCCAGAACACCGGCGCGAATGCGTCCAAGCACATAGTCTTTTGTCTTGCGTTCCAGAATAACGCTGTCGATCCCGCGTGTATGCAAAAGCTGCGCCAGTAAAAGCCCCGAGGGACCACCACCGATAATTGCGACCTGAGTTTTCATTTCGTTCTCCTGAACTTGTTGCGCGTGTTTAGCATGTTTGTCTGGGCACTCAAAATGAGATAAAGGGTAATTTGATTACCCAAAAAGGAAATCATATGGATCGCCGGATCAAGTTTCGTCATCTTGACGCGTTCAGCGCAATTGCACGCGCACGGAGTTTCAAGGCAGCGGCAGAGCAATTGAACCTGACACAGCCAGCGATTTCAAAAACGCTGAAAGAACTCGAAGAGATTCTGGGTGTGATTGTGATGGAGCGAAGTCGTTCTGGCGTTGCACTGACTCCTGAAGGGGAGGTTTTTTTGCAATTTGCAGAGCAAAGTACTGCGGCACTCAGGCATGGTCTGCGCAGCATCCGCGCAAAAAGCAACGCAGCAGGGCACCTGAAAGTCGGTGCATTGCCAAGCGTTGCGTCCTCCCTGATACCTGATGTGGTGCTTGCGTTCACGCAGAAGAGCCCCGACACGCTCGTAGAAATACACGAGGGTCCGCATCATGATTTGATGGCACGGCTCAGAAGTGGGGGCCTCGACTTGGTCGTCGGGCGGCTCGGTAAATCCGACACGATGGTCGGCTTGAGTTTTCAACAACTCTATTCAGAGGAAGTGTTGATCGTCGCCAACCCCGACAGTCCGGCCCTGAAAATCCGCGATTTTGCCGCGCTCGACGCTTTTCGCGTGCTATACCCACCCAGGGATTCGGCGATCCGCCCGCTGGTTGCGAGGCTATTGATTTCTCAAGGTGTGCCGCTTTTTCGCAACCGGATCGAGACGGCTTCGCCCGCATTCGGCCGTGCCGTTACTGTTGCGGATCCCGACACTGTCTGGATCATAAGCAAGGGCGTTGTCGCGGACGATATTGCCAAGGGACGACTTGCGCCACTCAAGATCGACATGACGTCGACCCGCGGCGCAGTGGGCATCATGAGCCGTGCCGAGGAAGTCCCCTCTGTCGCCACGCGTTTGTTTTCCAGATTACTCAACGACCTGTGCCTAAATGATGATTTGGGCACCAGACGATAAATAAGCAGTGTGAGCGATAGTTGAACCGCGACTCTCGTCGCGTTCAGGGTAGGGCTGTCGTCGCATTCCCTCCATCCTCTTTTCGCGGAACACCTCTGCGGGTGCCTTCCATCCGAGGCATTTTCGCGGGGTGTTGTTGAGGCGGTCGCATATCTGCTTGATGTCGTGATCTGCCATTGACCTGATATCGCGTGTGCGTGGCAGCCTACGCCTGGCATGTCTGCAGGTTTTCTTGACGGTGCGTTGTTGTAAAGAGGAGGAGGGGCCGCAACACCATGTTTGTGTCCCAGTTTAAGCTTGCAGGTGCGGCCAACTGACAAACCGGTGCCTTGATCAAAAGCGAATGATCGACGCGCAGCATGAGGCAGGTCTGTGATCGCTTCCCTCTCGGGACATTGCTGACATCGCGATCAAGCTTGGGCTTTTAACGTTTGCGGGCACGGCGTGGCATCCAACCATTCTTAAACCGCTCAAACACACTTTTGCAAAGATCGGGAAATACGCTGTCTACCGCGTCTATGCTGCATCCGCGGATGAACAGCATGACCGTAATACCCACCGCAGCCAGGGATGCTCTCCAGCGTTCTATTCTGCGGCGCTCTGTGATACTCAATTGTGTGTAAACTGATCCCATACTGTTTCCTTCTGTTAGATAAACTACTGTTTTATAAGAAGATTCGCAGTTGAAGGTAGCGCGCGCAGCTACATAAGTTGTAAACTCCATTCAGAAATGTCACTGGCTGTGCAAAGCAGAAATGTCTCCAAGTGCGCTGACGTGAGCACAGCCTGGCAGGGCGTAGACTTCAAATATCGGAGATCTGGCGGGCTGTGCGGGCTTCACGTTC
>RCMY010002093.1_pt1 | contig 18228 bp, 17 predicted proteins | sample 2041341 | NCBI WGS metagenome assembly RCMY01 (sample SAMN09708234, study PRJNA481090) | Marine sediment metagenome, whole genome shotgun sequencing project. | reverse complement strand
ACCCCATCATAAAATCCAAGAGGGGTGATCGCCATGAGTGTTTTCGGAATATCAACGACTTCTGTTTCATTGCTTTCTGTTTTGTCACGCAGCACGATAAAAAGCGCAATCGGTATACAGATTAGAATAGCCCACGATAAAACGACAGCCGAGAGACTAAGCGCCACCAATCCTCCAAAATAAGAAGCGGTTACGCAGGGGATTGCGGCAATTGCTACAGTTTTCCAATGTATTTTTTTACTCAGAGTGAATTTAATTATCGCCAGAATCGTTCCCGCAATCGCACTGATTTTATTTACGGCTAAAGCCGAGGTTAAGTCAGGGGATTCTTATTTGTCATTTTTGATATAAGGCTTCAACACAGTTGTAAATACCAATGCAGCTGCGTAAATTATCAAAATTGTGACGTACTTTTCCATAGCTTAAGTATTAGGGTATATGATATATACGAATAAATTCTCCTTTTGGATTACGGAAATTTTATCATGTCATTAAATAGACTGTTAAATAAAACTTTTAGGACTTTTTTAAATTCATCGATTTAGAGATTAGTTTTAATCGATTTAAATCAAAAGAATCTGTTTTTATCTTCTTATAGATATAATATGATAATTTGGAAACTAAAAATAATCCGGCGTAGACAAGTAATGTGTAAAGGTATTGGGACATATACAAAAGAACGAATAAGTAGGTAAATTCTTACATTAATATAATGCATTTCATCGAAATTTTATTTTTTTTCGATGAAATGCATTTTTTGATTAACCTTAACGACTTTGTAGGATGGTTTTATATGTGAAGGGTTATAAAAAGTTGTCCTCATGCTTGTAAGCATCTATGACTGCTTGCTCGCCTTCTTTACCATCTTTAGAATTGCCATGTTCCATTCCAAGAACACCATCGAAACCTTTTTCATGAATCCATTTAAAAACATTGCGGTAATTTATTTCACCTGTTGTAGGCTCGTTTCTACCAGGGTTATCTCCAATTTGTATATAAGCTATTTCATTCCATGTAAGTTCCATATTATGAATTAGGTGGCCCTCATTCTTTTGCATATGATAGATATCGTACAATATTTTACACGATGGGCTATTTACACCTTTACAAATCAAATAAGTTTGTTCAGAGGTCTGCAAATGAAGATTAGGAGAATCTGACAATGGTTCTAAGACCATGGTCAACCCGTGTGGTTCAAGAATCTCTGCGCCTCGGCGCAATGCTTCTATTACGTTGGCATTTTGAATACCTATAGGTAAATTTCTTTCATAACCACCAGGAACAACGGTCATCCATTTAGCATTTACGCGTTTTGCGGTATCTACAGCTCTTCTGCATCCATCCAAAAAAATATCAAGATGTTCTTGTTTGCCAGCTGCCAAAGTATTCTCCATGTTACCACCTTTATCTACGACAAATACACCCATTGTCATACCTCGCTTTTCTAAAGTTTCGCCCATCTTTTTTTGAAGGGCTATATCTCGCTTCATCATGTTATTATCTTCAAAAGCAGTAAAACCTTGATCTGCCATAAAATTTAGCTGATCAATAGGGTCATCACCGGCAAGATGTTTGAACATACCTAAATGTGGTGCGTATTTCAAATTAAATTGATGAGCATTCACGGCTTTAGTAAATGTGTTAGCATAAGATAGGGTGCCAGTTAATGACAACGCTCCAGAACTTAAGGCCGTTTTTTGAATAAAATTTCTTCTTTTCATTGGTATAGGATTTAAAAAAAGCCAAGAGCCTTACATAAGAGGGCTCTTGGCTTTTATAATAATAAATTATTTGGTTATAAGGACCATGCCTTACCGCCAGTAAGCTCTTGCAGATCACCACATGGTATATACTCGCCTGGTACAGGTAAATAAGCAAGAACTTCTTCACCTACATATTCAGAGGCTTTGTAACCCCAAATAGTCATACCTCGTAAATTATTTGCGAAAGCGAATCTAGTTGTTTCGTCATCTAATGTTGAAGTTTTACCTTCTGCGATAGCTTCAGTATAACTATTGATAGATTCGAACATTTCAGTTTGCTGGTCTTTAGAATACTTTAGTGAGCTTGCTAATACTGGCTCTAAATCTTCTGAAGTTAAGTCTTCAGCATTTTCTTTGCCAGATTCTGCCAAAGCTTTATCTATAAATTTGCTCATAGACAATTTGAAAAAGTCTTGCTGTTCCTTTTCCATGACATCTTGTGCAAATTTGTCGATAAAAATATCTACTTGCACTTCAGTAGCAGAAAGAGTATCTGTCTTTGGTAAAATTATATCTACCAGTTTTGTAAGTACATTTCCTTCGTTCTGAGTTAAGAATTCTGGTGTCCAAGTAACGGTCGGATCGCTCTTACAACTTTGTACAATTCCTAATAAGGTTGGAGTAGCCACCATATATCCAAGTGACAGCCCCATATTTTTCAATACACGTCTTCTATCCATTATATATTTCCTTTTTTAAGTTGTTCAACTGCATGATTTGCAGCTCTGGCTGTAAATGCCATATATGTTAAAGATGGGTTTACACAACTTGCAGAAGTCATGAAAGAACCATCTGTAACGTAGACGTTTGGAACATCATGTAATTGGTTGTTACCGTTTAAAACAGAAGTTTTTCTATCTCTACCCATACGAGCAGTTCCCATTTCATGAATTCCTAAACCTAAGGCACTTTCGTTATCATACCCTTGTACATCTCTAAGTCCTGCTTTTTCAAGCATATCAACAGCAGACTCTAAAATGTCTTTACGCATTTTAAGCTCATTTTCTTGAAGCTCAGCATCAAAAGTAACCGTTGGCAGACCCCAATCGTCTAACTTTTCATAATCTAATGTAAACCTATTATTCTCATAAGGAAGAACTTCCCCAAAGCCCATCATACCAAATGTCCATCCACCTGGTTTTAATACAGCTTCTTTTAAATCTTTTCCGTGTGAAAGTTCAGCGATATTTTCTTCCCAATTACCTCTAGAGGCGCTACCTTGATATCCAAATCCTCTTTTGTAATCTTTTCTATCAGAGTCTCCACCTAGGTTTCTAAATCTAGGGATGTAGATACCACTTGGTTTTCTTCCTTTATAGTACTTATCTTCAAATCCGTCAAATTTACCAGAAGCTCCTACCTGAAGTTGATGGTCCATAATGTTTCGACCTAATTGATCAGATTCATTACCCATACCATTAGGGAAAGTTTCAGATTTAGATTGCATCAAAATTGAAGTTGATGCAATAGCTGAAGCGCAAAGGAAAATTACTTTTGCTTTAAACTCAAATGTTTCTTTAGTATTAGCGTCAATGACTTTAACACCTGTTGCTTTTTTAGTTTTTGGGTCATAAATCACCTCATGAACAATTGAATCAGGTCTTAGTGTCATGTTCCCAGTAGCTTCTGCTGCTGGCAGTGTAGAAGAAAGACTACTGAAATATGCTCCAAAAGGACACCCTCTTATACATCTATTTCTAAATTGACATTTACTTCTGCCGTCAAATTGTTTTGTTCCTGTTAAGTGAGCTGTACGTCCCGCAGTTACAACACGACCATCAAAATTTTCGGCAACTTTTTCGCGAAAATCTTGTTCTACACAGTTGAGTTCCATCATTGGCAAAAAGTCGCTATCTGGTAATTGCGGTAAGTTCAATGCTTCACCACTTACACCAATATAATTTTCAACCTTTGAGTACCAAGGCTCAATATCTTTATATCTTACTGGCCAATCTACTGCAATATTCTCTCTTTTATTAGCTTCGAAGTCAATATCGCTCCAACGATAACTTTGACGACCCCACTGTAAAGAACGACCTCCTAAATGATAACCACGCATCCAATCGAATCTTTTGGTTTCGTTGTATGGGTGTTTCAAGTCATTTACAAACCACATATTACTTGCTTGGTTTGTCGTATAGCCTGTTCTATTTTGTTTCGGCTGTTGTTCTATTATTTCTTTGGTAGGTTCACCAGCATTTGGAAAATCCCAAGGGTCTTTATTAGCTGTTTCGTAATCATCTATGTGCTTTACCATTCGACCACGCTCTAAAACCAATGTCTTTAGGCCTGCTTCACATAATTCTTTAGCAGCCCAACCACCACTAATTCCTGTTCCTACAACAATTGCGTCATAGGACTCTTGTTCTTCATTATAATAAAATTTGCTCATAAAAGTTGTTTATCCTCTAAATTTATTAAATATAAAATTAATTCTATACATTTAATGTCCATTCTTCTTGCGAAATTCGCTAAAATCAGCCTCCAGTTAGATTAATGAACCTAATAATAATTTTAACGCTTACTATTAAGATTATATTTCAAACAACAACAAACTACCAAACATGAAAAGAAAAAATTTTATTCGAATTGCCTCGGCTGTAGGTATTGGAATCTCGTTACTAGGAACTTACGCTTGTAAGGAAACGAAAAAAGGAAAAGTAGAAAATTCTGAAATCGTAGCAAATGACATAGAAGCAGAGCCATTTTTTGAACTATCACTGGCACAATGGTCTATGCATAAAATGATTAATGAAGATGGTGTGGATCCATATTCTTTTGCTGAGAAAGCAAAAAATTGGGGATTTACCGGATTGGAATATGTGAGTCAGTTGTATAATCCTGAATTGGCAGATGCTAATTATTCTGAAGAGGCAATGGCAAATTTTGTTGCTAAATCAAATGCAGAGGCAAAAAAGTACGGAATGAAAAATGTTTTGATCATGATAGATGGTCAAGGCAACTTAGCTGTTAATGACGAAGCTGAAAGAAATGAAACGGTTGAAAAGCATAAAAGATGGGTCGATGCTGCAGCAGCAATGGGTTGCCATGCCATTAGAGTTAACCTTAATGGTAGTAATGTGCCAGAAGAATGGATCAAGAATTCTGTAGACGGATTAACTAAATTAGCTACTTACGCAAAAACCAAGAATATAAACATATTGGTAGAGAACCATGGTGGCTTATCTTCTAACGGTAAACTTCATGCAGAAGTGATGAAAACCGTGGATATGGATAACTGTGGTAGTCTGCCTGATTTTGGTAATTTTTGTATAGAACGCAAACCAGATAGTTGGGATTGTTTAAAGGAGTATGATAAGTATAAAGGTGTAAAGGAACTAATGCCTTATGCAAAAGCTGTAAGTGCTAAATCGAATAATTTTGATGCCAATGGATATGATATAGGTATAGACTATGTAAAAATGCTTAAAATTGTAAAAGAAGCTGGGTATACAGGTTATATTGGTGTTGAGTACGAAGGTACAGAAATAAGTGAAGAAGCTGGAATAATTGCTACCAGAGATCTTTTATTAAAAGCAGCAAAAGAAATAGAATAATCTAGACAGTATCAAATATGAAGGCCTTTTTTAATGAAATGTTTGATTACAATTTTCAGTGTAACAAAAAACTTATCGATGAATGTTTAGGACTATCTGAGGTGTCACCAAAAACTAAAAGTTTATTTAGTCATATACTAAATGCACATCATATTTGGAATGCGCGAATATTACAAAAGGCAACTGAGTATGATGTTTGGCAAGAACATGATATTAAAGATTGGGCTGATATACATTATGAGAATCAGCGTAGTTCATTTGAAATTCTAACCAATGCCGAAAAATTTGATAGACGTATAGATTATGAAAATTCTGAGGGTAGACATTTTACCAATACCTTAAAAGACATGCTTTTTCATATTATAAATCATTCTACGAATCATAGAGGCCAAATAGCTGTCGAATTCAAAAGCAACGGTATAACTCCTGTTGGCTTAGATTATATTCATTATAAAAGATAGATGAAAAACAAAGTCAGAGTACAGCTTTGCTTCATGATGTTTTTAGAGTTTTTTATTTGGGGAGCATGGTTTGTTACCCTTGGTACATTTCTTGGAAATAATTTAAAAGCTACGGATGGTGAAATCGCAATGGCATTTTCAACACAATCTTGGGGAGCAATAATAGCTCCCTTTGTAATTGGAATTATTGCTGACCGGTATTTCAATGCTGAACGTATTTTAGGAATTCTACACCTTTTAGGAGCTGTTCTTATGTATTTCATGTATCAAAGCACAGAATTTAACGCGTTTTATCTTTTGGTCTTGGGGTATATGATTTTATATATGCCCACTTTGGCCTTAGTTAATTCAGTGTCTTTTAATCAAATGAAGAACCCGGCCAAAGAGTTTTCAATGGTTAGGGTGTTTGGAACGTTAGGTTGGATTATTGCCGGGCTTTCAATTAGTTATATTTTTAATTGGGATCAAGGGGACAATATCGGAGACGGACTATTGAGAAATACTTTTTTAATGACTTCGATTGCTTCTTTAATTTTAGGAATATTCAGTTTTGCTTTGCCGAAAACACCACCTAGTGCTAAAAGTGAAAACAAGCTTAATCCGAAAGAAATGTTAGGGTTAGATTCGCTTAGTTTATTCAAGGATAAAAACTTTTTGATATTCTTTATTTCGTCGGTTTTAATTTGTATTCCTTTAGCCTTTTATTATCAAAATGCGAATCCGTTTTTGGTAGAAGTGGGTATGGACAATCCGACAGGGAAAATGACATTAGGTCAAATTTCTGAAATTGCATTTATGCTGTTATTGCCTTATTTTTTCACCAAATTCGGATTTAAGAAAACCATACTTGTAGCCATGGCTGCATGGGTTGTACGTTATTTGTTATTTGCATTTGGTGATGTTGGTCAGTTAGGCTTCATGTTAATTATTGGCATAGCACTTCACGGTATTTGTTATGATTTTTTCTTTGTTTCAGGCCAAATTTACACCGATAGTAAAGCCGGTGAAAAATTTAAGAGTTCTGCACAGGGTTTAATAACGTTGGCAACTTATGGAGTGGGAATGCTGATTGGCTTTTGGGTAGCTGGTAAGATATCAACAGCCTATCTTTTAGAAGATGGAAAGCACGTTTGGGAAACCATTTGGTTATATCCGGCTGGTTTTGCATTAGTCGTTTTTGTTTTATTCGCGATTTTCTTTAAAACCGAGAAAATTGACTATCAGTCTTAGATAAATTCTTTAAATTAAACCCCTAAAATTTTATTGTAAAGAGTATCAATCTTACTATACAGAACATTAAAATTCATTTATGAATTACTAATTTTAATCAAGAGATAAATCCATCAGGATTTTAGAGGAAAATATATTCAACTTAAATAGATATAAAAATGCCAAAGAAAATACGCTTAGGAATATTAGGAGGGGGCGGCGATTCCCTAATAGGAGTACTACACCGGGTTGCTTCACACATTAATGATAATTATCAAATTACTGGTGCTGTATTCAATCCAGATATTGATGCGAGTATGGCTTTTGCAAAGGAAATAGATGTTCCCTTAAATAGAATTTATAAAGATTTCGATACTTTAATAGAAGAAGAATTGAAATTGCCTATAGAGGAACGTATTCAAGTATGTTCGATACTTACGCCAAACTTTTTGCACTATCCAATGGCCAAGAAATTATTGGATAATGGATTTCATGTCATCTGCGAGAAGCCAATGACAACTTCTTTGGCCGAAGCGAAAGATTTACAAAAGTCTCATGAAAAGGCAGGTACTGTTTTCGCTTTGACCCATACCTATACTGGTTACCCAATGGTGCGTCAAATGCGTGAAATGATTAAAGCTGGTGCTTTAGGTAAAATTCATAAAGTAGATGCGGTGTATTACCAAGGGTGGATTAATACCATTATTCATGATAAAGAGAAAAGGTCTTCTGTTTGGAGATTAGATCCAAAAAAAGCAGGTATAAGCTCGTGTATGGGTGATATAGGTGTTCATGCTTTTAACCTTGTAGAATACACTACTGGTCTTAAGGTGAATGAATTGCTTTGTGACTTCAATTATCTTTATGAGGATAATAAAATGGATGTTGACGGTACCGTTCTTATACGAATGAGCGACCATGTAAAAGGTGTTATTAGAGGAAGTCAAGTGGCTACCGGAGAAGAGAATGGTTTGGCTATTGCTATTTATGGTGAGAAAGGTGCTTTTCGATGGGAACAAGAGCGTCCAAACTTTTTATATAAATTGAGTGATACAGAACCTACGCAAGTGTATAAGCCAGGTCATGCTTACAACTCTGAATTGTCGTTAGATGGAACAAAACTACCTGCTGGTCACCCAGAAGGAATTTTTGATTCTATGGCAAATATTTACAAAGGAGCTGCAAGGGCTATAAGAGGTGAAAAATATAATGACGGCGAATTTCCTACAATGAAAGATGGTGTTCGTGGTATGAATTTTATTGAGGCTACAGTGGATTCTCATAAAAATGGAAATACTTGGGTTACTTTGGAAAAATAATCAACTTATATCAAAATAACAAAGAGCCGCTAATCGCGGCTCTTTTAATTTGGTAAAATATTGAAATCGATTAATAAACTTTTTCAAATTCTTGACAAACAATAATCATACTCTCTCTAGGGACTCTTCCGAATTTTTCTAATTCTCTTGTGTAGTAATCCCAATGTGTTTTTTTCCAATAGTCAAGTGATTTGTCACCTTCACCTTCTATTTGGGCGTAAGCGGTATCAATACTAAAGTAAGGCTTGAGCTGTACTGCGGTTGTTCGAACAATACATTGGGCTTCACCACTCCAATTTGTAACTACGATAAAGTCTCCTTTTCTAGGTAGTTTTTCATTACGGTTTTGTAACCCTAACAAGGAATGTGATGTTGCTTTTTTCACCCCTTTTTTTGTTAGGTCTGCCAACGTATTGGCATCTATTTCATTATCACCAAAAAAAGTAGTTGATGGTGCATGTTCAAATGCATGTTCTAAATGTGCACTTAAATAATTACCCCACATATTTCTGGCCGAAGCATTTTCCATAAGCTAATATTTACTTTACTCTAACGGCATTAGTTGTCGTTATAGTTTAAATTGTAATTAAATAATTAAGAAAATTTTCCAGATTTTAAAGACTCAGCGGCATGTTCTGCTGCTCTAGCGGTAAACGCCATATAGGTTAGTGATGGGTTTACACAGCTAGAAGAGGACATAAAAGCACCATCAGTTACATACACATTCGGAACTAAATGAACTTGATTGTTTTTATTTAGTATGGAAGTTTTGGCACTATGACCCATTCTTGCACCACCCATTTCATGAATACCTAATCCTGGCCCACTAGATTCTTCATATGAGGCTACATCTTCAAAACCTGCGGCTTCAAACATGTGTACAATTTCCTTTTTAATGTCTTCACGCATTTTGTATTCGTTCTCTTTAAACTCGACATCAAAAGCTAATTGAGGTAATCCCCATTTGTCTTTTTCGGTAGGGCTTAACGTAACTCTGTTGTCATCGTAGGGTAAGAATTCACCAAAACCTGTTACTCCAATGGTCCAGCGGCCAGGTTTTAATACAGACTCTTTAAGGTCTTTACCATAGTTCAATTCTCCTATTTCCTTAGACCAATCCCCTCTACTAGCGGTGCCTTGGTATCCAAAACCACGTAAATAACCTTCACGTTTGGTCTTCTCATTAAGGTTTACAAAGCGAGGAATGTAAAAACCGTTGGCACGTCTACCTTTATAATACTTATCTAAATAGCCATCTACTTTTGCCGTAGCACCTAGTTTATAATGGTGATCCATAATTCCTCTTCCTAAAGCATCAGAATCATTACCCAACCCATTCGGGAACCGCTCAGATTTTGATTGAAGTAATATACCTACGGAGGCCATGGCCGATGCGCAAAGGAAAATAACTTTCGCTTTATATTCAATTTTTTCATTAGTCTCGGTATCTATAACCCGAACACCAGTTGCTTTTTTAGTAGTGTCATCATAAATTATTTCATGAACTATTGAATTTGGCCTCAAGGTCATATTACCAGTTCGTTCAGCAGCAGGTAAGGTTGAAGAATTACTGCTAAAATAACCACCAAAAGGGCACCCTCGCCAGCAGCGATCTCTATTTTGACAAGTGCCTCTACCTTCAAAAGTTGCATTTGGGTCGGTGATATGTGCCGTGCGACCAATTGTAATTAAACGTCCGTCATCAAACTTTTCTGCGGTGTTTTTTTTGAAATCCTCTTCAACACAGTTCAATTTCATGGCCGGTTGAAATTTACCATCAGGTAATACTTCCAAGCCTAATTTTTCGCCACTTACACCAATATATTCCTCAACTTTATCATACCATGGCGAAATGTCCTTATATCTAACTGGCCAATCAACCCCAACTCCTTCTTTTTTGTTCGCTTCAAAATCAATATCACTCCACCTGTAACTTTGACGCCCCCAGGTAAGGGACCTTCCACCAACTTGATAACCTCTTATCCAATCGAATCGTTTGGTCTCAACATAAGGGTGTTCTAGGTCATTTACAAAAAAATGTTTTACATCTTCCTTTGGCGCCCAATTAACGCGACTCTGTACATGGTATTTTTTCTTATCCTCTTTAGAAAGTTCCCCCTTCAAAGAATAATCCCAAGGGTCATCATTCATGGTTGGGTAGTCTTCAATATGTTTTACCATACGACCACGTTCTAAAACAAGTGTTTTTAAACCCTTTTCAGTTAATTCCTTAGCTGCCCATCCACCACTTATGCCAGTTCCGACCACAATTGCGTCGAATATTTCATTTTGATTCATGCTTAAATTTTTATCTTTTTCTATTGGTATTCCCTATATTTATAGCAAATCTTCATGGTATTGTAACTAACAAGTTACAATTCTTAAATATAAGATAATTTGACATATTTAAAGTGTTGAATAGAGGAACTAATTCAAACAACAGATAGTATATATTTATGAAAACAATCAAAGGACCGGCCGTATTTTTAGCACAATTTGTAGATAGTAAAGCACCGTTTAATACCTTGGATGGCATGTGTAAATGGGCTTCTGATCTTGGGTATAAGGGAATTCAAATTCCTACTTGGGAAAGTTTCTTAATCGATTTGGATAAAGCAGCAGAAAGTCAAAATTATTGCGACGAGCTAAAAGGCAAGGTGAATTCTTACGGGTTGGAAATAACAGAACTCTCTACTCACTTACAAGGTCAATTAGTGGCCGTACACCCTGCATATGATTTAATGTTCGATTCCTTTGCGCCAAAAGAGGTGCACGGTAAACCAAAAGAAAGAACAAAGTGGGCTGTTGAAACAGTGAAGAAAGCAGCAACAGCGAGTAGACGTCTTGGGTTAAATACACACGCTACATTTTCTGGATCACTTTTATGGCATACAATGCATCCTTGGCCTCAGAGACCAGCAGGTTTAGTTGAAATGGGTTTTGAAGAATTAGCAAAAAGATGGACTCCGATTTTAAACCATTTTGATAAGGAAGGTGTTGATGTTTGTTATGAAATTCACCCTGGTGAAGATTTGCATGATGGCGATACCTTTGAGCGTTTCTTAGAAGCTACGGGAAATCATAAAAGAGTTAATATTCTTTATGACCCTAGCCACTTTGTATTACAACAGTTGGATTATATTACATATATAGACCATTATCACGAGTTTATAAAGTCTTTTCATGTAAAGGATTCTGAGTTTAATCCAACGGGAAAAAAGGGTGCTTTCGGCGGATATAATGATTGGGGTAATAGAGCAGGTAGATATCGCTCTTTAGGTGATGGTCAAATAGATTTTAAAACAATTTTTTCCAAACTTACCCAATACGGGTGTGATGTTTGGGCGGTAATGGAGTGGGAATGTTGTATTAAGAGTCCTGAACAAGGTGCTCGAGAAGGTGCGAAGTTTATTCAAGACCATATTATAGAAGCAACCGAAAAGACATTCGATGATTTTGCAGGTGCTGAAACAGATAAAGAGATGTTGAAAAAAATGTTAGGACTTTAATAAGAAATGATATGAAGGAAGTAATTGTTAGTGTTGTATTTTTAATATTTTTCATGTCTTGTAAGCAAGAAAAGAAAGAAACTTCTGAAGCAGTGGTTGAGAAAATTGAAATGCCTGAAAGTGAATGGGAAATTTTATTCGATGGTACTTCGTTGAATCAATGGAAAGAATTTAAAACCAATGGTTTAAGTGACGCATGGAAGATTGATGGTGATGCATTGATTTACACTCCGCCATCGGAAGGGGAGGAGAAGAAAAATCATGACCTAGTTACCAAAAAAGAGTATACAGATTTTGTTTTTTCCTTAGATTGGAAAATATCTGAAGCTGGTAATAGTGGAGTCTTTTGGGGTGTAAGTGAGGATGAAAAGTTCGATAAGAGCTATCATACAGGACCAGAGATTCAAATACTTGATAATGATAAACATCCAGATGCAAAAGCCGGTACTACGCATCAAGCAGGTGCATTATATGACATGGTTTCTCCAGCAAAAGATGTAACAAAACCTATAGGGGAATGGAATACTATGGTAATTACCGTAGACCATAAAGAAAATAAAGGAAACGTTGTTTTGAATGGTATTGAAATGGTCACTTTTCCTGTACAAGGCGATGAATGGGACGCTATGGTGGCGGACTCTAAATTTGCAGGCTGGGATGGCTTCGGAAAATTTACAACTGGTAAAATCGGTCTACAAGATCACGGAAATGTAGTAGCATTCAGAAACATTAAAATCAAACAACTTTAATAGCATAACCACTTATGAAAAATAAATATTCATTACTACTTTTAGTAGCGTCTTTCGGTATAATATCATGCCAAGAAAAAGTTGAGCCAATAGAGAATGTGAAAACGGAGGTAGAATATAATGTCATCGTTTATGAAGAGTATATGGGAGACGAACCTACAACACCTGAGGAAACAGAATTTTATGAGCCAAAAGTAGCAGTAGTAAAACCTGGAGCCATAGGCACCCCACCAAGTGATGCAATTGTACTTTTTAATGGTGTAAATTTTGATAACTGGATTAGTTCTAATGATAGCACAGCAGCAAAATGGCATTTGAACAAAGATGGCAGTATGACGGTTAATGATAAAACTGGAAATATTCAGACCAAACAAAATTTTGGTGATGTACAATTACATATAGAGTGGAAATCTCCATTACCAATACAACGCGAAGGCCAGAATAGGGCTAATAGCGGTGTTTTTTTAAATGGAATTTATGAAGTACAGGTTCTTGATCAAAATGACAACCCAACTTACGTAAATGGACAAGTAGGTTCTATCTACAAACAACATGTGCCTTTGGCAATGGCTTCTGTACCAACCGGTGAATGGAATACATATGATATTATTTATCATGCACCAGAATTTAATGCTGATGGCGGTAAAATAAAATCAGGTGATATTACAGTAATTCATAATGGAGTTTTGGTTCAAGATCATATTGAACTTAAGGGTACAACACCATATGTTGGTTGGCCCAAAAATCCTGCGCATGGTAAAGGCCCCTTATTATTACAAGATCATGGTGATGATAGCCGTGTAAGTTTTAGAAATATCTGGGTTAGAGAGTTATAATTAAATAATCAGTAAAGTTTTAAGGAGTAAACAAGAACTTAATTTTGTTTACTCCTTTATTTATTAAGGATAGGGATATGATTAAAATTAAATTTCACAATTACCTTACCTTTGTCTAAATCTAAAATGTATTCATGATTCAATCGATGACCGGCTTCGGAAAGCATGTAGTTCAATTGCCAAATAAAAAAATAACAGTAGAGATTAAATCACTCAATAGTAAGAGTATCGATTTAAATGCTCGTATGCCTTCTAGTTATCGTGAAAAGGAATTGGAATTAAGAAAACTGGTTGCGAATTCTCTTCAGCGTGGTAAGGTAGATTTTAGCTTGTATGTTGAACTTACTGGCGATGAAACTACTTCTCAGGTAAATGAGGTTGCTGTAAAGCAATACATGGCACAGTTGAAAAATATTGCCACAGGCGATGATCTTAGATTGTTAGAAATGGCGTTGCGTTTTCCAGATGCTATGAAAACTGCAAAAGAAGATATTGATGAAGAGGAATATGAAGCTATAAAACAAGCATTACAAGGTGCATTGGTTGAGATAAATGAATTCAGATCGGAAGAAGGAAGTGTATTAGAACAAGACTTTTTAGATAGGATAGCTTCTTTGAATAAATTGTTAGAAGAGGTAATCAAGATTGATCCCGAACGTCAAAGTACTATTCGTGAGCGTTTAGAAAAAGCTGTTCAAGATTTAAAGGCAGATGTAGATGCTAATAGATTTGAGCAGGAGCTTATTTATTATCTGGAAAAATATGATATCACCGAAGAGAAAGTAAGATTAGCCAATCATTTAGATTATTTCGCAAAAACGTTACATTCAGATGATAGTAATGGTAAAAAACTTGGTTTTATTTCACAGGAAATAGGTCGTGAAATCAATACTATTGGTTCAAAAGCAAATTTTGCACCTATGCAGCAGATAGTCGTTCAAATGAAAGATGAGCTTGAAAAGATTAAGGAACAAATGTTAAACGTGCTATAGATGAAAGGTGGAAAATTAATAATCTTTTCTGCACCATCTGGAAGTGGGAAAACAACAATTGTAAGACATCTCTTGGCTCAGCCAGAATTAAATTTGGCTTTTTCGGTTTCTGCTACTTCAAGACCAAGAAGAGTTAAAGAAAAAAATAAAGAACATTACTATTTCATGTCTGTTTCTGAATTTAAAAACCATATTAAAAATGATGATTTTTTGGAATGGGAAGAAGTGTACCGAGATAATTTTTATGGCACTTTAAAAAGTGAAGTAGAGCGTTTATGGGCTGAAGGCAAGAATGTTATTTTTGATATTGATGTGGTGGGTGGACTTCGAATTAAAAAGAAATTCCCAGAAAAAACTTTAGCTGTTTTTGTAAAACCACCTAGTGTAGATGAATTAAAAATTAGACTTAAGAAACGAAGTACTGAAAATGAAGATAAAATAAACATGCGTATTGCAAAGGCGTCTGTTGAATTGGCTACAGCTCCTCAATTTGACTATATCATCAAAAATTATGATTTAAATGTTGCTTTAAAGGAAGCAGTAGATTTGGTGGCCTCTTTCATCGTTGACGATAAGGAATAAGTAGAGATGAAAAAAGTTGGACTTTATTTCGGAACCTTTAACCCTATTCATATTGGTCATTTGGTCATTGCGAACCATATGGTGGAGTTTTCGGATTTAGATGAGGTTTGGTTCGTTGTAACCCCTCAAAGCCCTTTTAAGACTAAGAAAACGCTTTTGGATAATCATCATAGATATGAAATGGTCTATGAGGCCACAAAAGAATATCCAAAATTAAATCCTAGCAAAATTGAGTTCGATCTTCCTCAGCCAAATTATACAGTGAATACCTTGGTTTATTTAGATGAAAAATATCCTTCGGGATATAGCTTTTCATTGATTATGGGCGAGGATAATTTAAAAGGTCTTCATAAATGGAAAAATTATAAGACCATTTTAGAGAACTATAATATTTATGTGTACCCAAGAATTTCAGAAGGGGCTATTGAATCTCAATTTATGCAGCACAAGAGTATTCACCGGGTTAATGCACCTATTATGGAAATATCTTCCACCTTTATAAGAAAAGAGCATAAAAAAGGAAAAAATATTAAGCCAATGCTGCCGCCTGAAGTTTGGACTTATATGGATGAAATGAATTTCTATCGTTAGTCTAGTCTATTTCCTTTTACTAGTTTATCAGTCGCTAAATAAACATCCTCTTTATTATAATACCAGGCACGAACCTTCGGGATTTTAATACCGTTAATGGTAATCATCTCTGATAATAGTATATATTCACCATCATTTTTACTTTCATCATGAAAGAATTGGTACACTTCCATAGCATAGGTTTTTGGGTCAAAATAGAAATACCAAGTATCGCTACCAACTTCTTTTTCGTAACCAGCTTTAAGTACTAGATATTCTTTTCCTTTAAAGGTTTTTTTCTGAACCTTGGGATCTATTATAGTTCCTGGGTCCTTTAGCTTCATTGGAAGTCCGTACAGGTAGGTGTAATAATTTTTCATCATATTAGCCCTGTCGCATGAGATTTTTAGACTATCCTTAACCTTTGCTGAAATAGAAGTGCTACCATCTAATTTTAAAGTGCACTCTTCACCCTTTAATTCAGATTCTATGGTGAAATTATCTTTTTTAACGGTTGACTTAAAGTAGTTAGAAGGTAAGTCTATTTGTATGGTAGTGCTTCTGGTACCGTTATTAGGACTCTCCATTTCAATCAGCATTTCGCCTCCAAAGGATTTCCAATTACCTTCAGGATCATGAAAAGCTATTGCTTTATCTAGAAGTTGTTTGCCGCTAATTTCTTGTGCAAAAGCAAGAATGTTAACCTGTAGTGCTAAGAATAAAAAAAAGTACCTCATCATAATTTTAATTTGTGATGACAAGGTACTTATAATTTCAGTTTTTAAATACCGTTATTACTTTTTAGGTTGTTCTATAGTTGCAGGTGCTATAGAACCATCGTGTTCATTGTGATATTGTTGTAACAAATTCATTGTAGAGGTTATCAAATCTTTTGTCTCTAACAGTAAAGAAAAGTATAGTGTCGTATTTTTCGGACTAGATTCTTCTGTACGTGTTCTAGCAATTTGAGTTTGAATTTTGTCAGAAACCATAGCGAATAATTCTTCTTTCTGATTTAAGACAAGTCCAATTTGCTCAAAAGATTGATTGGTAAAAGCTGTTTGAGTTTGATTCAAAATTTCTTCAAGTTTTAAATCAATTTGCTTCAACTCTTTTATTTGATTGTATTTTAATTTTTTATGATTGTTATTAACATGTTTGTGGCTAACTTTTCCGATGTACTCTAAAGATTGAGCTATATCTGTTAAATAACCAAGAGCATTAATATAGAAGTTACTGGCACCAATACTATTTTCATCAAGATTTTTGATAAAATAGAAGATATGGTCGCGTAAATCATCAATTTCATTTGAGAGTTTCTCTCCCTGTTTTTTATTCTTTTTTAACAAATTAACATCTTGTTTTGCAAGACCGTTAATGGAGTTCGTGTAAATTTTATTCGTTCTTTTAAGAACATTTGAAATGTTCTTTGCACTTTCAATAATTACACCTTGAATAGAACTACTCTCAGCTCTGTTCAACGAATCTTCTGCACGTAGTTCTTTTGCCTTTTTATTATGTGAAATATAGTTTCTTGCCAATAGTAGTATGGCCAATAGTAAAAGTACCGCGATAGCAGCGCCTTTACCAAAACTGATTAATGCCAAAATAGTTCCGGATGCTATAAAAGCAATAATTGCAGTACCGAACCATCCGCCGATAACATTAAGCACCCCTGCAACTCTATATACCGCACTTTCAGCGCCCCATGCCCTATCGGCTAAAGATGTTCCCATGGCAACCATAAACGTTACATAGGTAGTTGATAAAGGTAATTTATACGAGGTTGCTATAGATATTAATATTCCAGCTACCATAAGATTTACGGCCGCACGCACCATATCAAAAGCGGGTAATTCATGTACCTTATTTTTTGATAAAGCAATTACAGGTTTTTCGAATTGTTTGTCAATTTTGGTTTGCCATGATTTAGGCAGAATATAAGTTAACGACTCTGAAATAGCTATCGCTAATCTTACCAAGCCTCTTGATAGAAAATTTGGTTGAAACCTTTCTTTAGTATCTTCTTGACTAGAAAGATCTAAAGAAGTTTTAACTACACTTTTTGCTTTACTAGAAAACCATAAAGTAAGTACCATTACCATACCTGCAATGAATAAAAGCAAAGTTGGTGTGGGAACTTTTTTAGCCAATATACCCATACTAAATTCTGATGCAGCAACACCAGACGCCATCCAAGCCTCATACGATTGCCATGCAGCAATTGGTACACCAATAAAGTTAACCAAATCGTTACCGGCGAAAGCTAAAGCCAAAGCAAATGTGCCTACCCCGATAATTAATTTATAAATATTCGTTTTGGCGAATTTCATTAAAATGAAGGATAGACCTGACCAAATTAAAAAGTTAATCAGTACTAGGACCACTACTTTAGTCTCCAAGAATTCTTTTATTGTAATGCCGCCAATAATATCATAGCTTTCACCTGCAAAAGAAGTTCCGCCAATACCTTTCATTAGAATAAAGTAAGTAATTGAGGATAAAGCAAATCCACCAAAAAGAGCACCTACCCAAGTTGGTTTTTTCTCAAAGTTATAAGATAAGAGAAGTCTTGAGACCCATTGTACAAGAGCACCAACGGAAAAGGCAACTACTACAGAGAGTAATATTCCAAATATAATCTGAATGGCTTTGTCGTTATTGATGTAGTTAACTACATC
>RCMY010002092.1_pt1 | contig 18232 bp, 16 predicted proteins | sample 2041341 | NCBI WGS metagenome assembly RCMY01 (sample SAMN09708234, study PRJNA481090) | Marine sediment metagenome, whole genome shotgun sequencing project. | reverse complement strand
GGCTATATAACCAAAGGTGCCTGGGAACTTACGGACATGATGCACATCAAGGCCATTGAAATCATTTCGCGGTCTTTGCGTTCTTCGGTCAAAGGAGAAGCAAAGGGCAGAGAAGATATGGCTCTTGGTCAGTATATCGCCGGCATGGGCTTTTCCAATGTAGGGCTTGGCATCGTCCACGCTATGGCGCATCCGCTCAGTGCGCTATATGATACGCCGCATGGCGTAGCGTGTGCGATTCTCTTGGCTCCGGTGCTCAAGTTCAATGCAGAGGCTACTGGGGAGCGTTATCGTGAAATTGCCAGAGCCATGGGCGTCGCCGATGTGGATGCGATGGCAGCAGATGCTTTCCGTCAGGCGGCAATCGGCGCGGTTGAACAGCTTAGCCAGGATGTCGGCATTCCGCAAAAGCTATCTGAACTTGGAGTCAAGGAAGCGGATATCAAGTTCCTTGCCGAATCAGCGGTCGCAGACGCGTGTGCGCCGGGCAATCCTCGGGATGCTTCGCTTGAAGAAATCATGGCAATCTACAAATCCATTTTGTAAAAGAAAAAACACGAGGTCAGCACTCTTTGCTTAATGGGTGCTGACCTTTTTAGTTGTATGGCATGAATATTGGAATGATTTTGCAGGGAAAACCTGGAGAAGACAGAATAGTAATACTGATGAGATATTTATGGATGGATATCAAATAAACAAAAGGAAAAGGCTTTTTATGAAAATTTTTTTACTTTTTCTCAATGCAGTCATGTTTGTTACGCCCTTTGCCGAACTGTTTGCTAATCACAGTTATGCTTTAGCAGCAGGTCTCTTTGTCATCGCTTTTTTGTCGGCGGCCGCACTGTTTTTTGCTGACCGATATCGGCAGAATTCGGGAAAAGAGGCTTATGAAACGAGATTGAAGCTCATTCAATCGATGACGATGGTCTGTGCTTTTATTTCACTGTATTGGCCGGATGATGCCTATTACAATGTCTCGTTGTTTGCTTGTCTGGTATTTCATTGTGTTTTAAAAAAATATACCAGCCAAAAGAAATAGTTTGGAGAAAAGGATGTGTGCTTTAATGGGAGACTCTAAGGTTTTAAACGCATTTACCCAAGTGGTACCGCTTCTGCCGGATTTATTGATGCATAAAGTGGGAATGGTGGTAGCGGATAGAGAGCAGTGGATTGCCGCTAATTCAATACCAGAAATTGCCCATCAGGTCGTCGTTGGTGAAAAAATCAAGCCTGGAGCAGCTGTGTCGATTGCAATGCGTGAAAAACGTCGTGTAGTTGTTCAAGTAGATAAAAATGTATATGGAATTTCGTATGTGGCTGTCAGCATGCCGCTGATGGAAAATGGCGAAATAGTCGGTGCGGTAGCAATACATGAATCACTGGAAGAACAAGAAGTTCTCCAGAGTACCGCGGTGAATTTATCGGGATCGGTCAAAGAGTTGACAGCAGCGATGGAATCGATTGCCGCCAAAGCAGAAGAGCTCGCGACGCGAGGCAGCAATTTGCAGGCCGCAGCGGATGATGCCAATAAGCAGGTAGCTCAAACCGATACGGTCATTCACTTCATTAAGTCGGTTGCCGCGCAGACGAATATGCTCGGGCTCAATGCGGCAATTGAGGCAGCCAGAGTCGGCGAACAAGGACGCGGTTTCAGCGTCGTTGCCGAAGAAGTCCGAAAACTTGCAGAAAATAGTGCTGAATCAGCAGAAAAGATAACGCAAACATTGACGCAGATCCGTGATTCGATTGCCCAGATCAACAGCGAAATCATCAAGATATCTGAGGTCAATGTTGAACAGGCCGGCATTATTAAAGAAATTTCCGAACATAGCCGAGACCTGAATGTCATCTCAAAAAATGTTGAACATATGGTGGAAAAGCTTGGACAGGAAAAGTAATACATAGGTATACTCCCTAGACTGGCAGCGTGTTGTATTTTGATTTTAAAGAGCCTGAAAAGGCTCTTTTTCACTTGGCTGAAGATTTATTAGGAGAAGACGTAAAGGAAGCGCATTCATATTGTAGATGAAGGGATGATATGTTAATGAAAAGGCGTACATTCATTTTTCGCAGTTTGGCAAGCTTGGCTTTGTTGCTGGGCCTTGAGCAATATGTTCAATATAAGGGATGGTTCTTGTCTGGCGGCTATGGCGCAATGAAAGACAGGAAAGTGAATCGTGAGTATTATCGTATCCTTGTTCTAGGCGATCCACATCTGCCAGTTCGGGAACGAGAGACAAAAGATATTGCGATGAGGCAAAGGATTATTCAGGCAAAAGAAGAAGTAATAAAAGATATAAATGACTGGCAAGACGTTTGGAAAGTTGCTGTTGTGGGTGATATCGCCGCGCAGTTTGGAACTAAAGCGGAATACAGCGCTGCAAAAGCCTATTTGGCAAAAATAGAGAAACCGCTGGCGATTGTCACGGGGAATCATGATTATATGTACGCGGATGGATTTTCGCCTTCAGGCCATTTCATCAAAGCGGATCGAGATTTGCGAGCGAAAAAACTGCAACAGTTTAAAGCGGAGTTTTCGTTGTCGTCGCTTTATTACAGCTATGAGGCAGGACCATATCATTTGATCTTTTTGTCGCCGGATTCTCTCGATACACCGCATTTGACACAAATGAGCGCAGAACAACTCGCCTGGCTTGAACAGGATTTGCATGAACATCGGGCAGAACCTACGGTGATTTTTTTTCATGCACCGCTGGAAGGTACGCTGCGGTCTTATAATAAAATGGTCAATCAGCCAGATTTTATTGCCCAGCCGGCAGGGCCCTTGGATTCTTTGCTTCGAGTGAATCAGCAAATCAAGTTGTGGGTTTCCGGGCATACGCATACTCCGGCAACGAATCCGAGTTATGCGGACCGAAGCATAAATACCTATAAAGATACTGGAATCCTGGTAATACACAATGCCGATATGGACAGAGTGAAGATTTGGACGAACTCCATCTATCTTTATTCGGATAAGATTGTTGTACGGACATTCAATCATGCAGATAAATGCTGGGACGATTCTTTGCAGCGGAGCCTTTTGCTTGCTGATGTTTAGTTCAGGTGAAGCTTGTGTGGCCTAGGGGTGACGCATTTGACCGGGGATAAAGCTTGCAATTGGGCAAGGTATCATCTAAAATAATCTATGTATGTTTAAATTTCGTATAACGCTATTAAATAAGGATAGGTGGAATAGAATTGAGTAATTTTGAAGTAGGAATCGTTGGCTTGCCAAACGTCGGCAAGAGCACATTGTTTAATGCAATCACCAAGGCTGGAGCAGAGGCGGCAAACTATCCGTTCTGCACAATTGAGCCGAATGTTGGCGTTGTCGATGTCCCGGATGCGAGACTTCAGGTTTTGGCAGATATCTATAAATCAAAGAAAATATTGCCGGCATCCGTTCGCTTTGTCGATATTGCCGGTTTGGTAAAGGGCGCAGCGCAGGGCGAAGGTCTTGGCAATAAATTTCTGTCACATATTCGTCAGGTCGATGCTGTCGCCAATGTCGTACGCTGCTTTGTCGATGCGAATATCACGCATGTGGAAGGTTCAATCGATCCTTTGCGCGATATTGAAATCATCAATACAGAGCTTTGCCTTGCTGACTTGGAAACACTTGATAAACGGTTGGAACGTTTGGTCAAATTGTCTAAAAGCGGCAATAAAGAAGCCCGGGCTGAAGAAGCCTTGCTTGTCCGGATCAAAGAAGTCCTTGAACAGGCGCAGCCAGCTCGCCGCGTTGAAATGACACCGGAAGAGCGCGAAATCATCCGCGATCTCAATTTGTTGACGCTTAAACCAGCTTTGTTCATTGCCAACGTAGCTGAAGATGAAGTTGCAACTGCGGATGCAGAGAATGAATACGTTCAGCGCGTAAAGGCTTATGCCAAAGATGAAGGCGCTGAAGTCGTCGTTATTTCAGCGAAAGTCGAAGCAGAAATCGCTGAGCTCGATGGGGACGATGCAACGATGTTTCTTGAAGAACTTGGACTGGAAGAATCCGGTTTGGACAAACTTATCAAAGCGGCTTTCAAACTTTTAGGCTTGTTGACGTTCTTGACGGCTGGGCCGGAAGAATGCCGTGCTTGGACGATTACGGAAGGCACAAAAGCGCCGCAGGCAGCTGGCAAGATCCATTCGGATATCGAACGTGGTTTCATCCGGGCGGAAATTGTGTCCTATGATGACTTGGTCGCTGCTGGCAGTACGGTTGCCGCTAGGGAAAAAGGACAGGTTCGCCTCGAAGGAAAAGAATATGTAATGCATGACGGTGATGTGACGTATTTCCGTTTTAATGTATAAAGAAGTATAAAAACGGACCATCTGATCGTTTGCAGGCATTGCGGCGAAAGGGTGGTCTTTTTTGTATAAGCAAGGTTTTGTAAAGTTTTTCGTCTGCTTTACCAATGCTTGTTGTATAATGAGATTATATGGGGAAGGGGACATAACCTATGACGCAGAGTCGCTGGATTTTATTGTCAGTGCTGTTGATTTCATTTTTGGGCCCGTTTATGGGAAGTTCGATCAATATGGCAATTCCAGCGATGGCACTTGAGTTTTCACTGCCGGCGGAGCAGCTTAGCTGGGTGGTCACCGTCTATCTCGTCGGCTCGGCTTCTGTGCTGCTTCCTTTTGGCAAATTAGCCGATATTGTCGGGCGCAAGCGCATGTTTCGCCTTGGATTATGGGCGGTTTTGGCGACGACAGTCGGTAGTGGTTTTGCGGCGAATGTGAATCTGCTTATTTTTTGGCGTCTGCTGCAGGGGATTTCGTTGTCGATGATTTTCAGCACCTCGATGGCAATGCTGGTATCTTCGCATAAACCTTCGGAACGAGGCCGGGTTATTGGGCTTTCTGCAGCCGCAACCTATATTGGCCTTTCCACAGGTCCGGTGCTGGGGGGGCTTATCACCGAACATCTGGGGTGGCGGCCGATTTTTTTCCTCACGGCAGTCGGGCTCTTTCTGAGCATCATCGCGGTGAACAAGGTTGAAGATGAGTGGTATGGAGAAAAAGAAGAAAAGCTCGACCTTTTAGGCAGCTTTCTTTATTTTGCCGGCAGCGTCATGACGTTGTATGGTTTATCCGCTAGTGCAGACCATGCCGGTGCAAAATACATTTTGGCGGCAGGTGTAGTTTCCTTTATTTTGTTTCTTGGGCAGCAAAGATTCGTTAAACATCCCTTGGTTGATTGGCAGCTCTTTCGCAGCGGTATTTTTGCCTTATCGAATCTGGCGGCGATGATCCATTATAGCTCCACCTTTGCCTTGGGATTTTTACTTTCCCTTTATTTGCAATTGATTCGGGGTTTTGATGCATCTTCTGCGGGGCTGTTTTTGCTTCTCCAGCCGGCGATGATGGCACTCTTTTCGCCCTTGGCGGGGACTCTTTCCGACAAAGTACAGCCTCGTTTGGTTGCGAGCCTCGGAATGGGGATGACAGCTGTAGGATTGTTTTTGTGCTCTTTTTTGCAGGCGGATACCTCTTTGGGGTTCTTGGCGGGGACGCTGCTCTTCATCGGCGTTGGCTTTGCGTTTTTTTCTTCACCCAATAGCAATGCAATTATGGGTGCGGTAGAGCCCAAGCATTATGGCGTTGCGGCAGCTGTTCTATCGGTAATGCGCATCGTCGGGCAAGCACTCAGTATGGCGGTCGTGACAGTTCTGCTCACGGTTTATGCCGCAGATGTATTGTCACCTTTTTATTTACCCTCTTTAATAGAGGCATTTCATAAGATATTCATCGTACTTGCGTCTGGATGCACTTTAGGTGTTTTCATATCGCTGGGCCGAGGCAAAAGAAAAGCTTGAAATCAGGCAGCGGAGGTAACTGATTATGACAAAATTACAGTTTTACCGTGACCCCAATTTGGATTTTTATGAAATAAAAAATGGTGTGGAGGGGATTCCAGCAGAAAAACCGCATTGCCATGCGGGGGCGGCTGTTGGGATGATTGAACGAGGCAAAAGCATGGTGCGTTGTCAACAGCAAGAGTTTCTCGTCGAGGCCGATCATATCGTTGTTTTCCCAGCAGAAGTCATGCATAAGTGCAGCCCGCAAGATATCGAGCAGTGGAAATTCAAAATGCTTTATGTCGAAAATAACTGGCTAGAGAGCGTTTTTGGTGAAGAGCTCACAATTAAGGTCGCGGTCAAACGGTTATCTCCCATGGGGATGAAATCGATTCATGAAGCGTTTGTCTTTCTTGAGACGGACTCCGATCCGCTGGAAAAAGAAACAGCCTTGATTTTGCTGCTGAGCCAAGTCTTTGCCATGACCGATATTGCGGTCTACGAAAAGGAACCAGTCGAAAATGAAGCGGCAGAAACCCTTAAAGCCTATCTTGAAGACCACTACTGGGAAAATATCAGCCTTGAACAAATGGCGCAAATTGTAAACTTGACGAAGTACCATTTGATTCGTATCTTTCAACGCAGTTATGATATGCCACCGCATGCCTATATGACGCAACTGCGGCTCAGTCAGGCGAAAGAGATGCTCAAAGATGGCATGGACATCAGTACCGTTGCGATATCTTTGGGCTTTTATGACCAAAGCCATTTTTCGCATGTGTTCAAAGAATATGTCGGTGTAACGCCTCTGGCTTATCAAAAGGCAGATTGAGCAATTTTTTACAAGAGTCCAGCCGCTGGTTTTGCTATACTATAGCAAATGCCAGGAAAGAAGGTTTGAAAATGGACACAAGTAAAAAATGTATCGCGGTCATCGATAAAAAATTGCCGCTTGGCCTGATTGCCAATACGGCGGCAATCCTTGGCTGCACGCTGGGGAAAACTGTGCCGGAAATTATCGGCGAAGACATCAAAGATCGCGAGGGAATGAACCAACGCGGGATCATCAATATTCCTCTGCCGATCTTGACCGCGGAGAAAGATCGGATTCGGGAGCTTTACCAGATCGTTCAGGATGAATATACAGATGAAATCGAAATGATCAGTTTCAATAAAGTTGCGCAGGGTTGTAAGGACTATGAAGACTATAAGGAAAAAATGGCAGCTCTTGATGGCGAAAAGCTTGATTATCTTGGAATTTGCCTTTATGGCGAGAAAAAATCGATCAATCATCTTACCGGGAATTTGCCGACCTTGAAATGAAAAATGCACATATTTTGCTTTGTTAGCAGAATATGTGCACTTTTTTGCGCTGTTTATTTTTTATCGGGGCGGATTTCGGTATCATAGTTGCGCCCTTGGTTCATTCGTGACCGCGCAGCATCAAAAGCTGGATTGACAATGCTTTTTGCTGGATCGTATTCCATCGTTTTTATATCGGTCAGGTCCAAAATCGTGTGAATGATGTCATCGGTCATATATGGACGATTTACCGCGGCTTGGATGGCAGCCCATTTTTCGGGATGTTTTGCTTTGAAAGAATCGGAGGCCCAAATGATCAAGGGGACTTCAAGCATATAGCGGTTCGGATTTTCCTCTACGTGACCGGCGAGTTCACTGTCGTCGTAGACGGTTTCCCCGTGGTCTGGCAAGTAGATGACCAGAGACTCTGAATCACGGAATTTGTCGAAGATGGAGCTTACGATGTAGTCATTGTAATAGAGGGCATTGGCATATTGTGCCAAGACCAGTTTCTTTTCATCGCTGACATCACGCGTGATGTCTTGTGGCCCAAATTTGGCAAAACTGTATGGGTAGCGGCTGTAATAAGCGCCGTGTCCTCCCATCAGATGGAGGACGTAGAAGTTTTTGGCAGCGCTTTGCTGTTTGGCTTTATCGATCATCGGGAAGAGTTCTTCATCAAGGCTGCCAAAATCTTCTCTCGAGTCACGCATGCGCGTGAATTCATGGACGTTGCTGCGCTTGGCAAAGAGCTCGGCGACATTGCCCCAGATGCCAAAGCTCTCTTGATTCGAGAGCCAGTGCGTTTTATAGCCAGCGGCTTGCATGACATCAATCAAATTGTGATAGTCGTACCATTCGTTAGGGGATTCATAATCGCAAAAGGTGAAGAGCACCTTAAGGCTGGCAATCGTCGTTGAATGGGGGCTGATTACATCGTGAAAGACGGCGATTTCCTTTTTTGCATCGAGTTCATCGAGATTTGGCGTATTTGGCAGATTGTAGCCATAAAGATGCATGTAGCCGCGATTCGTCGATTCACCGAGAATGAAGACGACATTTGGTGTCTGGCTGTTGTTTTCCTTCAAATCGATGTCAGCACTGACCTTGTTTTCAAGCTCTTGATAAGCTTCGATGTTGCGACGGGCGGTTTGGGCCGCCATATAGACGCGCAGGGCCGGTAAATCAAGTGTCTCGGCAAAAAACAGCGGTTCGTAGGCGGTGACGAGACGAATGCTCGCGATAATGCTGCAACCGAGTGCTAGTAAAATCAGTCTGGTTTGACGCTTGCGGCTAAGGCGCAGCCGTTTTAACAGGCGATATTTTTTACAGCTCCAAAATAAAGCGATGACAAAGGCGAGCAGAAATAAGCCTTTGACGCCGATATACATCTTTAAAAATTCGTTGGCTTCGCGTGGGTTGCTTTCAAGAATGGCGTTGATGATGCCAGTGCCGATCAATGTATTGTAGTTGTAGATAGCAAAGCATTCCAGCAGGAAAAAAACCAAGCTGCCGGTAAGTAAAATCGCTTTGAGCAATTGCCGGAAGTGGCGGTGCCGAATAAGCGATAATAAAAGCGTGAGCAAAAAGCTCCCTAGGAAAATGGTGAAACCGTAAATGAAGCTTACCTCAAATTGCCCATTATGTAATAAAGACCAAGAAATGGTTATATAATTTGTTAAAAAAATGGCGAAAATGAAAAGAAAATTATGCTCAAAAAATTGTTGGAGATGGCTTGAAATCCGTAGAATCTGTGTTTTTTTGCTGCGCATCATCAAAACTCCGCTTCTATTGTTAGATATAACTAAGCCGAATACAATTGGCTTAGACTATATTACTATAGTCGCAATAGCGGGATTTTTCAATGATTTTTTATCGAAAAGAATCGTTGGTTCAAAAAAAGGATTGTGCCGAAGCACAATCCTTTAGGTTCAACTATTTTGTTTTGACGGTTCGTAGACATTTTCCTCTACGACAGGGCGTTTATGGATGCCGAAAGCAAAATAACATATGCTCACGATAACACAGAAGCCGAGTCCGACTAAGAGGGATACCTGCGTGTCACTATTGAAGGACATGCCGACAAGGACCAAGAGCAAGAAGATGACGACAGCGTAATTTGCATAAGGGAAAAGTGGTGATTTGAAAGGATGATCATCCATTTTTGCTCCCCATTTTTTCCGAAATCTTGGCTGGCTGATACAGAGGACGAACCAAGGAATCATTGCCGGCAAGATACTGGCGCTGTAGATGTAAACGAATAACTTGGAATCTGGATACATATAATTGAGGAAAACCCCAATCAGAAGGCAAGCAAGCGTAATTTTCAACGCATTGGTCGGAACGCCTTCTTTAGAAACCTTGCCGAGAAATTTCGGCGCCTGGCCATTTTGTGCCAGCGTATAAAGCATGCGGCCGCAGCTGTAAATTCCGCTGTTGCAGCCAGACATTGCAGCTGTGAGAACGACAAAATTGATGATGCCGGCTGCCGCTGCGATGCCGATTTTGGAGAAAGTCAGAACGAATGGGCTACCAATCGATCCGATTTGGTCCCAGGGGTAAAGAGTTACGATGACGAAAATGGCGCCGATGTAGAAAATCAATATGCGCCAAATGATGTTTTTGGTAGCTTTTTGCAAAGTGTTTTGAGGGTCGTGAGCTTCACCGGCAGTGATGCCGACAAGTTCAACGCCCTGATAGGATGCCGTAACTAAACAGAGTGCAAAAAGGAATCCTTGCCAGCCACCGGCGAAGAAGCCGCCGTTTGCCGTCAGATTGCTAAGCCCGATAGCGACACCGTTGTTGCCCAATCCAAAGAAGATAAGGCCAAAGCCGATGACAAGCATCGCGGCAATCGTTACGACTTTGATCAAAGCAAACCAAAATTCAAATTCCCCGTAATACTTGACCGAAACGAGATTGGCACCGCTGACAATGGCAACGCCGATGAGTGCTGGAATCCATGATGGAAGATCCGGAAACCAAAAATTAAGATAAATGCCGATGGCGGTGATTTCAGACATTCCGACGGTAATCCACATGAACCAGTAACACCAAGTCGTGAGGTAACCAGCCCATGGACCGATATATTTATTGGCATAGGTGGCAAAAGAACCGGTGACAGGTTCGAGGTAAAGCATTTCTCCCATGATACGCATAACTAGGAACATGACGATGCCGGCTAAAGCATACGCTAATAAGACCGATGGTCCAGCCCATTTTATGGTACTTGCGGATCCCATGAATAAACCGACACCGATGGTTCCTCCCAAAGCAATTAATTCAATATGGCGGGCTTTCAAGCCGCGCTGTAATTCTTTTTGTTCCAAGAAAAAAACTCCTCTCTCAAAGTACAAGTATTAGTTTAAACGATATTTTCAGCAAAAACAATAGTCCACTATGCGCTTTTTTAGGCACAAATTAAGGCTGTAGTACGCATGTGGAGGACAAAGACACACATGGCTTATTATGTGTTTTCGCATTTTATGTAAACAACAAAAAAATCAAATGAATAGGGCGGCAAAGACAAAAGAATTTTACATGTTTACACTATTGGAGAGTAAATCATAAGGTGTTCTTGCTTAGAGGACATAGATGCGATAAAAATTTTCTCGCTTAGTAAAATTTTATTCGTAAATAGCGATGTTTGGACGTTGGAGAAGAGATTTGTAAAGAAAAAATGAGGAAGCAGCCGAATAATAAGACTTGTCATGTTGTAAAAAAAGATGGCCTATTATATAATGGTGGAATTATCGATCCGGGCATTTTAGGTGATGATAAAAGGGTCCATTCTTAGGGAAAACGAGGCGAATATGATGAAAAAAATTATTGGTATCGGCGGCAGCTTGATGTTTGATGAAGGCGGAATGTTTCCGGGGTATGCGAGATCTTATGTAAACAATGATTATGTTGCGGCGGTTCTGGCAGCAGGCGGGATTCCGCTAATCATTCCGGTCAACACGGATAAAGATGTAGTCGACGCTCAGCTCGGCTTGGTTGATGGCTTGATCCTTTCGGGCGGCTATGATGTAAATCCACTTGTTTTTGGTGAAGAACCACATAGGCTTTTAGGGACGACACTCGACGACAGAGATACCTTTGATACGATGCTCATCAAAGGCGCGTTGGCAGCAGGCAAGCCTATTTTAGGGATTTGTCGCGGCGTACAGATACTCAATGCAGTTTGCGGGGGGACATTGTATCAGGACTGCTCGCTGGCAGAAAACTCCGATGTAAAGCATTGGCAGGGGAATCAACCGACGCATCGCACGCATACGATATGGATTGAAAAAGAATCCGTGCTGCATGATATCTTTGGTGATACAACGACCGTAAATTCCTTTCATCATATGGCACTAAAGGATATAGCTCCAGGTTTTAAAGTTATTGCGCGGGCTCAAGATGGCATCGTTGAAGCCTTTGAAAAAGAAGAAGGCTCGTTTGTCCTTGGCGTCCAGTTCCATCCGGAAATGATGTACAGGGATGAAGATATGCTCAAGTTGTTTAAAATATTCATAGAAAAAGCGGAGGCGGGAAAATCATGAGCAGTAATAAATTTGGCTTTTGGAGCATTGTCTTGCTCGGAATAAATGCGATTATCGGATCGGGGATTTTCCTGTTGCCAAACAAAGCCTATGCGCTTTCCGGGACGTTTTCCTTGGGCGTCATCGTATTTGACATGTTTTTGGCGATTTCGATGGCTTTGTGTTTTGCCGAACTAAGCGGTTTATTTAAGAAAAACGGCGGGCCGTATGTTTATGCCAAGGCAGCCTTTGGCAATTTTGTCGGTTTTGAAGTCGGTTTTATGAAGGCGGCAGTCAGCATCATCGCTTGGTCGGCTATGGCAAATGGTTTTGCCACGGCACTATCCGCCATATTTCCTGCAGTTGGTGATCCCTTTGCGAAAAATGCAGTCATTGTAATATTGATCGTGTTTTTGGCAATCATCAATATTATGGGGGTAAAGGCTTCGGAAATCGTAAATAACGTGGTGACCATCGGCAAGCTCCTGCCGTTGATTATTTTTGTCGCCATTGGTATTTTTTATGTTAACGGCGGCAACTTCGTTCCATTTTTGCCAGTGGAATCGTCGCAAGATCTCTCTTTTGGCGCAGCAGCCTTATTGATTTTCTATGCGTTCACCGGTTTTGAAGCCATTTCTACGGCGGCGGAAGATATGGATAATCCGCAGAAAAATTTGCCGCGAGCGATTATTTTGGTCATGTTCATCGTGTCGGCATTTTATCTTTTGATCCAGGCAGTCGCCATTGGTATTCTTGGGCCAGAGCTTGCCCACACAGATACACCGATTGCGACGGCAGCTGGACAATTCCTAGGGCCTGTCGGAGCAGTTCTGATTTCAGCGGGAACTTTGGTCTCGATTGGCGGCATCAACATCGCCTCGTCTTTTCTCACCCCGCGAAATCTTGTTGCGATTGCTGATGACAAGATGCTGCCGCCGGTATTTTCTCGGTATAACCGTTTTGGCACGCCATATGTTGCCATTATTTTTTCCGCAACCTTGGCAATCTTGATTGCGGTTTCCGGTTCGTTTACCCAGCTCGCGGCTATCAGTGTCGTTTCGCGTTTTACCCAGTATTTGCCGACCTGTTTGGCGGTCATTGTGTTGCGCCGTCGCCAGCCGGAAAACCACAGTTCATTGCGGCTCCCTTTTGGTCCGGTGATTCCGATTATTTCGGTTATTGTAAGCGTGTGGCTTCTCGTTCAATCCGATCCACAAAAGATCCTTATGGGACTTGGTGGCCTAGTCGTGGGCGTGCCGCTTTATTTTTGGATGAAAAAGCAATATTTGCATTAAGATAGGTAGGTAAAAATGCAGACAATATTTGATTTGTTGATTTTAAGTGTGACAGAGATCGTGTATCTGTTAGGAATATTGATTGTCGTCGGCTTTGCGCTCGGGGCTTTGGAGAATATCTCCAGTCGCTCGCTATATCAGGCTTTTGGCAAAAAAGGGTTGTTGTTAACGGCCTGTATCGGTACGCCGGTGCATGAAGCTGGCCACGCCTTGATGTGCCTCGTGTTCCAGCACAAGATTCTTGAAATAAAGTTTTTGGATTTGCAGGCAAAAGATCAGACGCTTGGCTATGTTCGGCATGCTTTCAATAAAAGCAGCCTTTACCAATGTGCCGGAACGTTTTTTATCAGCATGGGACCGATTTTTAGCGGCACTTTGGCGATTTTGTTCTTTATGTATCTTTTACAGCCGGGACTTTTCCAGACTTTGCAAAACGCCGTGGCGTTCATTCCGGCAGGAACTACGCTTGGGGATTTTGGCCATTGGTCAGTTTACTTCATTACCTTTTTGTATAAGGCGATTTGGGCAGGCTCATTTCTTTCCGGGCAGTTTTGGTTGTTTTTATTTTTCTCGATGTGCGTAGCCTCGCATATTGCCCTGAGTCCGGCGGACATCAAGGGCGCAGCCTACGGATTGGCTGTGATTTTCTGTGTGGTGATCATCGGAAATTTTATTGCGTACTTCCTCGATATTGAAACGCTTCCCTATGTTTTAGAATTGGCGAGGTTCAATATCTATATGTTGTCGGTCTTGTCAATCGTTCTAGGCTTTTCCGTTTTGACAGCCGTTTTGGCAGGCATAGCAAGTATCATTCGGCGCTCGATTTGAACGCGTTTGGATTGTGGTGAAGAGTGCAAAAGGGGGGCTGCTTTATGGAAATAATAACGAAACGACTGATTCTCTATCCCGTAGATATTACCCTGCTGGATGCGGCTATAGATGGCGTGGCTGCAGTAGAAAAGCTTGGCTATAAAAGCAGCGGTGAGTGGCCTGGCAAGGATTTTAAGGAAGCGATACCTTATTTTCGCAAAGAACTATTGCGTAAAGGCGGAACGCGAGGCTTTGATTCATGGATATTTGTCGATAAATCCAGCCGTGAAATCTTCGGCGGCATCGGTTTCATCGGCGAACCAGACCGCCGCGGCCGCGTTGAAATCGGTTTTGCGACCAATTCCAGCCAACAGCGAAAAGGCTATTGCTTTGAAGCTGCAACAGCCTTGCTTAACTGGGCAAAAGCCCAACCAGAGGTGAATTTGATTATAGCCTCTTGTGAAGCGGAAAACAAAGCTTCTGCTAGTTTACTCGAGAAACTCGGCTTTAGAGAAACCATTAGCTATGAAGGCCTTAGACATTGGCAGCATTTGGTTTAATTTGAAGGCATAACTTGGATAAAAGAAAAGTATTTACAAAATAGTAAATCCTATGCTAAAATAATACCTGTACTTAATAAGGGGTTATAGCTCAGTTGGTTAGAGTGCTTCGTTGACATCGAAGAGGTCACAGATTCGAGTTCTGTTAGCCCCACCAGTTTAATAATAGACACTGTGAGAGTGTTATTTTAGAGGTCATGATGTGAGATATCATGGCTTCTTTTTTTATGCAATCGCAAGAAGACCACCTAATTTCTCTCCAAGAGTATCAGCGGCTCGTTGTTGCAGTTCATTGCTCCGTTTGTGCACATAGACACGTTCGAGCATTCGGCTATCTGTATGACCGACCTGTTGCATAATGGTAAAGGTGTCAATGCTGTTCTCTTAACTTCTGACCACAACAAAAAACATGGTGTCTGTTCCCAAAGGTCTGCCTTTGAGTTAATCAGAAAGCAACAGCAATTCCCTTTGGATGGGTTATTGTCTCCCAGTGTACCCTCTGCGGACGGCAAGGGGGAAACAAGCCTACGAAATAAATACATGTATGGGCTTAGAAATATTTTATAAAAAATGACAGTTGCAATTATATTAGACTGTTATAATATTATTTGTATAAATATCACAAATAAAGAAGGTATATTATGAATGAGAAAAATATATATAATGTTGGAGAATATGTCGTGGAATTGATTGTTCCTAATACGAAACGAGACTTAAAATATTCATCGGATAATAATATAAACGTATATGGTAAAAACGGAGAATTGATTTATAATATATCTGAATTGCTTAAAGCCTATTCTGATAAGAATGGGCTGAAATATTATGATGATATGTATTTTGACATTCGGATATTAGATAATGAAAAAATATTTTGTATTGGTTTCATAAATCACTGTGAGATAGATTTGAAAATTAGCAGTATCACTAAAATAATAAATAATAGATAAATTTCAAGTCCCTCATTTACGCTGTATTCAATTTTTATACGTTAAGGTGAGAGGATACTATACCTAACAAACAAAAACTCAATACAAGGCAAATAGGGGATAATATGATTTAAGTTGCTTCTGTAACAGCTTTAAAATCAGCGTCTAAATTGTTGACATCGAAGAGGTCACAGATTCGAGTTCTGTTAGCCCCACCAGTTTAATAATAGACACTGCGGAAGTGTTACTTTAGAGGTCATGACGGTCTAGGTCATGGCTTCTTTTTTTATGCAATCGCAAGAAGAGTGTATGATTTTTTAGTTGCAGTCATTAGATACAGTTATTAGTTTGGTTATTTCGTCATTTGTTTAAGAGCATTCATTTCACCAAGTTAATTTGCATCAACTGCTAGAAGAGGGAATTGCGAATAGAGTGAATACAGATCTATCCAAAATGAAAATCCCCAGACTAATGATTATGGGGTCGCAAGACCAAAGCATTAACCTGGAGGGTTCTAAAATGTATCGTTTGTGTTTGGTGCATACGAGAGGTTGCTATTAGCATATGTAAATACCCATTGAATGGGCCTATGGATTGGTCTGGATATAGATGCATTTTGTGAAAATATAGATACGAAGTGAAATGATAACATTTCGTATCTTAATAAATAAAAACTAGCCTTTCAAGGCGCTTAGCCTAGGATTTTTTTTGCCGCTGTCACTAAGATTTTAACCCCGTTATCCATGGCACTGAGCTCAAAATGCATATCTGGATGATGCAGTCCGGGTACAAGACCGCAGCCAAGCCCGATGAATCCGGCTTCGATGGTGGGTTTGCGTTTTTTGAAAAAGTTAAAATCTTCGCTGCCAGGGGTCTGGATTGGTGGATGTAATGCCTTTGCTCCGAGGGCTTCTGTAATGGATTCACTAAGTATATCAATGATTCTGGTATCGAATTCAGCTGCCGGCATCGGTGTAGAAAGACTGGTTTCAGCTGTAGCGCCGACGGTAGTCGCACCGGCTCGGATGGCCTGCTGAACTTTTTCCGTAAGTAGATCCATGGTCGCATTGTCGCGTGATCTCAAATCCCAGGTAACTGTGGCTTCGTGAGGAATGACATTTGTCACGCTAGTATCACAGATGAAGCGTGTAGCTTTGGCGCTACAGGGAATATTAGGGTCGGTTTGAATAGCATTGACGGCTGTGACTGCTGCTGTGGCAGCATCTATCGCATTTACACCAAGATGTGGTCGCGCGCCGTGGGCAGTCTTTCCCTTGATGGTGGCGGTTACTTTTGCTGATGCTGAATAGTATACAGCTGGAGCTGCTTTGCCCATGGGCATTTCTTGAATTGGACGCAAATGCTGACCTAAAATAATATCCACATCGTCAATAGCTCCGGCGTCAATAAGTGAAAGTGCGCCAGTGCCTACCTCTTCTGCCGGTTGAAATAGAATTTTTAGTTTGCCGTGGATAATGGATTTGCTAGATACTAATTCTTCTGCTGCAGCAAGGACCATGGATGAATGTGCATCATGGCCGCAAGTGTGGTTCGCTTGCACTTTACCATCAACTATACTGCCGAGTGCATCCATGTCTGCGCGTAGCCCTAGAACCGGACCAGGCTGGCAACTGTCGAAATAACCGATCACGCCAGTGCTTCCACCGACAGAGTGTGTGACCGTAAAACCGAGTGCTTCTAGTTTGTCAGCAAGATATGCAGCAGTTTTATATTCCTTATGCCCAAGTTCTGGAATTGTATGCAGAAATTTATAATGATTTAATACATTTGTCATAAAGAGTGAGCCTCCTAAAATAGATAATGCAGTTTAAGCAAAAAATTGCATGATGAACATGGCGATGCAGGCGTTTAAAATACTAGTAATAAAGAGCAGCGGCCAATATTTTTTTTGCACGTCAGCCACGCCAAGCAGTCGTCCCATATACTGAAGTTGTGAGCCCATTAGATAAATAGCTGGTAGTAAAATGGTGGCATGGGTCATATTTAATGTTCCGGCATTGAAAAGATTGACGGCAATGCCTACGCCGGCTGAAGATGATAACCATGCAGAAAGGAGTACGGTTACAGCCTCTCCGGGCAGACCGAAAAAGCCCATTAATGGACCGAAGATATGACCAATCCATTCCATAATGCCGAGGAGTTTGAGGATTTCGGCTAATGTATAGGCCATGAGAACATTAGGCAGTAAGTTGTTGATACCTATTTGAAAGCCTTTTCGAGCCCCAACAACGAAAATGTCAAATGGATTTTTAGTCATGAGGGAAATCCTCCTTATAAAATGTTCTTAAGACAATGCGTACGAAAAAAGCACCGACGAATTTTAAGATAATGATTAGAAACAGCGGCATGATCAAAGGCATTGTTAGCATGGAAAAAAGTGCTGACCCGCTGGAAAAGTAATTATTGATTGCACCGGCTCCGGAAAACTGCCATGCGCCGATAATAATTCGCTCTTTCTCGTTAATGAGTTTGTCATCATAGAGGTCCTTGGTTAGTGCGGCCCCTGCATCCGTGCTTTGCAAATCAGTTATCAAAGTGAGGCCAGTGAAACCGGGGATGTTAAGCAATGGTTTTAAAAAAGGTGAGAGTAGCTTTTGACCGGCTTTCATAGCACCATATTCTGTTAGGATTTCGAGAAAACCGAGAGCTAACATGGTTGTTGGAATCAGTGAAAGCGCGAAGATGAACCCGGCTCGGGCACTTGTGCCTCCGTCTCCGACAAAGGTTGCTTTGGCGGGTTCTTTCATTGTACCGAAAACACCGATCAATGAGGTGAAATCAAAAGCACTGAGCCATTTCATTCCGTTGACATTCATTAATAAACCGGAAAAGAAAATGATGGCTACGATCAAGGATATGTAGCCGCTGAGAGGGACGTGGATTTTTCCTGAAAGCAGGGCTTGTCGGTCAGCACTTTGCGACGAGGTTGTGGGTGAAACAGGTTTGTTCAAAGTAATATTCCTCCTTAAGATGTGTTTATGACAATTTTCCGCA
>RCMY010004929.1_pt1 | contig 18233 bp, 17 predicted proteins | sample 2041341 | NCBI WGS metagenome assembly RCMY01 (sample SAMN09708234, study PRJNA481090) | Marine sediment metagenome, whole genome shotgun sequencing project. | reverse complement strand
TGGCATGAATTCTGATTAACCGTTACGAAATGAGGGGTGGAATGGACGAGCAGCGCATTGTGGTTTCGGACGGCATTGTCTGGTTAACTCAGATGAACGAAAAATACGGACACAATCCCAAATCAAACCGCCATAATTCCGAACCATTCACTGAATGCCCTGTCCCGTGTTTGATGGAGAGTTCGGCGCGAGACCAGATGGCGCTGCAAATTGAAATGGTTTTCGCACAAGTTTAAGGGCGGCGCGCTTGTTTCAGCGAGATTGGGCCGGGACTTCAAGAACCTCGCCTTCATCGTCAACAGCGCAACAGATATGTCCGCGTGCTACAAATACGGACGAAAGTAGAACCGGACTGCCCATTGGATTATTTTGGCGGAATTCGGTGGCGTGCATCGGATGTTTTACTCATTCAACGACAATTACCCGTCTTTGAACCGATCATCGAGTTGACGTGACAATGCCGGTCAAAGGAAAAACCTGAACCAAATCGGCTCTATTGGTTTGTCCGGGCCGGTGACGTTCAGCCCCAAAATCTGGAGCAAACCTTCAGTCAATAACAGAAAACACACTCATTTCAAGCGACGAATACCTAAACCACGGCATAGCGGACCCAAGATGCTTGATCGGCGCGCAGAACCGCTGCAACATGGGATCGAAGGCGTTCCACTTGGGGAATGTCGGCTAAATGAAGATGAATTGCATGCATGTTCAACACCAGAAGGTTTGCACGGATGGCTCTGTGAAATCGACACATAGGACTTTTTAGGGTGGTCAATGACGTCATCAATCCAAGTCTGAAGCAAGGGGACTTGTTCGAATCCCTCAACGGTCACAGACGCGGCACCGTTGGAGATTTCTTGGGCCAAGGCGGGCAAGGTGCTGTGTTCAGGGCCGATTTCGGGACGGGTGTCTATGCAATCAAGTGGTATCATAACCACTACATCGAAATCGACGCGAACCTCAAAGATCGACTAGAGCGCGCAATAGCCCGCGGCGCACCGGATCATCGCTTCTTATGGCCGTTAGAATTGGTCTTTCAGCCAGGGCAGCCACATAGCTACGGTTACGTGATGGGGCTTCGTCCTAGCGAATTCAGAAGCATACGCGAGCTTTTGGCACCACCCCCCAATCGGATCAACCTAAGCCTTGAAAAACGGTTCTTCGTTTGTTGGCAAATTGCCGACAGTTTCCTGAGTATGCATGCAAACGGGTTTTGCTATCAGGATATCAATTTCGGAAATTTTTTCATCCACCCCTCAACAGGTCAGGTGATGATTTGTGACAATGATAACGTCAACGTCGATGGGGGTGAAGCCAGCGTTTATGGTACGCGAAAATTCATGGCCCCCGAAGTTGTCAGGCGCGAAACGACGCCCAACAGCCGAACTGATTTATACTCGATGGCGGTCTTGTTTTTCTATGTCCTGATAGGATGGCATCCGCTGGACGGGAAACGCGAAGCGGACGCACAGATACTGACGCCCGATGCTGAGCAGGCGCTCTATGGTACGGATCCGTTGTTTATATTTGATGCCGATAATGACTCAAATGGTCCGGTTTCACCGCTACATGACATGCTGGTGTGCAGGTGGAATACGCTGCCGCCAACACTGCGGGACCTGTTTCAGCAGGCCTTTGGCACCGGTTTGGAAAATCCGAATGAACGGGTGATCGAAAAAGATTGGCTGAAAGCGTTTGATGCCTGTCAAAGGGCTGTTTTCAATTGTGAGGACTGCCGGTTCGAACACGTGTTTGCGCCTGAGTTGGGCAAGAATGATCAAATCTCTTGTGCCTATTGTAGTGAGCAGATCAATGTTCCCGCCACTTTTAGGTTTGGCAACAAATGTATCGCGCTTACGATTGATAGTGTTGTCGCGTTGACCGATTTGGGAAATCCCAACGCCAATCGTTGGGAAAGTGTCGCGGTAGTCGTCGCGCACCCCACTAAGCCCGGCGTTTTGGGGATGCGCAATACCACGGCAGATCCATGGCGCGTTGAGAGTGCGGATGGAGTTGTGACTCTTGTATCGCCCGGCAAGACGGTGCTGTTGGCAGATAGGCTTCAGATAGAAATTGGCCAGCACCGGGGTAGGATTTACGCCCCAGGTGGATTGAGCAGCCTCAAACCCTCCGAAACGGAGGTGGCCGATGTCGGGTGATCAATGGATTGTCGGTGCAGCTTCGGTGATTGGGCCTGCACATGTCAGACGCAAAATGCCAAACCAAGATGCTGTCACCGTTCAGCCCGACACACTTGCGTTGGCACCCGTTGTGGTTGGCGCAGTGTCTGATGGGCATGGGGCGGCGGCTCATTTCAGATCAGACCGTGGGGCGCAGATGGCCGTTGAAACGGCAGTTGCGGCCTTGGAGTGGGGCACAGACGCGTCCGAAGATATTGATATGGCTGAAATAAGCCGCACCCTTACCGAGGGGTGGCGCAAGAGGGTTCACGAAGATATTGCCCTGTTCCCTTTCGAGCAGACCGTCGCGCATAATGAACACCCCTACGGATCGACTATTTTGGCGATGTTGGCCGATCGTGATCAAGTTTGCCTGATACAGTTAGGGGATGGTGACATCCTGTTGGGGTATGCAGATGGACGCATTGTCCGCCCGATTCCGCTACCCGAAGGACTGGTCGGAGAGCAGACCTATTCACTCTGTCAGGATCAATCGGAACAACACATGGAGACGTGGTTTGCACATCGTAACTGGGATGAGGAACTGCCGGATTTTGTGATGATGGCAACGGACGGTGTTTCAAAGAGCCTCGTTTCCGAAGACGCATTTTTGGATCTGGCGGCGCAATACCGCACCCGCTGCATTGAAGGTGTCGATGTTTTTCGTGCGACCATTCAGGCACTTCCCGAATGGCTTGAAAGCCTTACAGCCCGAGGATCTGGCGATGATGCCAGCATGATACTTGCCGTCAGACACACAAAGACAGGAGACACATAATGTCCAAGCCCGATCCCCGCCAAGAGGCCCCGACGCCACGCGACTACGATGAGGCGACATTCAGCGAACTCGTTCCGTTCCGTTCCAAGCAGATCAACGTACTCAAAAGCCCTTTGTTGTGGGTAATTGGTGCCTCAGGCGTAATGATAACGGTGCTTTACTCTACTTTTTTCGATTTTTCCAGCAATGGGGGAAGCCTGGCGGTTTTCAATACCTTTGGCTTTTTCACGATGGGCTATATCCTCCTTAGCATTCTGGCACTGATTTATGTCTATGCGCGGACAGATCGACCCTTCTGGCATTTTATCGTCCCTGCGCTATTCGTCTATGCGATGTTACGAATGGGCTTGGGACAGCCCTATTTTATCATTTTCAGGGGGTGGATGGACATAAAATGGATGGGTGGCCCTTCGCCGCTCCTTCACTTTTTTTGGATGTTTGTCGGTGCCGGCTTGATGGAAGAGTTGATGAAGAACACCACCACCGTGTTGGGGGCTCTTCTTCTCGTCAAATATGCACATTTACGCAATTCTTCGCCGCAAATCTTTGACTTTCTTGTTATCCGAAATCCCCTTGATGGCTTGCTGATGGGTGTTGTTGGCGGGGCAATGTTCATATTTATTGAGACGGGCTGGCAGTACTTTCCCGACATGTTCAAGAACAACCCAACCTATGAAACGCTGTTGAGTGGGTTAATGTTGCTGCTGCCGCGGGTGATTTCAGGTATGGTTGGCCATATCGGATGGGCGGGCATTCTGGGGTATTTCATCGGCTTGTGGGTTCTCAGGCCGTCAACATGGAAATACATGGTTTTTGCTTGGATCGGTGTCTCGGCTCTTCATGGATTGTGGAACACGAACTCTTACATACCGATTTTGGGTCATATTTCGGTCGGTGTAACAACCCTATTCTTTGCTGGTTGTATTCTCAAAGCCCGCCAAATCAACATGAGTGTTGGGCGGGTGGCAAATAACTATGGTTCGATCGTGGTCATGCCCGGAGATCGCCCGACCTCCGAACTATTGCCCATGACATCCGCGCCCAGATCATCATTTCTCAAAGAAGAGGTTTCGGAGCTGCCCAGTGCCTTTCTTGTAATGGGCGCAGTCCGACTAAAGGCGCTTGCTGGCAAGCCGGTGGATTTCAAACCGCTGGCGGATCAGGGCCATCAGACATCTGATTTATCAGCCGAAGTAACGCGCCACCCGACCCGTGCTGATGTCATTGGCCTGAAAAATACCGGGGCGCGTAAATGGACCGCGATCTTACGCGATGGAAAACGCATGGAACTGGAAACGGGTCGCAACATCCGTCTTGCCGCCGGGGTTCAGATTGATTTTGGTGCTGGGCCTATTGCAACAATAGAGGTCGTTTGATTATGGCAGATGAAACAGACCACATGCCACTACCACAAGCCCATGTCGCAAGACGTCAACTTCAAATGGTTCTCCTTTTGGATTCGTCCGGCTCCATGGCCGGTGAAAAGATCGCTTCCTTGAATTACGCAATCCGCTCGGCATTATCAGAACTGCGCCAAGTGGCTTCAGACAACCCCGAAGTCGACATGCGCCTGAGTGCTGTGCGCTTCGCAAATGATGCAGAATGGCACATCGAGGAACCAACTCCGGTAGATCAAATCGAATGGGAGGACATTTCGGCCGGCGGGGAAACCGCGATGGGTCAAGCGCTGGCGCTGGTTGGCGAGATGTTCAACAGTGATCGGTTTTCGGGGCGTCAATTGCCGCCGGTGATCTTGCTGGTCACCGATGGGTATTCCACCGATGATTTTGATACGGCTTTTGGCGAGTTTCTTAAAAATCCGGCTGCTGCGCAAGCCACGCGGCTTGCTGTCGCGATTGGTGATACGGCTGACTTTCAAACACTTGAGAGCTTTGTGGATTGGGAAAACACCGGTATTGCACCATTGCGGGCACGCAATGCGCCTGAATTGGTGCGCTATATCAAGTGGGCAACAACGGCCCCGATCAAAGCAACATCTTCGCCTACGAATGCACCAACAGGCACTGAAGGTTTGGCGTTAGAGGCAAATCAATTGCAACAAGATGACAGCGCCATAGTTTGGTGACGAAGGGAAACAGCTCAGATGGAAACGAACCATTACGACACGATAGCAAGCCTGCTGAAAGAGGCTCAGCGCCGCTTTGGGGATGATACATTTCGCAATACCCGTAGGTTAAAGGGGCTTTTGGCGGATCACCTTTTTGACAAGGTGAATGAGATCAACATTGTGATTTCGGCAATCGAAGACGGTGTGCCAGACGAGTTGAGAGGCACGGATCCGCAAAGCATGGATGTCGCAATCAATCGGATTTGCGAAAAGCTTGAGGCAAACCGTGGCATCCGCGGAGATATCTCGCGCAGTGCAGTGATGGCGATTGCCTTTAGCATGGACCTATCAGATTTGCCGTCCTCCCAAGTACACTCAATTAGCAAAACATCTGCAGCCCAAGAGCAAATGCCGCCCCAACCGAAAACCGTAGCCTCAGGCGGCGAGGACGATTGGGTCGGACTCTCTGAGACTGTGGAACCGCAACCCCACCAAACGCAACACGCTGTCCCACCGGCGAAACCCCAACAGGCGACCACTGATTGGATGGCAAAACTCAAGCAGGGACCGCAGATATGGATTGGTCTTGCTGCAATAGCAGTTGTCGCATTTTTGGCCTTTGGAGGCGATGACTCGTCGCAACCTCAGCCGCAGCCTCAACCCCAGCCGCAACCTCAACCGCAACCTCAGCCCCAGCCGCAACCTCAGCCCCAGCCGCAACCTCAGCCGCAACCTCAGCCTCAGCCTCTGTCGCAACCTCAGCCCCAGCCGCAACAGAGCTTTTTCCTTGCCGACGACAATGGAACGGTCTGGAACTATTCTGCCGCCAACAGTGATCAAAATACGGGGATTATTGGTATGCAATCGCAGGGCCCACAGGGCGTCCTAACTTTGCTGCTGATTATGGATGCGCAAACCGGTGGGTTCACATTCAAGTTGTTGCAGAACAACGCGACAATTGGCGAAGGCACAGCATCCGCAACGGACCAATCTCACTTCAGCTATAACTACAGGGGTTACAATGGCGACGGCGGGAACGGCCGTCTTCATCTCAACCATATGCCGTCATAGCCATGTTGATTGCGAACCATAATTCACACGGGCCAAGTTCGAGCAAGAAAGGATAACCGGTCAAAAGGACAGCACAGAACCAACTAAGACACTGATACTTCAATCACTTTAAAATCAAGGAGACATAAGCAATGCGAAAGATAATCACTGCAGCGATATTTTTTACCAGCTTTGCGGCCGGCCCAGCCTCGGCTGCATGCACCTACCAAGGTGTGTATTATGAACACGGATCAAAGCTGTGCTTTGATGGATGGCTTCAGGAATGTACGGTTGCAGATTATTGGAGTGCAATTGGCATGTGCCATGCACCAGACGTCACGCAACCGATTGCGCAGCAACGGATACCAGCCCAACAGACGCTGATCGCGATGATCCTAGGCAACATGCAGGAAACAAATTACTCCAAACCGAAAGTCGAATGAAACGGCGATTGTGACCCAGCCTGTCCTTACTCATTGGAGTGGGCTTTGTTGCACAAATCGTCCGGTAGCAAGGATTCATGTCGCGAATCCAGCATGGTAGCTGGCGCTGCATGAGCAAACCGATACTCCAAAGTTACCGTAACAAGAACTGGCCTGCATACAACAAGGCCCTAAAAGATCGCGGCTCTTTGAGGATCTGGTTCAATCCCGAAGCTCCTTTTTAGGCGGTGCCAAGCACTGCCCGACAGTCGTTGCTTGCAGCGAAGAGGGGGAGCAGGCGCAGCCACAGGATGTGGCCGAGAGGGGGGCTCCTTGGGAACTGGGCGGTTGAAGTGACCAACAGTAGCATTGGAGATGCGCCAATATTGCGTGATCTGCTCGACCAGATTGACCCTGACCAGTAGATCGGCAGCGTCACGGTTGAGCTTGAAGTTATCGCGTGAATAGAGATGGCGTTCTTGGTTGAAATGGCTGTGAACTGAGGCGTGGACGGAGACCAATTTCTGCAAACTTCGCATGCGTCTAAAGTGTGACGTGGTCTGTTCCCCCATCGACAGGGCTGGTACGAACCTTCAAACAATCAAATGGCGTTGTCACAGCAACTTAGCAATCGGCAGATTTCGTCTTCCTGATAGAATTTGAGTTTCTCATAATCCATTGAACCAAAAGAATATTTCTTTGAAAGATTTCGCGGCTAGGACTTGGAATAGTTAATATGACAATGCCCACCTAGGATCGCCCGATAGAGATGCTTTTGTCATTCTTCAGGCACATGGCACAAGTGCTGCTTTCCGCTTCATGAATGCGATCTGCAGGAGGGTGCCAAGATAAAAGATGTGCAGCGCACCGAGGATTTAGACACAAAACTGGCGATTCCGTCGTTTCTGGCCTAAGCTGAGGAAAAGCAATCGAACGCCGAATGCAGTTCGGACCAATCAACATGGAAATCGCAACACTGCGGATTCCTCGACATAAGGGAGAGTAACCATGTCAATTCACACCAAGAAAATCCACCCTGCCGCGACGATGTATGCGCGCGAGGTTTCCGAGGGGTCGCTATCACGCCGCGAGTTTCTGACGCGTGTCACTTCGCTGGGGCTGACCGCAACGGCGGCCTATGGTTTGATCGGTCTGGAAAGTCCGGCAAAGGCTGCAAGTCATGCACAACAAGGCGGAAAATTGCGCATCCAGATGGATGTCCGGGCGCTAAAAGACCCGCGCACCTATGACTGGCCGCAATTGTCCAACTTCTCCCGCGGCTGGCTGGAGTATCTCGTTGAATACGAAAAAGACGGGTCGATCCAGCCGATGCTACTGGAGGCGTGGGAAGTCAACGTGGATGCAACGCAATACGTCCTGAACGTCCGTAAGGGTGTGAAGTGGAATGATGGAACACCGTTCACGGCCCAGGACGTCGCGTATAACATCACGCGCTGGTGTGAAAAGGCAGTCGAAGGAAATTCGATGGCCTCGCGGGTGACGTCATTGATCGACGCCGACTCCGGCCTTGCACGTGACGGCGCCATCGAGGTGACCGACGACCACACCGTTACCCTCAATCTGGGCAATCCGGATATTACTCTGATCGCTGGCTTCTCGGATTATCCGGCGGCGATTGTGCCGCAGGGTTTCAATGGTGATCCGTTGGCCAATCCGGTTGGCACCGGCCCCTACCTGCCGGGGACTTACGAAGTCGGCGTGCGCAGCGTACTGAACAAGAACACCAATCATGAATGGTGGGGCGAAGGTGCGTATCTCGACACCATCGAATTCATCGACTACGGCACTGAACAGGCGGCCATCGTCGCGGGGATTGATGCCGATGAGGTGGACATGGTGTATGAGACCATCGGTGAGTTCATCCAGATGGTCGACGACCTCGGTTGGACAAAAACCGAAGCGGTAACCGCCAATACGGTTGTGACACGCCCTAACCAGCTGGCCGAGATGGACGGCAAAAAGATATATGGTGACGCCCGGGTGCGACGCGCACTCGCGATGGCGGTCAACAATGCCGTCTGCCTGGAACTGGGGTTCAACAACAACGGGCGCGTGGCTGAAAACCATCACGTATCGCCACTGCACCCGGAATATGCCGAACTGCCGGCCCCTGCCTATGATCCGGCCGGTGCACTTGCCCTGATGCAAGAGGCAGGCATGGCAGATTTCGAGCATGAATTGATCTCGATTGACGATACCTGGCGCAAGAATACCAGCGATTCCATCGCGGCACAGTTGCGTGATGCTGGGATCAATGTGAAACGGACCGTTTTACCCGGAAGCACATTCTGGAACGATTGGGTGAAATACCCATTATCAACCACCGACTGGGCACAACGACCGCTTGGCGTGCAAGTGCTGGCATTGGCCTATCGTTCGGGCGAGGCGTGGAACGAGAGCGGGTTTGCCAACCCCGAATTCGACGCAGCACTTGCCGAAGCGCTGGCGATTGCCGATGTCGACAAGCGGCGCGAGGTGATGGTGCGGCTTGAGACAATCATGCAGGAAGAAGGCGTGATCATCCAGCCTTACTGGCGGTCGATCTATCGCCACCACAAGGCCAATGTGATCGGAGCAGAGATGCATCCGACGTTCGAAATCCACATTTATAAACTTGGACTTGCGGCCTGAATAGGAATGCCGGCGGGCGGGTTCGTTTGAAACCAGTCCGCCAGCGCTTTTGACAGAATGACTTCCGGCGCACCGCTTCGTGCGCCGGATTTCGTTATGGCACGCCATGTGATCCCCAGCCCGTCTGGAGTTGCACGAACCGGAACCAACTTGCCTGACTGGAACTGGGGGTGGATTGCCCAATGGCTCAGGATAGAAACCCCAAAGCCCGCCTTCACCAACTCGCAGATTGCTTCGACCGAGCCGATGTTTTCCTCGCGCGGGGGCAACACATTTTCCGGGGTCCAGATGCGATCTGCCTCGTACCCAGGTTGGCGTACCAATGAGTAGGTCAAAAAGGGATCGTTCAGAAAGTCGTTTCCACTGACATAGGCTCTAGCCTCCAGCGCATGGCCCGGTGGTACGACCGCGACCAGCTCATCCTCGAACAGATCAACCGCATCCAACTGCCCTGGCAACACTGAATCGGGTGAGATAACGAGGTCGATCTGCCCCTTGAACAGCGCGTCAAACGGGCTTTGCGCGCCCTCGGTTTCGATCTCGATCTCGATGCCGGGATTGACCTTGCGAAACCACGGCAGGAAGTCCGGCAACCAATGGAATGCGGCATAAACCGCGATGGACATTCGAACGACATGCCGGATGCCCTCGGCGGAAGAGATCGCAACGCGTTCCGATTGGTGGATATCCTCCAGAATACGTTCGGCGGTTTGGGTGAGGATGCGCCCTGCCTGCGTTGGCCGCAGGGTGCGACCCTGCTTCTCGTAGAGCAAAACATCCAGCCGCCGCTCCGCTTCGCGGATGCGATGGGTCAACGCAGAAGGCGTGATCAACAGCGTCCGGGCAGCATCAGCCAGCGAGGCGCATCGCGCAATCGCAGCGAGCATGTCGAAATGCCGAAGCGAGAGATGCTGTTTCATTGTTGAATTTCTTTCACGTTTTCGCTGAGTATTTGGAAATTGTTTAACCTATTAGTCAAGCGCTACCTTCCCCGAAGCAACGCAATCCAATCAGGAAGGGGAAACAAATGGCCTTGGATATCAATCGGGACACGATGACAGAAACGATGCCTCGTGATGGCATGAACGTGATCGACATGGATCGATATCCGCTGGATCAACCCAACTCCGACGTTATGCAACAGGTCATCGCGCAGGCACGCGCAGGGTTGGAAAAAGACGGCTGTGCGCGGCTTTCCCGTTTTATCCGGCCAGAGGCGCATGAGGCTCTGGCGCGCGAGACCACCGCCCTTTCGCCGCTCGCCCTGCACAGCAGCGAAGAATATACGCCCTATGGCACCGGTCCTGACGACAGCTTTCCCGACAACCACCCGACGCGCCGTATGCACCGGACCACCAGCGGCAGCGTGACGCGTGACCTGATCCCGACTGATGGCTTGATCCAGCAGATTTACGGCAACCCTTACCTCATCGCATTCATCGCCGCGTGCCTATCAGCGGAGGAAATCTATCAATTCGCCGATCCGATGCGCAGTCTGATCATCAACTCGATGGATGAAGGTAACGCGCTTGGATGGCATTTCGATGCCAACGAATTCATCGTCAGCCTGATGACCCGCCGCGCTGATGCGGGCGGCATGTTCGAATATTGCCCCGGCATCCGCGCGCCCGGCCACGAGAATTTCGACGACGTGAAAGGCGTGTTGGATGGCAAGCTCGATCTGGTGAAGAACCTCGATCTTCAGGTTGGCGATCTGCAACTTTTCAAGGGCCGTCATTCCCTGCATCGGGTGAACCCGATTGTGAAAGGCACCCGCCACACTGCGATTTTCGGCTATGCCCGCCAACCCGGTTTCATCGGTAGCGTTGCCAGCACCATGAAGGTGTACGGGCGCGTCATGCAGGAACACATCGACGCCGAACCCACGCGCCAAACTGATGGATTGGCAGATTGATGGGCGGCTTGGAGCGAGAGCCGGTGCCGCAGGCCGATATGTTGGGACAAGACGCTGATTGGCACCGCAGGCTCGATCTGGGCCGCATCGCACGGTTGAAGGCAAAGTTACTGGAATATGATTGTGCGGCGGGTCTGTTCTATGATCCGGTAAACATCCGCTACGCCACCGGCACTACCAACATGCAGGTCTATTCCCTGCACAATCCCTGCCGCTATGCCTTTGTGGCCGTCGAAGGTCCGGTGATCCTGTTTGAATTCAGCGGGTGTGAATTCATGGCCGATGGCCGCGCGGCTGTGGACGAGGTCCGCATCGCGCAGGCTTGGTATCATTTTGCCGCCGGACCGCGCCTGATGGAATTCGCGCAATCATGGTGCGCCGAGATCGTGGACCTGATGAAGACCCACGGCGGCGGCCACCGCAGGCTGGCAATCGACAAGATGGATCCTGTAGGCACCCATCTTCTGGAAGCTGCCAACATCGAAATTGTGGACGGCTTCGAGGTCGCGCATATGGCGCGGCTGATCAAAACACCCGAAGAGATCGACGCGGTTCGCCAGTCCATTGATGTCTGTCAGGAAGGTGTGCGCCGCATGATCGCGGCGACGAAACCCGGCATGACGGAGAACGCCATCTGGTCAATCCTGCACCAGACCAATATCGAACTTGGCGGCGAATGGGTCGAGACGCGATTGCTGAATTCCGGCCCGCGCACCAACCCGTGGTATCAAGAGGCCAGCGAACGCATCGTTGAAGAGGGCGATATGATCTGCGTCGATACCGATTTGATCGGACCGCACGGTTATGGCGCGGACCTATCCCGCAGCTGGACGGTCGGCGACAAGAAGCCAAAAGGCGAACAGCGCCGTCTGTATGCCTTGGCCCATGAGCAGGTGTTGCGCAATTGGGAGTTGTTCACGCCGGGCCGCAGTTTTTTCGAACTGGCCGATCTGGCCTACCGAATGCCCGAAAAGTATAAGGCATTCGAACAACCCGCCATCGCCCACGGCAGCGGGTTGTGCAACGAATTCCCGCTGCTGATCCACGCAGACAAGATACGCGCAAAGGGGCATGACGGCATTCTCGAACCGGGCATGGTCATCTGCGTCGAAAGTTATGCAGGCGCCCCCGGCGACGCCGAAGGCGTCAAGTTGGAGCAACAGATATTGATCACTGAAGATGGACCGGAGTTGCTGTCGGACATGGGATTTGAAGAAGAACTACTGAGTTGAGCCGCATTCTCAGAATATGCGGAGGATTAGAGTCTTTCTGATCCTGTCGCGGTTTGGTGCCGCCTCTTTGATAGCATATTATGCGACAAAGGAGATGACTGTGGGACGAACACGAACAGACGAATTCCGCAAGGATGCAATGCGCATTGCACTGACCAGCGGGCTTACACGCAAGCAAGTGGCGGTTGATCTCGGCGTTGGCATGTCACGTTGAACAAATGGATCACTGCGCATCCCATTACCCTCTCATGGTTTGCAAGGGCAGATCTCTGTCAGGCAATAGAAGGAGCGCCTCCGGCGCAAGTTTGAATTTCTTTTCCGATTGGAAATCAGTGGGTTTAAACCAAGGAGTTGTCACTAAACGACATTACGTCGCCAACTATCTGGATTGCAGTACATTTTGCACATTCGGGGCCAGCCCCTAGTTTTGTGACCCGGATGCGATTGGCTTGCCTGCGGGACAGACACGTTTAATCTGAGAGTATTTTCCATCTTCCCAACACCTTCCAATGCTCTGGCTTTGGATTCCGCTCGTATCTACGCGTCGATTTTCCTTTCATATCTCTCAGGTGCGTTGCACAACCCAGTTGGCCATGGCCGGCAGCAACTTATCAAGTACTGCCTGAAACGCGGCAACGATACTCTCGGGACTGTCATTCGCAGCCGCGGCGGTCTGTGCAAAACTGCGGGTCGCGATGACGCGTTGATCCCGGTCACTCAGGACAGTCAGTGCAATATCAACCTCAACGCTGAATGCGCCGTCCGGTAATACACCAACCTGAAACGCATCCATGCGCACCAGCAGCGCCGTATCCGGGACCGGCCCACCGTCGCTGCGCCCGACATATCCGATCCGGCCGGTGGCCGAGATGCTACGGATCAGCAGGGATTGCACAACAAGCGGGGCCTCGTCGCTCCACCGGGCATCAGGTAGATACGTAATCGAGACCGGACCCGGTTTAACCATAATACGGTCGGTCGCGATGGCCGCTGGAGCTTCAGGGCGTGCGATCAGCAGCGTATGCGACGTGCGTCGCCCCGTCTTGGCACCCGCCGCCGGGGACAGATCATAGGTGTCCAGCGGTTGTGCGGCTGAATTTAGGGCCGATACTGCACTGCATCCACCCAAGCTGGAAATGGCACCCAGAAGGGCAATTCGGCGTGTCAGGGTTGTGGTTTGCATGGCATCATCTCCGATATTCGGGAACCCGGTCATCGAGCAGGAACCGCGCAGGGTCACGTTCGATACGCCGGACAAGGCTGTTAAGGGTTGTAACCAGAGTGCGCGCCTCGGTGCTGAGGCGGCTAATTTCGGACAGTCCGGTTTTCGCAAAAGCAGCGATACCCGGGGCGCTGGCGGCTACAGCACCCTGCACCTGCGCCACCACAGCATCAGCGCGATCGATCAAGGCACGTAGATCAGTGGCGATTGCGGGCACATCGCGGGTCACATCCTCTACCGCCACACTGATCCGCTCAGAGGCGGTGCGAATGTCCGCCAGCACGGGGCTGATGTCCGTCTGCATCACACCCGTGGCGGCATCGAACGCAGCTTCGGCTGAGCTGAGCGCCCCTTCGGCGTTGCCCAAGGCAGTGTCGAGCGTGCCAAGGCTGACCTGCGCGCGTTGGAACAGGGCATTGGCAGACGCCAGCGCCTGTTCCGCGTCCTCGACCATCGGATCCAAGCGGCCCGTTATCCCCGTCATATCCCCCGCGATCCGCTCAACAGCTGCCGAGGCCGTCGCCACAGCCGCGCGAACATCAACCATGATTGCGGGCACATCGTCGATGACCACGGTTTGAATCGTCGCAATGGTGGCCTTGGCGTCGGCCAGCACGTTACGCGCCTCGGCCACCAACAGCGTGCCATCACCGCTGACAAGCGCATCGAAACTGTCGGACGCATCAATCACCGCGGTGAATGCGGTATTGGCCTCCTGCATGGTCTGCTCCAACTCGCTCAGCCGCGCGTTCAGCAGCCCTGCCGTCTGACCAAAGCCATCCAGCGTGTCACCCGAGCGCTTTTGCAGATCATCAATGACGGCATTGGCCTGTAAGACCACCGCAGATACCTGCTCCAGAATCTGCGGGACCGTGTCGCTCAGGATGATTTGCGCCTCGGCGAACGTCGCTTCTACGTTCCCAATCGCACCACCCGATGCCGTGAGCGCAGTTTCAGCAGAGTCAAAAGCACGCTGGGCAGAGGCCAGAGCCGTGTCGGCACGCTCCAACGTGGTTGTGACCGACGCGCCAATTTTGTCCAGCCTGCCCGTGAACAGCGATATCTGGGCCGTTGCATCGCTGACAGTGCCGGTGATCTCGGAGAAATCCGTAAGCGCCTGATCGAGCTGCCCCGATGAGGCATCCAGATTGCGCAGGATACGCGTTACATAGGCCTGATTTTCGGGGCCAGTCAGGGCCTGAAACTGTTGCAGCAGGTCCGTCGCTTGCAGCAATAGATCAGGCGCATCCTCAACCAAGGCCTGCACGGTAGAGCGCTTCGAGGCGATCATCGGAAGGCCGCCGACAAAAGCAGTCAGCGGCGCAGCCCCGGACGTGCCACCGGACAGCGAGATAGAGGCGACACCCGTCACGCCTTGGGACTGCAACTGTGCAACAGTGTTGGACAGCACCGGTGTTGTTGCGTCAATCTCGACCGTGGTGAACACCTTCGATGCGTCCTGTTCATAGATCCGCAGCCCGATCACCTTGCCCACGGAAATTCCGTTGAACAAAACGTCGCCCGAAGGGTCGAGGCCGGACACATCGTCAAACAGAATACCATACGTCGCATACTGCCGGTCGATCTGGACACTGGCCAGCCAGATGAAAAAGCCCAGCGTGCCCAGGATCGCCAGCAGGGTGAAGGCCCCGATCAGGATAAAGTTTGCGCGGGTTTCCACTATGCCTCCCCCCCAGCCGATGCCAAAGCCGCACGGGCACGCGGCCCATGAAAATACTCACGCACCCATGGATGATCAACCTCAAGCATGTCCTGCATCGTGCCCACTGCCAGAACCCTTTTGTCAGCCAGCACCGCCACCCGGTCACATATCGCATAAAGACTGTCCAGATCGTGGGTCACCAAAAACACGGTAAGGCCCAACGCGGCCTGTAACTGCCGGATAAGGATATCAAACGCCGCCGCCCCGATCGGGTCAAGCCCGGCGGTGGGTTCGTCCAGAAACACAATCTCGGGGTCCAGCGCGATGGAGCGCGCAAACCCTGCCCGCTTGCGCATCCCGCCAGAAAGTTCGGACGGATAGTTGCCAAGAGCATTTTCCGGCAGGCCAACCATGCGAACCTTGATCCCTGCCAGCGTCTCGCGCAGGTCATCGTCCATGTGCAATTGCTCTCGCATCGGTGCCTCCACGTTCTGGCGGACCGTCAGCGATGAAAAAAGCGCGCCATCCTGAAACATCACGCCCCAGCGGCGGCGCAGACGGCGATGATTGTCCTCGGACGTGTCACGCACGCTTTCGCCAAAAACCTCGATCTGGCCTGCATCAGGTTTCAACAGGCCGACGATGGCACGCAAAAGCACCGACTTGCCGGTGCCCGATCCGCCGACAACACCGATGATCTCGCCGCGCCGCACGTCCAGATCCAGTCCGTCGTGAACGGTATGGGTGCCAAATCGCGTCACAAGTCCGCGTACCCGGATGATAGGATTGTCCACCGCGTCCGTCATTACACCCCCACAATTGCAAAGAAGATCGAGAACATCGCATCCATCACAATGACCATGAAAATCGACAGCACAACCGAAGTGGAGGTCAACCGACCAAGCGACTCAGCGTCGCCGCCCACCTTCATGCCTTCGTAACAGCCTATGATGCCAATGATCAGGGCAAAGAACGGTGCCTTGATCATCCCGACGCCAAAATGCCAGACATCGGTATTGCTGACCAGTCGTGACTGAAACACCGCCGGCGACACCCCCAACTCGATCCATGACATAACAGCGCCCCCGACCAGCCCCGCAATGTCGGCAATAAAGCCGAGGGCGGGCAGCATCAGCACCAACGCCAGCACGCGAGGCACCACAAGGATCGTCACCGGATCAAGACCGATGGTGCGCATCGCGTCAATTTCTTCGCGCATCTTCATCGACCCAATGGCGGCGGTAAAGGCCGACCCAGACCGTCCCGCCACGATAATCGCGGTCAACAGGATGCCAAGCTCGCGCAGCATCGAGATCGCGATCAGATCGACAACAAAGACTTCGGCACCAAACTGGCGCAACTGTGCGGCACCCTGAAACGCCAACACCACACCAATCAGAAAAGCCATCAATGCCACGATGGGCACAGCGTTAAGGCCCACTTCCTGACAGTGATGCACCAGTGATGTCAGCCGCAACCGACGCGGGTGGATCACGATCCCCGCGATGGTGGTGATGACCTGACCCAGAAACGAGGTCAGTTCAACCGCCGTGCGCGCGCCGCGCGTGACGGTCCGCCCGAAAGTTTCGATCTGGTCAATCATCGTTTTCGTTTTCGGCACTGCCCCGTCCAGCGGTGGCATGCTGTGGCGCACAACTTCGATCAACTGTGTCTGTGCTTCGGTTGCCCCCTCTACGGCCACGTCGATGCCGCTGGCCGACGCGCGCTGTTGCAGATCGACAATGACCCAGGCACCGGCGGTGTCAATCCGTTTCAAACCGCTGATGTCGATTGCCGTGCAATCGCGCACCATGTCCAGCAGCCCGGCGCGGTCCAGATGTTCCACCGCGTCGATGTGCAGATCACCAGTCACTTTGAGCCGGCTTCCGGCAACAGTGAAACCAACTGGGTCCACCGCAGGAGTTGGCGTGTCGTTGGAAATTGAACCGCTCATGAGGGCCGAACGCACAAGTCGAACACCTTATTCCCGCCACCCACCTGTCCCGAAAGCACCGGCGTTTTCTCCGGCTCAATTCTGGGTGCCCGTACCGCGTGCCAACGAAAGGCGCGCAAAGGGGCAACGGCGCAGGGCAATGTCGGCATGGTCTGACACCCGTCAAGGGGCAGCCACCAATCAAACTTCTGGCTGCGTGTCATCACTTCGACGTGTATCGTTGGGGCCGTTTGCAACACCCCAGCAGGATCACAGCCAATACGAAGATCGCGAAAAACGGCTGATTGGGTCATTTTGCATTTTCCTCGTTTCAACCTCGTGGTCCTGATCAGAAAATCCGGTCTCGAGGCGCGGCAAAAACTGAACCACGCCGGGTTTGCCGGAGCCTCCATCACTCGGGTAGGATGGCGCATCATGAACAACACAACGCACAAGCGCTACCCGCTCAAGTCTGTTTCAGCGCCGCACCAATCCGGTCCCGCAGATCAGTCGGCAGCGCGTCGATTGCGCGCGCAATGGTCGCAAGGTCCTGTCGCGCTGCATGCAGCTGATCAATAAGCGAGATCACAATGCCAAGGGCCGCCTCATCCAGATCAAGATCCAGCGACAGGTCGCACAAAAGCTCTAGTCGCGCGATGTCGATCCGGCGAAAGACATAGCCGCCCTCCGACTGCTGCGGTTTGACCAGATCGACCTCCACAAACTGGAAAAGCTGGCTGCGCGTGAGCCGTGTCACGGTCATGATGATTTCGTCTTCGCTAAGCTGGTCATTCATGTCCCGGCTCCTTTCAACAGATCGGCCCGCGGGTCGGACGCGTGGGTCTTGCGCCATTTGTTCAAGAAGTCGCGCAATTCCGGATCGGTCTCCTTTGGGACGACGACCTTTAGTTCGACCTTCTGGTCGCCCGACGTTTTCTGCCCTGCCCGCGTGACCCCGCGGCCGCGTAAACGCAAGACCCTGCCCGAACTAGCCCCGGCCGGGATCATCAGACCGACAGTACCGTCGATGGTCGGCACAGTCACCTTGCCGCCAAGAATGGCCTCGTCAAAGGTGATGGGCAGCGTCAGCAGGATATCGTCACCGGTCCGGGAGAATA
>RCMY010002091.1_pt1 | contig 18237 bp, 15 predicted proteins | sample 2041341 | NCBI WGS metagenome assembly RCMY01 (sample SAMN09708234, study PRJNA481090) | Marine sediment metagenome, whole genome shotgun sequencing project. | reverse complement strand
CGAAAATTGCGATACGATTGCGGATCGCGGATGTGCTGTGTCGGGGAAAGGCGTTTTCTTTGGTTCGTTTCTTTTGAGCCTTTCCAAAAAGAAATGAACTTGCGCGTCAGCGCTAAAGCGTTTGATCTTGCGCATACAAGAGCAAAGTCACTGGATTCCCACCTTCGCGGGAATGACGGTCTTGGAGTGAAGTTGGGTGGAAGTGTTTGATCGTGCCAAGCAACAACAACATCCATGGATGGACAGTCATGCATCTGCCAAGAGACCCCGCCTTCGCGGGAATGACAGTTGTGGTGATTCGCGAGCAGGTATGAGAAACGCAGGTAATGACTGAACTCACCTTGATTGCCGCGCTCGACCGCAATTACGCCATCGGCAAGGGCAACGCACTGCCCTGGCGCCTGCCCGACGATCTGAAACGTTTCAAGGCGCTGACCCTCGGCAAGCCCTTGTTGATGGGCCGCAAGACTGCGGAGTCATTGGGACGCGCGTTGCCCGGGCGACGCAACCTGGTGCTGACTCGCAGCGGCCATGCCCCCTTCGACGGCATGCAACCCGTGGCATCACTCGACGAAGCCCGCGCCATTGCCGATGCGGATGCGGCGGCGCAGCTGTGCATCATCGGAGGGGCGCAGGTGTATGCGTCCTGCCTGCCACTGGCCGCGCGTATGTACCTGACATTGGTCGATGCCAGCGTCGATGATGCGGATGCGTTTTTCCCGCACTTCGATGCCGACCAATGGCAGGTGCTCGAACGGGACGCCCGCGTTGCGGACGCAAAGCACGCGTGCGCATTCGAGTTCGTGGACTATGCGCGTAGCACGGCCGAGACCGAAGTGGAATTCCGCGACACCCGATGACCTGTCGCTGTGCGGCCATGGTCGCGATCCCGGGCTTCATCCCCCATCCCGACCACGATTCCCTCGACAGCTGTTTGCGCAGACGTTACTGCTGCTGTGGTTCGGCGGCGCCGTCCCGCGGGGTTCCACGCGACCGTCGGCCACGACGATTGCGCGGACGCGAGCGCGTGCCGGGTGGCTGCGGCGGTACGTCGCGGCCCGGTACCTGCACCACGCGGACCTCGTCCGTATCCAGCTGAAGTGCAGTGAGCTTGCCGCCCCAGACCGCACCGGTATCGATCGCATGCACGCCGTAGCCGATGAACAAACCCAGCGCCGACCAGTGGCCACAGACGATCTTGAGGTCGCGCTCGGCCCGTCCGGGTGCGGCGAACCAGGGGTAGAGGCCTGGCTGCTGCGTGCCGGGCATGCCTTTTTCCTCGAAGGCGATGCGTCCGCGCGGCGAGCAGTAGCGCATGCGCGTGAAGGTGTTGATGATCGCGCGGTCGCGTTCGCTGCCGGTCAGCCGTGGCGACCAGGCCGGCTTGTCGCCGTACATGTTCTTGAGCAGCTTGCGGTAGCCATCACCGCAGAGTTTCTGCTGGATTTCGTGGGCGTACTTCTCGGCAAGCGTGGTGGTCCACTGTGGGGCGAGGCCGGCATGCACCATCATCCAGCCCAGGGTGCGGTCGACGTGCAGCAAGGGTTGCTTGCGCAGCCAGGCCAGCAGGATCGGGGCATCGTCGGCAAACAGGACGCGTTGCAGGTCGGTGTTGACCCTGCGTTGTTCATCGACATGGCGTTCGCCAATCGCCAACAGTGACAGGTCGTGGTTGCCCAGCACGGCCACGCTGCTGGCGCGTAGCGAGTACACCAGTCGCAGGGTTTCCAGCGATTCGCCACCGCGGTTGACCAGGTCGCCGCAGAACCACAACGTGTCGGCGGCGGGGTCGAAGCGGATGCGTTCAAGCAGTCGCTGCAGTACGTCGTGGCAGCCTTGCAGGTCGCCGATGGCCCAGATGCTCATGTCCTGGTGCTCATTGCGACGCGGACGGGTTGACGGGCAAGATGGTGGGTCATGGTCAATGCAGCGTGCGCGGCACGGCCAGCGTGAATGCCGGGATTTCGGCATCGAAGCGGGTGCCGTCGTCGGCGAGCATGGCGTAGCTGCCTTGCATGGTGCCCAGGTGGGTTTCAAGTACCGCGCCGGAGGTGTAGGTGAAATCGTCGCCCGGGCGCAACCAGGGCTGTTCGCCGATCACGCCCTCACCGGTGACCTCGCGGATCTTGCCGTTGGCATCGGTGATGGTCCAGCGGCGTTCGAGCAGCTGCGCGGGGACCTTGCCGTTGTTGCGCATGTGGATGGTGTAGGCAAAGACGTAGCGGTCCTGGTCCGGCTCGGACTGGTCGTCGAGGTAGCAGGTGGCGACTTCGATCTCGAGCGCGTAATCGGTGGATGCGCCGTCGTCGTTATCGGCTTGCTTGGTGCGATCGTTCATGTTGACAGTGTAAGCGTGGCGCGTGAATGTCGCGACAGAGGAGCGTAGTGATAGGAGCGTCGCGATCATAACGCGTGGTCAAAGTGTCGCGATGCCGGTCAGGCGGTGGGTAATCCGTTGGCCAGCCGGATGAACTCGTTGACAGCGATTTGTTCGGCACGCATGTCCGGGCGCAGGCCGGCGGATTCGATGTCGCTGGTGTCGGCGACGCCGGACAACGCGTTGCGCAGGGTCTTGCGGCGTTGGCCGAAGGCCGCGCGGACGACCTGCGCGAAACGCGCGGGATCATCAATGCCGATATTTGCGCGGACATGCGGGACCAGCCTGACGACCGCCGAATCGACCTTTGGCGCGGGTTGGAAGGCGCCGGGTGGCACCTGCAACAACGGCGTCACGCTACAGAACGCCTGCAGCATCACGCTCAGGCGCCCGTAGACCTTGCTGCCGGGTGCGGCGGCCATGCGCTCGACGACTTCCTTCTGCAACATGAAGTGCATGTCGATGACGGCATCGGCATGCTCGAGCGCGTGGAACAGGATCGGCGAGGACAGGTTGTAGGGCAGGTTGCCGACCAGGCGCAGCGGCCTGCCGCCGGCAAGCGCGGTGAAGTCGACTTTCAGGACATCGGCATTGACCAGGGACAGGTCGCCATGGCCTTGCGCGGCGGCGGTCAGGGGTTGCAGCAGGTCGCGATCGAACTCGATGGCGGTCAGCGCGCCATGGCGGTCGAGCAGGGGCAGGGTCAGCGCGCCCTGGCCGGGGCCTATCTCGACGATGTGGTCGCCGGGTTTGGGGTCGATTGCAAGCACGATCGCGTCGATGACGCCGCGATCGTGCAGGAAGTTCTGCCCCAGGCGTTTCTTGGCATCGGTGCGGAAGCCTGCGGCGTCGTGCGTGGGCTTGCCATGCAGGGGCTTGCGCGGACCGGAGGCATTGCGACGTGTCATGCCGGTGATGATCGTTGTAGTCGCGCCGTTGCCAGTCCTGCCGCCGCGAGCCTTGTCGTCGCCAGCCGAGTGCAAGTTTCGATGGCGGCAAACAGGCTCGACGGATCGGCACGGCCGCTCCCGGCCAGGTCCAGCGCAGTGCCGTGATCGACCGCGACGCGTGGGTACGGCAGCCCGAGGGTGAGGTTGATCGCACGCTCGAACCCGCTGTACTTGAGCACCGGCAATCCCTGGTCGTGGTACATCGCCAGTACCGCGTCGAAACCAGCCAGCTTGGCAGGCAGGAAGGCGGTATCGGCTGGCAGTGGGCCAATCAGCGCCATGCCGGCGTCGCGCAACGCATCCATCGCGGGGATGATGACGTCGATTTCCTCGCGGCCAAGGTGGCCATCCTCGCCCGCGTGCGGGTTGAGCCCGAGCACCGCGATGCGCGGGGCGTCGATCCCGAAGTCATCGCGTAATGCAGCATCGACGATATGCAGCGTGCGTTGCAGGCCCTGGCTGTTGATGGCGTCGGGTACGGCGCGCAAGGGGAGGTGGATGGTGGCCAATGCGACCCGCATGCGGTCGTTGGCCAGCATCATCACCACCTCGCACCCGGCCAGGCGTGCCAGCAGCCCGGTGGTGCCGGTGTAGGCGATGCCGCCGGCGTTGATCGCGGCCTTGTGCACGGGGCCGGTGACCAGGCCGTCGAGCTCGCCGCGCAGGCAGGCGGCAGCGGCACGCTCCAGGCTGTCGATCACGCTGCCGGCATTGGCCGCTTCGGGGGTGCCAAAGGCAGCGACGACGGGGTTGCGGATGTCGACCAGTGGCAAGATGCCCGGGGTTGCGGGCGCATCGGCAGTGGTGAAGTCGATGGGCAGCGACAAGGCCGTCGCGGCGCGCCGCAGGCAGTCCGGATCGGCGTAGGCCACCAAGTCCGCTGGCCACGCGTGCTGCGCGGCACGCACGCACAATTCCGGGCCGACGCCGGCCGGCTCACCCGGGACCAGCGCCAGCCGGGGGCGACGCATCTCAGTTGCCGTCTGCGGGTGCTGCCGGCTGCGTGGCGGGGGCGGTCTGGCCGACCTGCAATGGCGGCAGGCGGATGTCCACATAGGCTTCGCCGCGCATCTCGCGCAGGTAGCGCTCCCACTGCTCATCAAGCTTTCGCTGACCGATGCTCTCGCGCACCTGTTGGCGCCGGTTGTCATCGGCGCTACTGGTCTGGCGGATGCCTTCACGCTCGACGATGTGCCAGCCGGCCTGGGTGTGGAAGGGCTCGGACACCTGGCCGTCCTGCAACGCCGCGACCTGGGCGCCAAAATCGACGCCAAAGGCATCCTGTGCAAACCAGCCCAGCTCACCTCCGTCCTTGGCGGTGTTGTCGTCGTCCGAGTTTTCCTTGGCCACGGTGGCAAAGTCGGCGCCGCCGGCGATCCGTGCGCGCAGGGTGGCGATCTTGGCCTTGGCGGCTGCGTCGACCTGGCCATCACCGTCCTGGTCACTGGGGGTGGCGATGAGGATATGGCGTGCCTGGTACTGCGTGATGGTGCCACCGCCAGCAGCACTGGCATTGCGGGATTCGATCATCTGGATCAGCTGGAAACCGCTGGGTCCGCGGATCGGGCCGAAGAACTGGCCCGGCTGCAGGGTCTGGATGGCCTGGGCAAACGTCGGCGGGACCTGGCTGAGGTCACGCCATCCCAAGTTGCCGCCTTCCAGGGCATTGGGGCTGTCCGAATACCGCACGGCGGCAGCAGCGAAGTCGATCTTGCCCTGGTCGAGCTGGGCCTTGATGCTTTCGATCTTTTGCTGCCCAACCGCAATCTGTTGTGGAGTCGCACCTTCGGGCAGGGCCACCAGGATGTGCGCAAGGTGGTATTCGGTATTGCTGGCCTTGGTGGCCAGTGCCGCGTCGACCTCGCCTTCGCTAACGCTGATCCGGCTGCGCGCGAAACTCTGCTTGAGCTGCTGCATTTCGATCTCGTCATGGACCGAGTCGCGCAGGCTCGATAGCGTCATCCCGTCTTGTGCCAGCTTTGCGCCCATCTGGTCGAGCGTGACGTTGTTCTGCTTGGCGATGCCAGCCACGGCATCGTCGACCTGCTCGTCGCTGACGCGGATGCCGCTGCCCTCGGCGCGGCTCACCTGCAGCTTGGACAGCACCAGGCGCTCGAGCACCTGCCTTTCCAGGATGGGGCGGGGGGGCAGCTGATCGGAGCGGTTGGCGTACTGGGACAGGACGTTGGACACGGCGCGATCCAGCTCGCTTTGCAGGATCACGTCCTCGTCGACGACGGCGACGATCTTGTCCAGAGATTGGATGCTCTGGGCAGGCGCTTGCTGCGCAGCAGCCGGTGCAACGGGGATCAAGGCGAACACAGCCGTCAGGCTGGCCAACAGCAGGCAGGCGGTCAGTTTGGTCATGGCATCGAGTCGAGGGGGATGTCGTCGCCGCTGTCGTTGTTGCTGACACTCGACGGAGGTACGAGGTAGAGATCCTCGCGGTAGTAGCCGAGGATAGCACGGCGTAGCCGGGTTTCCGTGTCCGGGCCGGCCGAGCCCAGGCCCTTGAGTTCGATCTCCAGCTTGATCCCGTTGTTCAGTTCACCCTGTCGATTGCGCAGGTAGCGACGGCCCACCAGGCGCACCGCCATGCAGCAGCTGTCCCATTGCAATCCGGCGATGCCTTCGAGCAACTGGTGGTCCTGAAGCGAGTAGTAATAACGCCCGACCATGCTCCAGGAAGGCGTTAACGGATACAGGAACGACAGGTCGACCTGTTCCAGCAGGTCGCGGCGATAGCGATAGCTCAGGTTGGCGATGCCGGTATCGCCAATCAGGTAGCGGGTGCGGAAGCTGGCCAGGTCCTTGCGCTTGAACTTTGGGTCCCACTGGTAGGACGCGCCGATGCTCCAGCGGTCGTTGACGGCATAGGTCGAATCGGCGATCCAGGCCGACTTGCCACGCTCGACCGGTGACTCGCCCGGGACGGTGACACGCGAGTCGTCGAAGTAGCGGATCTGGCCGATGCTGACCGAGAGTTTCTCGCGGCCGTCGGACTGCCGCAGCAGGCGCGTGGAGACAGCCATGGTCAGCTGGTTGGCATCGGTCTGGCGGTCGGCGCCGGTATAGCGGTTGTCGCGGAACAGCTGGCCCCAGCTGAAGGTGAGCGGGCGGGTATCGAACAACGGCAGCGTACCCTGGTCGCGGTAGGGCACGCGCAGGTAGAACAGGCGCGGTTCCAGGGTCTGCAGGAAACTTTGCCCGCGGATGCTGGTCTCGCGGTCGAAGAACAGCCCGGCATCAAGCGATGCGATCGGCAGGTTGCGGCTGGGGGTATCGTTGCCTGATGTCGCCAGCGTGTCATCGAGCTTGTAACCGGTGTAGCGCCAGGCCACGGTCGGGGTGATGAACCAGCTGGCGCCGGTCAACGGCATGCTGACGTAGGGCTTGATATCCACGCGGCTGCCACCGGCCTTGGTCGGGTGGTGGAAGCGGACTGCTTCGGCATCCACGCCGGCGGTCAGCCAACGGCCCAAGGGTTGCTCCCAGTTCACCCAGGCGCGTGGTAAGCGGTCGTGCGGCAGGATGCCGTCGGTGAGGGTGTAGTCGGCCAGTTCATTGTGGTCGGCTGAGACCCCTGCATTCCAGTAGGTGCCATGGCCGTAGATCCCGATACTGCTGCTGAGCGAATACGGCGTCTGCCCGTAGAGGTTGCTGCTGAAGTCCTCCAGGTAGCGTGGGTCACTGATCCAATTGAGGTAGGCGCGTGCCTGCCATCCGGGGAACAGGTCCTGCTGTCCGGTGAAGTTGAACCGGCTGCGGTCCTGGCCACGACGATTGTCGAGCGAATAGCCGCGTGCAAGGAACTCGGCGGTCTCCTCGTCGCGTTCACGATCGGTGAGCTTGTCCGATGGCAGGTAATCGAAATTGAAGGTGCCGCGCCCGGTATCGGTCAGGTAGCGGAATTCACCGCCCAGTTGGAACCCGCGTTGGGTCATCAGGCGCGGGACCAGGGTCAGGTCGTAGTTGGGCGCCAGGTTCAGGTAATAGGGTTGGCGGTAGTCAAAACCATTGCGTCCGGAGACGCCGATGCTCGGGTAGAGCAGGCCGCTGCGGCGGCGGTTGTCGATCGGGAACGGAAACCACGGCACGTACAGCACCGGCACCTTGCCGATGTGCAGCACGGCGTTGTGTGCCACGCCCGTGCCGTTATCGGTATTGACGTCGATGCGCTTGGCGCGCAGCTCCCAGCTGCGGTCGTCCGGTGGACAGGTCGAATAGGTCGCACCAAACAATGCGCCCTGTGCGCCATGCATTTCGATCCGTTGGGCGCCGCCGTTGCCGCGCCGCGACATCAGCTGGTACTTGACTTGCTTGATGTCGTGGGTGTCGGTGTCCTGGTTGCCCTGGGCGCTGTCGGCGACCATGCGCATCCCCGAGTCCTGGTAACGGACGTCGCCTTCAGCCAGGTAGGTGTTGTCCTGCTTGTCATAGGTGAGTTTGCGGGCGCCCAGGAACTGGTCGCCACGGCGCAGGGCGACGTTGCCTTCGAATTCCGGGTTGTCGGCGGTGCCTCCGAGATGGTCGCCACCGATTTCCGTGGCCTGGTTGGCCCTGTCCTGCGGGGCACCGGTGGGCGCCTGGGCGTCTTCAAATGCCGGGACGGCGTCCTGGACCGGGCACAGTCGCCAGTCTTCGGGGCGCTCGTCGGCTGCCTGCGCAGCCAGTGAGGCGGCGATGCAGAAGGGTAGGGGTAGCAGGCGGAAGACTGTACGCACGGGGCGTCCGTCGGGCGAAGTGGTCGTTAGCTTGCCGTATCCCATGGGTTGCGGCAATGCGCCGGGAGCGCAGGATGGTGGTTGCCGACAGTCGTCGCGAGGGATCGTGGACGAGGAGCAACATGCGCTGGATGAAGTATCGGTTAGATACCGGCGGTGGTGCCGCAAGGTGTCGCTGAAGATAGTGTTTGTTAAGGATGGCCTCTCAAGGGCTGTCCGTGAAGCGCTGGCCGTTCAGGAAGCAGCCCCCGACAAGGCCCCCACGTGCGCCACGCTGCACTCGCGCAATGCCTGCAGGTCGTAGCCGCCCTCAAGGATCGACACCAGGCGGCTGTTGGCATGGCGACCTGCCATCGCGACCAGTTCATGGGTCAGCCAGGCGTAGTCATCGGTTTGCAGGCGCAGCTGTGCCAGCGGGTCGCGCAGATGTGCGTCGAAGCCGGCGGACACTAACAAGAGTTGTGGCCTGAAAGCATCCAGCGCAGGCAGCAATTGCGTGCGCCATGCAGCGCGGAAGGCATCGCTGCCGGCATCGGGTGGCAACGGTACGTTGACGATGTTTCCGACGCCGCGCTCGTTGGCGTACCCGCTGCCGGGGTAAAGCGGCAATTGGTGCGAGCTCAGGTATTGCACGCGTGGCTCGTGCTCGAAGATCGCCTGGGTGCCGTTGCCGTGGTGGACGTCGAAATCAACAATCGTCACCCGCGCCAACCCATGGTGGGCCAGCGCATGTGCGGCGGCGACTGCAATCGCGTTGAACAGGCAGAATCCCATGGCCATGTCGGCGGTGGCGTGGTGTCCGGGTGGTCGCACGGCACAGAACGCATGATGATCAGGGCCCGCAACGACTGCATCGACTGCGGCCACCGCAGCCCCGGCAACGCGCAATGCGGCCTCGGCCGAGGCTGGCGACAACATCGTGTCCGCATCAAGCGCGATCATTTGTGTCGGGTGCGTGTCGAGGATGGTCTGCAACAACCCGGGCGTATGCACGCGCAACAGGTCGCCGCGTTTGGCGCGCGGCGCTTCGTGCCAATGCAGTGTGTCGCCGAAGGCGGCATGTAGCGCTTCGGTGACGGCACTCAAGCGTGCCGGACACTCAGCGTGTGTGGGGCCGGTGTCATGTGCCAGGCAGGCTTGGTGGGTGTAGATGAGCAAGGTTTTGGCTGGGAGCTAGGGACTGGGGAGGACGATAGAATCGCAATCGACCGCATCGTTGTGCAGTGTGAGCTTGGCTTTGCGTACTGCCAAGCTGGGTTTGGATAACCAAGCTGCGCCAGCTCGCAGTTTTCAGTTTTCAGTTTTCAGTTTGCGTCTTTCGTGCTTCCACAGCACTTCGCCGTGGCCGCTGTCGCGCGCCAGCACACGCGCCAGTACGAACAACAGGTCGGACAGCCGGTTGAGGTAGCGGATCGCTTCGGGGCGGACGGCGTCGTGGCGGGCGAGGGTGACTGCCTCGCGTTCTGCCCGCCGGGTCACGGTGCGCGCCAGGTGGCATCGCGCTGCCGCGTCGCCACCACCGGGCAGGATGAACTCTTTGAGGGGTGGCAGCGCCGCATTGTAGTGGTCGATCGCCCGTTCCAGACGGTCGATGTCAGCTGCGAAAATCGCGGCGTGGCCGGGAATGCATAGCTCGCCGCCGAGATCGAACAACTGGTGCTGGATCGTGGTCAGCAGTTCGCGGACATCGTCCGGGACCTGCGCGGCCAGTAGCAGCCCGATGGTTGAGTTGGCCTCGTCGACGGTGCCATAGGCGCTGACGCGGGCCGAGTCCTTGGCGACGCGGCTGCCGTCGCCCAGGCCAGTGGTGCCGTCGTCACCAGTGCGTGTGTAGATCTTGGAAAGACGATTGCCCATGAGGCCGGGATTTGGGATTAGGGATTCGTAAAGGCAGCAGTGTCGCGATTTATTGGTGGGATGGGTCGAGCAAAGCGATACCCATCCCGTGCACTTAGACCGTTTGCGCGCGCAGCGCCGGGATCCGGTGGCGCAGCAGCGCGAATCCGCCAAACAGCAGGGCCGCATAGAACAGTGTGCCCAGCACCGTCCACTGGAAGAACGGGATGCCGGCGGTATAGGCCGCCATCAGGCCCAACGCGGTCTTGGGGTAAGTCGGGTCGGACAGGAACGCGCCGAAGTTGGTGACCAGGAAGAACAGCACCGAGCCGGCCAGCGAGTAACCGAGCACGCGCCCACCGGACACCTTGCCGCGCAGGCCAAAGCCAATGACGGCCAGTACCGCGATGCAGGCGTACACCAGCAGGAAGCCGGCGCTGATGAAATAGTCAAAATAGATGCCGCCGCGCAGCAGGCCCAACGCAAGATCGGCGATGAACATCGCCAGCAGCGGCACGATCACCGCACAGCGCTTCGAGGCGAAGTACGCGCCTCCGAACAGGGCCATCGCCTCGACCGGCGAGAAGTTGGGCGGATGCGGCAGCAGCCGGGTCAGCGCGGCGATCGCGATCAAGCCAGCCAGGACCAGCGGGCCCGGGGCGAGGGAGGGGGCGGAGGCGGGACGATTCATCGGCGAAATATTGGGTAGTGGCGGGGGGTGTGGCGCAGGAGCCGTTAGCATAGCGCAACCCATCCGCGGCCTTTCACGAGCGATGCCTCCAGCGAGCACATCCACGAGCGCGCAACCCAGCACGCGATCCGGCACGCAAGTCGGGCCGACTCCTGCCCGACACGATGTGCTGATCGTGGGCGGCGGCCTGGTCGGTGCCAGCCTGGCGATCGCGCTGGATCGGATCGGTGTCGATGTCGGCCTGGTCGAGGCGACACCGGCTGGCACGCTGCCGGCCGTGTTCGACCAACGCAACCTGAGTTTCGCCGAAGCCACGGTCAATGCGCTGACCGCGCTGGGCGTGCTGCAGAAGTTGCAGGTGCCCGGTGCGCTGATCCGGCGCATCCATGTCAGTCGCAAGGGCGACTTTGGTCGCGTGCTGCTGGATGCGGCCGACTATGGCCGCGAGGCATTCGGGCAGGTCGTGGTCGCACGTGACTTCGGGCAGGCATTGGAGGCGCGGCTGGACGAGCTGCCCCACCTCACGCGATATCGTCCGGCGCGGTTCATCGGGCTGGCGTCCGCTGATGGAGATGGCCTTGATGGCACGAGCCGTTCGATCAAGGTCACTGATGACGAAGGCGAGCGTGTGCTGTCGGCCCGCCTGCTGGTCGCGGCAGACGGTGCCCGCAGCGGCGTGCGCGAGGCACTCGGCATCGACGCCACGCAACACGACTACGACCAGACCCTGTTCGTCGCACGGGTCGCTGCACAGCATGCCCCGGACGGCACCGCTTACGAACGCTTCGGCGATACCGGTCCAACCGCTTTCCTGCCGCGTGCGGACCGGCACTACGGCGTTATCCATGGGGTTGCCCGGGCCGAAGCGGAGGCTGTCGCTGCACTGGATGAACCTGCGTACCTCGCACGATTGCAGCAGGCCTTCGGCTGGCGTGTTGGCCGTTTGCTTTGCGTGGGTACACGCAACACCTATCCGGCGATGGGCGTGTGTGCAGCCCGGCTAACTGCGTCGCGTGCCGTACTGGTCGGCAACGCCGCGCAAAGCCTGCACCCGGTCGGTGCGCAAGGCTTCAACCTGGGGTTGCGCGATGCGTTGACGCTGGCGGAGCTGATCGAGAATGCTGGCATATCCGGTGCATCCGGTGAATACGGGGCAGGCGACCCGGGCGCCGACACGCTGCTTGCCGACTATGTACAACGCCGGCAGCCGGATCGCGACAAGACGCTATCGTTTTCCGACACGCTGGCACGACTGACCGCCAATACCACGCCGGCGTTGCGTCCGTTGCGTAGTGTCGGATTGCTGGCACTGGATCGCCTGCCTTCGGCGCAGGCCTGGCTGGTTGGCGGGGCGATGGGTTATCGCGGCGACGTGCCGAGGCTGTGCCGCGCGGTGCAGGAGTCGCGGACATGAGTCGGCGCGGCATGCTGGATGTCGTGGTGGTCGGCGGTGGCGTCGTCGGCGCTGCGTGTGCACTAGCATTGGCGCGCACGGGCCTGGACGTGGCATTGGTCGAAGGTGTGCAACCAGCGCCATGGCAAGCCGACAAGCCGGACCTGCGCGTGTATGCCTTCGCTCCGGACAATGCCGTGTTACTGGACGGCCTTGGTGTCTGGAACACCATCCACGACACGCGCGTGCAGCCGTATCGGCGGATGCGGGTGTGGGATGCTGCTGGTGGTGGCGAACTCGATTTCGATGCGGACAGGTTTGGGCGGCGCGAGTTGGGTTGGATCGTCGAGCATGGCTTGCTGGTCGATCGTCTGTGGGCGGCCTTGCCGGGTGCTGGTGTGCAGGTTCATTGCCCGGCGCGAGTCGAGGCAATGACGCAGGACGATACCGGCGTGCGTCTGCAGTTAGACGATGGCTTGCTACTGAGTGCACGCATGGCGATCGCCGCTGATGGCGCGGGTTCGACCCTGCGCACATTGACCGGCATCGATGTCGACACGCAAGACTATGGGCAACGTGGTGTCGTCGCCTACATCGCCACGGAGCAGCCGCACCAGGACACGGCCTGGCAACGATTCCTGCCGGGGGGGCCGTTAGCGGTGTTGCCTTGTACTGCCGACACTTGTTCAATCGTCTGGTCGCTGCCCGAAGCGACCGCCATCGACATGCTTGCGCTGGACGACGAGGCCTTCGACCACGCGCTAACGAATGCTTTCGATGCCCGCCTGGGCTCGATGCGGTCCATGTCCCCGCGCGCATCTTTCCCGTTACGGCGATTGCTTGCTAACGATTATGTCGCCGGTCGTATCCTGGTCCTTGGCGACGCCGCGCACGTGGTGCATCCATTGGCTGGCCAAGGCGTCAACCTGGGGTTACGCGATGTGGCTGCGTTGGACGAAAGCGTCCGCGATGCACACGCGCGCGGCAAGGATTGGACGTCAGCGCCGCGCCTGGCGCGCTGGGCGCGGACCCGCAAGAGCGAAAATGCAGTCGCCGCGCATGCGTTCGAAAGTATCCATCGCCTGTTCACCAGCGATGGCGTGGCCACGACACTCTTGCGTGGTCCATTGCTGGGCGCGGCCGGCAGGCTGCCGCCATTGGCCGCGGCGCTTTGGAGGCGTGCGGCAGGCGCCTGACTGCGGATCCTGGCGGCGGTTTCTCGACGGCTCTCGGTTGAATTTCCCTGCACATAAAAAAACACCCGCATGCAAATGCGGGTGTCGAAGGAAGTGGGGGCTGGGAAGCGTGGGGCCGGAAGCGTGACGTCAGCCCTTGTCGGGCCTGCGCTTATTTCCAGTCGCGCCACTGCTTGTACTCGGCTTGGGACAATTGGCCGTCGCCATCCTTGTCGAACTTGTCGAAGTGCGCGACCAGGCCGGCATCGGCTCCGGCTTCGGTCTTGTCGATGGCACCATCTGCATTGGTGTCGGCGGCAACGATATGGTCATGGATCGGGTCTCGGGCCACCGTGTTGATGGTGACGTGTGCGGTTGCAGGCGGTGTGATCGGTGTAGAGGCTGGTTGAGGTGGCATTGCTTCCATCGTCTGCGCACGAGTCGCGGCCGATTGCGCGACGCCAGCCGTCGCCGTGGCATCCGTGGCTGAAATGCTTGCCGCTTGGCGGGCCGTAGCGGCTATCGCCGCAGCTTGTTTGGCTGTTTGAGCTGATGCCTTGGTCTGGGCTTGGCCCGTGGCGGCTTCATCGCTGGCCGCGTTGGCGGTGGCGGCAGCACTCGCGGCGGTCCCGGCGGCATTGCTGGCATCAGCGGCGCTCTGGTTGGCCATGTCCGACGCCATCGCGGCAGTGTCGTCGGCGGGTGCGGTATCGCTTGCGGCCTGCGCGTCTGCTGCGGCATCGATTGCAACCTGAGCGTTGGCGTCGGCATCAGCGGCGGCATCGGTTGCGGACTTGGCCTGCAGTTGGGCCTTTTGTTGCTCGGCCGTCTGCGCCGATGCCGGCGCACTCATACCAAGGGCTGCCAGCAGCGCGAGTGAGAGCAGGGACGCCGACAGCATGGATTTCGACCGCATGGAAGCCGGCAGCAGGTGGGTGCGGCGCAGTGAAGACGTCTGGTGGTTCATGGGAGTGCCTCGGATGGAAGGGATGCCACCCCACACAAACTAGGCAGGTTGGGATCAACCTGGTGTCAATGTGGAGGCAATTTCGGACAATGGGCACTGAACGGCAAGGCGCTGTTCAGGAAAATTCGGCTGGGGAGCATGGGTTCAGCGGCGTGTCGCCACGGAGGCGAATACCGTGATTTCCTCGCGGTCGTGGAACAGCTGGCGTGCGCGCAGTGACAGCGGACGCGCGCTTTGTTCGCGGAACAGGTCCAGGCACAGGCGTGTTTCCAGCCAGCGCTTCTTCATCGGCAATTTGAGGTTGAAGATCGCGTGCTGGCACCAGCCTTCGCGCATCCACTCCGCCATGCGCGCAGCGACGCGGCGAGGCTGTTCGACCATGTCGCAGACCAACCAGTCCAGTGGTCGTGGTGGTTGCCAGGCAAAACCGTCGGCGCGCAGGTGTTCGACCTGGCCGCTGTCGAGCAGGTGCTGGCGCAACGGGCCGTTGTCGATCGCAGTGACGTGCAGGCCGTGTCGTGCAAGGACCCAGGTCCAACCACCAGGCGCGGCGCCGAGGTCGGCGCCGCGCATGCCCGGCTGCAGCAGTCGTGTGCGTTGGTCTTCGTCCAGCAGGGTCAGCAGGGCTTCTTCGAGCTTCAGGGCCGAGCGCGATGGTGCTTCGGGATGTGGTTTCAGGCGCGGAATGCCCAGCGGCCAGGGCGCGCTGTCGCGCGGATCGCTGGTTGCCAGGAAGACGTGGTCGCCTGCCGTGAAGAACACATGCAATCGCGGTGCGGAAAAGTCATCGCGCTGCGCGAGCAATCCGGCTTTGCGCAATGCTGGCCGCAATGCGTTGCCAAAACTGCGGGCCAGGCCGGCCAATGGCTTGCCGGTGTCCGAGTCGGGGTGCTCGACGAGCAGTTGCCCGAAAGCCGGACTCGATGTGTTGTCGTGCAGGGCGGAGAGGATGGGCGTGATGCGGTCGCGCGGATCCAGTGCGCGCAGTTCGGCTAGCAACTGCAGTTTTTGCCGGGCAAAGATCAGTTCCGTGAAAGGTGGCGACGGGAGCGGTGCGTTGATTGTCCCGGGCGCCTGGTCATCGGCGGCTGGCAAGTGGGTTTCAAACACCACGTAACCATCATGGCGTGCCGCTCGGGCGTGGCCGTGGCAGCCAGCCAGTGCGGTGCGTTCGGTTAGTTCGGCGGCAAGCTCGGGCTCGAAACCGGCGCGGCAGTAACACAGCATGCCGTTTCGTTGCATGCCATTACTTTGCCTGCCGTCAGGCCGTATACCGTCAATAGCGCTGCCCACCTTGCACACCGTAATCACGAAGCACGGCACAGGCCGCTTCGCGTTGTACGTCGCGCACGACGGCGATGCTGCGTCGTTCCAGCTCGCCGATCCAGTCCGCCGGCAATGGGCCTTCGTCGAATTCGGTCAGCGACATCACGTCCTCACTGCGTGCGCCAACCAGTAGGCGGTCGATGCCGGCCCAGAAGGTGGCGCCGTAGCACTGGCAACAGGGTTGTGCCGAGGTTGCCAGCGTGTAGCTGCCACCGTCCTGGTTGAGCCGGGAGCATTGCAGCCGCTGCTGCGCCAGCATGTAGGCCATGGTTTCGGCATGTGCAAGTGAGCAGTTCTGCGGCAATACGCGGTTGACGCCGACGGCAACCACGCGGTCGTTGGCATTGAACACTGCCGCACCAAACGGCCCGCCGCTGCGCTGGTCGATATTGCGGCGCGACAGTGCAATGGCCAGCCCGACCTTGTCGTCGTCGCTGGTGTAGGCGGTGGCCAGTTCCAATTCGTGGACCCAGGCGGGCAGGGTCAAGTGGATCTGCGCGTACAGCATCAGCAGGCTTCCATCAGCAGGCTGCCATCAGCAGGACCCATCAACGTGTTTCCGGGACCCGTGGCGCAGGATCCACGGGTGGGTCGATTGCAGGAACCTGCGCCTTGCAGTTGCCCTTGACGCACTGGCAGGCGGAAATCTCGCGGAAGCCGCAGGCCGAGGACTCACCGCGCCGTGCGCATTCGGCACGAACCGCAGCGGGATCAGCCGGGCTGTCTACATTCACACAGGCTGGATAACGTCCGCAGCAGTTGCCGACATCCTTGACGGTGCAATCGGCATTGGTGCTGCAGCTACGGTCGAGCTCGACCGGCGAGGGCATGCGCCGTGGGGGCAGCGGGCCGCCGGTGCGCATCTTGGGTGGACGTTTTGCGTCGGAGGCGGGGTCGGCTTGCGTGGCGGCAGCATTTTGCTGTTTGTCCGGGCTTGGCGATCCAGCCGGTTGCGTCGATGCGGCCTGCGTCGAGGACTGTGTGGCAACCTGCTCCGGTGCCGTTCGCGGGCACGCAGTCAGCACCAATGCCAGCATGGATGCGACACAAAGCCAGCAAGTGAATCGACGGGTGAGTAGGTGGGATTTCATGCCTTGCTGGCCCATGTGTCACGCAAGGTGACGCTGCGGTTGAAAACGGGCGTATCGCTGGTGTGGTCACGACGATCCGCAACAAAGTAACCGGTACGCTCGAACTGCCAGGACTGCTCGGGCTTGGCCAGTGCCGCAGCCGGTTCGACGTACCCGGCCACGACCCGGGAAGCATCGGGATTGAGGTGGTCGCGATAGGTCTTGCCATCGTCGCCGCTGTCCGGGTCAGGTACCAGGAACAGGCGGTCGTACAGCCGGATTTCCGCGGCCATGGCGTGCTTGGCGCTGACCCAGTGGATGGTGCCCTTGATCTTGCGATTGGCGCCTTCCATGCCGGGGCGCGATTCTGGATCGAGCGTGCCGCGCACTTCGACGACATTGCCGCCATCGTCCTTGACGACCTCGTCGCAACGGAAGATCCCGGCGCCACGCAGCCGTACTTCGCCACCGGGAAGCAGGCGCTTGAAGCCCTTGGGTGGCACCTCGGCGAAATCCTCGCGCTCGATCCACAGTTCATTGGAGAACGGCATCTCGCGCGTACCCTGCAACTCGTCCTTGGGATGATTGGGAAACGCCAGCGATTCTTCGTGGCTGTCGTCGAGGTTGGTGATGACCAGCTTCAAGGGATCCAGCACCGCCATCCGTCGCTGCGCGGTCGCGTCCAGGGTTTCGCGCAGGCAGCCTTCCAGCACCGAGAAGTCGATCAGCGAGTTCTGCTTGCTCACGCCCAGGCGCTCGGCGAACAGACGCAGTGATGTCGGCGTATAACCGCGGCGGCGGATGCCTTGCAAGGTCGGCATGCGTGGGTCGTCCCAGCCGTCGACCAGCCCGTCCTGCACCAGCGTCATCAGCTTGCGCTTGCTCAACACGGTGTAATTGAGGTTGGCGCGCGAAAACTCGATCTGCCGCGGCTTGCCGGCTTCGTTGGGCAGGCCTTTGTCGAGCAGCGGCTTGAGCAGCCCGGGATGGTTGGCCAGGTCGACCTTGTCCACGCACCAGTTGTACAGCGGGCGGTGGTCTTCGAACTCCAGCGTGCACAACGAGTGGGTGATGCCTTCGATCGCGTCACTGAGCGCGTGCGCGTAGTCGTACATCGGGTAGATCGGCCAATCGTTGCCGGTGTTCTGGTGCTCGACGTGCTTGATCCGGTACAGTGCCGGGTCACGCAGGTTCATGTTGCCGCTGGCCATGTCGATCCTGGCGCGCAGGGTGCGGCTGCCATCGGCAAATTCGCCGGCGCGCATGCGCCGCAGCAGGTCGAGGTTTTCATCGACGGGGCGGTCGCGATGGGGCGAGTTGCGACCCGGTTCGGTCAATGTGCCGCGAAACGCGCGCACCTCGTCCGCAGTGAGGTCGCAGACAAACGCGTCGCCTTGTATGACAAGCTTCTCCGCGCCCAGGTAGAACACGTCGAAATAATCAGAGGCATGGCGCAGCTGCGCCCAGTCGAAACCGAGCCAGCGCACGTCCTCCAGGATCGCGGCAGCGTATTCAGGGTCTTCCTTGGCCGGATTGGTGTCATCAAGGCGCAAGGCGCGCACCCGCCACGCGGTTTTAAGGCGTGTGGTGGTGTCCGGCCCGCTCGCTCCCAGGGCGGGTTCTTTCAGTGAGGGATCTTCAACTGCGGTAATGTGACAATCCCAGGTCTCGAGAAAAAACACATAGCGGCCAGACGTCGGATCTTCTATCGGTGTGCCGTCGGTATCC
>RCMY010002090.1_pt1 | contig 18238 bp, 19 predicted proteins | sample 2041341 | NCBI WGS metagenome assembly RCMY01 (sample SAMN09708234, study PRJNA481090) | Marine sediment metagenome, whole genome shotgun sequencing project. | reverse complement strand
CGACAAGAGGTTTTGAAGGACAAGATCAAAACATTTTTTGGTTGGCAGAAAAAAATAAAAAAGGAGTTGTCATCTTAGTGAATAAATGGGATTTGGTTGAAAAAGAGACCAATTCGACTAAAGAATTTGAGCAAAAAATCCGACAAGAAATTGCTCCGTTTACTGATGTTCCTATTATTTTTATTTCCGCTTTAACGAAACAACGTATTTTCAAAGCTATTGAAACTGCCGTTGAAGTTTTTGAAAACCGGAAAAAGAAAATCCCTACAAGTAAGTTGAACGAAACCATGCTTGAAGTTATCAAACAATATGCTCCACCAGCTTATAAAGGCAAATTTGTAAAAATTAAATATTGCATGCAGTTGCCAACACCTACTCCGCAATTTGCGTTTTTCGCAAACTTGCCACAATATGTAAGAGAAGCCTACAAGCGATTTCTTGAAAATAAAATGCGTGAAATCTATGATTTTAAAGGAGTTCCGATTGTAATTTATTTTAGAAAAAAATAGAAATTTTATTTTTTTCTTTTATTTTTATTCAAATAAAAATCTACCGAATATTTACCACTTCCGGTAACTAAAATGGTTATATAAATTAGCAAATACAATAAGGCTAATTCCTTTTTACCGAATGGATCGGATCCATGCGCAATAAATGCAGCTACCAACATGGTGCAAATTAAAGCAAATGCGGCAAATCTAGTTGCTAAACCAACAGCTAATAAAAGCGAGCAAAAAAACTCCGAAAATACTGCCAAAGCTAAAGATCCAGTTGCACCAATACCCATAATATCCAGAAATTGTATTTCGTTACCCGAAAACAACGTCATTAATTTTGGCAAGCCATGTGTCAGCATAAAACCTGCTGCGCAAAGACGTAAAAATAATAACCAAAAATCTAAGGTTTTCTGACTGAAATTTGTACTAAATAAGTTCATTTTTAAATTTATTTATAAAGATTTAATTTGGCTCATCCTCTAGAAAACTACCATCCACCACTTGCTCCACCACCGCCGAAGCCACCACCACCGAAACCGCCTCCAAAGCCGCCTCCTCCTCCGAAACTTCCACCTCCACGAGAACCACTTCCGAAACTACCTCCACCAAAACCTCCTCGACCGGCATTGCTTAAAATAATGGCATCTAATAATGAAAAACCACCTGATTTTCTTCCTCGATTGTTTCCTCCACCGCGCTTATTTCGCGATAAAATAAGCATGATAACAATAAATAACAATATAATAAACACAAATGGAATTCCTCCACCGTCACCTTGACCTTGCGGAGTTCCTTGGTATTCTCCATTCATTATTTGCATAATAGCTGTTGTTCCGTTATCTAATCCTGCATAAAAATTGCCATTCTTGAATTCTGGCGTAATAACCGTTTCAATAACGCGTCGGGAAAGTGCATCGGTAAGTCGCGATTCCATTCCATAACCAGTTCTAATCGTAACCTTTCGATCTAATTTGGAAACTAAAATGAGAATACCGTTATCTTTATCGGCTTGACCAATACCCCATTTATGAGCCAATTCTGTAGCATATATCGCAACATCGTTACCCTCTAATGAATTTACGGTAACAACAACAATCTGTGTGGAAGTGGTGTCATTGTATTTGAGTAATTTTTGTTTCAAAGACTCTGCTTCAAAACCACTCATCATTTGCGCATTATCGTAAACACTGGTTTCTAATTTTGGCTTAGCCGGAAGATAATCTTGGGAGTAAATTGCGCTATTGCAACAAAAAAATAAAACAAATAGGAAACTTGTATATTTATAAAATTTTTGCGGCATATCGAATAAAAAAATAATAGTAATTTTAACCTGCAATATACCAAAAATATTATTGCATTTTTTGTTTAAAAAAGTAAATCTAAATGATAATGAAAAAACTAATTCTTGCTTTAATTCTGATTTCTATAACCACACAAGCACAACAAATTGATATCAAAAAATTAAATGGATTGGCTCCGAGATCTATTGGTCCGGCAGGAATGAGCGGTCGAATTACTGCCATTGATGTGGTTACCAAACAACCCAATGTAATTTATGTCGGTGCAGCCTCTGGTGGTGTTTGGAAATCGGAAAGTGAAGGAATTGACTGGAAACCTATTTTTGATACCGAAAATTTACAGGCAATTGGAGCCATTACCATTCAACAATCGAATCCGGATGTGATTTGGGTTGGTACCGGTGAGGGAAATCCGAGAAATAGCTTGAACGGTGGTTACGGAATTTACAAAAGTATCGATGCCGGAAAGAATTGGAAATTGATGGGCTTAGAAAAAACCCGAAATATTCATCGCATTATTATTGATAAAGATAATCCGAATACCATTTATGTGGCTGCAATTGGATCGCCATGGGGAGAACATCCCGAAAGAGGTGTTTTTAAAAGTACCAACGGAGGCGAAACTTGGGAGAAAATTCTCTTTGTAAACAACAAAACCGGAGCTGCAGATTTGGTGGTGGATGCTACAAATCCGAATAAATTAATTGCCGCCATGTGGGAACATAATCGCAAACCTTACACGTTTCATTCCGGAGGTTCCGGATCCGGTTTATACATTACTTATGATGGTGGTAAAAATTGGGAGAAAAAAACAGATAAAGACGGTTTACCGGAAGGCGATCTTGGTCGCATTGGCTTGGCAATTTCACCAAGTAACCCTAAAGTAGTTTACGCTTTGATTGAGGCAAAAAAGAATGCCTTATACCGATCTGATGACGGTGGTTTTGAATGGAAAATGATCAATGACAATTCGAGCGGAAGAGGCTCTGATGGTATTGGTAATCGTCCGTTTTATTATTCAGATATCTTTGTTGATCCGTTAAACGAAAATAGATTATACACGATTTTTACCTATATAAATTACAGCATCGACGGCGGTAAAACCTTTGAGCAATTAATGCCAGCCTATGGCTCTGATGCTGGTGTACACCCGGATCATCATGCCTGGTGGATTCATCCTGAAAATCCCGATTTTATGATTGATGGCAATGATGGGGGTTTAAATATTACCAAAGACAAAGGTAAATCTTGGCGATTTGTTGAAAATTTACCAGTCGGGCAATTTTATCACATAAATGTGGATAACGAATTTCCGTACAATGTATATGGCGGCATGCAAGATAATGGCTCTTGGGGAGGACCGGCTTATGTATTAAAATCGCAAGGTATTCGAAATTCTTATTGGCAAGAATTAATGTTTGGTGACGGTTTTGATGTTATTCCTGACCCAAAAAATACCCGTTACGGATATGCCATGTCTCAAGAAGGTAGTGTTGGAAGGTATGATAGAGAAACTGGAATGACAAAAACAATAAAACCAACACATCCAAACCCGGATATTCAGTTGCGTTTCAATTGGAATTCTGCTATTGCCATTGATCCATTTGACAGCAATACCATTTATTTTGGTAGCCAATTTGTGCATAAATCGAATAACCAAGGCCATGAGTGGGAAATTATTTCGCCTGATCTTACTACGAATGACCCAACTAAACAAAAGCAATACGAAAGTGGTGGCTTAACTATGGATGCTACCGGTGCTGAAAATTATTGCACCATTTTAGCCATCAGCCCGAGTACCATTGAAAAAGATGTACTTTGGGTTGGCACCGATGATGGAAATATTCAAGTGAGTAAAGACGGCGGTAAAAACTGGACAAATGTGACTCCGAAAAATAAAAATTTTCCCAATGGAAGTTGGGTTGCGCAAATTAAACCATCTACTTTTGATAAAGGAGAAGCTTTTGCCATAATCAATAATTACAGGAATTTTGATTTTAAACCTTATCTCTATCATACCAAAAATTACGGAAAATCTTGGGAAAGTTTGTTGAATGACAAACCAGAGACTTTTGGATACACCCTTTCTATTGTACAAGATCCTATAGAAAAAAAATTGATTTTTTTAGGAACTGAAAATGGCCTCTATTTTAGTATGGATGAAGCAAAAACATGGACAAAATGGACTGAAAACTACCCAAGTGTTCCAACGATGGATATGGTGATTCAACCCACTGAGCACGATTTAGATATTGCTACTTTCGGGCGTTCCTTCTATATTTTTGATGATATCCGCCCTTTACGGGAAATAGCTTCTATGGGAATATCAATTTTAGATCAAAAAATCAAAATCTTCTCTCCACCAACAGCATATATTGCCGAAAATCAGGAAGCTAGTGGAACACGTTTCGGAGCTAATGCCACTTTTAACGGAGAAAACAGAAAACGAGGTGCAATGATTAGTTATTCCATAACTAATCCAAAAGAAAGTAAAGAAGCTAAAAAGGATAGTTTATCAGAGGATAAAACCAAAAAAGATTCGATTATCTTAACTATTTATAATGGTAAAAATGAACTAATTAGAACCTTAAAAGAAAAAGCTCCCAAAGAAAGTGGCATCGAACGGATCTATTGGAGATTGGGTGAAAAAGGGGGTAAAAGACCTTCCCGAAAAAGCAATAAAAGCACTACAGAATCAAGGGGCGTAACCGTTTTACCGGGAGAGTACAAACTTGTTTTGCAGTATCAGAATGCAAAAGATTCTACCAAAATTACCGTAAAATACGATCCGAGAATATCGATTTCGACAGAGGTTTTACAAGAAAAATACAATTTAGAAAAACAACTGGAAGCAAAGATGGACTTAGCCTTTCGTTCTTTAGAGCAATTGCATGATTCTAAAAAAATTGTACTGAGTTACAAAAAACAAGCTACTGATATTGACAAAAAGAAGTATGAAGACATTATCAAAGCCAGTGATAGCATCAGTAAAAAAATAGACGGATTAATTGATAAGATGTTAGGAAAAGAAGATAAACGACAAGGTATAACTGCAACTGAAAAACCATCGAATATTTCTTATCTCTACACCGCAAATTACTATGTAAGATCTTTGCAAGAGGCTCCAGGAAAAACAGAAATGGAATTGGTGAAAAATGCAAACAATAAAGTAGATGCAGTAGTGAATGATATTAATGAATTTTACAAAACGGATTGGAAAACCTATCGCAAATTAGTCGAAGGTTTGCAGCTTTCTCCATTTAAAGAAGTGGAAGAATTGAAGTAGATTTGGACAAAATTCACTTAATTTAAGCACTTAAAATACTGTTATATATACTTCTTGTTGTACGGTTGTACTTATTCCGTTCTGCTTGGTTTTTAGAGTTGGCTATGTAAATATTCCCGTAAAAATGAAAATGTAATATAATCCTGTTAAAATAAAAACAACTCCGGCAACTGTTCGCATAACCTTTTCAATTTTCGTAATTCTGTTGTAGAATACACCTATTTTTCCAGCTGTAAAGGCTAATAAGTAGGTAAAAAGTAGTACCGGCAAACCTGTTCCGAATGCGAATATTATTGGTAAATATAGTCCATCCGCTGATGCAATTGTCATTGGAATTAACATACCAAAAAATAAGGCTCCACTGTATGGACAAAATGCCAAAGCAAAAACAACACCAATCAGAAATGAACCTAGCAAACCTTTATCCTTAAATCTTTCGGATAGTTTTTCTTGAAAATTTAATTTTCCTAAAAAATTGAGCTTGATAACATTTAACATTATCAACCCAATTATTATCAATAAAGGACCTAAATACTTTTCTCCGTTCTGGTTGAAAAATCTAGCAATATGAAACTTACTTGCTCCAAAATATAATATCAAACCAATTGCAGTATAACTAAATCCTCTGCCCAAAGAATACAATAATCCGCTCAAAAACACTTTTCGTTTGCTCGAAATATTCTTAGAAATAAATGCAGTTGCAGTTATATTGGTCGCCAAAGGACACGGACTAATTGCAGTCATTAGTCCGAGTACAAATGCTGATAAAATGGGAATATTATAATTCTCTAAAAGAGATTGTAAAAAATCCATTTAGAGCGTCTTTAGTTCCGTTTCTATTTTAGATTTCAGTTCTTTTGAAAATACTTCTTGGTCGTTTCCATTCATAAAAGCAAAATCAGTTAAATTTATTTGAGTTTCTTTTCCGTTTTTTATAACGTTTAAGATAAGTGATGTACCGGATGCCTCGAATTTTTCAGCAATTTTTTCGTTCTCTTTTTTATCTATATTAATAACTTGAAAGGTAATTTTATCGGCTGCCAATTCCTTTGAAAAATAGGTGTCCAACGTATATTTTGTATTGGCTTCAATAGCATTACAAGTCATACATCTATTGGTAGAGTGGAAATCCAAAACCTCTATTTTTGAAATGGATTGGTCTAAAGATTGGTCTTTACTTTTGCTTTGTCCATTGCAAGCTGATAGCATAAGACCCATTGCTAAAACTGTGATAAATTTGATAGTTTTACTCATCGCTTTGATTTTTTTTTCGTTTTCATGAATCTTCCATTTCATTTTTTATTGATTTATGGTTTATAATAATATGTTGAATAAATAGCCCGAAATGATAATACAAAGTGTTACAACACCAAAAAAAACACCTATTAATTTAAAGGTCATTACTTTTTTTAATAACATAGCTTCAGGTAATGATAACCCTACGACACCCATCATAAATGCAATGGCAGTTCCCAAAGGAATTCCCTTTGAAACCAATACTTGAACCACTGGTAAAATACCTGACGCATTCATATACATTGGTACAGCCATTATTGTTGCTAATGGTACTGCAAATAAATTATCTTTTGCCATATATTTTTCAAAGAAGCCATCAGGTATATAGCCATGCATTAAACCACCTATTGCGATTCCTATGACTACATATGGTAAGACTCCTCTTAAAATATTTTGAACTTCTTTATTTATAATTGGTAAACGTTTCATAAATGGCGTTTTTTCTGCTTTGAAAACATCCTCTTCTCTCTGTGCAGTCTCTAATACTTTTTTTACCCAGGGAGTTAAAAAACGTTCTAATTTAAATCTACTTAATATTAGTCCTGAGACAACACCCAATAGAATTCCACTTAGCACATAAATTATGGTAATTTTGACTCCGAACAAACCTAAAAACAAGCCTATAGCAACTTCATTTACTAATGGAGATGTAATTAAAAATGAAAAGGTTACTCCTAAAGGAATTCCTCCTCTTACAAATCCAATAAATAATGGAACTGATGAACAAGAGCAGAATGGAGTAACAACACCAAATAAACTAGCCATAAGGTATTCTAATCCATATAATTTGTTTCTTGAAAGGTAATTTCTAACTTTATCTATTGGGAAATAACTATTTACAATTCCCATTAAAAAAATAATAACAACCAACAATAAGGTTATCTTAATTATATCATATATAAAGAAGTTCAAGGCTTCTGCCAAATGTTGCCCTTTTTCTAAATGAAGTGTATCAAATACAAACCAATCTGCTAGTTTTTCAATCCAATCAAACATCTCAAATAATTATTAGCAACAATTTGAATTTGAACAATCACAACTTGAAATAGTTTGCAAAGTAGCAACATCACCTTTGGTTGGGAAACCTTTCGCTGCCCATTTAATAATACCATCACGCATATTGAATACATTTTGATAACCAGCATTCATCAAAAAATAAGTTGTTTTTAAACTGCGCTCACCACTTAAACAAACCATCACAATTTCTTTTTCATTTGGAAGTTCTTTAAATCGTTCTTCAAATTCTTCCAAGGGAATATTAATATAGTTTGGCACATCAAAAGAAACTTTTGCTACTTCTTCAGCTTTTCTAACATCTACTATTAATGCGCCTTTCTGAACTTTCTCCATAGTTGTGGTTGGGCATATTTCTTTTGCTATGTTCATTGATACAATTTTTATTTTAATAATTCTTCTACTTCATTTTTAGAAGGAACTCTGCCTTTAATTTTAATTTCTTCATCAATGACTAAAACAGGAGTTGAAAGCACATTGTATTTCATTATTTCCATAATATCTTCTACTTTAATGATTTCTGCATCAATGTTGTTTTGTGAAACTACATCTTTAACTACACCTGCCATTGATTGGCATTTTGGACATCCTGTACCTAATATTTTAATTACTTTGGTCATAATTATGTATTTGTTTATCGCCAATATGCGATCTTTTTATTAAAAAAATATCAATCAAAAAATTGCTGAAATAATGATTTTGCAATGTTCCAGTTTTCTTGATGGATACAATATTTTATTTTAGGTGGTTTTAATTCTCCTTGAATTAGACCAGCATTTTTCAATTCTTTTAAATGTTGCGAAATTGTTGATTGTGCCAAAGGAAATACCTCTACCAAATCGCCTGTGAAACAACATGATTGATTTTCAAGGTGCTTTAAAATGGCAATACGTGTTGGATGCCCTAAAGCCTTGGCAAATTTTGCCAAAGCTTCGGTATCTTCTTTGTATTCTATATGTTCTAGACTTCTTTTCATTTCTTATCGCAAATATACGATAGGTTTTTAGGTTGCAATGTGATTTTTGTCATACAATTAGAATTTGTTTCATAAAGTTTATGTACCGATTTTTTAATTCTGATAGGCTCCAGAAGAATATGTCAATTCATAGCTATGCGTATATATCTCGAAAACGATTCCAAATGGGTCTTCTACATAGCACATTTTGAAAGGCTTATTGTTCGGATAATATTCCCTAATTGGCATTCTTTGTTTTCCACCGTAAGCCAATATTTTTTCAATTAGATCTTCTATATTTGGATCTTGAACACAAAAATGAAAAAGTCCGGTGTTAAATGGATTGAACTCTGGGGCTTCTTTAATGCCTTGCGGAAATGAAAATAATTCAACCCCAATTCCATCAGAAGTTGACAGGTGAGCAATTTCAAATTCTTCCCAATTTTCACCAAAAACATCAATACACATCTGCCCAATAGCAGTTTCTTTTTCCTTTTTTACTTTTGATGGTTCCATAATTATGTACCAACCCATTACTTCTGAATAGAATTTTACTGCTTCTTTTATATTGGGAACTGTTATTCCAATATGTGAAAATGATTTAGGGTAATTTTTAATAGTTGACATAAGTTCTAATTTAGAATGCAAAATTAATCTATATTTGCCTTATATGCAATAACTTACTAAAAAGTACTATAGTTACCTAAACGAGTAAAATGCTGAATATTAATAATCTATAATTAAAATTTTGAACAAAACTAGTAGCTGTCCTTTAAATTACACAATGAATTTAATAGGAACAAAATGGAAACCTTTAATTTTATTTCATTTATTGGAAGGCGATTTGCGTTCAGGCATTTTGCAAAAGAAAATATCTGGTATTTCGAATAAAATGTTTACTCAAACAGTAAGAGAGTTAGAAAAAGATGGACTTATTTCAAGAAAAGTTTTCCCTGTAGTTCCTCCCAAAGTGGAATATAGATTAAGTGACAGAGGAAAATCCCTAGAGCATATTTTAAGAAGTTTAGATGAATGGGGTTCTGAAGATTGCCAGAATTAAGATATTCAGTTAAAATGTTAGTACATCATCAATTTCCATTAACGTAATATTTCTTCTTTAACCAAAACGAAACTCGAACCAATAAAATCAGTGCAGGAACTTCCACCAAAGGCCCAATCACACCTGCAAAGGCTTGCCCCGAATTCAGTCCGAAAACTGCAATGGCAACCGCAATTGCCAACTCAAAATTATTTCCTGCTGCCGTAAAGGCTACTGCAGCTGTCATGTCGTATTCTGCTCCCATTGCCTTGGTAACGAAAAAGCCAATAAGAAACATTAACGTAAAATAAATAAGCAGCGGAACTGCAATAATTAAAACATCCATTGGAATTTCTACTATCAACTCGCCTTTTAACGAGAACATTATCACAATCGTAAACAAAAGCGCAATCAATGTCATTGGCGAAATAGTCGGAATAAATTTTTTAGTGTACCATTCTTCGCCTTTTAGTTTTACCAAAATCAGTCGGCTTAAAATTCCCATTACAAACGGAATACCCAAATAAATGGCAACACTTTCTGCAATCGTTCCAATTGATATATCAACGATTGCTCCTTCAAAACCGAAATAAGGTGGAAGAACGGTTATAAAAATCCACGCATAAAAACTGTATGCAAAAACTTGAAAAATACTGTTCAACGCTACTAAACCTGCACCATATTCGCTACTTCCTTCGGCAAGATCGTTCCAAACCAAAACCATTGCAATACAACGAGCCAAACCGATTAAAATAAGTCCGACCATATATTCTGGGTAATCTCGTAAAAAAGTGATTGCCAAAACAAACATTAGAACTGGACCGATGATCCAATTGAGAATTAGTGAAATAGAAAGAATTTTTGTGTTTCTGAACACTTTTGGCAAGAGCGCATAATTCACTTTTGCCAATGGCGGATACATCATTAAAATTAGACCAATTGCAATTGGAATGTTAGTTGTTCCTCTATTGAAAGAATTTATAATGTCGGGAAAAGTTGGAATAAAATATCCAAGTCCAACGCCAATTGCCATTGCTACAAAAATCCAAAGTGTTAAATTTCTATCGAGAAAGCTTAATTTTTTTGTTGCCATTATTTAAGAATTGATTTGAGAGAAAACGTAATATAATTCAGTTGCGATTTGCAGACTTCTTTCATTGTATTTTTCAGCCTGTTGCGGAGTGTTGTCAAAAACCTTAGGGTCTTCAAAAGTTATGGGAATACGTTTTTCTGAACCTGGAACAAATGGACAGGCTTCATTTGCTGAATCACAAGTCATAATCGCTGCAAATTTAGATTTCGGATTAAAGTCATCATCCAATTTTTTTGAAAATCCAATGATAGGATGTTCGTTGCTAGCATATTTAATACTGTAAACCGGATTATTACCTTCTGAAAGCGCTTTGATTTGAAAGCCTGAATTGCTCAAAGTATTAGCAACCATTGGGAAAAGTGCTGTTGCTTCAGTTCCGCCAGAATAACAAAACACATTTTTAATATTAAAGTAATTTGCCATTATTTGCGCCCAAACTTGTGATAAATGACTTCTTCGTGAATTATGTGTACAAATAAAATTGATACGAATTTCTTGACTACTTGAAACTTTTGACTGAATAAATTCAACTAATGGCTGTAAAACTACTTTACGTTCATTTGAAATAGTTTCGGGCTTCAAATTCTTGATTAAGTTTTCTATTTCTTGATATAGAGTTGATTTGGTTGTTATCATATTGTTATTTGTCAATTTTTCATTAGAGAATTTATGAATTTGTTTTCTTTAGCAACAATTTCCACTTGGCGAACAACAAGAATCATCTTTAATTTCGGAGAGTTTTACTTTTGGTTTTTCTTGTTTTGATCCTAGCTTTTCAGCATAAACCGTGATACTAAAAATTCCAACATTTTTTTGATTAAAAGTTTTCACCTCTTCTAGAGAAAGATATTTACTCAATATAGCATCTGGAATAACAATAGGTTTCTCTTTCTGAATTTTTATATTCTGAAAACCTTGATCAGCTATAAATTGTAAGTATTCTACCTTTTGAATAGCGCCTGCAACGCATCCTGCATACATTTCTACGTCTTGCTTCAACGCCTCGGGAAGTTGACCAACTAAAACAATATCTGAAACACTAAAATGTCCACCAGGTTTTAAAACTCGCTCCATTTCCACAATAACTTTTTGCTTGTTTGGTACCAGATTTAATACACAATTACTTACAATTACATCAGCAACGTTATCACTCACAGGCATGGCATCAATATCTCCTTCTCTAAATTCAACATTATTGTATCCTAATTTTTCGGCATTAATTCTCGCTTTCTCAATCATAATTGGTGTAAAATCAATACCAATTACTTTCCCTTCGGCTCCAGTTTCATGTCTAGCCACAAAGCAATCATTTCCAGCACCAGAACCTAAGTCAATAATGGTATCTCCTTTGTGTATTTTAGCAAATTGAGTAGGTAACCCACAGCCCAAACCTAAATCAGCATCTTCAATATATCCATCGGTTTTGGAATAGTCATCCATCATTATATTGTAAACTTCATTCGATGACGTGGTTGCTCCACAACATGAGGAAGCATTTTCTGCTTTGCCTTGTTTGGCTATTTTAGAGTAACATTCCTTAACGATGTTCTTTAATTCTTGTTCGTTCTTCATTTCTATTTTTTTAATGATCTTAGTTTATTAACAACAACCTTCTTTCTGAGAAATATCTTGATTTAGAAATTGCAACATTGTTTCTTTCATTTTTGCCCAGTTTTCTGAGTCGATACAATAACAAACGCTTGTTCCTTCCACATTTCCTTTGATAAGGCCCAAATGTTTTAATTCTTTTAAGTGTTGAGAAATTGTAGGCTGTGCAAGTCCTATTTCGTTGACCAAATCGCCACAATAACAAGTATCTATTTTAAAGAGTTGTTGTAAAATCGCTACTCTTGCAGGATGTCCAAAGACTTTTGCGAATAAGGCGATTTCGTTTTGTAGGTCGGTAAACATTTCTGTTTTCGCTAATCCCATTTTTACTTATATTAATTCATTGCAATATTACGATTAATAACTAAATAATTAAATAATTAAATTTATTTTTGAATAATGGCTATGAGCATTCAGAGAAATCCTAGAATTTACATGTTAGTTATTGATTCGAAAAAATTAAACATTTATCATTTTCCCATTTTCCTAGCAGAGAATCTTTAGGAATAATTTTACCATCACAGGTAAGAAAGTTTCCTAAAGTATCTTTTTTAAGTACTTTCATTGTACCGTATTGAATTTCAAAAATAATCAAATTGACAAGTTCTTTTGGAGTAAGCATCTTATTTTCATTACCGATTTCTGCCCCAATCGTATTGTTGAACAAATCCATTTCAGAGGATTTTTGATCGGGTAACAAACCGTCTTCGAGCCGATTCTTTTTAAAGGTTTTGTAGTTTCCTTTTTCGTGTGCTTTTCCTAATTTTATTGATGCTTTTGATCCGATATTTTGACTGAGCTTTGCCATCCAAAAGCTATGCTTGAAAGCATCTAATTTTCCGCTATTTAAATCTGATAAAACATTTTCTTGTGCTAGAGAATCTATTTTTTGAAGTGTTAAATTCGTAACTTCAAATGCCCTTTTTGCTTTAAAAGGATGAAAAATTACCCAACATTTTTCAGGAGAGCTCAGTTCGAAAAAAGTACTTACTTTCGATTGCGCAGTCGAATGTAATACCAAGAAAAATAAGAGAAATGTGATTTTTTTCAAATGATAAATCGATTTATTTAATTTGAAATTCCTTTTTCTCGCCTTCTATTGCAATAACATATTTTCCTTTTGGTAGATAGCTTTTATTGTTGTCCTTTTTATCAATTTTCACTTCTTTGTTCTTTTTTAAAAAAGCTTTTAATCCTTTTTCGGAGAAAGTCAAATCATAGTTCTCAAAATTAAATCCTTTTTCAGCTTTAACATCGAAGGAGTTTACCATAATATCTTTATCGGTTTTAATTTCTATTGTTTTTTTACCAGCATGTAAGTTGTAATACGGAATCTCTAATTTAGGTTCGATAGGTTCTGACCAGGCACTCCACGAAGTTCCCCATCGGTCAGAATATTTTAGACCTTTTACAGCAAGAATCTCGATATTTTTCTCTTTAAAATTTGGGTATTCTTGCAAAGCTGCAATATTGGTTTTGTAAATAGAGCGTCCGTGCGTTCCTATAACTAAATCTTTTGCTTGTTTTTGAATAACCAAATCGTGAACAGCAACATTTGGAAGAGCATTTTCTAAAACCGACCAATTTTCACCTCGATCCAAACTTACATAAACACCTTGATCGTTTCCTAGAAATAGTAAATTTTCATTTTCCGGATCTTCTTTAATCACATTTACTGATGAGTTTGGCAATCCGTGTTGAATCGCTTTCCAAGTTTTTCCGAGATCATCGCTAACAAAAACATAAGGCATAAAATCATCATTGCGATATCCGTTTAAAGTAACAAAAACTCGCTCTTTCTTATGCTGCGAGGCAATCACTCTAGAAACCCATAAATCATGTGGTAAATTTTGAGAAATATCTGTCCAATTTGCACCTCCATCTTTGGTAACATGCACCAAACCATCATCGCTACCGGTATAAATCAAACCAAATTGCAACGGGCTCTCACTAATACTTGACAAGGTTCCGAAAGGCACATTTCCTTTTTTTGCACCTTTGGTCAAATCGCCAGAAATCGCAATAAAATCATCACCACGATGCATCGAACGATGTAATTTATTACTGCCTAAATATAAAATATCTTGATTATGAACAGATAATTCAATTGGAGTTTGCCAGTTAAATCGCAGCGGATCTTCCCCAATATCATGTTTGGGCTGAATGGATTCTGCGGTGTCGGTTATTGTGTTCAAACGGTAATAATAGCCAAATTGAAAACCGGTGTATACTATACTGTCGTTTCTGCTGTCAATTTCAACTTGCATGCCATCGCCACCCATAATACTTTGGTACGGATATTTACCCGTTTGATGCCAGGAATCGGATGCGCTGTAGGTGCTCGGACCGAACCAAACCCCATTATCTTGCAAACCGCCATAAACTTTATATGGCTCAGAATTATCAACATTTACGCTATAAAATTGCCCCACTTCAGGTTGGTTATTTTTAATCCAACTTTTACCGTCATCATAGGTAATATTCACACCGCCGTCATTACCGTTAATTAGATGTCCGTTAACATTCGGATTGATCCAAAGTGCATGATGGTCAGCATGTACATTATCTTTTCCGATAGAAGTAAATGTTTTTCCTCCGTCTTCTGATGTTAAAATTGGCACTCCGTAAATATAAATTTTTTCCTTATTTTTTGGATGTACATGAATTTTTCCGAAATAATAACCATACGAATAATAGAGATCATCAATATATTTTTCATGCGTTTTTTGCCAAGTTTTCCCTCCATCATCACTACGATATGCTTGAGCCCCAATAACCGGAGTATCGAACAAATCATCATTAGCATTTTTAGTGTATGCAGCAAGATCTACAGGTTGAATTTCATTTGTCTCCACCATTTTTTTTAAGGAAACCGCTGTGTATTTTTTTGGGAAATCGTTATTTTTTATATAAGAGCTCAATTTTTTATCGTCTAGTTGTAAAAAAGTGGATTTATCCATTTTTTCAAAATCTTCACTTTTCAACTCTTCCGTTGCTTTCTTTTCTTCTTTTTCTCTATGGAACTGATTATCGACCACCGCATAAACGGTTTTTTCATCAAAAGCTGCCACACCAATTCGACCAACTCCGGTTCCGGTTGGGAATCCGCTATTTTCATTGGTAATTTTTACCCAGCTATCTCCGCCGTCCGTACTTTTATAAATTGCAGAATTTTCTCCGCTACCGTCAAAATTCCATGCTTTTCTTTCTCTTTCCCAAGCAGAAGCATATAAAATATTTAAATTATCTGGCACTCTGGTTATATCAATAATTCCGGTGCCATTATTAATAAATAGTGTTTTTTGCCATGTTTTTCCGCCGTCTTTAGTTTTAAAAATTCCGCGTTCTTCATTCTTTGTATATAAATGTCCGATAACCGCGACAACAACTTCCTCCGAATTTTCTGGGTTGATGCTCATTCCACCGATGTGATGCGAATCGTGCAAACCCATATCTTGCCATGTTTTACCATGATCTTCCGACTTTAAAATTCCGATTCCGGCATATGAAGATCGCGAAGAATTACTTTCTCCTGTGCCTACCCAAATCGTTCCGTTTTTCCAATCAACGGCGATATCCCCAATATTTTGCGTCGGTGCATTATCGAGAATTGGTGTAAAAGTCGTTCCGTTATTTGTTGTATGCCATAATCCGCCAGAAGCGTAAGCCACATAAAACTCGGTTGGATTTTCGGGATTTACATCTAAATCCGTTACTCGACCGCTCATGATGGAAGGTCCGATGGAGGTAAATGCAACATTTTGAACCAAAGATTCCTGCGCTGATACGTTTGTAAAAAGCAAAACAAAAAAGCAAAAAGTAAGTAAATTCTTCATAAAAAATAATTTGTATAAATATACATATTTTTCAAAGTTTAGACCGAATGAAAAACAAAGTTTCCATGTAAAATATGGCGGTTTTGTAAACAATTGCTTAAATTTGTTAGCACATCTTTAAATAAAAATATACCATGAAATATTTACCAATCGTAAAAAATCTATTTATAAAAAATCGTAAAAAATTTGCCAAAGCAATAAAACCAAATTCGATGGCAATTTTTAACTCGAATGATATTTATCCGATAAGTGCTGACAGTACTTTGCCTTTTCAACAGCATCGTGATATTTTTTATTTGTCGGGCGTTGACCAAGAGGAAAGTGTTTTGGTAATTTTTCCGGATTCGGTTAAGCCGGAATATCGCGAAATTCTATTTTTAAAAGAAACCAACGACCATATTGCCGTTTGGGAAGGAGAAAAACTTACGAAAGACAAAGCTTTTGAATCCTCTGGAATTAAAACTGTTTTTTGGTTACAAGAGTTAGATAAAGTTTTATTTGAATTGATGACTTTAGCCGAAAATGTTTATATAAATACCAATGAACATTACCGGGCTGCAATAGACACCGAAACTCGTGAAGCTCGATTTATCAAAAAATTGCAAAAAAAATATCCTGCACATACTTATTTACGCAGTCAACCGATTTTGCAATACTTACGTTCTATCAAAGAGCCTGAAGAAATTGCCTTAATTAAACACGCTTGTGAAATTACCGAAAAAGGATTTAAACGTGTTTTAAAATTTGTAAAACCAGAGGTGAAAGAATATGAAATTGAAGCGGAATTTATTCACGAATTTATTCAAAATCGTTCTGATGGTTTTGCTTACACTCCGATAATTGGCTCTGGTTATAACGCCTGTGTTTTACATTATATCGAAAATAACCAACCTTGTAAAGCAGGCGAAGTTATTTTAATGGATGTTGGTGCGAGCTATGCAAATTATGCAAGTGATATGACGCGATGTGTTCCCGTTTCCGGGAAATTTACAGAGCGCCAAAAAGACGTTTATAACGCTGTTTTACGGGTGAAAGATGCTGCTGCAAAAATGTTGAAACCCGGAACGCTTTGGGCGGAATATCATATAGAAGTCGGAAAATTGATGACCAAAGAATTGATAGGTTTAGGTTTACTTACGGACGAAGATGTTAAAAATGAAGATCCGAAATGGCCAGCTTATAAAAAATATTTCATGCACGGAACTTCACATCATATGGGCTTAGACACCCATGATTACGGATTGCTCAACAAGCCTATGGAAGCCAATATGGTGTTCACTGTAGAACCAGGAATTTATATTCCGAAAGAAAATTTAGGTATCCGAATCGAAGATGATTATGTCATTCAAGAAAAAGGTGATCCAATTAATTTGATGGAAAATATTCCGATTACTATTGAAGAAATTGAAAAATTTATGAGTTAAAACGATCTCAAAATCATTTTTAAACACCACTTTTATTTCTTATAATTTTGGGAGCAAGATTCTAATTTTGCTCCCATAAATAATCTTTGATTCTATATGTCAGTTCTAAATTACAAAAATATTTCCGTTCATTACACTTCCGAAGGTGAAGGAAAAACCGTTGTTTTATTGCATGGTTTTTTAGAAAATACTTCGATGTGGAAAGAAATTACACCTATTCTATCGCAAAAAAATAGAGTGATTTGCATCGATCTTTTAGGGCATGGGCAAACCGGAAATCTAGGTTATGTTCACGGTATGGAAGAACAAGCCAAAATGGTTCATTTTGTTTTAAATCATTTGAAATTAAGAAAATTCACCTTTATCGGACATAGTATGGGAGGTTATGTCGGGCTCGCTTTCGCGGAATTATATCCGAATTCTATAAAAGGTTTGTGTTTGATGAATTCTACAGCAATGGCAGATCCGGAAGATAAAAAAGTGAATCGTGATCGCGCAATTGCAGCTGTGAAAAAGAGTACGAGAACTTTTGTAAAACTGGCAATTCCGAATCTTTTTACACCTGAAAACCGAAGTCAATTTGTTTCTGAAATCGATCAGGTTACGCAAGAAGCCTTGCAATTATCCCAACAAGGAATTATTGCTGCACTAGAAGGAATGAAAATAAGAAAAGATAGAACCGCGATTTTAAAAACATCTAACTTTCCTATTTTAATGGTAATTGGCAAACAAGATCCGGCTTTAGATTATAACAGTTTAATTGCGCAAACACAATCCACGAAAGTGGTAAAAGTAGAATTTCCGGATGGTCATATGAGTCATTTCGAAAATAAAACAGAACTAGTTACAACATTGCAAAAATTTGTTAAATTGTGTTCTTAGAGTCTGTTTA
>RCMY010002089.1_pt1 | contig 18239 bp, 17 predicted proteins | sample 2041341 | NCBI WGS metagenome assembly RCMY01 (sample SAMN09708234, study PRJNA481090) | Marine sediment metagenome, whole genome shotgun sequencing project. | reverse complement strand
AATGAGGCTCCCATTTGTAATGTTTTGCCAATAAATTAGTTAATGTTGTTTTTCCGGCACCTATATTGCCTGCAATTGCTACATGCATAATTTTTTGTTTATTAATATGAAACCCTCATTGAGGGATTTAGTAAAAAGAGCTTTATCTCTCCACATAAGTAAATGTTAAAATATCAGATACTTAAACCTTTATTAAACGTATGAAATAATAAAATTAGTTTATACCCCTCATAGAAAGCGAATTTATAAAAAATATAGCTTATTTCTATGTTTTAGATGGGTTTAAGTTATAATAGTTGATAAATAGATACGGCTAATCCATCATAAATTATAAGAAAGGTATTATTTATTTTAAAATCTTTCATGTTGCCTTCAAAGTTTAATGCAATTGGTAGAATCTTCTCTTTGTCTTGATAGAAAATTTCATACTCTTTTACATAAATAAAACCTTCTTTAAATAGGTGCATACACCGCACGTTCTCCGTCTTAAAAAAATGAATGAAATTTCCATATTGGTTAAATTGAAGTATGCCTAAATTTCCGATAACATATACATCTTTATAGCTACTAATTAAGTCAGTACAAATAAAATTTGGTTCATAAAAAGCTATCGGTTGGGTTTGTGTTTTTTCAAATCTATTTTGAAAATCGTATAAATGCAGTTTGTTGTCATCTGCGAAAAGCCATAGATTATTTTCAGAAGAATGGCTTACAAATAAAACATTGTGAAACAAAGTTTCTTTGGTAAAGTCAAGCCTTGCCGAGAGTTCATTCAATTTATTATCTAAAAAAACAACCGAATTGAAATTTTTATAAAACAAAATTATCTTAAACGGATTATGTATATCTACAGACTCTATTTTACCCAAGGCTACATTTGCATAGGATAAAGTTTCGTTTTGTGTTTTTTTAAAAAAAGTGTTATCCTTGATATAATAAATATTCTGCAAATCATCTATACCAATGAAATAATCTGCTTTTAAGGGTATTTTCTCCATAAACTTCGCACGAACTTCCTGTCCAAAAGATATTTGGAAAAAGAATAATACAAGAATCAGGTATATGGTTTTCATTTCCTTCAAAAATAGCAATTTAATCGGTTAAAAACCTTTTCGGAGAATTAGAAATCAATAAGCATATTAAAATAATAAAAGGACTTGAAACAAATTCAAATCCTTTTATTTTTATGTTGAAAAACAAACCTATATACCAAATACTTGTTTGATTTGATCCACATGGTCTAATTTCTCCCAAGTGAACAATTCGACTTCTAGAGTTACCGAATCAAAATAATCAGAATCAAAAGTTTTTATTACCGTTTGCGGAGTTCTTCCCATATGGCCATAAGCAGCAGTTTCAGTGTAAATAGGATTGCGTAATTTCAATCTTTTTTCAATGGCTGCCGGACGCATATCGAACATTTTCTCTATGACTTCCGCTATTTTACTATCCGAGACATCGATTTTCGCAGTACCATAAGTCTCCACATTAATGGAAGTTGGTTTTGCAACACCAATGGCATAAGAAACCTGTACTAAAATTTCTTCACAAACTCCCGCAGCAACGATATTTTTTGCAATATGGCGAGCTGCATAAGCCGCAGAGCGATCTACTTTACTCGGGTCTTTTCCGCTAAAAGCGCCACCACCATGAGCACCTTTTCCGCCATACGTATCTACAATAATTTTTCTTCCGGTCAAACCGGCATCCCCATGAGGTCCGCCAATAACAAACTTCCCGGTCGGATTGATATAATATTTAATCTGATCGTTGAAAAGAGCCTGAATACTTTTAGGCAATTGAGCGATCACTCTAGGAACTAATATTTCGATGATGTCTTTTTCAATTTTAGCCAACATTTTTGCATCATTGTCAAACTCATCATGTTGGGTAGAAAGAACGATGGTATCGATTCGTTGCGGTACATTGTCATCAGAATACTCAATCGTAACCTGACTTTTTGCATCCGGACGCAAATAGGTGATTTCTTTATTTTCTCTTCGCAAAGCTGCTAATTCAAATAATAATCGATGGCTTAAATCTAATGCTAAAGGCATAAAATTTTCGGTTTCACTTGTCGCGTAACCGAACATCATCCCTTGATCTCCAGCACCTTGATCTTCAGCAATAGCTCTATCAACACCTTGATTAATATCTGGTGACTGACCGTGAATTAACGAAATTACACCACAACTGTCGCCTTCAAATTTATACGCACCTTTAGTGTATCCGATTTTATTGATGGTTTCTCGCGCAATTTTTGCAGCGTCAATATACGTTTCCGTTTTCACTTCTCCAGCCAAAACAACCTGACCTGTAGTCACTAAAGTTTCACAGGCAACTTTTGAATTTGGGTCGAATGCTAAAAAAGCATCCAATAAACTATCTGATATTTGATCGGCAACTTTATCTGGATGACCTTCAGAAACCGATTCTGATGTAAATAAATAAGACATAACTATTCTCTAATTTAAAAAGATTGGGATAAAAACTGATGTAGAAAGTAGCCAAAGTAGTGGAAATTACCGCTTTAGCATTTTTTTACGAGGTTGCAATCAGTTCAAATCCTTCCTCTAAGATTGTAAGCTGCAAATTTATAAAAAATTAATCTTACAAAATTAAATTTTAACTAAAATTATAATTTGTAAGTAATAATTCTTTTGGCGACTATATTTTTAAACTTTCTTTATGAAAAAAATAATATTCTTATTTTTTGTTTTAATTTATTTCTCCAATTGCAGTTCTGACAGTATGGATAGCGCGCAAGAAAGCATGCCTCCTGAATCTGGTGAAATGGTATCCCTGCAAGGGAGTTTTATGAATGGAGCTCACCCAACTTCAGGAATTGCAACCACCAATGAAGAAAAAACAAAGTTAAATTTTCAAAATTTTAAAACGGATAATGGTCCGAAATTATTGGTATATCTAACTACTGCAGTAGGATCTTCTGATTTTGTGAATTTAGGAGATTTAAAAGGTGTTTCGGGTAATTTTGAATATGCGATTCCGGCAAATACTGATGTATCAAAATACAAAATTGTCGATATTTGGTGTGTTGATTTTTCAGTTAGTTTTTGTTCTGCAGAATTAAAATAAAAGCAAAAATAGTTGGATATTTAAAAAAAGAATTTACTTTTGTTGCCAAGAAAATAAAAAATGAACACAATTTTTAATATGATCAACACAATGATGATGCGCAAATGGACGCAGAGGATTTGTATTGGATAATAGTAAAAAATCACAATATTTCAAAAGCCTCTGTATTTTACAGAGGCTTTTTTTATGACTTAAAATGAATAAAATGAAATCTAAATCTAAAAAAATGTTGAGAATGTGCTTTAAAACAATGACAAGGTATTGCTTAAAACGTTAAATAAAATTAACTTAATTGTACATCCCTTTAGTAATACCTTAAAAAAAGGGATTTTTTTTAAAAAATAAATCAACACTAAAAAAATATAAAAATGAGCACTTTAAAAAAAGAAACACAGGCATTACATGCTGGTCACGATACAACGCAAACCTTAGGCACAAGAGCTGTACCTATTTATCAAACTTCATCCTATGTTTTTGATAATACCGATCACGCGGCAAATTTATTCTCTTTGGCAGAACTGGGTTTTATTTATACCAGATTAAATAATCCGACCAATGATATTTTGCAGAAGAGATTAGCAGCAGTAGAAGGCGGAATAGGAGCGGTGGTTTTTGCATCAGGATCGGCTGCAATTTCTACCGGATTATTAACCTTGTTAAAAGCTGGCGATCATATTGTCGCTTCCAGCAGTTTGTACGGCGGAACCTTTAATTTATTGAATGTTACTTTACCTCGATTAGGAATTACGACCACTTTCGTGGATGCTTCTAATCCAGAAAATTTTAAAAAGGCTGTACAAGAAAATACAAGAGCTTTTTTCGTAGAATCTTTAGGAAATCCAAAATTGGATGTATTAGATTTGAAAGCAATTTCGAAGGAAGCCGAGACAGCACAAGTTCCTTTTATTGTGGATAATACGGTAGCATCTCCAGTACTTTTAAATCCGATAGAACATGGCGCAGATTTAGTCATTCACTCATTGACCAAATATATTGGCGGACAAGGAACTTCGTTAGGAGGTGCAATTATTGATGCAGGTAAGTTTGATTGGTCAAATGGAAAATTTCCTGAGTTTACAAAGCCTTCCGCTGGTTATCACGGATTGGTATATCATGAAGCCTTAGGAGCAGCAGCGTTCACTTTCAAATTAATTCTTGAAGGATTGCGTGATTTTGGTGGAGCGTTGAGTCCGTTTAATGCATTTCAGATTATTCAAGGATTAGAAACCTTACCGGTAAGAATCAAGCAGCACAGTAAAAATGCTTTAGAATTAGCGCAATGGTTGGAAGGTCGCGAAGAAGTAGCTTGGGTAAATTATCCGGGATTAAAAAGTAGTAAATATTATGATTTGGCAAAAAAATATCTACCTAACGGACAAAGCGGAATTGTAACTTTTGGTGTAAAAGGAGGCTTTGAATCGGCTAAAAAAGTTACCGATGCAACCCAACTATTTTCACTTTTAGCAAATATCGGAGATACGAAATCATTGATTATTCATCCGGCGAGTACCACGCATCAGCAACTCACAGATGAACAGCAAATAAGTGCCGGTGTGCCAAAAGATTTAATACGTTTATCGGTTGGTTTAGAAGCTATTGAAGATTTAAAAAATGATTTGGAAAATTCCTTTAAGGTAATTTAATCGGATACATAAAAAGGCTGTCTTTTTAAGTTTAAAAGGTGGCCTTTTAAAGCAAATTATCTTTTGAAAGTAAAAATTAATGCGTTTCTTTGCGCCAAAGTTCATTCAACTATAGAATATTGTTATCAAGAAAGGCAGAGGGATTAGACCCGCAGAAGCCTTAGCAACCCTTTACCTATAAAGAAGGTGCTAAATTCTACCTATTTGGGAAGATAACCTAAAACTAATTCCATCTGTAATTAGGCCAATTTTAATAACAATTTCTTTGATTTAAATAGGAGTAAAAAAAAGCTGTTTTTAGACAAGCTAAATTTATTGTTTAACATTTTGATTTTAAGAAATTGAAAAATAATTTAAAATATATAAACCTACAGAATTTCACTACTGAATCAGGTTATTTTTATCCAAAATTTGAGTTGTCTTACGAATTATTCGGACAAGAATTACATACAGCACCGGTAGTTTTGGTAAATCATGCCTTAACGGGAAATTCAAATGTAGCAGGGGAAACCGGTTGGTGGAATGCCTTAATCGGTTTAGGAAAATTGATCGATACCGCAAAATATACAATTCTTGCGTTTAATATTCCCGGAAACGGGTTTGATGAAAAATCTACCAATTTTATTGAGAATTACGAAGATTTTACCGCCAGAGATATTGGTAGATTATTTGGTTTAGGGTTAGAGCAATTACAAGTAGAAAAGCTATTTGTGGCAATAGGCGGTTCTCTCGGTGGCGGAATTGCTTGGGAAATGGCTGTTTTGTATCCGGATTTGATTGAAAATTTGATTCCTGTTGCTTCTGATTGGAAAGCTTCCGATTGGATTTTAGCACACAATAAAACGCAATTGCAAATTTTATCTAATTCGAGTAAACCTGTGCATGATGCCAGAATGATGGCGATGTTGTTTTATCGCACAGCGGAATCATTCAAACAAAAATTTAACCGTACCAAAAATAAGGAACATGGTAATTTTAATACAGAAAGTTGGTTGTTGTACCACGGTGAAAAACTTGAAAATAGGTTTACACTGCAAACTTATAAAATGATGAATCATTTGTTAAGTTCTATCGATATTACTAGAAAACGAGGCACATTTAACGATGTAGCCAGTCAAATAAAAGCAAATATTTTTCAAGTTGGTGTAGATTCAGATTTCTTTTTTGTGCCAAAAGAAAATCAAGAAACGCAAAAATTATTAAATGAAGCAGGAGTTCAGAATACATACAAAGAAATAAAATCAATTCATGGTCATGATGCTTTTTTAATTGAATATGAGCAGCTTAGCACTATTTTACAACCTGTTTTTAAACAAACAAAAACTACTAAATCTAAAAACAATAAAATAAAGATTGTGAAATTTGGTGGTAAATCTTTGGCAAATGGAGAAGGTTTGTCCAAATTTTTAGAGATTATCTCCAATAAAATTAAGGCGAAGGAGAAAATTGCGTTGGTGGTTTCGGCAAGAGGAAATTCTACCGATTTATTAGAGCAAATGCTAGAAGATGCGAAAAATAATGAATCTTATGCGGAAACATTCGAGCAATTTAAGGCCTATCAAAAGGTTCCAAATGCAGAAATCGATTTCTCGGAAGAATTTACGTTTTTAAAGAAGATTTTTGAAGGAGTTAATTTGTTGGGAGATTACAGTGAAAAAATTAAAGATCAGGTATTAGCACAAGGCGAAATCTTATCGGCTAAAATGATTGTAAGTCTGCTCAATAAAAATGGAATTAAATCGAACTTTGTTGATTCAAGAAAACTGTTAAAAACGGATAATAGTTTTGGTGAAGCAATTCCGCTACAAGAATTATCCAAAGAAAATGTAAAAAAATATTTTGCTAAAAACAACGAAGATTTACAAGTGGTAACTGGTTTTATAGCTTCCAATATTTATGGTGAAACCACTACTTTAGGTAGAAACGGCAGTAATTATTCAGCTTCTTTAATAGCAAATTATCTAGATGCTAGTGAGTTGCAAAATTACACCCATGTAAACGGAATTTACACTGCGAATCCAGATTTAGTTTCCAACGCACAAAAAATTGAAGAACTAACATTTCAAGAGGCGAATGAATTAGCCAATTTCGGAGCAACAATTTTACATGCTAAAACGATAATTCCGTTGGTGGAAAAAAATATTCCATTACGCTTATTGAACACTTTTGATGCCAACAATAACGGTACTTTAATCAAATCTCATGCAACCAGCAAAGGAATTCGATCGGTTACGGTACAAAATAATGTATCTCTAATCAATTTAGAAGGTCGAGGGTTGTTAGGAAGAGTTGGTGTTGATGCTCGAATTTTTAATGCTTTAGGGAAAGAAAATATCAATGTAAGTATTATTTCTCAAGGTTCTTCTGAAAGAGGGATTGGTTTTGTTGTAAACTCTTCAGATGCTTTGAAAGCAAAAGAAGTTTTAGAACAGGAGTTTGATACCGATATCAAAACCAAAGATGTTAATCGAATTTATGTAAAAGACAAATTATCCGTGGTTTCTATCATTGGCCAGAATTTGGGCAATTTTCATAAATCATTCAATGCATTAACCAAAAACCGTATTCAACCAATTTTAATTAATAATACAATTACGGGAGACAATATTTGTTTGGTGTTGGATAACAAAGATTTGAATAAAGCGGTTAACGTTATTCACGGTCAGATTTTTGGAGTTTCGACAAATATTAATGTTGCAATTTTTGGTGTTGGTTTGGTCGGAGGAACCTTAATCGAACAGATTTTAAAAAGCAAAGAGAACATCCTAAAGCGTAAAAATATCAATCTGAATATTTTTGCGATTAGTAATTCAAAGAAAGTACTTCTAAAGACGAACGGTATTTCTGAGTCTTGGAAAGTTGATTTGAAAAAAGTAGAGAAAGAAGGATTTACAATCAATGATGTTATCGGATTTGCGAAAGACAATCATTTAGAAAATTTAATTGCTGTTGATAATACGGCGAGTTCCACCTTTATTCAGAACTATATTCCACTAGTTGAAAACGGTTTTGATTTGGTTTCTTCTAATAAAATTGCAAATACGGTTGATTTTTCTTTTTATAAATCTTTACGTCAAAAATTAAAAGAAAATGAAAAGAATTATTTGTATGAAACCAATGTTGGTGCGGGTTTACCATTATTAGATACGATCAAATTACTGCATCATTCGGGCGAGAATATCACCAAAATTAAAGGTGTTTTCTCAGGTTCTTTAAGTTTTTTATTCAATAACTATTCTGAAAAGGAAGATTCTTTTAGTGGTATTTTACAACAGGCAATTGACAAAGGTTTTACCGAACCAGATCCGAGAGAAGATTTATGTGGTAACGATGTCGCTAGAAAATTACTGATTTTAGCAAGAGAATTGGATTTAGAGAATGAACATGCCGATGTATCCATAGATAATTTGATTCCAGAAAATTTAAGAGATGTTTCTGCTTCTGAATTTTTAGGGCAATTGGATAAATTAAATCCAGTTTATGAGCAAATAAAATCTACTCAAAAGGATAATCACGTCTTGCGATATATTGGTGAATTATCTGGAGATTTAACGCAAAGCAAAGGTGTTTTAGAGGTGAAATTAGTTTCTGTACCAAACAATAGTTCCTTAGGACAAGTAAAAGGTTCAGATTCTATTTTTGAAATTTATACCGAATCTTATGGTGAGCAACCTTTGGTAATTCAAGGGGCCGGTGCAGGTGCAAGTGTGACTGCTAGAGGAGTTTTTGGAGATATTTTACGATTAACAGAAAAGGCAATTTAAGAGTATGGAAAAGAAAAATTTTGAAACAGAAGCTATTCGAAATCAAACCGAACGTTCACAATTTAACGAACATTCAACACCCTTATATTTAACTTCTAGTTTTGTATTTGATGATGCTGAAGATATGCGAGCATCCTTCGCAGAAGAAAAAGAGAAAAATTTATATAGCCGGTTTACCAATCCAAATACAACGGAATTTATCGATAAAATTACCCAAATGGAAGGAGCAGAAAGTGGATATGCTTTTGCAACCGGAATGGCAGCCATTTTTTCAACTTTCGGAGCATTATTGGGTAGTGGTGATCATATAGTTTCATGTCGTTCAATTTTCGGTTCAACGCATACCTTATTCACCAAGTATCTTCCGAAATGGCAAATTGATACTTCTTATTTCAAAGCAGATGGAATAGAGGATGTGGAAAGTTTGATTCAGCCAAATACGAAAATTTTATATGTAGAAACTCCGACTAATCCCGCAATTGATGTGTTAGATCTGGAATTTCTTGGAAAAATCGCAAAAAAGCATCAAATTTTGTTTGTGGTAGATAACTGTTTTGCAACGCCATATTTGCAAAAACCAATCGATTTTGGTGCAGATATTGTGATTCACTCTGCAACAAAATTAATCGACGGACAAGGCAGAGTTTTGGGCGGTGTTGTTGTTGGAAAAAAAGAGATTATTCGGGAGATCTATTTATTTTCTAGAAATACCGGTCCTGCATTATCGCCATTCAATGCTTGGGTTTTATCTAAAAGTTTAGAAACGTTAGCGGTTCGAGTTGACAGGCATTGTGAAAATGCCATGAAAGTGGCTGTTTTTTTAGAAAATCACGAAAATGTGAATTGGGTTCGATATCCATTTTTAAAATCACATCCGCAATTTGAAGTGGCTAAAAAACAAATGAAATTGGGTGGTAGTATTGTTGCTTTTGAAATAAAAGGAGGCATCAAAAAAGGAAGAGAATTTTTAAATCAACTAAAAATGTGTTCGCTTTCGGCAAATTTAGGAGATAGCCGATCGATTGTGACGCATCCTGCTTCGACCACGCACAGCAAGTTGAGTGAAGAAGACCGATTGGAAGTGAATATCACAGATGGATTAGTTCGCGTTTCTGTTGGTTTGGAACATATTGATGATATTATTGCCGATTTAAATACAGCACTTAATTCTTAACGATGTTTTTATTTAATAAAAAAAGTAGTGCGCCATATAAAAATGGTGAAACGAAGAGAAGAAGCGTTGCAAAAGCAATCTCTTGGCGTATTTTAGGCACGATAGATACGATTACTATTTCGTATTTTTTAACGGGTCAAATTAAAACTGCCCTGTCCATTGGAGGTTTGGAGGTATTCACGAAAATGATTTTGTATTTTTTTCATGAAAGAATATGGAATCTTATTTCTTGGGGTAAAAGAAATCCTTAAAAATTCTTTATTTTAAAAGGTAAAATCATGGAAAAAAATGAATTATATCCAATCTTTTTAAAAGTATCTGAGCTCAAAACCTTGATTGTTGGAGGGGGGAATGTTGGGTTAGAAAAATTGACTTTTTTGTTGAAATCTAGTCCGAATGCAAAAGTTACCATAGTTTCTCAAGATTTTAAGCAAGAATTAATCGAGTTAGCGAATCAGCATCAAGTGGAATTGATTACCGATTCGTACCAGCCAAATTACTTGCAAGACAAACACATGGTAATTGCAACAACAGATAATGTGGAGGTAAATATTCAGGTTTATAAAGATTGTAAAGATCGAAATATTTTGGTGAATGTAGCCGACAATCCGCCTTATTGTGATTTTTACATGGGAGGAATTGTAACCAAAGGAAATGTAAAATTGGCAATTTCTACAAATGGTAAATCGCCAACCACAGCAAAGCGTTTACGTCAATTTTTCGAAGAAGTAATTCCCGAAGATATTAATGAATTAGTCCAAAATTTAAATAGGTTTAGAAAAACGATTAAAGGCGATTTTGAAGAAAAAGTAAGTACATTAAATGATTTGACAAAGGGATTGATAAATAAAGAGAAATAATAGTTCAATTACCTTCTTTAATAATTGTTCATGATACCGAATATAACATGAGTTTTGTCATTTTTATGGCTAAAAAAAAGATTATATTAGCCTATGCTTTCCAAGAAAACAAAATACGGCTTAAAGGCCTTAACTTTTATTGCGCGCCAAAAGGATCAAAAAATGGTGCAAATCGCGACCATAGCGAAAAGTGAAAATATTTCCCACAAATTTTTAGAAAGTATCCTCTTAACACTTAGAAAATCAGGATTTTTAGGTTCAAAAAAAGGGAAAGGTGGTGGTTATTATTTACTAAAAGATCCAGCCGATATTCCGATGACAGATGTAATTCGAGTACTCGAAGGTCCGATAGCCATGCTACCATGTGTTAGCTTGAATTACTACGAAAAGTGCGATGATTGTCCGGATGAAAATAAATGCAGTGTGCATAAATTAATGATTCAAGTGCGCGATAATACGTTAGAAGTATTGCGAAATAATACCCTGGCCGATCTTACTTAAAAAATTGTACTTTTTAAAGATTATTTTAAGCTATTTTTTAAATCGTGAAGTATTTGTGTTGGAGTATAACTAGTTAGAAGCGTTGAGATTACAGTGCCTTGTATATAATGGGAGGAGAAGGAAGTACACAACATATGATTACTGTCTTGCGGAACAATCGAAACTTGTTGCGGAGGAAAAGTTACTTCAAAAAAGAGCGTACATTTTTAAATACCAAGAAAGAATATTTGGCAGCTTCTAAAGGAAAAATTGAATCAAAAAATCTTTCCAGAGAAGAATTACAAGAGATAAGAAAAAGAGTTATAAAAAATAGGCGAATGGAAAACATTCGGGCCTTATTGATTGTAATTGTTGTGATGGTTCCAATAATATATTTAGCGGTTCATATTTTTAGCCAGCAGAAATTATAGTTGGAGCAAAGAGTGATGAAAAGTAAAGAGAGATATCTAATTGAGAATAAAAAAGAATTTGATTATTTAATTGAAGAAGGAGATAATTGGATTTCGAAAAGAAATTGGAATAACTCAATTTATTTTTATAAAAAAGCCATTGAGATTTTTCCTAATGAATTTGAGGCAAATTATAGATTAGCGTTGGCTTATTATTATAACTGTAAATTTGAAAATGAAGATTGTAAAAAAGGAGAAATATTAACGATTAAGTTACTAGAGTATGCTTCGGATAATAAAGAATTAATTGAGCACATGCATTATTTTAAAAACAACAATGTGACCAACAGTGGATATAATTCATTGTTAGATTTGAACAAAAAGTAAGATAATAAGAATAATTTTTACGAAGCAGTTTTGGTAGTAATCTCAATGTGTGATTAAGAGTAGTTAATCATTTTTACTTTTCTTTTGGTTTGTAAATAATAATTATTTGAATAATAATTGCGAGGAAAATCAATATGTAGATTTCAATATGCGTAAATAAGTCAACCGTATCAATAGCTTTTTTACTGATTGAAATTTGCCTTCCACCTTCGTTTAATTGAATTTTTGATAAATCATAAAGATTTTCTTTCACTTCTGAAATTTGCTTAGTTATAGAAGCTTTTTCGACAAATTTTGACTCAATAAAAGCTGTTTCAGAGTTTATTAAAGATTCTAAATTATTTTTTAAAGTTTTAAATATTTGTTCTTCTTTTGTAGTAAGTTTTGTTTGCTCAAATTTGGATACAAAATCCTGAATATCAGTATTAACTTGCTTATTTTTCTCTAAAAAGAAAATCGAATCTGATAGTGCAACAGCAACTTCTTTTTCTTGAACCGATTTAGACATTTCAAAAATCAAATCATTGGCAACAAGCCTATCTTCATAAATTGTAACTACGGAATCTTTAACTCGTAAAAAATTGTTTCTATCTATCAAATTGGTAGCGACAATTATTACAAAAACTATTAAAATTCCGAGAACCCATTTGACTTTAGTATAAAATTCCATAAGTTTCTGTGTTTTGACTAAAATATATAATTACAAATATATGAAAAACGGCACATACCCAAACGAGTATAGTTTATTGCTCTTTCTGCGGTAATCCTAAGATCCTAAGGTTTTCATTTGATTCGATTTCTTTCATGATTTAGAGTTATATAAACAAATGCAATGGCATAAATCTGTATACAATACAAGAATCATAAGTCAAATTAAAATGCAAATTTTCCTTCAAAAGTTTATGATAATTTCAATAAAATTGAGATCTTTACGGCACTACTAACTTCTAACTGATAAATTCCTAAGATTACCTTATGGATAAAATACAGTGCGAGGTTTTTTTAATTTTCACAAAATTATTTTGCGATACTTAAAAATTAAATATACATTTGCATTAAAATCTACTAACCCGATAGGGTAATAGAATTTAAATAATAATGAGAGAAATAATACTATCTAATCCGATTTTAAAAACGAACGAGCAAGCGAAGTCAGATGAGATTGCAGCGCGAAGTGTTGTTAAAACAATTAGTTGGAGAATTATAGGAACCTTGGATACAATACTGATTTCTTGGCTAGTTACTGGCACTTTAACAGTAGCAATTTCGATAGGTTCAATAGAATTAATAACAAAAATGGTTTTATACTTTCTACATGAGAGAGCATGGAATTTTATAAAATGGAATAAATAATGAGTGTTAAATTTAGTAAAAGCGATCTTGAAAAAATTAATGACCAACTAAGGGATAAATCTCCTGAAGAAATTATTAATTGGGCATTAACCTTAAGCACAAATCGCTTGGTAACGACTAGTTTTGGGGTGTATTCAGCAGTTTTGTTGAGTTCTTTTCATCGGTTAGATAAAGATATCAAAGTAATTTGGTGTGACACCGGTTATAATACACCCAACACATATCGGCATGCAGTAAGTCTGATTGAAGATTTGAACTTGAATGTGCATAAATATGTGCCAAAACAAACATCCGCACATACCGACGTGGTCTTAGGTATTCCTCATGTTGACGATCCGAAACATGCTCAGTTTACTGAAATAGTAAAACTAGAGCCTTTTCGAAGAGCGATACAAGAACATCAGCCTGAAATCTGGTTTACAAATATTCGAGTTCGCCAAACCGAATACAGAAATTCTAAAGATATTTTAAGCTTTAGTAAAGACGGAATCTTAAAAGTAAGTCCTTTTTATTATTGGAATGATTTTGAATTGGATGCATTTTTAAAAGAGAACGATTTACCTAAAAATAACTCTTATTTCGACCCAACAAAAGCATTGAGTAACAGAGAGTGTGGTATTCATTTACAATAAATTAAAATCATGAAAATTAGTCATTTACATATCGTAAATAGTAATCGTATGCAAATAATGTGTATCGGTTGTGTTTTTAGGAGGACAAAATAAAAAAAAATAAACAAAGTCCTTTTGAGTTTTTCCCACTTACCTCATCAGGACTTTTTTTATGCAATAAAATACAAGATAACTATCAAAAATCCAAATATGCAAAGCTTCAGAACAGAAATAGAAAACCCGATTGTCGAAAAAGACATTATAGAGTTAAATCGAAAAATTCAACTTTTTAAAGATGGGAAAATCGATGAGGAGCGCTTTAGAAGTCTCCGTTTAGCTCGCGGAATTTACGGGCAAAGACAAGAAGGAGTTCAAATGATTCGGATAAAATTACCTTACGGGAAAGTTACTTCGGAGCAACTACATAGAATTGCTGATGTCTCGGATAAATATTCTCGAGGTAGATTGCATATTACCACACGTCAAGATATTCAAATTCATTATGTGAGCCTAGATAGAACGCCCGAACTTTGGGCAGAATTAGCGAAAAATGATGTTACCATTCGAGAAGCTTGTGGTAATGCTGTTCGAAATGTTACCGCTTCTGAAACTGCGGGAATTGATCCCGACGAACCTTTTGATGTTTCACCATATGCCGATGCCGTTTTTAAATTTTTTCTGCGAAACCCTATTTGTCAAGAAATGGGTAGAAAATTCAAAATTTCCTTTTCAGGAACCGATAAAGATACGGCGTTAAGCTTTTTACATGACATCGGTTTTATTGCAAAAATTAAAGAAGAAAATGGTACTATAAAAAGAGGTTTTAAAGTTTTATTGGCTGGCGGATTAGGTTCTCAGCCCCTACATGCAGAAGTTGCGCATGAATTTTTAGAAACAGATAAAATCATACCTTTTATCGAGAGTGTTTTACGTGTTTTCGATCGAGAAGGCGAACGAGCTAAAAGAGCCAGAGCACGAATGAAATTTTTATTGAAAGATATTGGTTTAGAGGCATTTTTGACTTTGTTAAAAGAAGAACAGGCAGCTTTATCCTATCACAATTACCCAATAGATACCAGTGCTTTTGAGCAAACTATAGAACTGCCAGAAGTCCAAAATATTTCTGTTAAACTAAAAAGTCCGAAAGATTATGAAATTTGGAAAATAACCAATGTTATTCCTCAAAAACAAAAAGGTTTGTTCGCAATCGGAATTAAAGTTCCATTAGGAGATTTTTACACCGACAAAGCAAGATTATTAGCCGATTTGATTCGTGATTTTGCCGCTAATGAAATCCGGTTAACGTTGCGTCAAGATATTTTAATTCGTCATGTACGAGAAGAATTGGTCCCTTTTTTCTATCAAGAATTAGAAAAATTAGAATTTACCGATTTGGGTTATAACAGCACGCAAGACATCACCGCATGTCCGGGAACAGATACCTGTAATTTGGGTATCGCCAGCAGCACCGGAATCGCCAGAGAATTAGAAAAAGTATTAAAAACAGAATATCCGCATTATGCGAATAATAAAGATATTACTATAAAAATTAGTGGTTGTATGAATGCTTGTGGTCAGCATAATATGGCGCAGATTGGCTTCCAAGGCATGTCGATTAAATCTGGAGTTTATGTTGCTCCTGCTTTGCAAGTTTTATTGGGTGGTGGTGTCGTCGGTAATGGTCAGGGCAGATTTGCCGCTAAAGTGATTAAAATACCGAGCAAAAGAGGTCCGGATGCGCTTCGATATTTATTGAATGATTTTGAAGAAAATGTTTTAGAAAATGAATCTTTTTTAGAATATTACGATAGAAACGGAGAAAAATATTTTTATAATTTGCTAAAACCATTAGCAGATACAACGAATCTTACAGAAGATGATTTTGTGGATTGGGGTCATCAAAAAGAGTATGTCAAAGCTATAGGTGTCGGAGAATGTGCCGGTGTTGTTATTGATTTGGTGGCAACGTTATTGTTTGAAAGTGAAGAGAAAATTAGCAATGCCGAATCCAATATAGAAGCAGGTAAATGGTCTGATAGTATTTACCATTCGTACACTTCATTTATCAATACGGCAAAAGCGGTTTTAATTGATGCACAGATAAAAACAAATACACAAGCGGGAATTATAAGCGATTTTGAGACCAATTTTGTGACAAACGAGAGTATCAAATTAAATACTTCTTTTACCGATTTGGTATATCAAATCAGAAATAATAATCCAACAGAAGATTTTGCAAAAAAATATTTGCAAGATGCCAAAAACTTTCATCAAGTAATCGAAGGGTTACGATCAAAAGCTATTCAAGATGCAAACTAAAAAACAAGCAAAATTAACTTTGGTAGGCGCTGGTCCGGGAGATCCTGATTTAATTACTTTAAAGGCAGTCAAGGCTTTAGCTTGCGCGGATGTTGTTCTATACGATGCCTTGGTAAATAGAGAATTATTAGATTATGCCCCAAATGCCATCAAAATATTTGTGGGCAAAAGAATAGGATACCATCGGTATACTCAAGATGAAATTAATGAATTAATTGTTCAGAATGCTTTTAATTTCGGACATGTAGTTCGGTTAAAAGGAGGCGACCCCTTTATTTTTGGTCGAGGTTCGGAAGAGATAGGTTATGCCGATAGTTTTGGCGTAGAGGTAGAAACCATTTCTGGGATAACTTCTTCTATTGCGGTTCCTGCGAATCTGGGTATTTCTCTAACTAAAAGATTTGTTGCAGAGAGTTTTTGGGTTATTACCGGAACAACTTCCGAAAGAAAACTAAGTCAAGATGTCGCTATTGCCGCAAAATCTACAGCTACTATTGTTATTTTAATGGGAATGAGCAAACTAGAAGAGATAGTTTCGATTTTTCAAAAGGAAAATAAAGGAGAAACTCCAGTTGCAATCATCCAAAACGGAACAACAGCAAACCAAAAAACTGGACTCGGAACAGTAAATACAATAGCAGAAGTAGTAGCACAAAAAAAACTTGCTTCGCCGTCAATTATTGTAATTGGTGAAGTCGTAAAACAAAGTCACAAACTTCGTTCTTTCTTTGAAGAAACAGAACCATTAAAACAAAGAGAAACCATTGATCTTGTATTAAGTGCCTAATTTTTCGTTTAGAAAATTGAATTAGCTCCCGAATAGAGAGCCCTCCAAAGGTTTAGAAATCCCCATGAAATTGGGTAAAAGAAAAATAATTGCGTTAATTTGCACTCAAGTTCTTTGATAAGCATGTTTCCATAAAAAGGGAAAAATGCTTATTTTTTTATCTAAGGATTTCGGTTAAATCGGAAAAAATCCAGACATGAAAAACAGAGAAGAATTAACGATAGATAGAGTTTAGTATGGCAAACATAAAAGAAGAATTAGAAAAAAGAATTTTGGTTTTAGATGGCGCGATGGGAACCATGTTACAGCGTTATAATTTTACCGAAGAAGATTTTCGAGGCGAACGGTTTAAAGACTATCCTATTTCTTTAAAAGGGAATAACGATTTACTTACTTTAACGCAGCCGGAAGCCATAAAGGAAGTGCATAGAAAATACTTTGAGGCTGGCGCAGATATTATCGAAACCAATACATTTTCGGGTACAACCATCGCCATGGCAGATTATAAAATGGAGGATTTGGTCTACGAATTGAATTTTCAATCGGCTAAAATTGCCAAAGAAGTCGCCGATGAATTTACAGCAAAAGAACCTTTAAAACCACGGTTTGTTGTAGGATCCATGGGACCAACCAATCGAACCGCAAGTATGTCGCCTGATGTAAATGATCCCGGATTTCGTGCCGTAACTTTCGATGATTTGCGAGTTGCCTATAAACAACAAGTGGAAGCTTTGATCGACGGTGGAGTCGATTTATTGATGGTAGAAACGGTATTTGACACGCTCAATGCAAAAGCGGCTTTATTCGCTATTGAACAGGTAAAAGAAGAACGAAATATCGATATTCCAATAATGCTCAGTGGCACTATTACCGATGCCAGCGGAAGAACCTTATCAGGTCAAACTGCCGAGGCTTTTTTGATTTCGGTTTCGCATATTCCGTTATTATCTGTTGGATTTAATTGCGCCTTAGGCGCCAATTTATTACAGCCTCATTTAGAAACTATCGCTCCTCGAACCGATTTTCTCATTTCTGCGCATCCCAATGCAGGCTTGCCGAATGCGTTTGGTGAATACGATGAAACACCCGAACAAATGGCAGCTCAAATTGAAGAATATCTAAAAAAGAATTTGATAAATATTATTGGTGGTTGCTGCGGTACAACACCGGAGCACATCAAACAAATTGCTGAATTAGCTAAAAAGTATAAACCGAGGAAGATATTGGTAAATAGTTAATGGTTGTTAGTTGAACCATTAACCATCAACCAACAACTATTAAAAGTGCGAGGTACGAGTTTAGAAATATGAAGTTTTTAAATTTTGAATTTTGAATTTTTCGAACCAACCATCAAC
>RCMY010002277.1_pt1 | contig 18245 bp, 17 predicted proteins | sample 2041341 | NCBI WGS metagenome assembly RCMY01 (sample SAMN09708234, study PRJNA481090) | Marine sediment metagenome, whole genome shotgun sequencing project. | reverse complement strand
AGGCCGGCTACGACCTCCGCCACGTGAGCCGTGCCGCATCAGGCAGCCCGGCGACCGGCTCCAAGGCGATCCACGATCAGGAGCTCGCCCAGCTCATGAACGAGCTCTTCTCCTGAGCGGCCAGCTTCGCCGATCTCTGCGGCGCCCCTCACCGCTCGTTGGCGGAGGCCAACTCGGGTTCATGGCTTCTTGACCTCGACGAACCGTGATCCACTCAGGTAAGCCCAGACGGAGTCGGTGGTGCCGCACCGGGGTTGCGTTCAGAGTGGGACGTCGAGGAGCGCTGACAGCTCGGCGATGGCCGGGCCGGGTTTGCCGACCTTGATGGTCTGCATGCCCATGGCCCGGGCCGGCTTCAAGTTGATGCCGAGGTCGTCGAGGAACACACAGTCGGCAGGCTCGACATCGAGCAGCTCGCACGCGATTTCGTAGAACCGGGGTTCGGGTTTGCGGACACCGACCTTGCTGGATTCGACCACTTGGTCGAACTTCTCCATCACCGCAGCGACATCAGGCCGCTTGGTCCGCCCGGTGCCGTCGGAGACGACGTTGTTCGTGAGGCACGCGGTCCGATAGCCCGCAGCGATCACGGCATCGAGGGCGGCAACCATCTCGGGGCGGACTGATCCTGAGAGCAGGGCGAGGATGTCGGCGCCGGGGATGCGGTGGCCGAGTGCTTCGGACTCGGACGCGAACAGCGTGTCGAACTCCAGGGGTTCGATGTCGTTGCGCTCCAGGAGGGCCCAGGCGTTCGCGTCCGGATTGTGCGCGTTGACGGACCGCACGAAGTCGGTCGGGAGGCCGTGCTAGTCGTTGAATGCGTCGAACGGACTCGAGAGAATCACGCCGCCGAAGTCCCAGAGAACCGCTTTGATCATGGTCGGGGAGCCTACGATGGTCGACAACGAAGTCTCGACTCGGCTTCGGGTCACCCGGTGCGAACACGGCCGGTGCCCGCAGCGACGTCGATCACTCGCATGGTCGACCGCCATCCTGGCGGGTCGGCCTCGGAGGCCCGAACAGTCGGGCCCCGCTCACAGGAACGAGACAACTGAGAATGAACGCCAAACAAGGCCCCGCACACGTCGTGGTCGACGGCTCCAATCTGGCCACCGAAGGCCGATCGATGCCGAGCCTCGCCCAGCTCAGCGATGCCGTGATGAGCTTCATGGACGAGAACCCGAACACCGAGATCACCGTCGTCGTCGACGCGACCTTCGGGCACCGGATCGACAAGAAGGAGATCAAGGAGTTCGAGGCGGGCATCTCCAACAACGAGCTCGTCGCTCCGCCCGCCGGGGCCGTCGGTCGTGGCGATGCCTTCGTGTTGGGAATTGCCGACAAGGCCGGCTCGACCGTGCTGTCGAACGACTCCTTCCAGGAGTTCCACGGCGACTACGAGTGGCTGTTCGACGAAGGACGCCTGATCGGCGGCAAGCCGGTGCCGCACGTTGGTTGGGTCTGGGTCGCTCGCACTCCGGTGCGTGGCCCGATCAGCCGCAAGGCGACCCGTGGGTCCGGTGGCTCCGGATCGGGTTCAGGTCGCGGCCGAGAACGTGGCGGTCGCAGTGGTCGAGGTCGAAACCGGGACGATGAGGGCTCCGCTCGCATCGGCAGCCCCGAGGCCAGTGGTCCGATGCCGGTCCCGAAGAGCCCACCTCCGGTCGCGAAGAGGGCCGCCGCGAAGCAGGACGACACCACGTCGGAGTCCTCGGACTCCTCGAGGCGAGGTCGGTCGAGGTCCGACAGCAAGCGGAACGACCGCAGCAGCGACCGTCAGAGCGACAATCGTGCGCCGCGCGGTGGCGACCCGGTCAACGAGTTGCTGCCGTTCCTCGAGTTCATCGAGCACCATCCGGTCGGCGCCGATGTCACGGGCACGGTCGACTCGTACTCGTCCCACGGTGCGTACATCACGATGGACGACGACACTCGCGGGTACATCCCACTGCGGATGATGGCCGACCCCACGCCGCGAAGCGCCAAATCGATCATGAAGGTCGGCGAGACCGTCGACGTCGTCGTGGTCAGCTTCAACGGCGCCCGACGCAGCATCGACTGCGCGTTGCCTGACATGGCTGCTGCTGCCATCGCCGAAGCCGAGGCCGAAGCCGAGCAGGACGTCGATGCGATCATCGAAGAGGCGACGGAGTCCGCTGAGGGGCAATTGACGGAGAAGTCGGCCACGAAGAAGTCTGCGACGAAGAAGACCGCAACGAAGAAGACCGCAACGAAGAAGACCGCAACGAAGAAGACCGCCACGAAGAAGTCGGCCACGAAGAAGGCCACAACGACAAAGTCCGCGGCCAAGAGTTCAGCGACGGTGTCGACCGATTCGACGCCGAGTAGTGGCTCCGTCCAACGCATCCCCGCCAAGAAGACCCCGGTCAAGCAGGCGGCGCCAAAGAAGGCAGCACCTGCCGAGAAGGCAGCGACCCGCAAGACGGCTGCCAAGAAGGCGGCGACCAAAAAGGTCGCCCCGACGAAGAAGGCGGCCCCGGCAAAGAAGGCGGCCCCGGCAAAGAAGACGGCGACCAAGAAGACGGTGGCAAAGAAGAGTGCGACCAAGCAGACGGCGACCAAGCAGACGGCGACCAAGCAGACTGCAGTGACAAAGACGTCGGCCAAGAAGACGGTGGCAAAGGCGTCGACCAGCAAGAAGATCGCGGCGAAGAAGACCCCGGTCAAGAAGTCAGCGGCGAAGAAGACCGCGGCGTCCAAGGAGTCCTGAGCATGCGGATCGTGACGTGGAACGTCAACTCGTTGCGCGCTCGCCAGGAACGCGTCGAGGAGTGGCTCGCCGAAGTGCAACCGGACGTCTTGCTCATCCAGGAGACGAAACTGGCCGACGACGCCTTCCCGACGTTGGCGTTCGAGGCCATGGGCTACACCTGCGCTCACTACGGACAGGGTCAGTGGAACGGCGTCGCCATCCTGTCCAAGGTGGGACTGACCGATGTCGTGTCGAACTTCGCCGACGGCATCGAGCCCGACCCTGACGCCCGTATCATCTCCGCGACCTGCGGCGGTGTGCGCGTCGCGAGTGTGTATGTGCCCAATGGCCGCTCGCTCGACGACGATCACTACACCTACAAGCTCGACTGGCTCGGGCGGCTCCGTCAGCATCTCGATGCCGACACCTCGCCCGATCAGGACGTCATCATCGGCGGCGACTACAACATCGCACCCGACGACCGTGATGTGCCCGATCCGGCCAAGATGGTCGGAGCGACCCACGTCAGCCAACCCGAGCGGGACCGCCTCGCCGAACTCGAGGCGTGGGGCCTCACCGATGCGTTCCGCCGGTTCCACGACGGCGACAAGATGTACTCATGGTGGGACTACCGCGGTGGGGACTTCCATCAGGGACGCGGGATGCGCATCGACCTGCTCATGTGCAGTGCTTCAGTGATGCAACGGGCGAACTGGTGTGTCGTCGACCGGAACGCTCGGAAGGGCAAGTCGCCCAGCGATCACGCGCCGGTGATGGTCGACATCGACTGATCGATCACGTCGAAGATCTGGTCGGCGAGACGTGCCGCCATGATCGGCCCGAACGAGGTCGCTGCCTCGAGTTCCTCGACGGTCGTCGGCCGCTCGCTGGCGATCGAACCCAGGTCTCGGTCGCTGCACAGCTGGGTCGGGATGATCGAGGCATGTCGCGCCGCATCATCACGCCAGATCCTCAGGGCGGCAAGTGTCGGGTCGATGCGGGCGCGTCGGCGCCCACGGAACTCACTCGGCAGGGGAGCGGTCGGGGGCTCGATGAGGTCGAGGCCGGCCAGGAACGGGCTGGCGGTGCGGGCGTATCCGCCGCGACGTTCGGCGTGGGTGATCGTGAGGCGGTCCGACGCCCGCGTCGCTGCGACGTAGAGGAGTCGGGCCTCTTCGGCCTTGGTCGTGGCAGTCGTCGCCGATTTGTGCGGCACGAGGCTGGTTTCGACACCGGTCACGAACACGGTGTGCCACTCTCGGCCCTTGGCTGCATGGAACGACAGCAGATCGACGCCACCGGTGGTGTGGTCGTCGAACGGGTTGGTCATGGCGACCCAGGCGCGGAATCCAGCGCCGTCGCCGAGCTGCTGATCGCGCAGGTAGTCGAGCAGGGCTGCAGCGACGCGCCGTTCGGCTTCGAGGTCATCGACTGCTTTGTCGGCGCGCGCCGACTCGCGATCGGTCGCCATCTCCTGCTCGGCTCGGACAGCGAGCAGGGCGTCGTGGGCATCGAGCGTGTCGTGGGCCCAGGCGCGGAGTTGCGACGCCGAACCGAGCGATGAGACCTGCCGCACCGCCCCCTGGAGCGGCGTGCCCGCCGCAGTCGCCGATCTGCGGACCGGTATGCCGTGCGCCTCCAACGCAGCACCGATCGGCTTGAGTTGCGCATTCGTACGCGCGAGGACGGCGACTTCTCCTGCCCGGACGAGGCCGGGGTCGGTGCGAACCACGTCGTCGGCGATGCGCTGTGCCTCGGCCTCGGCGTCGGCAGCGGTGAACTGTTCGACCGGTGCGCCGTCGCCGCGATGGGAGACGAGGTCGACCGGTTGGCCACCGTTCGTGAGGACGTGGACTCCGGCGCGGACGATCTGCGGGGTGCAACGATGGTTGACGGGCAGCCGGATGATCTCGATGCCGGGGAAGCGGGTCTCGACGTCGATCAGCAACGTCGGGTCGGCACCGTTGAAGCCGTAGATCGCCTGTGCCGGGTCGCCGACGAGGAACAGGTCGTCCCGACCGGAGCGGAGCAGATCGACGAGGCGGTGCTGAAGTGGGTTGAGATCCTGCGCCTCGTCGACGAGGAGGTGCCGGAAACGCCATCGCAGCGTGCTGGCGAAATCGGCGTCGTACTCCATGTCGCGGATCACGAGCGACAGCACGTCGTCGAAGTCGATGATGCCACGCTTCTTCTTGAGTTGTTCGAAGTCGGCGAAGACCGCAGCGACCCGCTCGACGCCCGCACTCGGACGGCGTTGGTCGCGGCGGGCAGCGGGCGCGTAGCGGTCGGCGTTGATGCCCCGAGCGGTCGCCCAGTCGATCTCGCCGACGATGCCGTCGACTCCTCGACGTTGGGATGCGTCGAGGACGTCGCCCACCAGTCGGCGACGGTCGGGAACGATGTTGCGTGGTCGACGTCCGGTGTCCTCCCAGCGCTGCTTCAGGACGGCGAGCATCACCGAGTGGAAGGTGCCGGCTTCGACGCGCTCGCGCATGCCCAGTCGGGTCAACCGCCGACGGAGTTCACCTGCTGCTTCGCGCGTGAAGGTCAGCGCCAACGTGTGGCGTGCGTCGGCCTGCTCCGTGGCGACGCGCCAGGCGATGCGTCGGGTGAGTACCCGCGTCTTTCCGGACCCTGCACCGGCGATGACGGCGACGAGGTGCGATTCCGCAGTGACCGCGGCGCGCTGGTCTGGGTCCAGATCAGCGAGGAGTGCGTCGGCGTCCACCCGATCACCCTAGGTGCGCTTTGGATACGCTGAGGTCATGCCGTATCCGAAGAAGCTGCTCAACGACTACGAGACCGTTGCCGTGGACCTCCACCCGCACTGGTGGTACTTCGCCGAGCCGACCGCTGCGCTCGTCGGGTCGATCATTCTGGGCATCCTGACCCGAATCTTCACGGATGGCACCGGGACCCCGCGCTCGCTACTCGTCTACCTCGTGATCGCTCTGATCGTGGCCAGCATGATCTGGGTGGTCGTGCGTTACCTGAAGTGGATCACCACGAACTTCGTCATCACCTCCGATCGGTTGATCTACCGCGCCGGGGTCATCTCCAAGATGGGTGTCGAGATCCCACTCGAACGGGTCAACACGATCCACTTCAACCAGAGCATCTTCGAGCGCATGACCGGCTCTGGCGACCTGGTCATCGAGTCCGGCGGCGAGGACGGGCAGCAGCGGTTCACCGACATCCGCCGGCCGGATCAGGTGCAGAAGACCATCCACTCACAGAAGGAGGAGAACGACAAGCGACGCTTCACGATCACCGGAGCAACAGCGTCTGGTTCCGACGTCGCGAGCCAACTGGAGAAGCTGGAGGGAATGCTCGAACGGGGCACGCTGACTCCCGACGAGTTCCAGGCGCAGAAGGACAAGCTGCTCGGGTCCTGATGGGGCCTGATTCGAAGCGAATCGTCAGCCTGGTTCCATCGAGCACGGAAACGCTGCTCGCCCTCGGCGTCGACGTTGCTGCGTGCACTCGCTTCTGCGAGCAGCCCGACATCGCCCACGTGGGTGGCACCAAGAACCCGGACATCGCAGCGATCGTTGCGCTGCGCCCCGACCTCGTCGTGCTCGATCGGGAAGAGAATCGACGGGAGGACGCCGACGCACTCACAGCGGCCGGCCTCGACCTCTTCGTCAGCGACGTGACCGACCTCGGCTCAGCACTCCAGGTCGTCGGCGATCTCGCAACGGCGGCCGGTGTCGAGTCGACCGAGTCGAACGTGGCATCGCGCGAGCCGCTCGGCCTGTCCGTCTTCGTGCCGATCTGGCGCCGTCCGTGGATGTCGATCAACGGACAGACCTACGGCGCGTCGCTGCTCGATCACCTCGGTTGCCGCCTGGTCACCGCCGACCTCGATGCCGCATACCCCGAAGTGGTGCTCGACGACGTGACAGCGTGGCGGCCCGACATCGTGGCCGTGCCGAGCGAACCGTACGAATTCGACGACGGCCACCTCGCCGAACTGCGGGCGGCAGCACCGTCGGCCACCGTGCTGCGCGTCGATGGTCAGGATCTGTTCTGGTGGGGGAGTCGAACGCCGCACGCGATCGAGCGTCTACACGCTGCGCTCCGAGCAGCCGTCAGCTGACTCGACGGGCGCCGTCGGATGCTTCGACGACCCAGCCTTCGGTGAGGGCACCGGGTTCACAGATCGCCACGAGGCAACCGCCGAAGCCGCCACCGGTCATGCGCGTGCCGAACACTCCGGGCATCGCGTTGATCCGCTCGACGGCTGCGTCCATCTGGGCGGTTGACACGTCGAAGTCGTCGCGCAGGCTGGCGTGGCCCTCGGTCATGATGCGCCCGGCCTCGGCATAGCCACCGGCTGCGAGTGCTGTTGCGAAGTCCCTGACGCGCTGGTTCTCGTTGACGACGTGTCGGGCGCGTCGCCTGGCCACCTCGTCGGAGATGCGTGCGACATCGTCGAGCGTGGCGAGCCGCAACGGCCCGATCTCGTCCTCGGCGCGGGTGCACTCGGCGACTCGATCGGCGTACTCGGACCCTTCCAGGGTGCGGTGGGCGATGAAACGGACGACGACGTCGATCTCGTCGGGAACGACGTGCGGTGTGACCTCGAGGCTGTGACAGTCGATCAGCGTGGCATGGCCTGCGACGCCGGAGGCGATCGAGAGCTGATCCATGATGCCGGTCGGCACGCCGGTCGCCTGGTGTTCGGCGCGCTGTGCAGCCTGTGACAGCTCGAGCGGGGTGCCGTCGAATCCGAGCGCGAGGCCGATGGCGCATTCGAGTGAAGCACTCGATGACAGCCCGGCCCCGGCGGGGATGTCCGAGACGAGGTGGCCGCGCAGACCCTGCGTCGCACCGATCTCGCGAGACATCGCGGCGATGTAGGAACCCCAGTGCGGTTCGATCGAGGCGGCGTCGCCGACGAACGGAACCGGGACGGACAGCGTGCCCGCTGCTGCATCGGAGGTCAGCTCGATCGACCCGTCGTAGCCGGTGTACGTGAGTGTGGTCCCGCGGTCGATCGCCATGGGAAAGACGAGGCCGCCGGTGTAGTCGGTGTGTTCGCCGATGAGATTGACTCGGCCGGGGGAGTGGACGCGCAACGTTTCGGACACGCTGAGAACGTAGCCGCCCGATTCTGCAACACTGCGCCCATGCCCCGCGCTGCACTCCCAACAGGTATCGAACTCGAGTACGCCACGTTCGGTGATGCCGGCGACCCGACGTTGCTGTTGGTCAACGGCTACACCAGCCAGATGATCGTCTGGGAGCAGGTGCTCCTCGACGCGCTCGTCGCCCAGGGTCTCCGCGTCGTCATCTACGACAACCGCGATGTCGGGTTGTCGAGCAAGCTCGACGGCCAGCTCACCGATCCGATGCAGGTCGTTCGCGCCGTGGCTGCTGGCGAGCCGGTCGAGGTGCCGTACACGTTGAGCGAGATGGCTGCCGACGGCATGGGCCTGCTCGACCGACTCGGGGTGGAACGAGCGCACATCGCCGGTGTCTCGATGGGCGGCATGATCGTCCAGACGATGGCGATCGAGCACCCGGAGCGCGTGGCGAGCCTGACATCGATCATGAGCAGCCCGGGCGGCAACGAGTACGGCCGGCCGTCGCCAGAGGCCCGCGATGCGCTCCTCGCACCGCCCGCGACCGAGCGCGAGCAGTACATCGCCGACTCGGTCCGTGCTGCGGTCTGGCTCTCGAAGCGGTACTACTCGGAGGAAGAGACCAAGCAGCGCTCGGCCAGTCAGTTCGATCGGATCTTCTACCCGGAGGGGTTCACCCGGCAGCTCTCGGCCATGTACGCAAGCGGTGATCGCAGCGACCAGCTCCGAGCGCTCGATGTGCCGACGCTCGTGATCCACGGTCGCGACGACGAACTGATCACTCCGTCCGGTGGTGAACGAACTGCCGAACTGATTCCCGGCTCGCGCTATCTGTACCTGTCCGACATGGGGCACGATCTCCCCGGTCCGCTCGCTCCGGTGTTCGCCGAAGCAATCGGCGGTCACATCCGCACCAGCCTCGGCTGAACACTGCACCACACCCCGCAGCCACTCTCACCAACCCTCGACCCCTCGACCCCTCGCCAACAAGGAGACACTCATGCCCGGACCACTCGCCGGCCACCGCATCATCGAAATCGCCGGAATCGGCCCCGGCCCGTTCGCCGCCATGCTGCTGAGCGACCTCGGCGCGGAAGTCATCCGCGTCGAACGTGCCGCTGCAGTCCGCGGCGGAGCGCCCGACAAGCCCGCCGGAGACATCAGCCTGCGCGGCCGCCGCAACGTCGCCGTCGACCTGAAGCACCCCGATGGCGTCGCGACGCTGCTCGACCTGGTCGAATCCGCCGATGCGCTCATCGAGGGGTTCCGGCCCGGGGTGATGGAGCGGCTGGGTATCGGTCCTGACGTGTGCCTGGAGCGCAACCCGAAGCTCGTCTTCGGTCGAATGACCGGATGGGGCCAGGACGGTCCATACGCCCAGGCCGCCGGCCACGACATCAACTACATCTCGCTCGCTGGCGCGCTCGCACACTTCGGTCGGGCAGGCGAAGGCCCGACTCCGCCGTTGAACATGGTCGGTGACTTCGGCGGCGGTGGCATGTTCCTCGCCCTCGGTGTCGTCGCTGCGCTCCTCGAGGCGAAGTCCAGCGGCCAGGGCCAGGTCGTCGACACGGCCATGGTCGACGGCAGCGCGGTGCTGATGACCATGTTCTGGTCGTTCAAGGAAGCCGGGATCTTCGACGAGCACCATCGCGGTACCAACCTCCTCGACACCGGTGCACACTTCTACGACGTCTACGAGTGCTCCGACGGCCGCTACATCTCGATTGGTTCGATCGAGCCGCAGTTCTACGCCGAGTTGATGCGGCTGACCGGCCTGGAGGGTGACGACCAGTTCGCCAAGCAGATGGATCCGACGCTGTGGCCGGCACTCAAGGTCCGGATCGCCGAGTTGTTCAAGACCAAGACCTGCGACGAGTGGTGTGCGTTGATGGAGATGACCGACGTCTGCTTCGCCCCCGTGCTCACGATGAGCGAGGCGGCCCAGCACCCGCACAACGTCGAGCGTGAGACGTTCGTCGAACTCGGCGGAGTGATGCAACCCGCCCCCGCACCGCGCTTCAGCCGAACCGCGGCAGAGGTCCAACAGCTACCGGCTCACCCGGGCGAGCACTCCCGTGACGTGCTCGCTGACTGGGGCCTCGGCACCGACCGCATCGCAGCACTCATCGAATCCGGAGCAGTCCGACACGCTGAGTAGGCACGACTCGTGACGGACACCGGTGACGGACACTGGTGACGGAGGAAGAGGAGGGACCCGGACGGCCGCCTGCCACACTGGCGGCGATGTCCACACTGGTCTGTTTCCACGCACATCCCGACGACGAAGCAATTGCCACGGGCGGAGCCATGGCCCGCGCCGCGGCTGAGGGGCATCGAGTGGTCCTCGTCGTGGCCACCGATGGCGACCACGGTGAAGTACCTGACGACCTCGACGACGGCGAGACGCTGGTCGAGCGCCGGCGCAAGGAGACCGAGGCGTCGATCGCTGCACTCGGCGCGCACCGCGTCGAGTTCCTCGGCTACACGGACTCGGGCATGACGGGCTGGGAGCAGAACGCAGACCCGACCAGCTTCTTGCAGGCGGACCTGGCCGAAGCCGCCGAACGACTCGCCGTCATCCTGCGCGAAGAGCAGGCCGACGTCCTCACTGCGTACGACTGGCACGGCAACTACGGCCACCCTGATCACATCAAGGTGCATCAGGTCGGCCATGCTGCTGCGGATCTGCTGGCTGCGGAGGGGAGTGGCCTGCGTCTGTTCGAAGCCACGATGAACCGCGATCGTGTGGTCACGATGATGCAGGCAGCGATGGAGGCCGGCATGTCGAGTCCGGGCGGCGATGGCGCCGATGGCGAAGCGTTCGACCCGGCGGGACCGGCGGACGACGGGAATCCCTTCGGGATGCCCGAAGCCGAACTCACGCTCGAGGTCGACGTGACCGACTATGTCGCTCAGAAGCGGGCGGCGATCACGTGCCATCGCAGTCAGATCACCGATCAGTCGTTCTTCCTCGAGATGCCCTCCGAGGCGTTCGCTGTGATGTTCGGGACCGAGTCCTACATCGAGCGTGGCGTGGAGCCGCCGATGCGGCAGGGCTGGTTCTTCTAGCCCGTGTCCAGGTCGAGAGATCGGTCGAGAGATTGGTCGAGAGATCGGCGAAGGCCACCCTTCCACCACTCGCCGGGACCGCTCGGCAAGGATGTGGTGATGCCTCGATCTCTGACCGCCGTCGTGACCACGCTGAGCCTGCTGCTCGCTGCTTGCGGGAGCGGTGGTGGCGACGAGGTCGCTGGACCGACCACCCGGCTCACCTTGCTGCCGACCACGACCACCACGCAGCCGCCCGAGACCACGAGTACGGTCGCCGATGGCGCCGACGATGACGTCGAGACCACCACCGTGACGACGGTTGCTTCGACGCCTCCGACCGAGACGACGACGACCGAGCCGCCGGTGACCACGACCACGGTGCCGGTCGACCCTGCTGTCGAGGCGTTGGTGCTGAGCGAAGACGGCATCGGTGCTGCGGTCTTCAGCGGTGACCCCGATGGCGTGGTCGCATTCCTCGCCACCTTCGTCGGGCCGCCCACCTCCGACACCGGCTGGGTCGACCCGTTCGACATCAGCGCCTGCTCGGGAACCGAACTTCGTGTGGTCTCCTTCGGCAGCCTGCGACTCACCTTCGGTGACGTCTCGCCGGTCCTGGAAGGGCGACGCCATTTCTTCGCCTACACCTACGGCACATACGCCTACGACGGGACCGGCGTCACCGCGACGGATCAGTCGCCTCCCGGACTCGTCACCGATCGCGGGATCGGCCTCGGCACGAGTCTGCTGAGCCTCGAAGCGTCCTTTCCGGGTCTCGAGCTGAACCCGGCGGACGACTTCTTCCCCGAGACGTTCGTCGTCAACGACAATTTCCGTGGTGCGCTGACCGGGCTTGCTGATGATTCGACCGTCGTCAACATCGTGGGTGGGCAAGACTGCGCCGACCCGACGTGAGCACGCTCCACAACACCCTCGGCTGGGCGCTGATCGTCGCGAACGCCGTCGTCGGCGTCTGGGCGCTGACAGCTCAGTACCTCGAACGACTCCGCGTGAAGGCGATGTGGTGGTCCATCGGCGTCGCACAGCTCCTGGTCTTCGCCGTCGCGATCGCCGGCGTGCTCCTCGCCAACCAACCAGGGGTTGTCCTCGACGACTTCCACGCGCTGTACGGATTCACCACGATCGTCGCGGTCGGCATCCTCTACAGCTATCGCACCAGCCCGTTCATCAAGGACAAGCAGTACCTGCTCTACGGCTTCGGCAGCCTCTTCATCATGGGCCTCGGCATCCGCGCCCTGTTCCTCCACGGTCCCAGCTGACACGGTGTCGTCACATCCCGACGGCTGCAGGCAACTTCCTCGGGTCCCAGTTGAGCTGCGTGAGACCCTGCTGGCACGCATAGCGATCGGTCATCCCCGCCACGTAGCCGACGGCGGCACGCAGAGCCTCGGTGCTCCCGGCATCGATGTGTGTGACGTCGACGCCAGTGCCGAGGACAGCGGCGGTGGTGGCCTGGGGGAGTGCGTGCGGCTTGTCGGCGTAGTGCTCGACGAGCGCCCGCAGCAGCGAGATCACGGCGTCGCTCTGGCGGGTGCTCGCCGGGCGCATGTAGATGTGTTCGTAGTTGAACTTGCGGAATGCAGCGAGCGCCTCGGCGATGTCGGGCATCATGCCGACACGGCCTGATGTCATCGCTGCGGTGACCATCGCCCGGACGAACGTGCCGAGCTGCGTGGAGCGGTCCCGGCCGCACCGTTCGGCGACGATGTCAGGCAACATCTCCTCGGTGACGATGCCCGTGGCCACGGCGTCTTCGAAGTCGTGGCACACGTAGGCGATGCGGTCGGCCCAGGAGACGACCTCGCCCTCGGGAGTCTGCGGCGCGGGCAGGCTCCAGGAATGGTTGCGGATGCCGTCGAGTGTCTCACTGCACAGGTTGAGCGGCTGCAGCGTCACGTCGGCACCCCACGGCGCATGGTCGAACCCGCCCTCGAGGTACGGCGAGAGTGCGTCTTCGCTGGCGTGGCCGCCCGGGCCGTGACCACAGTCGTGACCGATCGCCATCGCCTCGACGAGCGGCACGTTGAGGCTGAGCGCCGTCGCCACCGAGCGGCCGACCTGTGCGACTTCCAGGGCGTGGGTCATCCGTGTCCGCTGATGATCCTCGGGGAAGACGAAGACCTGCGTCTTGCCGGCCAGGCGTCGGAAGGAGGAGTCGTGCAGGATGCGGTCGCGGTCGCGCTCGAAGCAGGTCCGATGCGGGTCGGGGGCCTCCTCGATGGCTCGGTTGCCGGCGCCGCTGGCGCGGGTCGCGTGTTCGGCGAGCAGGAGATTCTCACGCTCCTCGCGTGCTTCACGCGTCAGAATCGTGGTCGTGCCGACTTCGGCGATCGAGTCGGAATGGGCGAGTACCACGTCGTCTGCGGTGTGACCGGACATGGTGGACGCCCAGCGGTCGGCGCGGTCGGCGGCCCCATCGAGGGAAGGGTCTGCGGAGGGCAGGTCGTCCATGCTCGTCAGCGTAGGGCGCGGGGACGGCGTTAGCCTTGCAACGATGTCCCAGTTCGTCGACGAATGCCAACTCAATGTCAGGGCGGGCGATGGCGGCGCAGGCTGCGTCAGTTTCCGTCGCGAAGGCCCCGTCGTGATGGGCGGCCCCAATGGTGGTGACGGCGGCAACGGTGGCGACATCTGGTTCGTCGCTGACCACAACGTTGCCTCCTTGCTGGCGTTTCGCGACTATCCGCACCGTCGCGCGGGAAACGGTGTCCACGGCAAGGGCAAGGACATGCACGGCCGCCGCGGCGAATCGCTGGAGATCGCGGTGCCGATCGGCACCGTCATCAGCGACATGTACAGCGGCGACCTGTTGGCCGAACTGGTCAATCACGGCGACCGCTGGATGGTCGTGCAGGGTGGACGAGGTGGCCGCGGCAACGCGAAGTTCTTGTCCAACAAGCGCCGCGCACCGAGTTTCGCCGAGCAGGGCGAGCACGGTGAGGAACGCTGGCTCAAGATGGAGCTCAGGCTCATGGCCGACGTCGCGCTCGTCGGTTTCCCGAACGTCGGCAAGTCCACGCTGATCAGCGTCATCTCCAAGGCGAAGCCGAAGATCGCGAACTACCCGTTCACGACCCTCGAACCGAACCTCGGTGTCGTGTCGCTCGACGAGCGGACCGAGTTCGTCGTGGCCGACATCCCGGGGCTCATCGAAGGTGCCAGCGAGGGCAAGGGTCTGGGTCACCAGTTCCTCCGCCACATCGAGCGCGCCCTGGTGCTCTGCATCATGTTGGACCTCGCTCCGATGGACGGTGTCTCGCCGCAGGAACAGGAGCGCATTCTGCTGCAGGAGTTGGGCCAGTACCAGCCCGACCTTCTCGAACGGCCTCGCGTCGTCGTGGGCACCAAGGGCGACGCCATTCAAGCCGATGAACTCGAACTGCTCGGCTGGAAGGGCGATGTGATCTCCTCGGTGACACGCCAGGGTCTCAACGATCTGGTCGGCAAGCTCGCCCAACGCGTCCACGACGCGCGCCAGGCCATCGAGCACAGCGACGGTGTCGTCACGATCCGCCCCGAGGCGAAGGGTGCAGCGGTCGAGGTCGTCGAACCGGGCCACTTCCGGCTCGTCGGCAAAGAGGTCGAACGCATCGTGGCACTCAATGACGTCACCACCCCTGAGGCCCTGTCGTACATCGACCATCGGCTCGAACGGCTCAACGTACCGAAGATGTTGGTCAAGGCGGGTGCAGAAGAGGGCGACGTGATCTGGATCGGCGACTTCAGCTTCGAATACTCACCAGACGTCTGACCATGCGGGTCGTGGCGAAGATCGGGACCGCTTCGGTCACGGACGACAACGGAGCGATCAACGGCGAAGCCATCGCCAAGTTGTGTGATGAAGTCGCCGTACTGCGCACGCAGGGCCACGAGGTCATCGTCGTGTCGTCGGGCGCTGTTGCCGCCGGCGTCGCCGCACTCGGGCTTGCAGCTCGACCGACGGACATGTCGACCCTGCAAGCCATCTCGGCTGCAGGTCAGAGCCGGCTGGTCGGGGTCTACAACGAGCGGCTCGAACGACACGGGCTCGTGGGCGCCCAGTTGCTGGTCGACTCGATGGATTTCGTCAACCGGACCCAGTATCTGCACCTTCGATCGACGGTGAATCGGCTCCTCGAACTCGGCTGCGTCCCGATCGTCAACGAAAACGACGCCATCGCGAACGACGAACTCCGCTACGGCGACAACGACCGGATCGCCGCACTCATCGCCAACGGTGTCGGTGCCGACGTGCTGGTGCTGCTCACCGACATCGACGGTGTCTTCACCGCCGACCCGCGTACCGACAGCTCGGCGACGCTCGTTCCGTTCGTGAAGGCCGACGATCCGCTGCTCTCGATCACTGCGGACGCCAACGGCAGTGGTCGGGGGAGCGGCGGCATGGCCAGCAAGCTCACGGCGGCGCGCATGGCCTCGTGGTCCGGCATTCGTTCAGTCATTGCCCGCGCGAGCCGGCGAGGGGTGCTCTCGGGCGCGGTCTCCGACGAACTCGTCGGCACCACCTTTGCACCGCACGATCGGGCCCTGTCGGCACGCAAGCTCTGGATTGCGTTCGCCGCCGAAGTGAAGGGTCGGGTGGTGGTCGATGCGGGGGCTCGGACGGCGCTGACCGATCGTCCGAACAGCCTGCTGCCGGCCGGCGTGGTCAGCGTGACTGGTTCGTTCGAGTCGGGTCAGGTCGTCGAGGTCAGCGACGGCGACACGGTGTTCGCTCGCGGCATGTGCTCGATGAACGAGGCCGATGTGCGCAACGCCATCGGTGCCTCGGGAATCGGCCACGTCGTCCATCGCGACGACCTCGTCATCCTGGCCTGATCCCTACAGTCACCGCTCCAGCCGATGCCCGCGGTGAGATCTGGGCGTCGACGGTCGTCTCACCTCTCACCGGCCGGGGCCAGCCGATGCCCGCGGTGAGATCTGGGTGTCGACGGTCGTCTCACCTCTCACCGGCCGGGGCGGGCCGATGGGTGCGGTGTCAGGCCTCGGGGGCGGGGAGCGGCTGCGTCTGCGGAGCGGCAGGGATCGCAGCCTCGGCGCTGTCGAGGCCGAGTTCGGCGCGCAGTTCGCTGAGGCGACCCTGAGCTTCGACATTCGCCGTGGCCTGCTCGATTTCGAGGACGCGGCTCTCGACAGAAACGTCGGTCAGTTCCGCCGATGCCTTGGCCTTGGCGTAACGAGCCTCGATCTTCTCGGTGACTTCGTTGAGCGTCGGGACGTCGTCGCCGACGGTCTCGGTGAGCTGACTCATGGCCGAGTTCATCTCTTCTTGCATCTTGGCCTGCTCGAGCTGGCTGAGCAGCTTGGACTTCTCGGCGATCTTCTCCTGCAGGAGGCGGCTGTTCTGCTTGACCGCAGCCTTGGCCTGATCGGACGCCTGCGCGGAATCGAGCACCATCGCCTTCAGTGACTCGACGTCGGCCTCGACCGAGAGCAGCTTGTCCGCAATGGTCTCAGCAGCGCTCGTGTACTGGGCGGCCTTCTCGGCGTTGCCGGCCTTCTGCGCGTCGGACGCCATGATCAGCGCCTGGCGAGCGTTGCCGTTGAGCTTCTCCAGCTCGGTCATCTTCTTGTTCAAGCGGATCTCGGCCTGCTTCTGGCCGGCGATCACGTTGGCAGCCTGTTCCTTCAGCTGCTTGTGCTGCGTCTGGGCCTGGCCGATGGCCTGTTCGAGCTGCACCTTCGGATCAGCGTTCTCGTTGAAACGGCCGGTCAGCTTGGCAACGAGGTAGTTCCACTGCTTCTTCATGTACTTGAACATGGCCCCGAGCCTAATCGCTCTCACGATCAACGTCGCTCGAATGGACCTGCCAACATGGAGCGATGCATCACCGTACGAGCTGGGCAATTCTGGCAGGCGCACTGCTCGTCGGCGGGTGCAACGGCGCGAGTGGATCAGGAGGCGACGTGAATCCGAGTGAGTCGAGCCAGCCGAACGAATCGAGTGAGCCGAGTGAACCGACGGTGACCCTCGAGCTGAACCCGACGACGACCAAGGCGCCTGGGCCCGCAGCAACGAACTCGGTCGACTCCGACCCGATCGACGACCCGATCGACATGGCGCCGACCGGGTTCGACGCGGCGTTGTTCGACGCAGTCGACCCGGGACTTGCTCCGTTCGTCGATCGGGCGACTGCAGATCTGGCGAGCCGGCTCGGCGTGCAGACCTCATCGATTCAGGTGGCCTCGGCGACGCTGGTCACCTGGCCGAATTCTGCAATGGGATGCCCGGCCCCGGACATGCAGTACCTCCAGGCGCTGCAGGACGGCTCCTTGATCGAACTCGCCCACGACGGCACGTTCTACCGCTACCACTCGGGTGGGGACCGCCAGCCGTTCCTCTGCGAGGCACGACTGGCGGTCGCTCCGACTGTCAGCTCGTGACGCTGACGACCGTCAGGCCGAGCAGCCCGGCGGCATCGGTGTGTGACACCGCTCCGAGGTAAGAAGTGTCCAGATCCAGTCCGGTCCAGGCCACCTCGATCGTCTCAACGGTCCCAAGCGTCGCGGAACTCGGCGCACTGGTGATCGACAACGAGCCACCGCCCGGCGCCAACGGGACAGCCCACGAGTCGACGGCATAGTCGAGGAAGTCACCGACCACGCTCCAGCCGTGAACGGCAAGCTTGTAGTTGTCGTCGGCGGGCAGGACCAGCTCGATGAGCTCGTCGGTGCCGCCGTTGGTGCTGGTGGCGACGATGGTTCCCCTGGAATCGAGCAGGTACAGATCGATGTCGTCCTCGACAGGCATCGACAGTGAGATCCGCAGCAGTGCCGTGCCGGTGACCGACAGATCGAACAGGTCGACGCCGGGCTCGGCGATGCCGCTGAAGGTCTGGTCAGGGTCTTGGGCGATCGAACCCGTCAGTTGATCCGACGGGACGAGACCGTGCGGGGCAGCGCTGTAGGCACCGCTGTATCCCATGCTCACGTCGAACGATGCGGTGCCGTCGGCGCCGGTGCCGCCGACTTCGGCGGGCGCATCGAAGGCTGCCGCGTTGACGGCGATCGGGCTGGCGACGTTGAATCGGCCGCTGCGGAGTTCGAGTTCACCGAACCGCCACTCGCCGACCGGAGCGCCTTCGTTCGTGATCGTGATCTCGATGGTCTGGGTTGCCCCGGGTTCGATCGTGAAGCTGGACGGTGACACCGTCACGCTGAAACCGTCCGGCTCGTCGATGCGTGCCCGGTAGCGGCGGGACTGGTCGGCGACGCTGGTGACCGTGCGCGTCACCGTCTGGCTGCCGGCGACCTCGGCGACCCCGATCGATGCGATGTTGAGATCACTCGCGTCGGTGGGCACGCCCAGGCCTTCCAGGAACGAGCATGAACCGGGGGCGAAGACCCCGTAGTCGGCGCCACAGGTGAACGCTGCA
>RCMY010002087.1_pt1 | contig 18245 bp, 18 predicted proteins | sample 2041341 | NCBI WGS metagenome assembly RCMY01 (sample SAMN09708234, study PRJNA481090) | Marine sediment metagenome, whole genome shotgun sequencing project. | reverse complement strand
CAGCGGGGGGGGCTTTGGTGGTGACCGTCGATCGGATCTCCGGCGCCAATGCGGTTCTTTCCGGCATCTTTCTGGGTGAAGGTCCCCCGCATGCCTAGAGCTGGAGGGTTTGCGGGGTGAGTGGTTGCGACCTCGTTGCTGATAGCGTCCCAGCAGGTGAGTTGCGGCCAGTGAAGAAACGCAACCGGGTCTAGTCCACCGCTGCCTGTGGGAGTGTGGTCCCATGCGGTGATCGCCCGTTCAGGTACCAGGTTGCGGTGGTTTATCAAGGGGGTCGTGGATATGTCGAAGACGATGGCGTTGCGGTGTCCTACCATGACCTAAAGAAACACCGGAGGGCCGATTGGCGAGTGCGAAGGCAGCAATAGACACGTTGAGATTCATCCTGTCACACCCTCTTAATCAAGGTCATCGGCTCGATGCGTTATCTCGATACCTGAGGTGGCAGATCGGCTCGAGGATCGCTCCAGGCCCCGTCGCAGTGCCCTTCGTAAACGGGGCCATACTGCTTGTGGAGACGGGCATGACGGGGGCGACAGGGAATATCTACTGTGGCCTCGCTGAGTACGAGAGTATGGCGTTCGTGGGCCACGCCCTGCGCCCCGGTGATCTTTTTGTCGACGTCGGTGCCAACATTGGCGCATATGCGGTACTTGCGGCCTCCATCGGTGCCGAGTGCTTGGCCCTGGAACCGATTCCGACGACCTTCAGATCGCTGCAGCGAAACATCCGAGTGAACGGTTTTCTCGACGTTGTTACCGTGGAGGCAGCGGCCGGGTCGAAGGAGGGAGTTCTGAGAATGACCTCCGACTCAGATACCACCAATTATGTAGTAATTAATGAGGACGACCTTGGCGTCGAAGTTCGTGTCTCGAGACTCGACGATCTTCTGGAAGTAACTCGCCCTGTTGGGCTCAAGATTGATGTGGAAGGTTGGGAACAAGAAGTATTAGCCGGCGCCAGCGCGGTCCTGGCGTCATCAAACCTGTTGTTTGTAGTTGTCGAAGTTAACTCAAGTGGCAAGAGATACGGCTTCGAAGATGATGGAATTCAAGAATTGCTTGATGGCAGCGGCCTGACGCAAGTCCGATACGATCCTTCCACGCGGCAGGTGCGTAAGTCGCGAAGTCTCGCCGGCGGGAACGCCCTCTTTGCCAAGTTGCCCGACGTCGCTGGTCGTGTTCGGAAGGCGGATTCGTTGCAGATCGCAGGTAGACATTTTCTTTGACCATCAGTTTCAGGCAACCACGATTACGAAGGATGGACCATGTCGAACCTATCCGCTAGACATGGCGATCGCGGTGGCGTGCCATTGGAAGTCGTCCACTACCAGCGGCGCCGTCGCGACACGGGCAATTTCTCGATTGAGTCCCTCTTCGAGCGCCTAAGGGTGGAAACCCCCGACGACATAGTGATCTCCGCGCAGCTAACCCGTTATCCAAGCAACGGAATCCTCCGCCGACTCGCGAATCTGATTGAAGCACCTTTCCACCAAGGCGTCGTAAATCACGTGACTGGGGATATCCACTATGTCGCGATCCTGTTGCACAAGAAGCAGACAATACTCACCATTCACGACTGCGGGTTCTTGCGCAGGGATCCCGGCCTCGCTCGAACAATCCTGAAGGCCTTTTGGCTCACCTGGCCCGTTAAACGCGTTGACACCGTGGTTGCAGTATCGCCATCAACGAAAGACGAGATACTGCGTGAAACGCGCGTTGCGCCTGACAAGGTCCGGGTGATCTCGAATGCGGTGGTGCTGAAGTTAGAAAGGGCGTCGAATACGTTCGAGACCAAATGCCCACAAATCCTTTTCGTTGGTACCTCTGCCAATAAGAACCTGGCACGACTGATTGCGGCAGTTCGTGGGATCCCATGCAAGCTTGACATAATCGGCGTACTTCCTACTGAGATCAAGCAAGCGCTCAAAGACTCGCAGGTGGCCTATTCAAACTCCTGGGCCCTATCGGAAGTAGAGATGCGGAAACGGTACGAGAGCTGCGATCTCGTCGCCTTCCCTTCTACGTATGAGGGTTTCGGCCTGCCAATCCTGGAGGGTCAGACGGTCGGAAGGCCGGTCCTTACCAGCAATGCAGACCCCATGCGATGGGTGGCCGATGGAGGGGCATGTCTGGTCGATCCATTTGACATCGATTCGATACGCGTAGGGATTCTTCGCATAATCAATGACACCTCATTCCGAGAATCGATTGTGCAAGAGGGCTACCGGAATCTCGAGAGGTTCTCGACGGCTGCCATGATCGAAGCCTATGCCAACCTGTACCGTCGGGTAGGAGGTCGAGGCCAAAGGAACGAGGAGTGATCGCAATCATGATTGGCTGGCGAGTATGAAGGGGTACGAATTCCACCCGACGACCTTGATGGGGGGCCCGGCACCCGTGTGAAACTACGAAGACAGCTTCACAATAGAACCCAAAATGATGGGCAACGGAGCACGCTTCAGGTTGGGCGTGGCAACTCTGCTAGCTGCAAACCTGCCGTCAGCGGATCATTAAGAAGGATCCGACGAGGCTACGTCACCCGAAGGTTTCTGCGCTGAACAGATGAGGTTCTCCGTCCATACTTCCTGGTGTTTACCTGCTTCGATAAGACGCACTACCTGGGCCGCAAATCTGACCACGCGCCACAGCAGCCAGCGTACGACCCCAACGAGGTTCTTCGCAACGGGGCCTGTTTCCTGAGATCTGATCTCCACGAATCCAAAGCGGCTTAACAGTTGAGAAATGGACTCTTCGGTGAAGAAGGTCATGTGAGTCAGGTCCCCGTACATCACTTGATGCGGCAGCAGCCCAGCTGCGTTTGCTGTTTGAATAACCAGTCGCCCCCCCGGTAAGAGCGCCCGATACACGAGTGGGATCAACTCTACGAGCTCGTTCTTGGTCAGGTGTTCCAGAAAGTCGATACAGACCACTACTTCGTAAGACGAATCTGACGAGAGGAGGAAATTGGACGCATCGACGCAGTGCATGGGCAGGCCTGTTTGCGCGGCAGCTTGCACTTGTTCTTCAGAGATGTCCACCCCAACAGTGTTCTGGTATCCCTGCGACTGGAGGAAGTTGAGGAACACGCCCGAACCTGCTCCCAGTTCCAGAATCCGAGAGTCTTCATCAAGGTCTGCGAATAGGGGCAGCATCCGGGCACGCCACCAGGCTGCTTGGGCGGAACTGAAACCTGCGTCGAGCGGAGAAGACCGGTTCTTGAAGCTGGACAGATAACGTTCGTAAAGGACAAGTCGGAAGTCCGATTCGGGCTGCGTTGAGTCGTCGTGCATCCGGCCAGCTTACTGGAGCCAGCCAGATTGCCTGGACTAAGCGACGGCCTCTTGCTTGGCAGGAGCTGACTGCGGCAGTCCCAAAGGCCAGAGTCCGAGTACCAAGAACGACAGCGCTGACGCGACGCTGATCGGTCGGATCGGTTTGCGGGATGACGACCTGCCCAAACGGCGGCCTTTGGTCCGATCGAGGACCTTCGGATTCTCATTGCTATCGGCGAAGACTCGTATCCGAACAGAACCGGGCGATCAATCAGCTTCACTCCGATCTCGAACAGATCATGGGTCGGCTACCACCGTGAGATCGCCACCCGAATCGGATCGGTCAAATCGTTGCATCGCTGCCGGAGCCTGATGGCCAAGAGCTGGTCGACTGCGAGTCCGATCTCCCGCAAGCGCATCACGTCGATCTTCGCTCGGCCGGGAAATCGACGCGCTCGGCAAGCGGATCAAGAGGCCGTGGCAACGTCCGGGACGCCGCTGCTCGACATCGATGACATCGGGGCGCTCATCGCCGCCGACATCCCCACCGAAGTCGGCGACTCGACACGTTTCGCCACCAAAGCAAAATTCGCGTTGGCAAACGGCACCGTACCTTTCGAAGCCAGCTCAGGACGGGTCTGCTGGCATCGCCTCGACCGGGAGGGGAACCGTCAGCTCGACACAGCCATCCACAACGCTGCAATCACCCAGATTGCCTGGTCCGACACCGAAGGCCGCTGCTACTACGAGAAACGACGAATCTTCGACGGCATCTGGATCGACGTCGGCGTTGACATAGGAGCTTAGCTAGGTTGCGTAGCTCAAGCTATGCTGCGAGTGCTTGACTGCTCTCTCGTCCGGGTCAGGGCTAATTCAGGCTACGGTTATGCCACTCTTCCACCGGAGCGAACATTGACATTGACTCTGTGCGGCCCCAATCTTCAGTCAGGTCGTTGAGCGAGGGGTGGGTTGATGATCATTGGCTTAGGCATGCTCTTCCAAGCGTTTGCAGTGTTCATCATGGCGATGAATTGGAGCCGTCTAGGGCGGGCCCGTCTAGGTCCTTTATTCCTTGCGCTCATGATCATGTACCACGGGGTGCCTGAGTGGATTGCCTTGCTCTTCCCCCCTCGCAGTACTGCCGACATTCTGAATTCAAGCTGGTTCCTTATTGCCAGCGTGGCAATTGCCTTGTTTTCGTCAACATATGTAGCACTCGCGCGCCGCCTTCCGGTTGCCCCTGGTACCGAAGGCATAGGCTCCCTGGAGCTCGCTTGGCGGCATTTTGTTCTTCTTTTTGGGATCCTCTTCGTATGGTCTGTCCTCGGTTCTGCTCAAGAATCGAACGCTTCTGGGTATTGGCAGTCCGGCCTGTCCGGTCAATTGCTATTGCCCACATTGGTCCTGGCAACCACGCTGTTCGCACGACGTTTCGGGCGGATCGGCTTCGTGACCGGAATATCTCTCCAAACTGTCCTGCTTGCGCTTTTGGGTCAACGCACCCAAGTTGCAATAGCAGCAGTGGTGGTGGTTCTACTTCTCTATTGGTTGCGTGTCGGCATTCGGATACGTGACATAGCGTTTGCGGCGATAGTCGCTATGGTCGCTTTTCTTGCGATCTCTTCTGCGCGCTCCATCGTCGGCCGCGAAATCCTGGTCAATGGGCCCACTCCCGAACGGATTGAATCACTCGTTTCCGGTGTCCGCCAGCCTCTTTCACCGGAAGTCCTGGCAGAGGAGGTCACGTTCAGGCTGAATGGAAACTATTTCGCAGGCCTGATTCTAGACCGCTTGGAGGTCGTTGACCCCCTTGGGCTCGAACCGTTGAGGGTCGCGTTCTCCCTCTCCATTCCGGCCGCCGTGTGGCCGGATAAGTACCAACTCCCCGAATACTTGAGGAACGAAGAGGCTCTTGTGATCAATCGATTGAATTTGGTCGATATTGATCATCGATCCTCACTCCTGGCCATTGCGCTGACATACGGTGGACCCATACTCTTGATTCTGTTGAGCGCTTGCACAGGACTAGGCTTCGCATTCATGGACCGGCGACTGGGTGAACGGCCCTCCGGTTCGCGCCTGATCTTGTACGCGTGTCTGGCCATAGGTGTGCTGAATTACGAGTCGGGGATGATCTCGTGGCTTATCGGCCTGCGTAGCGGTCTGATCCTTGTCGCTCTTATGGCCTCGGTGGGGTGGATCCGTGCGGCGGCAGTTCGTTCCCGAGGAGCAGATTCCCGATCAAGAACCAGAGTCCCAGCTAGCTAATTGCGACCGTCCGCCTCTATTCTCCCCGCTGAGCCGCTTCATGGGCGGCGCCAAGTCGTCGAAGCCGGCCGGTCGACTCCTTTGCATGCAGCCATCTACGTCCTGGGAATGGCGGTGGTGGCTGCAGACCAATTGGGCGGTGGTCTCGGTCACCGTGATTCGCTTTCTTCCTCCGATAGACGAAGCAACCGGCTGGCTCGATCCTCATAGCGATGGGCTGCCACCACGGAGTGGGCGTTCTGGGCAATACGGTGCCTTTCGCCTGGTCTCGCGAGGTAGAACTCAATGTTTTCAAGGCAATCCTGCGTATCATCAAAGTACGCGCCGGCGTCACTTTCCGGGAAGATATCAATTGCTCCGGGGCTACGTGGAGCCAGGAGAAATGAACCCGATCCGGGTGCCTCGAAACTCCTCATGATCGTCCCGTCGGCCGCGCCGTCGATGTAGTGCTGATCTCTGTAGATGTTGAGGGTGATTCTCGATCTGGCAAAGACCGAAGCAGCTTCCTGCCCGGTAAGGGCTCGACCCTGCCAACATCGCCGGGCCGCACCACCTCGCCGAGTTCTCGTCGCCCAATAGTCGGGCCCCCAGATCTTCAGAGGGAAGTGTTCAGCGACGGTATTCAAAAGCGCCTCTCGGCGAAGATCCCAGCCGCCGACGAACGTTATATCGAAGGCCTCTTCGCCTGGATCCGGCTGGTAAGGGAAGATTTCCGGATCCCAGCCGAAAGGGAGGTACTGGGCGTTGACTCCGATGCTACGCAGCTTGCCGACGAGACGGTCGCTCCAGATGAAAAACAAGTCGCACTCACGCGCAGATTCGATTGTCTCTGGGCGACTGTTGTAGTGGGGTGGGAACGGGTTGTCGGCGTGAAACATGACGTAGGCCGGCCCGGTGTCACGAATTGCACGTACGGTCTCGGGCATGATGAAATCGCCATTCAAAACTATCACCAAGCCTGGCCGCTCGTCGGCCACAGCTTCGATGAACGCTCTATTGAATGCGAGGGAACCTTGACGCCTAGCCGCCAGACTGTTGATTGTCAGTCGGTGCCCGTATCGGCTCCGCAGCCAGCTGGAGAGCCGCACCCTTTCTGCCTCTAGGTCGAACGGCACGACCGCGTGCCCCAACGCCTGGAAAGCCCGCCGATAGGAGGCAGCCAGCCGATCCTTCCGGAAGTCGCCTGCGAGCAGCACCCGCATTCTCGATCAACGTCCGTTCAGGCGGGTTGCACGGAGAGCTGCCGTGATTCCGGCCACAGATTCTTCGTAGCTCCACCTCTGAATGATCTCCCGTGAGCGGCGACCCATTTGGGCCATCAGGGCCGGATCCCTCAACAGACGCCCAAGCACGTGAACCAACGCGTTTACGTCTCCCGCTGCGAAGACCTCACCGTTGTAGCCGGGACGTATCAGGTCTGCCGCGGCTCCGATCTCCTCGCTCGCCACGATGGGCAAACCGGCGCACATAGCTTCGTTGATCACAAGGCCCCAGGGCTCGTTTTCAGAGGGGAGCACGAATATGTCGGCAATCGCCAATAGTTCTGGCATTTCCGTCTGGTTCTTGAAGCCGGCAAAATGCACGTCGCTGAGTTTGCGGGCAGACGTGTAACTGCGCAACTCTGGTTCTTGCTCCCCGGAACCAACGAATATCACCGTACAGTGGACGCCCTGTCTCTCTAGGAGCAGCTTGGCTTCGAGGAGATCCTGAGGCCGCTTTCGCTTGGTGAGCTTGGAAGCGAAGATCACAATTGGTTGCTCAGACGGAAGGCCGAGAGAAGCTCGTATCTCGCCCTTCGACCCTGCCGCCCGCTCGGCCATCGCAATGAAACGCGAGTTGTCAACCGTATAGGGAACCATGAAGATCTTATGGTCGGGGACCCCGTGCGCCCGGTAGAAATCGGCATTTCGGGTCCCAATGGCCAAGCAGGCTTGGCATTGGGAGTATCCGAGCTTCAGCAACGGCTTGCGGAGAGCAAGTTTGAGTCGCGGTCTCTCCAGGCCGAGATGCGTTTCACCCCGGGTGAGTATCGAAGTGCCGATGAGGCGTGCAGTGGCGTACGCCAAGAGGTAGGTGGCGTAGTTGTAGCCATGGATCCAAACGGCATCGTAGCGACGGCCTCGGAGCTCACGGATTATGCCCGGATTAACGAGGCTCCAAAACCCCTGGGGTGCCCAACCGTAGTTCTTCAGCACCACCGATCGATAGCCCCCCAACACTGGCACATCCCATTTGATAGCTTGCCCGAAACCTTGGTCCTCGTATTCTGCGGCGCCCTTTTCGTTGCAGTAGTAGACGGTAAGGTCAATATCGGGCTCCTCCGCCAACCTCCGGTACAGCGGTGCGAAGTATTGAATTGGGTGCGAGTTCAGGACAGCCAGTTTGTGGGTCACATTCGGTCACTCTGTAGGAGATTCCCGGTAGCCTAGGCCGCCGGCTACTGTTCCCGGCGTCCTTGCCAAGCCTTGCGACTTCTCTCGTCGACTGGTCCTCGGGTCTCTATGAGGGGCAACATTGACTGACATCGCTCAACCTGTATCACAAGCGCCTTCCAGGGTTTTGGATGCGACGACTCAGGTGGCCCACGGCTCATGAGGGTTACGGTGTCAGTCGATGGTCGATTTCATGCTTTCCAACTTGCTAACGAGCTGCAAGCTCGCGGGTATCTCGAACGCCTCATTACCACCTACCCGCGCTTTGAGGTGGTCAAGTATGGCGTCGACCGACATAGGGTCGAAAGTCTCCTCGCCAACGAGGTGGCGCGCCGCGGCTGGTCGAAAGCGGCCCCGTTTTTGCGTCCAACCATCGACGCGTCGCTAGCGCTGAGCGAGGCGTTTGACCGCAGGGTGGAACGCCGATTGCACGCCGGATCAGACATTTTTGTTGGTTGGAGTTCCAAGTCCCTGCTCAGCCTTCGCAAGGCTAAGGAATTGGGTATGAAGACGGTTGTTGAACGAGGCTCTGCTCACATTCTCACCCAGATTCGGCTTCTTGAAGAGGAATACGAGCGGCACGGCATGCAGTTTGACGTGCATCACGCCGGAATTACCGAACGAGAGCTTCAAGAGTACGAAGAGACCGATTTCATTACTGTGCCTTCCCTCTTTGCCAAACGCAGCTTTCTCGCCCATGGTGTTCCCGAAGAGAAATTGCTTCACACACCCTACGGAGTTGACCTCCGGAGTTTCCGGCCCGGTACCAAGACCGACGACGTCTTCCGGATCATTTATTGTGGCGGTCGGACGATTCGAAAGGGGATCGTTTACTTGTTGCAGGCTTTTACCGAGCTTGATCTGCCCAACTCAGAGTTGTGGCTTGTGGGCTCCGGCTCGAAGGAAACCGATTCAATACTCGCACGGTATGGGAATGAGAGGATTCGGACGCTCGGCCCGTTTCCCGAGTCCGAGCTGCAGAAGTACTACAGCCAGGGCTCGGTGTACTGCCATCCGTCCGTAGAGGAGGGCCTCAGCATGGTCCAGCTCCAGGCGATGGCGTGCGGTCTCCCAGTTATTGCCACCACCAACACGGGGGCGGAGGATGTTATCGAGGAGGGCAAAGAGGGGTTCATCGTTCCGATTCGCGACCCCGAAGCTATCAAGACGAAGCTGCTGTTCCTCTATGAAAACCCTCGAGTGCTTGCTGAAATGGGCCAGGCGGCACGCAAGAGAGCTCAAGCTGGCTCAAGCTGGTCCGATTACGGGGATCGCGTAGTTCATCAATACCAACGTGTGGTCGGGGTTTTCTAGGTTTGGTGGCCTGCATGACCGGTCTTGCAGCCCGTAGGCTGTCTTATCGCTGTTTTGGGTCCAGGGCTGGTAGTCACGGTTGGTTTGGGAGGGCGACTACGAGCAATTCTTCCCCGTCCACCACATTGCCATAGAACTGTGAGACACCGTCCCATCCCTTGAGTTCCTCGTACTCAAAGGGAGAAGTGGTGATGAAATAGGGGTTGGCCTGGTAGTGCTTTTGGAAGAACAAGCCGTTGAGGTAGTTGGGATGCACTTTTCCCCAGGATCGGTGGAATCCTTCCGGATTTGCGGCCCGGTATTCCGGATTGCCATTGGGACATAAGGTAATGAGGTAGCCATCCGCTCTCAAGAGTCGCTTTCCCACATCAAGCATTCTTGAGACTGAGGGCACATGCTCAATAACATGTGAACTGAAGAAGATGTCATTCTCGCCACGAAGCCGGTCCTCTTGCGTCCGGATAGCCAGCCCGAGTTTCCTGTTGCCGTACTCTGCCCTTGGCTCTGATATCTCGAAACTCTCAACGTCCATGCCATACGACTTGAACTGATAGCTCAAGTATCCCCATGAGGCCCCGAAGTCGAGGATCGTCACGCCGTCGAGTCCATCGAACAGGCAGTTGAAAAGCCTGTCGAACCGGGCTGCATTCCGATTGCCGATGGAGAAGCCGAGCTCCTTCAATTCCTCAAGTTCGGTTTGAGGCGGCATCGAAGTTGTTATGCCGTCGCCTTCGACGTAGGACTCCTGATAGAAGCCTCGGCTTCTCGTCGCTGATTCGCGCGGGTGCCGGAAATATAGGTTGCAGTCGAGACACTCAAAGAGACGTGTCGCGACGTATTTGCGATCGATCAGGCGGGCCTCACGGCCATCGCATGAAGGGCAAACAACCGGTGTGGCGACGTTCTTCAAGCTGGAGAAGAGGTATTTGATCTTCTGTAGGTTCGTCAGCATCTTGTGCAACTCCCCTGTGGGCATCGCCAGATCTCGGGACTCTGAAAGGAGTCAAAGAGTCGGGTGACAATCCGCCTCACTGTTGTCTGGGTGGCAGCCTGCAAGCAGCGTGACGATAATGCGTGAGATGCACTCCCTAACACGAGCAACCGGCTTGCTGCATCGCTTTGCTCTGGCATCTGAGTTCCTTGGGCTCTATGGCTCCCTTCGCGTGGTGCTGCTTCGCCAACTCCAAGTGCCTGCGGCCGACCGTGCGTTCTATTATCGCGGGTCTGCCGACGCCGGTGTCGTATGTCATTTGTACAATCGTAGCTATCGCATCGTCACTCCTGAACACGACTGAGTAATGCGCATAATTGACGCGAGTGCGAACATGGGCGATGAGACCATTCGTTTTCGCGCTCATCACCCCGATGCGGAGATCATCGCTGTGGAACCTGAGCCGGGTGACTATTCGATACTGGAGAAGAACTTCGGGCGCGATCCGTCAGTCCATTGCATTCGCGCTGGCCTCTGGCCGGAAACAGGGGAACTTCGGATTATTGAGGGTGATAGCAATCAGGTGTTTCGTGTGGAGCAGGTGGAAGATAACGAGCCCCATGACGTTGAAGGCGTCTCTATTCCCTTAATCCTCGAGCGATCTGGCTGGGACATTAATTTGACATTCTCAAACTGGATATTGAGGGTGCCGAGTACGAGCTCTTCTCGAACGGGGCGGAGGAGTGTCTTCCGCGTGTCGGCGCACTGATTTTCGAATGTCCGGATAACGACCGACCTGGTCGCGATGGCTGTCTTTCGTGCAGCGTCTGCTCTGAATTGGCGGGTGTACGTCTCTGATGAGTGTTTGGTGATGATCCGGGCCGATCGGCCCTGGATGTTGCGGCAGGTCTACGGTATTGAGGCACCCGATGGCAACCTAAGTGTTCCCAGCGACCATAGCCGAACGCGCCGATTGGATGGGTGAATAACAACCTGAGGCGCCACTATCGGCCCAGCACCCTCATAGATGATGCGCTATTCAGCTGGTCAGGACTTGCCCCGGATAGCGCGGATCGCGAGGGCGACGAGATCAAGGTCGCCTCGTCGAGGGAGGATTAGCTGATTCCAATTGCCTCGGCCGCCGCGGATCGCGACAAATAGTAGATAAGCCGTGGTTGCGGAATATCCGAATAGTGATGCGATTGCTGCGCCCACGATTTCGAGCCGGGGGAGCAACAGGACGAGGGTCGCCACCGTCGTGCCGGCACCGACGACTTGTGCCCACGCAACAGCGGAGGGTCTACCCAAGCCTCGAACACCCTCTTGCGCAACTTCGCCGACACTTAGCACCCCGGTGGCTAGAACCAGAATGGCGGCGGGAACGATCGCGTCGGAGAACTCGGATCCGAAGAGAAGCGGTACGCCGAAGGGAGTTCCCAACAGCAGTACCAGGGATGAGCCAGCCACAACTAGTACTGACAATCGAATGCTGGTCGCGAATAACCCGAATTGCCGTTCAGGGTTGCTCTCGCCGGCGATTCGAGGGAACAGTGGCGCTCCAAGTGCCGCCGCTATGGGTTTCATGATGCTGCTCCACGACACCGCAACCACATACAAGCCGAGTAGTCGACTGTCGAGCAATGCCGCGATTAACAGTTGGTCCAATCGCAAATTGATGGTGTTGGGGGCTTCAGCAAGGAGATTTGGAAGGCCGTAGCGCAGCAGCTTATTCGCATGGCGGCGATTTGGTCGAAAGGGGGGACCGAGGATCCTGGCAACGATCCAAAAGAGGCTGGCGATTCCGAACGCAAACATGACGATCGCGAAGGTCATGGCAAGTGGGAAAGGCTCACTCTGGTTTTTGACGGCAAACACAACGAGAATCGCCAGCCACATGAGAGGGGGAATCAATCGAAAGAGGTTCCATCGCTTGAAATCACCCCGTCCCTGAAACGCGTGGTACGGCAGGAACAATGCGGCACTCAGCAGGACGATCAGTATCAGTTGCGCGCCCCTTATGACCTCTTGTGACTGGGCGGCAAGGACGATCGGGAGCAGGAACCAACCCGCCAACATCAAGACTATTGCCGACACGCCTGACAGGGCGACTGCAGTCAGTGCCAACTCGGAACCCGAAGACCCCGGTCGTGCGTAGAAGTAGACGAGTGCCTTAGGGAGACCAAGTACGGCGATGCTGGCTAGGGCTGTTGGCCACAGCTGCATAGCTGCGAGTTCCCCCCGGAGTGTTGGCCCCAACAACCGGGCAGCTATTAAACCGGTTGCGAGGCCAACTAGCCCGATCGCGCCGTTAGTGGAGAGTGTTCCCAGGAACCTAGCGGCGAAGTTGCCCCGTGAACGACTAGCGATGTCGGTTCACCATTCTCGGCCAATCTGTTCAGCCTTTTCGGCGGCGTAGTTCTCTAAAGCAGAGGTCAGGCCGTTGGTGGTGGATAGTAGAAAGATGAACGGCGGGCTCATGGGTAGCGAGAGTATCACCCGGTCCCAAGCTCATGGCGGTTGCCATGACGCGCGGACACGGACTACCTCACTTGCTGGATAGTTATGTGGCCGTGCTCGCACACCCCTTTGCCGCAGGTGACCCGATGAGCCTAGGCTCACTTCAGTGAACCAGTTATCCATCCACCAGGTCGTGGCCGATATTCAGAACCAGTCGGCGGGACCATCGTATTCGGTAACTGGGCTTTGTAAGGCGCTCGACGAGCTTGGGGCCGCGGTCAAGCTTCATACCTTGGAGCCAGCCCCGGACGTGACCTTCCCTTTTCCGGTGGCTTATTACCCGAAGTGGCGGTTTCCAGCCAGGTTGGGTGTCTCTCCGGTGATGAGTCGTGCTCTTTACCAGGTCGCCATGGATTCGGAGGTGATCCACTTCAATGGTTTATGGATGATGCCCAGCGTATATCCAGGCCGCGCCGTGGAAGACACTTCATGTTCTCTGGTCGTGTCCCCGCGCGGCATGTTGGATCCATGGGCGATCAACTGGTCGAAGTGGCGTAAGTCCGTGTTTTGGCACTTGCTGCAAGGAAGAGTCGTCCGACAAGTCGACTGCATCCACGTGACATCGGATCAAGAACTGGAAGCGGTTCGACGTCTCGGGCTGCGGCAAGCTGTTGCAGTTGTCCCGATAGGTATCGACATCCCCGAGGTATTCCAGCAACAAACTCCCAACAACGAGCGCGTCCTGCTCTATCTGGGTCGGCTCCATCCAAAGAAGAACATCGAAGCTTTGCTTGAGGCTTGGTCGCAGATTCACCAGAGATTCGGAGACTGGGTGCTCTGGATTGTTGGGCCCGGGGATCCTTCCTACATCCGAAGACTTCAGGAGCTCGGCATGAGCCTTGGAGTCCAGAGAGTGAAGTATGTTGGACCAGCCTATGGCTCGGACAAAGTGGCCGCGTATCGAGCCGCTGACTTGTTCGTGCTGCCCACCCATTCGGAAAACTTCGGTATAACAATTGCCGAGGCGTTGAGCTTTGGCGTTCCGGTCATCACCACCAAGGGAGCCCCTTGGCAGGGGCTTGAAACATACGGATGCGGATGGTGGGTTGAGATTGGGCCAGATGCGCTGGTCGAAGCGTTCAGTGAATCCATGGATCTCAGTCGTTCCGAACTCCGAGAGATGGGAGTGAGAGGGCGACGATGGATGGTTAGTGACTTCTCTTGGTCGAACGCTGGAAGAATGATGCTGGAGACATACCAATGGCTTCGCGACGGGGGCCCGGCCCCGCCGTGGGTGGACAGAACATGAAGCGCATCTTTGCGATTGGCAGCGGCTCATGGGGATTGCCAGGGTGTTCCACGCGCAAAAGTCAAGTGATGCACCGTCGGTGTGTCCGAACCGTCATACTCAGATATCTGTTTGTCCGCGGACGGCTTGGGTAAGAAGCGACCATGTTGGTGGTGTACAGGCGGTAGTGCTTGCGGGTGGGTGATCACCGCGTCAGCCTCGTGAATACCAACAACGCGAAGAGAAGCGGTGACCGACATGAGCATGGACATGTGTCGTGGTTTGGGCAAGCAACTCGAGGACGCAGACACGGATCTGTTGCGTCAGATAGTGGCGACGTTTGCGGAGACTCTGCTGTCTTCTGCTGCCAACGGGGTGTGTGGCGCACCTCATGGGGAGTCTGTACCGACAGCGCCAACAGGCCCTCCCTGGCTGCTCGGCGATATCTGTCAACGCCACCGTCACCTCATCCGGCAACCCGGCGGACATCATAGACTTCGTTCTCACTCATGGTAGTCCGTCTCCTTTCGGGATCGCTTTAGACCGCCCGATCCTGCCACATAGCAGGCAACAGGTGGGGGACCACCACCCTCCACTTCAACAGCATCAGGGACAACCTCCCACGGCAGACTGCGACATTCAGATGCGTCGGCCGTCTAGTCACGGAGGTGCGGACTCGCGGTTGGGCCACGGATTCTTGAGGGAACCGGAAGGCTATTGTGACGGTGCATTCCTCGTGATGAACGCATTGCCAATCACCAGTGTGTCCATCCTCGTGCGGGCGTACGTAGCGACCGCTTCATCCGGCGTATTGACTATCGGTTCGTTTTCGTTGAGAGAGGTGTTGAGCAGAACAGGAGTACCTGTTAACTCTCCGAACACTTCTATCAGCCGGTGGTAGAGAGGGTTGGCCCCTTTGCTTACCGTCTGCAACCTCCCGGTGCCGTCAACGTGGGTGACGGCCGGTAGTTCTGCTCTACGTTCTGGCTTGATCTTGTAGACCTGTTGCATGAAGGGAACGGGTCGTGTCTCCTCGAAATAGTCGCCAGTTCTTTCTTCGAGGATTGATGGTGCGAACGGCCGGAACGGTTCCCGTCGCTTGATCCGTTCGTTCAAAGTGTCCTTCATATCAGGCCGGCGTGGGTCGACCACAATGGATCTGTTGCCGAGGGCTCTCGGGCCCCATTCGCTTCGTCCCTGGTACCAGCCCACTACGTCGCCGGAGGCGATACGATCGGCTGTCTTTCGGACCAGGGTTTCGTCATCGCTGATCCATTGATAGGCAAGTCCTGCTCGTTCGACGGCCGTCTTCGTTTCTTCTTGGGAGAAACCCGGGCCCCAATATGCATGGCGGAGTTCAAACGATCGAGGATGCCCGAGTTCTTGATGCCAGACGGAAAAGGCCGCCCCAACAGCGGTGCCTGCATCCCCGGCCGCAGGGTGAATGTGCAGGTTGGAGAAAGGTGTCTTCTCAAATACTTTTCCGTTAGCAGACGAATTGAAGGACACGCCACCGGCGATGCACAGGTTCTGCTGATTGTTGCCCTCAGCCAACTTTGCCAGGAGATGGAAATAGACCTCCTCGCACCGCGCTTGGAGCGATGAAGCCAAGTTGCGATGGCGGTCGTCGAGTGACTCGCCTTTCCGACGAGCCGGCCCGAATTGTTTCACCCATTTGTTTGAGAAGACTGGTCCGATTTCTGGTGGTCCGCCATTCCACTCCATCTTGACACCGGTCGAGTGATGGATGAAGTAGGAAAGATCGAGTTCATACTTGCCGTTGTTGGTGGTTCGGATGATCTTCCGGAAATCTTCCAGATACTCGGGTTCACCATATGGTGCAAGTCCCATGACTTTGTATTCGTCGCCATATTTGTCGAACCCAATGTATTGGGTGCACGCTGTGTAGAACACACCGAGCGAATGTGGGAACTGTATCCAATCGTTCTTCCTCAGATGGTTACCCTGTCCGGTGCCGAGCATGCCGGAGGCAAAATCGCCGAAGCCGTCGACGCTGAGGCATGCGGCGGATTCAAAAGGTGAGAGGAAGAAGGAGGAAGCCATGTGGGCGAGATGATGCTCGATGTTGTGGAATTGAGCTCGGACCATCTTCGGATCAACATCGAGCGAATCAGCGATGCTTGCTGGGATCGATTGGATCTTCTGCCGATTGGCGAGTCGGTCCCTAATGGTGGCCACCGAAGTCCGGTTCTTGAGAGCGAAGAGTGCTTTTTGGGCCAGGTGGGCAGAAGGATTCCGACCGACCGCTATGTGGTCCACGTCCTGGATATTCGCTCCGACATAATCGAGACACAGCCGAACCGACTCGGATGGAAACCCTGCCCAGTGCTTGACTCTACGGAGACGTTCTTCCTCGATCGCGACGATCAACTGGCCGTCCACCACAAGGCAGGCTGAAGAGTCACCGTGGTAGGCATTGATTCCAAGGATGATCAAAGGCGAACCCCCAACACTAATTGTGCACTTGCGAAGCACCCTAGGCGCTGGCCGGTCCCATCGGTGCAAAGCAAACATAGCAAGCTGACCCGTCCCTCACGAACCTGTCAACTTGTCCCGTCGTTACTTCAATGACTGTCTACGTCTGGGGTTTGGAGGCGTACCTGAATTTGTTCGAGGAACATTGCCCTGAGGGCCGCTTGACTGAATTCAGCCTCAACGGCTGTCGTTGCCCGGTTTCCCATCTTGATGAGTTCTGCGTTGTCTCGTCGTGGCAAGGTGCCAAGGAGTCGGACAACCCCTTCCACGTCACCGTGACGGAACTGCCAGCCGACCCCGAACCTGTCGATGAGATGCGAGACGTGGCCAGGAGATGGCCCGATGTAGAGGATCGGGCGGCCAACCGCCATTGCCCCGTAGACCTTGGATGGATGTACGAGCCCGACCATATTGTCGCCCATGGTCACAACGTGTAGATCGGCCGCCGACAAGACTTGATGGAGGTTCGCGAGCGGCTGGTAGGGGAGCGCAGTGATGTTCTCGGGATGGTGCTTTTCGATCAGTTCGTCAACTTCCCGCTTTCCGAGGCCGCCGCCAACGAAGAGGAACCTGAGATCGTCCTGATCCTTCAAGCGGAGTGCGGCGTCGAGCACTGTTGTGAGGGGGTGGGTTGGGCTGTGATTCCCGCTGTACATCACGACGAACCGGTCGTCGGGGTTGTGTGTAGCCCGAAACTCGTTCTCAGTGGGGTTTATTGGCTGTGAGAGACTTTCGAGCGGCCACGGGGGGATGACGGTCAGCTTCGCCCCTACCGATGCTTTGGCCTTCAATCGGTCGGCCATGTGTTCATCGAGGGTGATCACGGCCGTGGACCGGTCGAGCAAGAGCCGGTTGAGCCGGTTGAGAGCCCGGGTCAGATAAGAAGAGGGTTTCACCTGTCCGGTGGCGATTGCCTGGTCCGGATTGATGTCCATCACCCAGTAGTTGATGGGTACCCGGCGGAGGGTCCCGATGATCAATGCGGCGATGCCACTCATGGGGGGCGACGTCATTATCAGGATGCTCTGTAGCTCGGAAGTGAAGAGGCCCAGAATGATGGACTGGTACAAGAACGACAACTGAGCCACGATTCGGACCAGCAGGTTCTTCTTGCCGAACGATGACCATCCTAACCTGTGCACTTCGATGCCGTCGATGTTGCTTCGACGCGGGTAGACGATGCTCGGGTCGTCGTACCCGCGGTTGGCGGTGAGAACCCTTACCCGGAAACCCTTCTCGACAAGGCCGCCGGCGACATCGGCCATGTACTGGCCCACGGCGGCCGGATCCGGTACGAATACCTGACTGATAATGAGGACGGTGTTCGCTGCGGACGGCAGCTCTCGTCTTCCTGTTGGGGTGTTCACTTCAGTCTTCCTGTTGGGGTGTTCACTTCATCAGTCTTAAGTAGGCGTTATCGTCGTATGTTGAGCAAGGTAGCGGAGCAAGCCCGAATCACGAACTGGGGCCCAACTCATCATGTCAATTCTCCTACGAACTGTGCGCCCTTGAGGTTCACTCTTGTGTCGCTGGCCGATCAGGTCGCCTTCGGGGAGCCTTCTTCGGGGTTGTGTTGGTGAGATCTGTACTGGTAACTGGGGCAAATGGTTTCGTTGGTCGCGAGGTTTGTCGAGCGCTTCTAGGGGGCTCTCTGCGGGTGCGGGGTGCGGTCCGACGAAAGGGTGCCATCGGGGACCTGCAAAAGGGTGTTATTCCAGTCGTTATAGAACCAGAGTCGACCAACGATTGGGACGATGCGGTACGGCAGGCGGACGCTGTTGTGCA
>RCMY010003031.1_pt1 | contig 18251 bp, 16 predicted proteins | sample 2041341 | NCBI WGS metagenome assembly RCMY01 (sample SAMN09708234, study PRJNA481090) | Marine sediment metagenome, whole genome shotgun sequencing project. | reverse complement strand
CTTAACCCTGAAAAGAGTAAGTCTGACGTGGAGAGAAAGGCGGCATAATATTTTTTAACTTCAGGCGACAACTATCTTGAAATCCGCCGCTATTCGCGATGGAGATAACGAATAGCCACGGTAATAGGGCGAGGATCATTCGACGTGTGGTTTTCATGTGTAAAGTTTCTCATGAGATACTTTTTCGTGCTTGATATAGCCAGCTGCAATATGAATTTTTCTGCGGTAATTTTGCGCATCGCATTAAAATGCTGGCTCGTTGTTGACCAGTTGACGAACGAGTGCGCCGACTCCATTTCCTGCAACACACATGCCGAGGTCCTATGCATGTGCCGCTAACGCTCTGTTGGCTAAGGCTACCGCCTCGCGCCGATCAACCCGTTCCCTCCGGTGTGCCTACACCCGTTCGTTCTCCGCTTCGCTCCGATACGCGTGCGGCTTTGATCACACGAGTGGATCGTTGCTACCCGTGTCTTGCTTGCGACGCAGCGAGGGCATGGTCGACCATGCTCGCTTGCGAGATTCAAACAGCTTGTTTAGTACAGAATTATCTTATCAAAAAGTAGTGGATGTCTGGGTACAGACTTAAAAAGGTGGTGGTTATTGTAGCGACCCGGTTATTTCCCCACCGACGATGAAGATCTGGAGGCAATATGATTCGATTCACGAACGGCAACTTACTCGATGCTGACGCCGAAGCGCTGGTTAACACAGTCAATACTGTCGGTGTGATGGGTAAGGGATTGGCGCTTATGTTCAAGCGGCGTTTCACTCAGAATATGTCGGCGTATGCGACTGCTTGCGCGGAGGGTGAGATTAAAACAGGCACGATGTTTGTTACACGACCGAATGAGCTTTTAGGTCCAACATGGATTATTAATTTCCCCACAAAACAACATTGGCGGACACCGTCTCAAATGCAGTGGATTATCGACGGCTTGCAGGACCTACGGCGATTTATCGTGGCAAATCACGTGCGATCTATTGCGATTCCGCCTCTGGGCGCGGGGAATGGCGGGTTGCACTGGCCTGACGTGCGCACGGAAATTGTGAAGGCTTTAAGCGACCTGGATACCGTTGATATTCAAATCTATCAACCGCGAGTGACAGAGCGCTAAAAGGTGTGCGGCGTACTATTGAGTGGACCGGCGAAGCGAGAACGATCAATGCAATAACTCAGGGTTTGGACTTAAGTGCACAATTGTTGACTTGTATCTGCTGACGGGTAGTCTTCGGCTGATGTTCGTACGCCGATGAACCGTCACGCCCACGGCCAAGCTCATGACATCAATGTCACTATTCGTTCAATGCATACTGGCCCAGACCGGTGCGCACGAGGAGTCCTTGTTGCGTGTAACGGCTGAGCGCCTTTCTCACCTGGACAGGACTCGCCTTCATGGCTGACGCAATGGCGTGCGGCGTGTGGTGCTTGCCGTGTATGGCCGCGAGGACGGCTGCCTGCGTCACCGCTGCAGTGTTGACGTGTTCGGCGGTTGATTTCCTGGTGGTGAGTTTTGCTTTGATTGGCTTTTTCGTAGCGGCTTTTGCTGTGCTTTTCAGTGCAGACTTTTGTCGCGTGACGGCTTTCGTTGCCGCTTTCTTTGCACTCGTCTTGGTTGTTGCCTTTTTAGCCGCTGCTTTTGCGCCGCCCACGATTGAGACGCTCACCACACCCAACGACGCGAATCGTTTCGAATAAGCGCTCAGTTTCTTTAAAGGGACGTGAAGTATGAGTTTTACTTTGGTGCTATCAGCGTGTGGCTTCGTCTGTGTAAGAAGATCTTTGATGGTTTTCACGGTGGTGTATTCCCCTCTCTGGTCTGGATGTGTTCTCGATTGGCGGCGCGCAGCTTGTCCCTATCGGCAGTGCTTGTCAATACCTGAGGAAGAAGGCGGGGACGTGAGCCCATGGCGGCGATACGGCTAGCGGCTATGCCCGTGACGCTCGGTCGATCAGAATGGAGATGTGGTCGATGCGTTCAGTCAGGTTCGTTTGGGTCACGAAGTTGCTAAGCGTTTTTTCAATCATTCGTTAAAAAGCCATCGTGGGGAATTCGGGACAATCGCAAACGATAAGCCGAGGCCATTCGGAATCACACTCGGTTTAAATGGATATGAACCAAGAGGGATATCTATTAGAATGGACATTATCGCCATCTGTCTGTGAACAAGATCCAAACACGCTCATGCCAAATTCTGAAGAACGAAATACCCCGCGTCACAGAGCGTCGAATATTCTCATTCTTGTTGGCAGTGTTATTGTACTCGGCGCACTGCTCGAACTCAGTGTTGGCTAGACGAGGTTCGGTCGGATCAATCCGGCCGTTCTACTCGTATCGAACTTCCGTTTGGTGACGAACTGTCGGGTCACCAGTTCTAATCTTACAAGGCTGCCCGTTTTCGGCAACCCAACCTCTCGCTATGAACCCGGAAACTTTTCCCTATTTCGGACGCTACACGATCTTTCAAAACGCGATAATGATACTTCGGCAACCAAACGATATGGTATTGGCGATGCCGATAACGTGCGATAATTTACTGAATCTACTCATGTGCTACTCCTAGATTTGTTGTTTGGCGATAACAACTCTAGGATGCATGTGAGTAGGTTCTTAAGGCTAGAGCCTCGTACCACGTCCTAAGGACGTGGTTTCAATTTCTAATGAAGTATTATTTGGAATAGGTTATGAAATCTCTTCATAAAAACAATCTCTTTTGCTGGAGTCAATTTGATGAAGATCGGGATATTGATTTTCATAGTTATCTTTGGGTTAGAGATAAAGGAAATATAGTTTTTGATCCTCTCCCATTAACTAGTCATGATAAAAACCACCTCAACTCACTGGGGAATGTGAGTCATATTATTATTTCAAATTCAGATCATATTCGTAGTGCAGAAGAATTGGCTAGTGAAACTGGAGCGCAGATTTGGGGGCCTGCCGCCGAGAAAGAGAGTTTTCCTATTGAGTGCTCAAGGTGGCTAGGCGAAAGTAAAGGTCTGGTTGAAGGGCTGGACGTATATTGCTTGTCTGGTTCAAAAACAGATGGTGAGTTGGCTTTCGTCGTTGAAGGAGAAACCCTGATTGCGGGTGATCTTATTCGAGCTCACAGCGGTGGTAAGCTTTGTATGCTTCCTGAAGGTAAGCTCATAAATTTAGATGAGGCGATAGATTCCGTAAAGAAACTCGCTGATATTAAGGGTGTTAAAGCTATATTACCTGGTGATGGTCAGTTTTTAGGGATGGAGAGAAAGTAATGTCCGAGCTAGTTGTATCCATAGGTAAATAGAAATACACACATAAAAACTGCTTGTAGGACTTAGGGTGGTTTTGAGGTCTGGTCAAGATTCGTGTTTATGCCGAGCTCGGCATAAACACGAATGTTGGCCGTACCTCCATTCGGTGGACCAGCAAATGCTATTTGCGTGCAGCGGCAACAGCGTCAATTGCAAGCCATGCCCGACGAGCAGAACTGCCGCCTAGGCCAGCAGTGATGCAAGTGGTACTAGTATCGCTCTAATCATATTTTTTTGGTCAGTCAGCAACAGTTGGTACGCCCACTCGGGCGGGCCCGGACTTTACGTCCGGGTGCACAGCGCCTATATCACTGCATCAAACGCGAACAGGAAGACGATGGTGCCCACAAAGAACGCCAACAGTAGGTAGTTGATTTTATCGACCCTGCCAGGCACCAGGTACCAGCCATTCTCCTTCGGATCGATATTCTCGCGAGCAAACTTTTCAATCTGCCCCTTGATGGAAAATTCTGAATATTTCTCCTGCCTTCCGTCCAAAGCCAGGCTGGCACCGATCGAGACTACCATGTTTACGCTGGCGCCAATGAGGCAGAACCAGGGCCAGGCAATATCGGTCTGGGTGGCAACCCACCAGACGGTCGCAAACCCGAACACGATGCCGATCAGCAGTCCGCGCTCGGTGGTATGTTTGGAGAAGAAGCCGAGCGCATACATGCTCAGTTTGGCCCCGACAAAATAGGAGCCGATCTTACTTAGCGTTTCCAGGATGGAACCTTCCGTTTTGGAAAACATAATGGCGGGAATAATGATGGCAACCGCCCAGATGACCGTGAACAGCCTCGACGCATTAAGGTAGTGCTGGGAGGAGCCGTCCTTTTTGAAGTATTTCTGGTAGAAATCGATGGTTGAAACCGTCGCCATGGAGTTAAAGGAAGAATCCAGGCTGGACATGGACGCCGCTAGTACCGCAGCGGCGATAATACCCATCAAGCCCGGCATGCCATAATCTGCTGCAAACGAAAGAATAATGGTATTGCCGTTTTCGAATTCCCGGCCCCCGTAATAGCTGTAAAACAGGATACCAATAAAGATAAACAGAAAGTAGATAAAAAAGGCCACGAAGCCCATCATCAAAAAGGACTTTTTGGCGTCACCGATATTTTTCGCGGCCAGGGTTCGCTGCACCATCATCTGGTTGGTACCGTAGACGGTGGTATGGAACACAGCCATCGCAATCACGCCTGACCAAATAGTCGTGACATTGGAGAAATCGAAGCTGAAATCAATGGGGTTGGTTTTTCCCGCCGCCTTCAGTGCCGAAAGCGTTTCCCCCAATGGCATGGACAACTGGTCGATCAGTGCAAACAGGATAACGAAGGCGCCCCCAAATAAAATGCCCGCCTGAATTACGTCCGTCCAGATAACGGCTGTAATCCCGCCCATAACGGTATAGATCAGTGCAATCACGGTGACCAGAACAATGGCGTATTCAACCTGCACGCCGGTGATAAATTCCAGCACCAGTGCCGTGGCATACAGGACTGCAGCCGAGGTCAGTGCCTGGGATACGAGGAAGATAATTGAAATCACAGACCTGGATGTGGGGCCGAATCTCCGTTCCTGGTATTCGTAGATCGAAGCGACACCGCTGTTAAAGAAAAACGGCAAGAAGTAGGTCGTCACCAGAAAGATCACGATCGGGTAGTTAAGGTGAATCGCGATGACCGACAAGCCATCGGTATAGGCCCAGGCCGGCCCTCCCAGGAAGGTCAAGGCACTCACATAGGTGCCAATGACGGAGATCCCTATCGCCCACCAGGGCGTCGATTTATCGCCCAGGAAGAAATCATTAGCGGAATGGACTTTTTTACCCAGGAAATACCCGAGCGCCAGGTTGGCAATAATGTAAACGATCAGTATCGACCAATTTAAACTCCCGAACTCCGCCATACTATTTCTCCCCAAGCTCTTCCGATAATTGTTATATAATTGGTTGATGACATCCTGAAGCAGGAATCACATCTCTGGTGTTTATGGCTGCAGCGCAGGCTAACGGCACTGGAATAATATTTTACTGCTAGTGATCGGAAACCAATACCGGTTGCGCCGGGTTATTGCCACTCACCGCTGAATACACCAGGCTATTGCCGCGTCGACATTCGAGCCTATACGGCACGCCAGTGGGCAAATTGAAGGTATCACCGTGGGTGAGCAACACCTGTCGTATACAATCGCCTTCAGCCAGCGTCAGGAGCGTATCGCCCCCTGTGTTTATCAACACTTCCTTTTCCTGGCGCCGGTGCATTGGCACCTGACCATCTTTTTCCATCTCGTAGGCGAAGACACAAAGGCCATCTTCACTTTTGATCTGGAAATCGTAGTCGCTGCTTGGGCTGCCGCTCAGGTTATATTGCTCAAAATTGCTCTCGGCAAAGGGCCTGACCGTCGCACGGTAGTCTTCCCGGCGGGCGACAAAGGCAGCCATTTCGCTCGACGGATAGGTATCGAAGCTAGCCAGTTGCTCCTCGGTAAGAGGCACCATCAAGCCAACATCGTCGGGTTTTTTATGCCCGGCCACGGTATCGACCAGAGTGCCGTCTTCGAGCAGCATCAGCCCGTACGACTCCGCCTCCTTGATCACCTTGGGGTGCCACGTGACCCCGCTGCCGGACTCATCACCACCTAGAAAAGCGAACAGAAATCCGTATTCGTTACCCACGACTTCAAAACCTCTGAAACAATTGACAGGAATTGAAATCATGTCGCCAGGGCCCAGGACCGCTTCGTTCTCGCCGTCATTACCCCAATTAAGGCGAAACTGGCCCCTGAATATGATAAAGATTTCTGCACTAGTATGGCTATGCAGGGAGTTCCTAATACCTGTCGGCTGGCCGGCACCACCCACATTAAATCCCTTGTCATCCAGGATATGAACGGGTTGATCGGGATTTTCCGCCACACCCGCGCCGATAATGCAGTAGTTTTCCTTCTGGTCACTGCCGGGGGTGCGGGCGTCAATAAAAGCCGCTTTGCCGGGCAACAGCTCGGCATAGCGAACCAGGTTGTGGTCAATATCATAGGCGGCCAGGTTGTTGCCCGAACCTTCTGCAGTGCTGTTTTGCATGGAATTACCTTGAGTAAAAAAATAGCTGGCTATCGAATTATTTTCCCGGGCTGGAGCAAAAGGACTTTCCAGAGCCACTTGTATGCAACCGGACATTGGTCGGGGGGCTGTTGCTGTCCTAATCTGCCTCCGGCAACAAGCCTAACCTAGCAGGATGGACAACAAACGAAACTAAATGTACTTCGAATGCAAAATAAATGCAAGACCTTTGTTGTCTATTCCTTTAAGCACACCATAATTCTTTTATATTCAACCTGTTAAAATGCAAATTCGAGTCAATCACGGAGCGCTGTCTGGCTTGCTCCATCCAGCCCCGGCGACCTTGAGAGCGGAGATAACTAGATACCCGCGATCGGAGCATGAGGCACTGGGTAACGGCAAGGGGACCCCAAAAGCCTCTGCTGATGGGGGCGCCAAGATTTTCCCTACACCCTCGCCTGAATTAGGCGCATAGACCGGCCGCATCTTCGGCATAGCGAGGTGCGAATCACATAAAGCCCATCCAGCGCCGCTTCGCCAGCGGTGCTCGGCATTGAATATGTAGGTAAAGACGCTGTCCTGGATCTCCGGGGTGAAGTGCTTGGCCACCGTGACTCGCCAGGTCGCCGCGCGGATAGCCGCCAGGTGTGTGGCGCCCAGCGCTCTTCCAAGAAGACTTAATGGTCACAAAAAAACCGTTATATTCTCGGTGCAGGCAAGTTAAAGTTAAAGTTAAAGTTAAAGTTAAAGTTAAAAATAATTGCCGAAACTCTTATCATAATCCCAATTGCAGCAGCTAAAATTACACATAAGTCGAAGGGCATCCCTGTGGAATCAAAAATCAATAGCGAGCAGGCCGAAACGATAGCGGCCATCCCGCAAAAATTTGACTTAAGGATCAAAGGCACCTCACTGAGCAAATGATCCCGAATAATTCCTCCACCAACAGCACTAACTGTTCCCATAAACACAACACCGATAATACCCAGGCCACTCTCCATGGCTTTGCTGGCTCCTGTGGCAGCGAAGAGCCCCAGACCAACTGCATCCGGGAACTTCACCAGGTCAATCCGTTTCCCGATTGAGGTGGGAAAAAAGATTACCCCCATTCCTACCAGCATAGCCGTAACAAGAAAGACTTCTTGACTGAAAACGGAAGGAACCGTCTCGCCCAACAACACATCCCGGATAATACCCCCTCCAACACCGGTCGCCACGGCCAAAACAATCACTCCGAGGTAATCACAGCGATGGCGCACGGCATCGTTGGCACCCGATAGCTCGAATACTGCAACACCAAATATTTACAGCCAAAACAGACTGCTGTAAATTTGCTCTAGCATGAATTGTTGCTCACCTGTATGCGACGACTCTGCGGGCGAGGTTGCGATGTCGCTTCTAGTCGCTTTTTCCCTGCCATTGAAAATTGCTATCGATTACAAACTCAATTTTTTCTTTACTCTGCAGAAGGCGTCCAGTGCAAAATCTAAGTCTTTTTGGGATAACGCCGCAGACATCTGGATACGTATGCGAGCTCGCCCCTTGGGAACAACAGGGTAAGAGAAGGCCACCACATATACCCCGAACTCCAACATCGCATCGGCAAATTGTGATGCTATCGCGGCATCATGGAGCATTACTGGAATAATCGGATGCTCTCCTGGCAGCAATTCAAAACCGGCACGATTCAATCCAGCACGAAAAAAGCCGGTATTATTTGTCAACCTTTCTCTAAGATTGTTAGACTCAGTCACCAATTCGATCGCTTTCAGTGCCCCAGCCACTACTGGCGGCGCCACTGTATTTGAGAATAAATAGGGGCGTGAACGCTGTCGCAACAGGTCAACGATTTCCTTGCGCGCACTGGTGTAGCCGCCGCTGGCGCCCCCTAGTGCCTTCCCCAACGTACCGGTGGTGATATCTACCCGGTCCATGCAGTTGCGGAACTCGTGAGTTCCCCGCCCGTTGGCGCCAACGAAGCCTGTGGCATGGGCATCGTCGAAGTGGACCAGGGCATTGTATTTGTCTGCCAGGTCACAAATTTCATCCAGTCTGGCAATATAGCCATCCATGGAAAACACGCCGTCGGTGGTAATGAGTTTGAAACGAGCGCCGCTCTTATCGGCCAGCTGTAGTTGCCGCTCCAAATCCTCCATATTGCTATTGCGATAGCGATAGCGCTTGGCTTTGCACAAACGCACTCCGTCAATAATACTCGCGTGATTCAGCTCGTCTGATATCACCGCATCCTGCTCTCCGAGCAGAGTTTCAAACAGCCCGCCATTGGCATCGAAGCAGGATGGGTAGAGAACGGTATCTTCCATCCCCAAAAACTCACTCAGTTTATGCTCCAGTTGTTTGTGCAGTTTTTGCGTTCCGCAAATAAAACGCACTGAGGCCATGCCGTAGCCCCACTGCAAAAGCCCGGCGCTGGCCGCCGCACTGACTTCGGGGTGCTGTGCCAGCCCGAGATAATTGTTGGCGCAGAGATTCACTACATCACGCCCCCCGTTGACGCCCACATGGGAGCCTTGGGCGGTCACTATCTCACGCTCGTTTTTATACAAGCCCGCCTCTTTGATGTCGCTTAATTCACTTTGCAAGTGCTGCTGAAATTTACTGTACACGATTTTTCTCCTGCTTTTTTTACGCTTCCCAATTGAGGACAACCTTACTTGCTTCACCTGAATTCATCGCATCAAACCCCTGCTGAAACTCGCTGAAGGGCAAGCGATGGGTAATCACTGGCGAGATATCCAGGCCGGACTCAATCATTACCGACATCTTGTACCAGGTCTCGTACATTTCCCTGCCGTAGATGCCCTTCAGAGTAAGCATATTGAAAATGACGATATTCCAGTCAATAGCCAGTTCTTCCCCGGGAATTCCCAAAATCGACACCTTGCCGCCGTGGCACATAGCGGCCAACAGATCCTTGAAAGCCGAGGGATTACCGGACATTTCCAGGCCTACATCAAAGCCTTCTGTCATTCCCAGTTCGCTCATGATGTCGGTAATTTTTTCGGTGCGGACATCCACTATGCGAGTAGCACCCAATCGTTTGGCCAACTGCAGCCGCTTTGGATTGACATCGGTCACCACCACGTGACGAGCCCCCGCATGACGACACACCGCAGCCGCCATCACACCGATGGGGCCAGCGCCAGTGATCAATACGTCCTCACCCAGCAAGTCGTATTGCAGGGCCGTGTGCACGGCATTGCCAAGTGGATCAAACAAAGAAGCCACGTCCAGGTCAATCCCCGGGCGGTGCTCCCATACATTGGACATTGGCAGCGACAGATACTCGGCAAAGGCGCCCTGCCGATCGACGCCAATACCACTGCTGTGGGCACACAGGTGTCGACGGCCTGCCAGGCAGTTACGACAGCGCCCGCACACCACATGCCCTTCTCCCGAGACGATTTGTCCCGCTCGAAAATCATTGACGTTGGAGCCAACATCGACGATTTCACCGACAAATTCATGGCCGATGACCATTGGCACGGGTATGGTGTTCTGGGCCCACTTGTCCCAATTGTAGATGTGCATATCTGTGCCGCATATGGCGGTACGCTTTATTTGTATCAACACATCGTTTATGCCAACCACTGGCTCTGGCACATCAACCAGGCTCAGCCCTTTTGCTCTTTCCATTTTTTTAAGCGCTTTCATAACGGTACCCCACGGGAATTGTAATTGGTGGACTAGGCTACCAACCGCACGGCGGCCAATTCGACTATGAACGCCAGGGCGGCTTCCGGCGATAAAAACAGCTCCTGCAAAACGGTGGCCCGCTGGCGTAAATCGTAAACGTTGACGCAATAATGCCGCTTTCGCGTCGCACTAGTAACGGCCCGGCCAACGTGAACATAGGCTTCCCCCTGGCACAACGGGATGATTACCGCCTTGCGGCTCCAATTTGACACATCCAGCTCAGCGACCAAATTACCGGTTTCGATGCCAAGAATAGGATCCTGGGGGGACACAAAATAATCAATCACATGACTCACTTGATAATACTCCAATGCTGTATAGGGAAAACGGACAGAAACAGTGGCTTCCGGTAAACGCCAGACACCAATGAACGTCACATTCGACCAGTTGCTTCAGCATCGAAAAAACCGTATTGAAGTGGTCCCCGAATTGCCACTGGCCTACCGGAAAAAACACAACGGATAAAACTGTGCATTGCTATAACCCTCGGCAATTCCACTTTTGCATAAATTGCAAGTTTGTGTATCATATAAATTCCATCATAGTGGAATTATTTCCCGTATCTTAAGGCACATTAATCCTCTATGCAAGAAAACATTCCTAAATAAAGGAAATATGCCAATGAACGACAAAAAACGCAACCCCAAAAAAACGCCCAACCCGCCAGTCGACCCTGCCAGCCAGGTGCTCTGCGAACGGGTCACCACCCTGCGCAAGACCAAAAACCTGACGCTGGACCAATTGGCGACCCTCTCCGGGGTCAGTCGCTCCATGTTAAGCCAGATTGAAAGGGGGCAGGCCAATCCAACCCTGGCGGTCACCTTTAGAATTGCCAAGGCCTTCGGGATTAGCATTGGCGAACTGGTGGACCAACCCTGGGCCGCCTCCAACATCGAGATCATCCACGGCGAAGATCCCAACAACCTGTTTCGCGCCGATGATGAATGCCAGATACGTACCTTGTCCCCGCTGCACATGGAGAAAAATATCGAGTTTTATGAATTGCGTATTGCTCCCGGTGCCAGCCTTAACAGCGCCCCTCACTATGAGGGTACAAAAGAATTGTTGACGGTGGCCAAGGGCAATGCCCGGGTAACCGCTGGCAGCAACAACAGTACCTTGAGCGACGGCGACAGCGCCCACTACCGCGCGGATTTGGCCCACGCAATTCAGAATACGGGCAATGATGAACTGTTATGTTATTTGGTCGTTACCAGTCAATAACAATGCGACCTAAGTTTGACAATGCCTCAGCACTCAATAATATTGACAGATGCTTTAACTACGGTGGAGGCATTTTTTTGGCAGCAAAAAAAAAGATCCTTGTTATTGTTGCAGGCAATAGGGTGAACCCACAGAGCTTTAGACTGCGCTGCTCCTGAATCGAGACGACCCGCTCGCCAATCCGGCTCACATCAACCGCATCCGGCTCTTTGCCCTCCAGCCCCAGCAATACAACTTTTGGAGTACCGTGCCCCTGCCGGTAGCACCCAATGAGCCAAACATCTATGCCTTTACCCGTGCGACGCTGAACAGATTGCTTGAGCTCTGCAGCTGAGACACAAACATAGGGGCCGCCTTCATCAGCCCTACCGTGTGGGAACTGGAAGGGCCAATACCGATTTTAAACAGGTCAAAAATACTGACGGCCACAGCTGCTGCACTCTTTTGAGGCTAAGGTAAGCGAAACTCCATAAAGATTTCAGCTCAATGGTCGACCTCCGTCGACCGGTATAATACAACCGGTATTAAATGTCATCGTGGTTGCCAGGCTTACCACCGCATCAGCCACGTCGGACGCTTCGGCGATACGCCCCAGCGGGGTTTTATCCACTTGTTGCTGCAAGTATTCCGGGTCGGCGCGCTTGGCATATTCACCCAACACCCAACCGGGCGCCACAGACACAACGCGAATTTGCGGCGCCAGGGCTCTCGCCAGCGACATGGTCATGGAGTTTACCGCGGCTTTCGACGCACAGTAAGCCACGTTGCTGCCTACCGCCGTAGTCCCGGCGATGGAGGAAATGTTTACAACCAGGCCGTTATCCTGTGCCGCCAACAGTTTGCGAAACGCGCGCACACAGGCAAATGCACCGCGAACATTGGTGGCAAAAATTGTATCGAAGGTATCGTCATCGAGGCCGTCCAGATCCTCGTGAGGAACCACCCGAGTCACACCGGCGTTATTTACCAGAATATCCAATCGGCCTATTTCGTTTTCGATTTCAGTGGCTACCGCCGTCAAAGTCGCACTGTCCAGTATCGGCGTCGCCTTGACAACATGTCCCTCGCCTGGCAAAGCTTCACACAGCGCCAGCGCTTTGTCGCGGTTACTGTTATATCCCACCACTACCCGAGCGCCAACCGTGGCGAACGCTGTGGCAATGGCGCAACCAATACCGCCACTAGCCCCCGTCACCAGCGCAACTTTACCTGTCAAATCAATGTTCATAGAGCACACTCAGTTTACTCTGATCAGTTTAAACCCGGAGGCTGCGCCAGCCCCTATGCTTTTTTGTATCGCTGCACGCGAATATCAGCTTGCGCCTTGTGGCCGGCAAAGCCTTCCAGCGCACACAGGCGTGAGCAGTATTCACCGATTTCCACGCTGGCCTCCCGCGTGACGCGCTGATAGGTACAAGTCTTGATAAATTTGCCAACCCAGAGGCCACCCGTGTAACGCGCAGCCTTATTAGTGGGCAAAGTGTGATTGGTACCGATCACTTTGTCACCGTAGGCTACATTGGTCTCCTGTCCCAGGAATAACGCACCGTAGTTGGTCATATTTTCCAGGAAGTAATTGGGATCCTTGGTCATTACCTGCACATGCTCTGAAGCAATATCGTCTGCAACCTGCACCATTTCTTCGTAGCTGTCGCAAACAATGACCTGGCCGTAATCGGCCCACGCCTTGCCGGCAACCTCAGCGGTCGGCAGGGTTTCCAATTGACGCTCAATTTCCACCATTGTATCTCTGGCCAGCTGCTCGCTGTTGGTCAGCAATATGGCGGGAGAGTTAGGGCCGTGCTCAGCTTGGCCCAACAGGTCGGTCGCCGCCAGCTCTGCATCACAGCCTATTTCATCGGCGATAACCAATGTTTCGGTGGGTCCGGCCAACAAATCAATACCCACGCGACCGAACAATTGACGCTTGGCTTCGGCAACAAAGGCGTTACCCGGCCCCACAATCATATCCACCGGTGCAATCGTTTCTGTGCCCAGCGACATTGCGCCGACCGCCTGCACGCCGCCAAAACAATAGATTTCATCCGCGCCGGCGAGTGCCATGGTGGCGACGATCGCGGCGTTGGGCTTACCGTTAAAAGGGGGGGCGCAGGCAATCACCCGCTTTACACCAGCCACTTTGGCAGTGGCGACGCTCATGTGCGCAGAGGCGACCAGAGGGTACTTACCGCCCGGGATATAGCAACCCACACTGTTCATGGGAAGGTGCTTGTGACCCAGCACGACGCCCGGCCGAGTTTCTACTTCGACATCTTTCATGGATTCACGTTGAATACGCGCAAAATTCTTTACCTGCTCCTGCGCGAACTTAATGTCGTTCAAGGTATTTTCTGACAGGCTATCGATGCAGGCTCGGATCTCCGCTTCTGACAGACGGAAGCTCTCCGGTGACCAATTATCGAACTTTTCCGATAACTCGCGCACCGCCGCGTCGCCCTTCTCGGAAATATCGTTCAGAATATTTTCAACTATTTCGCGGACCTTGGTGCTGGTCTGTAAAGCTTGTTCTTCGGAAATACCTTCTTTCAGGAATTTGGCCATGAGTTGTTTCTCCAGTCTCTTCAAAGTAGAAAGCGCTATCAATCAAACGCTGTAGGTGAATAACTATTTTTAAAGGCAGGTAAAATCGCCACCTGCCCCGGGTAAAACTATTATTTTACAGTCAGTATTTTCTACCGCCGACACTGCACGGTGCTTTACTGACTTCGAATTCATTTATTGTTCACTGAGCCACGCCCCAACCACTGGCCATCGAATCTGGCTGATTCATCGGCGGTCGATAAGCGTCTTTTTGCATTCGGAGTCATTATTTGCTACTCCGCGTCCTATGTCAAGCCAAATTTGGGCGTGATGCCCAAATTTGGCTTGCATATCTCGCCCAGGGCGCCACTGCTAGCGCAGAGGGTTAACGCAACTCCGCCACAACCTCCGGGGCCCAGTTGAATTCCGCCCGCAGATCGCCGGCACTGGCGATACAGAGCACTCCGACCTCCTTACCAAATTTCCTCATGGAGCGATACACGCCAGTCGGCACTGAAATGGTGTCCTCGACCCCAACCTCGAAAATCTCTTCGGCGCCTTCCTCACCCATACTGACTTGCCACTGCCCTGCGCCGACCGCCCGGACTTGTTTTACAGCGTATTTGTGCCGCAAAAAGCCGTTGTTCGGCTCCGCCACAATTGCACCCAAGCTAAAGGAATGGGGGTCTAGTATGTGAGCCTTGATTTCACCCAGCTCGTGACAACCTTCACCGATCAGCGCGTGGTATGCCTTGCTCCCACCGGGCAGGGTAACATCGCGAAGGGCGTCACTGTAACCCGGGAATTTCTCAACATTGTAAACTCGCTCCAGCATTTCAGCCGGACTGGTGTGATTGAACTTGAGCAACTCCGCCTCCGACAAAGATCTCATCAATTCGTATTTATCGGGCATTTCGTCGCCCGCGTTAACATCGACCAAACTGCTGTCATGGCGCAAATAAAACCCGAAATCTGCCGCGCCCTCTGTAACGTCATTGGCCCAAGTGACGCATCCGGGGTCATCCTCTCCCAAAAAGGACAGCATAAAATTATCGTCGCTGCCGACACTTTCGAAGGCGCGGAAGGTTCCTATTGGGACGGAAATAACGTCGCCAGGGGACAATACGGCTTCGCCGTCCTTACCGTCATAACCCCCAGAAGAAGCGCCAATCACCCCGAAAGATGATGAACACCTCCACAGTCGTGTGCGAGTGCAGGGAGTTGATTTTACCGGTGGGCAGCGAAACGCCCCCCACATTGAAGCCGTGCAGCTCGTGAATATTGACTACCTGCTTTTCATTTTCAGTAACGCCGGGGCTAATAATGCAGTAAGTTAACTTGCCTTCGCGACCGAGCAAACGGGTATCAACAAAAGCCTCTTCACAAGGCACATAATCCGATTTGCGGACCACACGTTGAGCCAGCGCCGTTGGATTTCCGGTTTCAACTGACATAACTATCTAACTGGTTGTTTTTGTTAATTAATTTACGAATGCAAAACAGTTTATTCGCATTCCCATTCGCTCGCAAGTGTATTCTTCAGTCGAAAGGGTGATGCAGATTGTTTGACTTCGAATGCAGGGAGTGTCAGAGTACACTAATTACATCGACAGTTATTTCCCGGTGGCAATTACACTTTTGTTTGCCAAACTATTTACCACTACGAGAAATCGAGCGCTCCTTATGACAGCACCCAGCGAAAAGAAGAACCCACCTGTCACCACTGTCCACATGGCAGACATTTCAAGCATTCTGGCACCTGCTCCTGGACGCCGCCAAAGCATGGACGGGTTTGACGAAGAATTTGTGGATATCGTTGACTACATTCTGCGCATTACTCACCGCATCTGGGAGGAAAAGAACATTGGCCTGGTTTACGATTACTACTCTCACAATTGCCCGGTGCACACCCTGGCGGAAGAAAGCTATGGTGCCGAAGCTGCTGTGCAGGGCACAATCAGCAGTCTGAACGCTTTTCCCGACCGCAGCCTCTATGGCGATAACGTGGTGTGGGGCGGCAATGACAAAAAGGCTTTTTATTCCTCTCACCGCATCACCAGCACTGTGACCAATACCGGCGTCAGTGAATTTGGCCCAGCTACCGGCAAAAAAGCCACTTTTGTCACCATTGCTGACTGCGTGGTAAAAGAGAACCGTATTGTTGAAGAGTGGCTAATGCGCGACAATCTCAGTCTCGCCCTGCAACTGGGCTTCAATCCTCATGAAATCGCTCGGCGCCAGGCCGCAGCAGACCGGGAAAAAAGTGCAAATTTTCACGATTGGCGCCTCGGTGAAATCGACCGCGTGCTGGCCCAAACCGCACCCAAAGCGATGAACATACCCGCCGACGCAGCCCAGGACCCCGAAGCCTATGCCAAGGCCGTGATGCACGAGGTGTGGAACCGGCGCATGTTTGGCAAGGTGCGCGATATCTACGCGAGCAACGCGGTGCTGCACGGTCCGTCCGGCCGTCAAATGCACGGGCACGGCGAAATCATCGGCAATATCGTCAATCTGATGGCGGCCCTGCCCGACGCCCGAATGAGCGTTGATCACGTTTGCGCCATCCCTTGTGGCGACAAGGGCACCGACATCGCCGTTCGTTGGACACTTGCCGGCAACCACACCGGCGCCGGCCTCTATGGTGCACCGACGGGCCGCCGTATTATGATATTGGCCTCCAGTCATTGGCGCATTAGTGACGGCAAAATCCGCGAGGAATGGACCATTTTTGACGAACTCGCCGTCCTGCGGCAGATCTACGGTGGAAGCTGATTTGAACGAACAAACCGCCATGGCAATCGGCACAGCCAACGACTTACTGCAGTTGCAGAGACGACTGCGCGAGGATGCCGCCCTCGGCTTGATTTACGAGGCCTATGTGCACAATTGCAAGCTCCATAGCGGCATAGCTGGCGGCGGCACCGCCGGGCACTGTTCCTTCGGTCGGGAGGCGCTGCTGGCCCAATGGCTGGCGGAGCTGCACAGTTTTGGCGAGCAGCGCCTGACCAACGCCCGGGCGTTTGGCGGCCTCGGCACGACCTCCACCAATCAGTCGCAACTCGTCATGAGTCGCGCCCAGGTAGACGCCCGTCATACCGGCGAAGGCCTGTTTGGCGCTGCCAGTAACCGCGAACTCCACTATCAAACCCTATCCGCCAGTGTCGTCGCTAACGGTCGCATTTTGGAGGAGTGGCATTTTACTGACAACCTGCATATTGCCATGCAGCTGGGCGTAGCTCCCGCACAAATGGGCAAACAGGTAGCTGCACAACAGAACCAAAGAAACCTGCCCTGCTGGAATCTGGGGGAAGTCGCCTCAGCCCGGGGGCAGTCAGGTCCCCTGCCTTACGAGCAAGGTGAAAACCAGGAATACAATCTCCTGGCCAGCGCATCGCCCCTGCCGGGCAACTGGATAAACGCCATCAATTTTCGGCGCTTTGACATGCTGGCCTCGCTCTACCAAAAGGAGGCCAGGGTTTACGCACCTGGCGGGCGGCAATTGGCCGGCCCCAGAGCACTGGCACGATTCTGGCTGTCACTGATTACAGCTCTCCCAGATAGCAAACTGGAGCTGCAGTTACTTGCCGGAGACAGCCCCACCGAACAACTGGGCATGGTGTGGTGCCTGTGCGGACGACACACCGGACCCGGCTTGACAGCGGTACCGAGCGGGGCAAAACTGAACCTGCAGGGTATGACTCAGTGGCAATTGGGCGACGGTAAAATCCTGGGAGAGTGGCTACTGTTTGACGAGCTCGACTTGCTGGCACAAATCCATGCCTACAACCCACAGGCGCAGAACAGCCTTTAAGGCGGAAGATAACATTAGTGCCGCTGCTGTTGAGTTATTGTCGGCCAATGCCGTGTTCGCGGGCAGCCAGCCAGCCAGCCAGCCAGCCAGCCAGCCAGCCAGCCAGCCAGCCAAGCGAGCCTGCACCTTACTGGCAGACCACACCAGTGCACTGGCAGCGTCCGCCCAAACATCAGAAATCTTTGTTTTAATACTTGGAACGCATTACACAGTGCTCGGATTATGCCTAAATAAACCAGACCATTTACAATTATCAAAAAAATAGAGTACTTTTCGATAATTTTATTGCATTCGAAGTACAAATGCGACAAAGTAAGGTTGGAAGACAACAACAAAAACAAGTTCGAGCCATTTCTAAAAAAACCAATGTTCGACAAGAGCGGTTGAATCAATCAATATAACGACGGAGAAAGTAAATGAGAGCCTTATTCCTAAAAAAGCTTACCCTGCATACAGCCGTGTTAGCTGCCACTATGGCAACACTGCCAGGAATTGCCGCCGCCTTTGTGCTAGAAGAAGTCGTAGTGACGGCGCAAAAACGTGAACAGAACCTGCAAGACGTGGGTATCACGGTCACGGCGCTGGACCATGAAGCG
>RCMY010002086.1_pt1 | contig 18252 bp, 21 predicted proteins | sample 2041341 | NCBI WGS metagenome assembly RCMY01 (sample SAMN09708234, study PRJNA481090) | Marine sediment metagenome, whole genome shotgun sequencing project. | reverse complement strand
TTGCACTTTGGGATCTGAGCCGCGTGGTGACCGCCAACCCGGCACTCTCGGCCCGGTTCGACGCCGGGATCGATGACGCACTCTGGCCCGCCATTCAAGCCGACCCCACCGCCGCCGATTTCGCCGCCGCATTCCGGGTCTTCATGTCCAACTTCGGGTCACGAGGACCAAACGAGTGGGACACCGCCTTCGATACGTGGGAGACCAAGCCCGCACTGGCCTTGGTTTTGATCGACCGCATGCGAGCCGCCGACGAAAGCCACGACCCCCATACTCAGCTCGGCCGCCTGTCGAAGGAATCGGCCGAGCTCGAGGTCGAAACTCGCGCCAGACTCAAACGACCACTCCGCCCGATCTTCGATCGTGTGCTGAGAGCGGCCCGTATCTGGAGCCGCGGGCGGGAGCGATCAAAGACCACCGTGGTCATGGCAATCCACGGGTCGCGGCTGCGGGCCAAAGAACTCGATCGTCGCCTGGTCGAACGGTCTGGCGGCACTCCGGGCGACCTCTGGTTCCTCACCATCGAGGAACTCGACGACTATGTCGCCGACCCTGTGAGCTCGGCCGATGTGATCGCCGAACGCCGTCGGATCCACGCCGAACTGGCCGCTCGTGTTCCCCCGTTCGCCTTCAGTGCCGAACTACCTGCGCTCGAGACCTGGCTGCTCAAGGCCGATCTGCGAGGAACGATCAGCGAGGGTGAATCGATCGTCGGACTCCCCGGTTGTCCAGGGATCGCCCGAGGGCGGGCACGCGTCGTGACCGATCCCGGTGACCCAAACGGCCTCGAACCCGGCGACGTTCTGATCGCTCCTCTGACCGACCCGTCGTGGACGCCACTGTTCATCCCGGCCGAGGCAGTCGTCGTCGACGTCGGAGCCGTGATGAGCCATGCGGTCATCGTGAGCCGGGAGCTTGGCATCCCATGCGCGGTGTCGGTGACCGGAGCGACACTCCGTATCCCCGACGGTGCGTTGATCGAGGTCGATGGGTCAACCGGACGAGTGACCGTGCTCGAACTGCGGCCGGACTGATAGCGTTTCACCGTCATGGATGTGTACCTCGTTCGTCACGCTCACGCCGGCTCCCGCCAAGAGGGCCATCACGACAAATACCGTCAACTGAGCGAAAAGGGACAAGTCAGAGCCGACGCGATTGCCGACATGTTCGCATCGATCCAAGTCTCCAGAATCATCTCGAGCTCCGCGACTCGTTGCGTGCAAACCGTCGAACCGCTTGCCGCTGCCAAGGGGCTTGCGATCCACGAAACCGATTCGCTATGGGAGGGCGCCCCGATCGACGAAGTGCTGACCACACTCGGGGCCAACGCCAGAGGCGGTCTCGTTGCCTGCTCTCACGGCGACATCATCCCCGAACTCCTCGACTGGCTCGGCGACAACGGCACCGTCTTGTCGGGGCACGGGTCCGAGAAGGGTTCGATCTGGGTGCTGTCGTATGACGGCAAACGCTGGCGCTCGGGCCGCAAGATCACGAAATACGCCGCCACCAGCAGTTGAGATCGCTCCCCTGACACCTGAACGCAACAACCGTTCAGCGACAGTCGAGTCGATCGGTGAGCGAAGCAGTGAGCTGGTCCATCATGGGTGGGGCGTCGAGCGTGGCAAGAGCGTCGAGTTCGATACAGGCCCGCTCGGGATCGCCCATTCGATCGGCGACAACGGCGCGAAACGCTCGGGCGTCGGGGAACGTGGCGTCGACCTCGATCGCCCGATCCAGCTGGGCTGCGGCCGCGAGGTACAGCTCGGCCGCGGAGTCATCGATGCCCTGATCGGTTGCCGAACTCGCGACCAGACTGACGTACCAGGCTCGGTAGGTCAGCGCCTCGACGTTGTTCGGATCTTGATCGAGCACCGCATCGAAACAGGCGAGCGACTGCTGAAGGCCATCGGCACCCTCGGTGCCCATCTGCTGGCACTGCAGTACTCGGTCTCGAAGCGTCTCGGGAAGATCACCGGTGAGCGAGTCGCCGACGCCGCGCTCACCAACTGCCTGCGCAAGAAGAAGTCCGGCGAGAACGGCTCCGGCCACCGTCCCGATGATCCACGCCCACCGTCGAGTAGGTGATGATCGCTCGGCGCGGATGGTGTCGAGTTCGGACCGGTGGTCGGCGATCGATCGGATCACCGAGGCGGCCCTCACGGTGTAGTCGTCTCGCAACGACGTGTAGTCGACCTCGTCGAGGTCCCCTGCTGCGTACTCCGATTCGAGATCGTCGAGCGAGCGGAGCAGGAAATCGCGCTCCTCCTCCATCGCCGCCAGTCGATCAGGATCGAGTGAGTTCCGGTTGGCCACGCTCAGCGCCCGTCACCTTCGGCATGAGCGTCGGGTGTCGCGGCGGACGTGCTTCGCCGTTTGGCGGCTGCGACGAGTTGGCGATCCTCATCGGTTGCCGTGCGCTCAGCCGGGGGCGACCGACGAAGTGAAGTCACGACGACGGCACTTCCGCCGATCGCCACCATCACCGGCAGGATCCAGATAAGCGCCGACACCCCGTCGGCCCTTGGGGTGAGGAGCACGTCGCCGCCGTAGGACTGAACAAGGAGATCTCGGATCTCTTCATCGGTGCGGCCCTGATCGACACTCGTGCGGATGAAGTCACGAACCACGGTCGCGGCCGACGCATTGGACTCTGCCACCGTTTGGCCTTTACAAGTCGGGCACGCGTAGGAGTCGGCGAGACGTTGGATTCGCTCACCGCTGGTTTCGGGAGCAGTGTCGAGTGAGGCAATACTGAGCGCGGCGACGCCGACCACCAGCAGCCCGAGCCACACGACGCGGCGGAGAACGCTCATTCGATCACCGAGATGATCTCGTCGGCGGTGACGCCCCCCGTTGCGTGGGCAACAACAACACCGCTCGGATCGACGAGGAAGCTCTCCGGTACCTGAGCGATTTGGAAGGTCACTGCGAACCGGCCGTCGTCACCGAGAACGGGCCACGAGCCGCCGAGCTCGTCGAAGAGGGCTGCGACCTTGTCGGGATCGTCGTCGAACACGATGGAGACGACCTCGATCGCTCCGGTCTCCTTGCCGTACTCCTCCAACCGGACCAGATCGGGGTGTTCGTCGATGCAACCGGGGCACCAGGTGGCAAAGAAGTTCACGAGCACCCAACGCCCGCGGGACGAGTCGATGTCGTAGAAACCTCCGTCGAGAGTCTCGCCTGCGACCGGCGGCACTCGCTTGTCGACCAGGCGGCTGCTGGCTTCGTCGGCGCCCGGACCACCGAGGGCGAGGAGAGCGATCAGGGCAACGACAACCAATCCGACGACGATCGACGCGATCCGTGCCGAGTTTCCCGACGGGGCATCGTGAGAGCCGGCATCGTGAGAGCCAGCATGGTCGGCGGTCGAACCTTCAGTGGTTGAGTCGGACGTCATTGCTTCACCTCCACTCGCTCGGGGACGTGAGCCGTCGCCGGGACCGGCTCGACATCGGGACGGGGTGCGGCTTCTGGCAAACGGGCCGAGGCGGCGTCGGTGCCGCGGCGGCGCTTCCCGGGGAAGATGGCCAGCAGCGTGCCGAGAGCCATCAGCCCACCCCCGGCCCAGAGCCAGGAGATCATCGGGCGAATGATGACCCGAAGGCGTATGGGTCCGGAAGTGTCTGGCGGGATTTGGTCGAGCACGAGGAACAGATCTTCGGTGAACCCGGCCCGCACCGACGGTGTGGCAACGGGTGTGCCCATCTGCTTGAACTGTGTCCGGGCCGGTTGGTAGATGTCGTCGCCGTCGATCTCGATGTCGGCCCAGACTCGGTTCCGGCGATCGTTGGTGTCGGCACCGAGTCCGAGATAGGTGAACTCGTGATCGGCCACCATGACCGATTCACCGACGGCGAGCGTCGCCGTACGATCGGTTTTGTATGCCTCGCTCGAGGCGATGCCAACCGCGATCAACACGACACCGATGTGCACGATCATGCCGCCATTGGTGCGGCCGATGAACCCTCGCCAGCCCTGGCGGCGGGTGGCCAGCGCGACCTGCCGAACCGCAGCGCCACCGGCGAAGCCACCCAGCCCGAACGTGAGCACGGGGTAGAGACCGCGGCCACCCAACGCAACGGCAAGCACCATCGAGGCGACACCGGCGATGACCGGCCAGAAGAGGCGGTCGGCCATCAACTCCGTCGAAGCCTTGCGCCACGGGAGCACCGGCGCCGATGCCATGAGGAAGAGCAGCACGAAGGCGATGGGGCGGCCGAGAGAGTCGAAGTAGGGGCGCCCGATGGTGAGTCGGCTGTCGTCCCACGCTTCGGCCAGGAGCGGAAAGACGGTGCCGAGAAGGACAACGAAGGTGAGCGCGCCGAAGGCCACGTTGTTGGCCAGGAACGACGCTTCACGCGACAGCGGCGAATCGATGGCACCCGGTGAGCGCAGGCGGTCGCCTCCCCAACCAATGAGGCCGATCGAGCCGAGGGCAACGATCGTGAAGAAGACCAGGAGCCACGGTCCGACATCGCCGTCGGCGAAGGCGTGCACCGACTCGACGACGCCGGAGCGGGTGAGGAAGGTGCCGAGGATCGTGAGCGAGAAGGTGGCGCACAGCAGCGACAGGTTCCACACACGGAGCATGCCTCGCCGCTCCTGCACCATGACCGAGTGCAAATAGGCGGTTCCGGTGAGCCACGGCAACAGCGAAGCGTTCTCGACCGGATCCCACGCCCAATATCCGCCCCAGCCCAAGACCTCATAGCTCCACCAGGCGCCGAGGACGATTCCGACGGTGAGGAACCCCCAGGCGGCAACCGTCCAGCGCCGCGTCTCGACCAGCCATCCTTCGCCGACCCGGCCGGTGATCAGGGCGGCCGCTGCGAAGGCAAACGGGACGCTGAACCCGACATAGCCGAGGTAGAGCATGGGAGGGTGGAAGGCGACCAGGAGGTGATTCTGGAGCAGTGGGTTTGGTCCGGGACCCTGGAAACCGAGGGGCACGGTGACCGGAGTGAAGGGATTGGCCGGTCCCGCCAGCAACGCGAAGAAGAAGGTGCTGATGCCGAGGAGCACCACGATCGCCCACCCCAGGAGCGGATCGTTGCCCCTCTTGCGGAACTTGAAGAGCACCGCACCGACATACAGGGTGAGGATCATCGCCCAGAGAATGATCGAGCCCTCGAGCGCCGACCACAAGGCTGCGAAGTTGAACAGGGGTGGGGTGAGATCGCTCCCGACTCGCTGGACATAGCTCACGGTGTAATCGCGTTGGAACAGCGCGATTTGCATCACGACGAAGGTGCCGATTCCTGCCACCGGCAGCAACCAGGCGAATTGGCGGACACTGGCCAGCATCCGATGCTGTTTGGTGACCAACGCATAGGTGCCAAGTAACGCACCGGCGACCGACGTGGTCAGGCCGAGCATGGTGAAGCCAAACCCGAGAATCGAGTTCATCGTCGGCTCACGGCCGGTCAGCCAGCATCGATTTGCGATTCGATCTCTTCGTCGATCCGATCGGGATTGTCGGCGACGTACGACTCGGAGTGCTTGACCAGCAGCTGACGAGAAACGAACACGTCGCCCTCCCAATGCCCTTCGGCAACAACGGGAATCGACAGTTCGAAGAGGTCGGTCGGTTCGTCACCGATGTGACGCACGGTGGTCTCGACGTCGTTGAAGGCGACATTGAAGACGATCTCACCGCTGGCTTCGGTGACCGGCTCGCTGACGACGGTGCCCTGGAGACGGAAGGTTCGATCACCGGTCTCGGCTCGCTGCGCTACGGCTTCATCGACGTTGTAGTAGTAGACCGATGCACTGGTCACTGCCTTGAACAGCACGAAACCGAGTACAACCACCAGCGTGCCGACGATGGCGATGTTTCGAACGCTCCGACGATCACCGCCTGGTGAGCCGATGGAGCGGGGCGAGAGATCGATGGGTTCAGTCAAGGAAACGCCTCTTCTCGGGCGGTAGTCGTTCCGACAACGACCGGCCACGTCGTACCACCCAGACGGCGTAGACGGCCAGAACGACGAAGACGACCAGGTAGCCAGGGATCACGTACTGCCAATGCATCAGGTACCTTCTCCACTCAAGCGGGGATCTCCGGAGGCGGCTGTTCCACCCAGGGCAGTCCCACCCAGGGCAGATGTCCCACCCGAGGCAGTTGTGCGCTCGGCTCGGCGCTCGCTGATGGCGTGGTCGAGTCCGATCACTTCGAGTTGGTGCTCCAGCCAGGCAACCCGGAATCGATGGACTAGCAACCAGGCGAAGACGAGCGCGAGCGACACCAGACCGATCAACGCTGATGCCCACATGGTCCCGGTGATCTGCATGTCCATCGGGCTGATCGTTGTTCCCTGGTGCAGACCCTGCCAGATCTCGACCGAGTAGCGAACGAGCAGCGTGTTTGCCGAAGCAATGATGCCGAGGACCGCGGCCCGTTGGGATCGGATGGTGGCGTCCATGTCGAGTCGCCGAACTGCCAGATAGCCGACGAACAAGATGAACGAGACGGCGGTGGTGGTGAGGCGCGGGTCCCAGGTCCAGTAGATGCCCCAGGTGGGGCGACCCCACAACATGCCGGTGATGAGGGTGAACGCGGAGAACATCACCCCGATTTCGGCTGCCGCTCCTGCGGCAAGATCCCAGAACGTGGACTTCTTCCACAGGTACATCACGCTGCCGGCGGCGATGATGCTCGGGGCGAGGTAGAAGGCAATGGTTGCGGAAGGGACGTGCAGGTAGAAGAGCCGGACGGCGTCTCGTTGGGTGAGTTCGGGCGGCGAGATCACCAGCGCCATTGCCAGGAAGACCACCAGGCCAGCAAGAGCGGCGAAACCGAGTCGGCGGGTGAGCTTCGAGCTCGTTGTTGGTGCGATCTCGGTTTTTGGGATCTCGGTTGCCGTCACGCTTCCTCCAGCACTCGTCCAAAAGCCAGGATTCCCGCACCGGTGTAAAGAAGGGCGAAAGCTCCGAGCAAACCGGCCCACGGCCAGCCATCGGAACTGGGGCCGAACAATGCGGCTTCAGTTGCAACGGACGCACCGAGGAGGACCGGCGACAGCGCGGGCAGAGCCAAGAGCGGGACGAGGGTGTCTCGTACTCGCATACCTGATGCCAACGCTGCGTAGAGCGTACCGGCCGTTGCCAACGCGAGTGTGGTCGTGACGACGATCACGAGCAGAAGGAGCGGATCGCCCAGTTCCGGCCCATAGAACAGGAACGAGCCGACGCCCAGGACGAGTTCCAGCACGAACAGCTCGACAACGACGGCCGCGGCTTTGCCGAGGAAGATGCCAGCCGGATCAAGGCCGGTGAGGCGCAGGGCGTCGAGGTTGCCGTCACTGGCCTCGACGGCGAACGATCGGCTGAAGGCGAGCAGAGCCGAGAACAACACAGCCAACCAGAACAACCCGGGGGCAACGGCGGCCAGAATCGGCCGACTTGGCGCATCGTCGATGCCGGTGGAGACACGGTGATCCGGTGACAACCCGAAGGCAAACAGGATCAAGACGATCATCCCGAATGGGAGCAACTGGATGGTCAAGACCTTCGACCGGAGCTCGATGAGCAGGTCTTTCCTGGCGATCAACACGGCGTCAGCCAGCACGTCGAGCCTCGATGCTCGTGTGTCCGCCGACGACCGACACATGCAGTGTCGCCAACTCGCTGGCTCGCTCAGCCTCGTGAGAGGCGAGCATGACGGTGGCCCCGGCGGCGACCGCGCCTCGAACGAGTTCGTCGATCAGGTCACGTCCTGCGGCGTCGAGTCCGGCATGGGGTTCGTCGAGCAGCCACAGGCGAGGGCGCCGACACACCAGGATCGCCATCGATGTTCGCCGGCGTTGCCCCGCGGAGAGGCCCGACACCGGCACCGTTCGGAGCCGTCCAGCCAGACCGAGAGCGTCCATCGCCGACCCGATCTCGGCGTCGGTCGTTCCGTTCGCCTTCGCCCAGAAGTCGACGTTCTGCTCGACGGTCAGTTCGTCATACAACGCGGTCGAGTGCGACAGCAGGCCGACGTCTCGACGCACGGCTCGTCGGGCCGAGCGGGAGGCCAGGTCATTGCCGAGCACCGTTCCTCGTCCCTGATGGAGGGGCGCCAAACCGGCGCAAAGCCGCAGAAGGGTCGATTTACCTGCACCGTTCGGACCTTCGAGAAGGGCGATCTCGCCGGCACCGATGTCGAGGTCGGCTCCGGCGAGGGCGGGGAAACGTCCGAGCAACGACACCGCACCCCTCAGGTGAACAACCAATGGTGGCAAGGTCTCGGACACGACCGCTCACGATAGGGCCGATAGGTCACACTGGTCGCCTTCGTTCCGTGCGGCTCGGTCACACTGGTCGCCTCATGACCCCGTTCCGGTGGCCGACGGCTCTACCCTGGCGCTCGGCCCGAATTCCCACGGGCGAGAGCTTCCTACCCTCGATCAGCCCTCTGAGCCTTCCTGCATGAACCAACGCACCGCATCCATCGTCGGCGGCTTCGGCCGAACTCTGATCGCATTCGGGCTGCTCGTGCTCGGGTTCGCCGCGTTCCAGCTGTGGGGCACCAATCTGCAAGAGGCCCGCTCCCAGAACGCTCTCGAAGACGAATTGGCGACTCGCCGCGCCGCCATTGCTGCCATCGCCCCCGACCTGGGGTCGACGACCACCACGGCGCCGGCCGTCGAGGGGGAATCGACAACGACCGCGGCGCCAACCACCTTGGCCCCCGAAGTGCTGGCCGAACTCGGCGACGAACTCATCCCCGAGTTGGGCGAGGCGATGGGCAACATCCAGATTCCGTCGATCGGTGTCGACAAGGGATTCGTCTTCGGGACCCGCCGTGGTGACCTGCGCCTCGGCCCCGGCCTCTACCCGACGACCCCGTTCCCAGGGCAGGCAGGCAACACGGCCATCGCCGGTCACCGCACCACCTATGGCGCTCCGTTCGGTGATCTCGACCTGGTGGAACCCGGTGATCAGATTGTCGTCGAAACCCTGTACGGCACGTTCTACTACGAGGTGCTCCCCCAGATCGATGCCGATGGCAACGAGAGTGGACACTTCATCGTCGATGACTCAGCCGTCGAGGTGGTCGACGACCAGGGCGACAATCGACTGACCCTGACCGCCTGCCATCCCAAGTACTCAGCCGCTCAGCGCATCATCGTCTCGGCGAAGCTGGTATCGGCACCTGCGCCGGAACTGCCGACGACGACGGCCCCTCCCATCACCGAACTTGCCGATGAAGGAGTCCCCGATGCCGAGGCCACTGGCGGGGCGAACGTCGACGCATTGGTCGAAGAGGATGTGCTCACCGCTTCGCTGGGCTGGAACACCGACGAGACCTGGCCAACCGTGCTCTGGGCGGCGGCCGCGGCGCTGGTTGCGCTCGCCGGTTTCCTGTTCGGCCGGGCGTGGAAGCGTCTGCCTGCCTACGCTCTGATCACTCCCGTCTTCGCCTACGTCGTCTGGGGCTGCTTCACCCATCTCGACAAGCTCCTCCCCTCGCTCTGACGTGACGATCCGCCGCCTTCTCCGCTTCCTCACCGCCCTCACCGTCGCCGGCGCATTCACGGTCTCGTGCTCATCGAGCGGATCGGACGAAACGTCCGATGGGAACGCCGACAGCACGGAGACCAGTGCCTCGACGACCACGATCGCCGCCCCGATCCTGGCATTGACCGGCAACCTCGACCTGGTCGAAGGGCAGTGCTACGCCAAACTGCCTCCGCCGAGCACCGTTGTCGATGAGCCGACGACAACGACACCCGGCGGCAGGGCTCAGGCCACCGAACCAACGGTGCCGCCCACCCTCGCCGCCCCGACCAGCACCCCACGGCCGAGCATCGTGGCGCTGGTCGATTGCGGTGAAGCCAACCAGGGAACGGTCTATGCGACCTTCTGCCTCGGTCCTCACCCCGAGTTCGACGATGACCTCACCGCCGAACCGTGCCCGGGCAACGTCGAGATCGAATACCCAGGCGATCGCACCATCCGCCGGGCCGCCGCCCGCATCTGTCTTCAACGCTTCGGCGAGCGCTTCAACGAGGACTACGCAACCTCGACCAAGACGGCGACCGAGTTCGTTCCGACCGAGGGGCTGTGGCGACTCGAGGATCGTCGAGTCGTCTGCCTGGTGTCCACGGTCTCATAGAGGCCCGCAGCTCTCCGAGACTCGTTTTTGACGATGTCGAGGAGGCAGCAATGCAAATGGGACGAACGATGGAAGAGATTCCGAGCCAGCTGATGTCCGCTGATCGGGAACTCATCATCTGGGTGGCCGAGGACAATTCCGACGATCAGATGCTGCTCGATCTTGCCGCTCGAGATTCGGTGCTCACCGCACGATTTCGGTACTTCGACAACGGTCTCCCCCTCGTGGAAGCACTGACCGAACTTTCGTCGACCGACGAGCGGCCGGACCTGCTCATTTTGGACCTTCGGATGCCGGGGATCGATGGCCATCGCACGCTCGAACTGCTCGATGCCCAATCTTGGATGAGCAGCATCCCCGTGGTGGTGTTCAGTTCATCGACCACGGTGATGGATCAGGCGCGGAGCTTTGCCCGAGGCGCGCTTTGGTACGAAACGAAGCCAAGCGCCTTTCCCGATCTCGTGGCGTTCGTGACATCACTCGGCAAGCGAATTCGTCTGTCCGAACACCGTCAGCAGCTCCCAGCCGAACTCCGAGAGTTCGCGCTGACCGATGACATCGTCGATGAGATCGACTCGATCGTCGGCCCGAACGATCAGGGTCCATGAATCTCGCCCCTGCGCTGAGCGTCGAGGCGTCTCGGGGCACTCCCGGAGCCAGATGCGTTCTGTTGGTGGAGGACAACGACCTGGATTGCGAGGCGATCGAACGGCTCCTCGCCGCTTCGAAAACGCTGGACCTTCGCCTCGTGCGAGCGGGGTCGATCAAGGAGGCGATCACACTGATCGCGAGCGAACGCCCCGCCGTTGTCGTGTCGGACCTCAGCCTGCCTGATGCGACGGGACTCGACGCAGTGGAAGCACTGCTTGCGTGCGGAACGGGCTTTCCCCTGATCGTGATGACCGGACTCGAGGATCTCGACACCTCCCTCGGCGCACTCCACCTTGGCGCACAGGACTACCTGGTCAAAGGGGCCGTTTCACTCGACACGTTCGAACGTTCGGTTCGTCATGCCATCGCCCGGTTCGGCACCGCCCAGGAACTCGATCGGGTGACAGGCGAACTCCATCAAACCGACGAGGACCTCGACGATTTCGTCCACGTCGTCGCCCATGACCTCCGCGCCCCGGTGCGGACCTCGCGCCTGTTCGCCGATCGCCTTCTCGAGCGAATCCCTCCCGGAGATGCGACAGCCCGCGAGCTCGGCGAGCGCCTGGACCGAGCCCTTGGGAATGTCGACATGATGATCCTGTCGATGCTCGACTACGCCGCTCTGCGTGGTGAACGACCCGAGCTGGAGGCCGTTGCGCTTCGCCCGGTCATCGAACGGTGTCTCAACGATGTCCACGCCGACCTCACGTCGGTGAACGGATCGGTCACCGTCGACATTCACGACGACCATGTCGTCTTGGCCGAGCAAGGCCAACTCGTTCGGGTGTTCTCGAATCTCCTCGCAAACGCCGTCAAATATCGTGCGACCGGAAGGCCGCTGTTCATCACGATCACGAGCCGAGTCGAGGAATCGAGCGTTTCGGTCGAGATCGTCGACAACGGGATCGGCATTCCCGCGGCCGACACCGATCGAGTGTTTCGGATTTTGGAACGCCTCGATCCCAGCCGCTCCGACGGACTGGGATTCGGACTGCCGATCTGTCGAAGGATCCTCGAGGCCTGGGGTGGGCAGATCCAGGCGGTTCCTCACGATGGCGAAGGGGCTCGCTTCGAGTTGTGCCTCAGCAGTCCTCAGCCCGGTACCCCCCGAGCAGCCTGATGTGGCGATCGACGACGAGTTCGGCACTGGCTGAGCGGAGCTCGATAGCTGCCCGACGCTCGGCATTGACGTCCAGGGCCAATCTCCGGTGGGTGCACTGGGTCGCGCTCGTGTTGGCCGTCGGGGTCACATTCCTGGCCGCCTTCGCAACGAAGGTCGAGGTGGACAACCGGGCCGAGGCTCGTTTCAGCCTCGAGGTCGACCGAAGCGTCTCGGCGGTCGACGAGCAACTGCGACATTACGAGGACGCGCTGTGGGCCGGTGTTGCCGCGATCCAAGCCAACGGCGGCGACGTCTCGCACGAACAGTGGACCATCTTCGCCAGGACTCTTCGAATCGTGGATCGCTACCCCGGGGCCAACGGCATCGGTGTGATCCACTCCGTTCCCACTGATGGGCTCGACGACTACCTCCAAGCGCAGCGATCGAGCAGACCCGACTTCACGGTCCACCCACAGCACGAACAATCCGAGCTGCTTCCCATCACGCATATCGAACCCCTGAGGACCAACCGAGCCGCAGTGGGATTGGACATGGCCCACGAAACCAATCGCTACGGCGGCATCTCTCGCGCTCGGGACACCGGTCTGGCCTCGATGACCGGACCCATCGCGCTGGTCCAAGACGAGGAAGGCTCTCCCGGCTTCTTGTTCTTCGCTCCCTGGTATCGCCAAACCGACGCCGACGAGCCGCTCGACCGGCACAGCGCTTTCGTCGGTGCGGTCTATGCGCCGTTCGTCGTCAGCGATCTCATCACCGGTTCGCTCGAAGGCTCACAACGACTCATCGGGCTCACCGTTCGCGATGAGGAGGTGACGCTGCTTGATGAGAACACATCAGCCTCTCCGAGCTTCGACGCCGACCCGATGTTCGAACAAGATGTCACCCGCGGTTTTTACGGTCGGACCTGGCAGTTCACCTTTCGAACAACGAGTGACTTCCGAGCCGGCTCCGAATCTCGCGAGGCACTGATCGTGCTGGTTGCCGGCCTCGTCATCAACCTGCTCATCTTCAGCCTGTTCCTCGGCTTGACGCGATCGAATCGACGTGCTCTCCGATTTGCCGACGACATCTCGGAGCAATTCTTGGCGAGCCGTTCCGAACTCGAGACGTCCAACAGCGAGCTCGAACGATTCGCCTATGTTGCGTCACACGATCTCAAGACACCGCTGCGTGGTATCGCCAGCCTGACCGAGTGGATCGAAGAAGACCTCGAGCCGTACCTGGAGCTCCCCGACCGCAACGAGGCCGTCGTCACGAACCTCGGTCGGATCAGGCATCAGATCGACCGGATGAACGCGTTGATCACCGGCCTTCTTCGCTATGCCACCATCGAACATGACCCGGATGATGACCGGGTGAGAACGTTCGCCTTGGCCCGCCATCTCGACGACCTCGTACTGGATCTCGGCCTCGAAGACGGTGCGCTGGTCTACCGAGGTCCATCCGAGGTGGAGACCTCGGGGACGATGCTCCTCATGCAGGTGATCTCGAACCTGGTCGGCAATGCCGTTGCTCACCACACCAACGATGCTGCGCTGCACATCGAGGTATCGGCGGTCGCCGAGGAGACACGGCTGGTGTTGAACGTGACCGACAACGGCCCCGGCATCGCAACAGCACAACACGATCGAATCTTCGAGGTCTTCCAAACCCTCGAGGGTGAAGGCACCGGCATCGGTCTTTCCGTTGTTCGCAAGATCATCGATCAGCGCGGTGGAGAGGTACGGCTCCGTTCCGACCTCGGAGACGGCACTCGCTTCACGATCCTCTGGCCGACCCTCGCCCCGCTGCGACCGGTCTCCGACGATCAGCAGCCAACGAGTTCTGCCGCCAGCGACACTCGAACGAAAGCGACGGTCCGATGACACAGCCGCCAATGAGACGAATCCTCGTTGTCGAAGACGACGACTTCGACGCCGAGCGGATCGAACGAAGCGCGGCGAAGCTCGGCTCCAGTGCTCACCTCATCCGGGCGCGCAGCGCCGAACAAGCCCTGGAACTCTTGGCGCCGCCGAATGGCGACGCCTCGATCATCCCGCCGCTCGTGATGATCATCGACCTCAACATGCCCCGCATGAACGGATTCGAATTGATCGATGAGGTGAGGAAACTCGCCGCGGCGTCCTCGATTCGGGTGTACATCTGCACGACGTCAGACCACCCTGCCGACATCGAGAATGCGCGTCGCCGAGGCGTCGATGGGTTCATCGTCAAGCCGATCCAACTCGAACAGGTCGAAAAGCTGATCTCGATCGCAGCATCGATGGCCCCGGATCTCTCCCCAACCGAAACCGGTGCCGTCTGATCGACGGTCGGGTCGGCGACGAGCTACCGACCAGCGATTCTCCTGACTATGCTCGTTCCCTGACTTGGAGAACGCCCATGGTGCTGACACCCCTTGCAATCGCTCTTGGCCTGATCATCGGATTTTTGCGCGGCGGACGACTCGACTCGGTGACGAAAAACCGAGTGGCTGCGTGGCCGCTTCTCGTCGCGGGTGTCGTTCTGCAGACACTTGGCGAGTCATTCGATCTGCCGGGTCGTCCGATTGTCGTGACTGCCGGGCTGCTCTGTCTGATCGGTTGTGCAATGAAGAACGTGCATATCGCAGGCGCAGCCGTCGCCGGGATCGGCGTCACGCTCAACATGGCGGTGCTCGTTGTCAACGGACACATTCCCGTGAGCTTCGATGCGCTGACGGCGTTTGGCAATGACGTCACCGTCAACCCGGCGGCCAGGGGCCTATGGCAAATCGAGGGCGACGACACGTCCCTGTCGTTTTTGGGCGACATCGTGCCAACTCCGGTGCTCAACACACCGATCTCCTTCGGCGATCTCATCATGCTCGCCGGTTTGGCGGTCATCGCCATGAACGTCGTGCTGAAGGGGCAAACCACCGGCATCGACCCCGAAGATCTTTTCGCCGCCGAAGATCCGACGGTCCCCTCGAGAGCTTTCGATTCCGGCGACGGACTCCCCGAGATGGCACCCGAACCGGTGATCGGCGCCAACGAGATCGACCTACGAGAGGGTGTCGGCGTCGTCAAGGTCGGGCCAGCTACCGCCAACTACGCCGGTCCCGCATCCGGCGTGGGCCAGCCAGCCGAATCCGAGGTCTTCGACGCCCTCTTCACATCGGTTCCCGACACAGAGGAACCGCGAAACAGCTGAGCCAGCGCGGTCCAGGTCTGGGGAATCGCGCCACCGCCGCTGCCAGTTTCGGCGTTCCAGTACTCCGCCATACCCGACCGATTCGCGCCCCTTGCGCAGGCTCCGGCCAGAGCAGCAGCTTCATGGTTCGCACCGACTCGCCGTAGAGCCAACAACAACAGATAGTCGAGTTGGGGCCAGGAAGGGCCACGCCAGTAGGTGTCCGGGTCGTAGCTTGCTTCGGCGGCATGGACGCCACGAATACCGAACGGACCGGCAAACGCCATCGGGTCGACCAGCTCGGCCACCGCCTCGGGACGCGGATCGATCAGAAGGCACAGCAGCGCATCAGCGGTTCGAACCGAGCCGCTCGGGGTGTCGTCGGTCCAGGTACGAAGATCACGGCTCCAGCGCTCGGCAATACCCGAGCGAACGACTTCGGCCCCTTGACGCAGGTGATCATCAGATTGTCCGATCCGATCGAGTTCGGCGCAGTTCCAGACCACCAACGCGTTGAATCCGCAGGATGGGACCCGAAACGTTGCCGAATCGACAGCAAATCCCTGTTCGTCGACGACCAAATCGGCGACGAGATCACCCTTTGTTGCCTTCCAGCCGACAGCATCCCAGGGCCGTTCGGACGCGGCCCACGCATCCCAACGCGGCGAGTCATCGCAGCCGGTCTCCCACGGATGAAACACCGGCACGAGCACCTCGCCCGATCGTCGACGATCGAGGAGGTGTCGCAATCCGGCGCGAGCCCGAGCAAAGGTGTCGTCGTCGACCTCGACGCCGGCATCGACAATGCAAGCGAGCGCATGACCGTACATCGGAGGTTGGGTGATCGATGAGGTCAGCGACCGACCCCAGAACGACGCATGGTGATCGGGCCTCGACCAGTAGGTGAGATGGGGAACGAAGCCGGTGTGCGGATCTTGGTTTGCCAAGGCCGATCGGATCTCGGTCAGGCAGCGATCATCCCCGAGTTCGGCCCACACCACGGCATGAAAACACGAATCCCACAGCCACTGGAACGGATAGACCGAAGCGTGCGGAACACAGAATCCCTCCGGCTGCCACGCCGCCTCCATCAGTTCTCGTACCGCTGCTCGATCGATGTGCACCGAGTGAGAGAATAGGGTTCGAGCGGTACCGTTGGCTCGATGGGTCGCTGTGCATTCCTCTCGTTCCGCCTCGGTGGATCCGATGGGGTGTCGGTCGTCGCTCGCCAATGGCAATCGATGTTCGAGTCACTCGGCTGGGACACCGTGACCATCGCAGGCGAGGGGCCCGTCGACCATCTGATCCCCGGCTTGGCCATCGGTGCCGAGTCACCTCCGTCGGTGAGCGCTCTCGAGGCTGCGCTCGTCGATGTCGATCTCGTTGTTGTCGAGAACCTGCTCACGATTCCGATGCAGTTGGCGGCGAGCCGCGCCGTCGCTGCGGTTCTCGCCGGTCGTCCGGCACTTCTCCACCACCACGACCCACCATGGCAGCGAGATCGCTTCGCCTCGATCACCGAACTGCCGGCAACCGATCCCGCCTGGCGCCACGTCACCATCAACCGGTTGACCCAAACACAGATGAGCGAGCGCGGTATCGAGGCCACCACCATCTACAACGCGTTCAGTACCCGTTCACCGGTCGACCTCGCCGGCCTTCGCTCCGGTGAACGGCTCCGCCTCGGTGTCACCGACAACGAACCGCTCATCGTTCACCCGGTGCGGGCCATCGAACGCAAGAACCTGCCAGCGGCCATCAAACTCGCCGAGGCGGTCGAAGCAACGTACTGGCTGACGGGGCCGGCCGAGGAGGGGTATGCCGAGCGCCTCGATCAGCTGCTGGCGTCGGCAGGGACCCGGGTGATTCACGAGTCCGCGAGCAGCCTGCCTGCGCTGTATGCCGCGGCCGATCTCGTGGTGTTCCCGTCGCTGTGGGAAGGCTTCGGGAACCCGCCGGTCGAAGCTGCCATCTTCGAGACACCGGTGGTGGTCGGCAACTATCCCGTCGCCGCGGAACAGCGGGCACTTGGTTTCGATTGGCCGAGCTTCGACTGGCTCACCGAGGCCGATTCAACGAATGATCGCAGGGCAACGAACGCGGTTGTCGACTACGCCAGAAGCGAGTTGTTCTCACCCAATCAAGCCCGGCTCAGCCACAACCGGCAGGTGGCCGTCGAGCGTCTCGACACCGCGGTGGCGATCGAGCGGTTGCAATGCCTGCTGGACCAGGCAGGCTGGCACCCATGAATCAGTCGATCGATCCGGTTCTGGTGCAACGGGCAAAGGTCGCAGACCGAGTCTCCAAGGGCATCCGACTCGGTAGCGCCTTTTATGTGTTGGCCAGTGTTGTCTTCTTTGCGTCGTACATGACCGGCTTCAAACAGCCGGCTGTGGTCGTGATCATCGTCACGATGGTGATTGGCTCGATGCTGCTGGCCCCTGCGCTGGTGTTCAAATATGGGGTGAAGGCCGCGAACCGGGCCGACCGAGACAACGCGTGGTAGGCAATACCAGGCTGCCCGCACCACAACGCAGACAACAACTGCTCGAGACCGCCCGAATCGTGTTCGCCAGAAGCGGATTCCACGAGACCTCGATGAACGACGTCGCGATCGAGGCTGGCGTCACCAAGCCCGTGCTCTACCAGCACTTCGCATCGAAGCGAGACATCTTCCGAGCGGTACTCGACGACGTCGGACACCGCCTCGAGCACGACGTCATCCAGTCGGCGGTACAGGGCGGCTCACCCCGAGAGCAGGTCGAACGAGGCCTCATCGCCTATCTCCACTTCGTCGAGAATGATGCCGACGGCTTCCGACTGCTGTTCACCGGAACCAGCCGCGAAGACGACGAATGGGTGACGATCACCCAACGGGTCGAGGGATCGATTGCCACCGCAATCGCCGCCCTGATCAACGTTTCCGGGATGTCGAGCGAGCGCCGTACGGCGTCGGCCCACGGCCTGGTCGGCCTGGCCGAGGGCATGGTCAGACACTGGCTGGCGAGCACGGGCGGCTCCCCGCTCGACGCCGAGACACTCGCCGCCGACATGACAACGCTGGCGTGGGGCGGCCTCCGCGGGTTGGGCAACGCCGGCAGCTAGCCGTTCGTCGCTTCGCTCCTCTCTTCCGGAGTTGCTCGCAAGCTCACAACATCCCACGCTGGAGCTAGCCGTTCGTCGCTTCGCTCCTCTCTTCCGGAGTTGCTCGCAAGCTCACAACATC
>RCMY010002085.1_pt1 | contig 18260 bp, 17 predicted proteins | sample 2041341 | NCBI WGS metagenome assembly RCMY01 (sample SAMN09708234, study PRJNA481090) | Marine sediment metagenome, whole genome shotgun sequencing project. | reverse complement strand
CGCGCCAGCCTGCGGCCGAGGACCCGGAAAAAAATCTTCAAGCATTACTCAAGGACATCGCCAACGACACCTCGTTCGACGGTAACATCAACCCGAATGACTTATTTCCTGATGACCCCGATGATCCGCTGATAAACACTTCCTCCAACTCGGGGCAAAATGACCATAAAGAGCTGTACGCCTCACCTCAACAATCCTCCGGCAAGTCGATCTAGACATCCACTCATCGACGGGGCGTAACGCCCTCCGGATTGCATCATTATTGCGACGGCGAGCCGAGCCCAGTTCTGCGTATCAATGGGAGAATGTCGACAGCCATCGACGCGCTCATTGACGGTCTTCTCAGCCTACACGAGACAGGACCTTATCCAACGCCGCGATGAACTGATCCGCGTTCTCGCGCTTGAATACGAGGGGCGGGCGGATCTTCAGGACGTTCGCCGCACGAGCGCAGGCCGAAATCAGGATATGTTCGTCGCGCATACCGTTGACGATGCGTGTCGTACGGTCGGCATCCGGCGCCCTTGTTTGGCGGTCAGACACGATATCGACGCCTACGAACAGCCCTGCCCCGCGTACCTCGCCGATGCTGGCATGCTTGTCCTCGAGCGCCGCGATGCCATCCTTGAGATGAGCACCCACGTCGCGGGCGTTTTCGATCAGATCCTCGGACTGGATCGTGTCCAACACTGCCAGCGCCGCCGTCGCGGCGACGGTATTGCCGCCAAATGTGTTGAAGTAGCGCGCCTTGCGGCCGAACTCCTCAATCACTTCGGGGCGCGCGGCGACACCGGCCACCGGATAGCCGTTGCCCATCGGCTTGCCCATCGTCACAAGATCAGGTGTCACCTCGTGCCGCTGAAATCCCCACAGCGCATCGCCGGTCCTGCCAAAACCTGACTGCACCTCGTCCGCGATATAGAGCCCGCCTGCGACATGGATCGCGTCGACCGCCCCTTTGATCACGCCCAAGGGATGCGAGAAGACGCCGTCACTGGCGAAGATGCCATCGCAGATGAACAGCGCTGGCTTGATCCCATGACGCTCTAGATCGTGGATCGCGGCGATCACATCAGCTGTGAATTTGCTGGCCACATCGCCGCCGCCGCGCCACGCGTCAGGCGCCGGGACACATCTCACATGCGGCCCCAGCGGCACGTTGGCGCCTAGGGAGGGCGAGAACGCGGCGACGGCCTGCGTGATCCCATGATAGGCGGTCTCGGTCACGATGATGCCCGTGCCGCCGGTGTAGGATTGCGCGATGCGCACAGCCAGATCGTTGGCGTCCGATCCGGTGCAGGTGAACATGAAATGTCCTATCTCATCCGGCATCGTCGCAAGCAAGCGCTCGGCATATTCCAGTACCGTGCTGTGCAGATACCGCGTGTTGGTGGCCAGAACGCCCATCTGCCGGGTGATCGCCTCGACCACCGCCGGATGGCAGTGACCGATGGAGGTCACGTTGTTATAGGCATCCATATAGGCCTGCCCGGACGCATCATAGAGCCACAGCCCCTCGCCTCTCACCAGATGCAGAGGCCGCTGATACATCAGCCGGTAGGCCGGGCCCATCAAGGTGTCGCGGCGGATGATCATCTCGCGCTCTTCGGGGGCCAAGTCGACTGCACCCTCGACATAGGCGTTGACCATTGCGTCTTCGGTTTTCATCGCTCACTCCATGTTGCAGGCGCCGAGCAGGTGATCGGTGACCACCGCAGGCGGCAGGGTTGCGAAACGGATCATACCTTGCCGCGCAGGCCCGTTATTGCGCAGGATGTACGAGGCATTTTCAGTGTATCGAGCGGCGCGCCAGTTGGTGATGCAGATCGACGTGACGAGACGGGCGACGATTAAATCGCGCATTAGCTCGACCTCCGCGCGGTGCAGTGGCGTAACGGCGTGATAGGCCGCGACCATATCGACGACGCAAGTCAGCGCGTCGTCCTCGACCGAGGTGACGTAGGACGCAGCGACGGCCAAGTCTATCGCAAGCGCGGTTTTCACCATGTCGCCAAAATCGAGGATACCCGCGACCTTCTGGGGCGCATCCGAGCGGACCACGACGTTGTAATGGTTCAGATCGTTATGGATAACCTGCTGGCGCAGGCCCGGCAGGCGCGGCGCGACGGAGGTGTCAAAATTGTCAAGCTCGGCCTCTACATGCGCGCGCATGTCCGGCTCGGCAATTGCTGCGCTCTTGTCGCGCAGACGGGCTGCATTCTTGATATCCCACAGGATGTCGTGTGCGGCGCCGTGGTGATCGAACCCGGCCAGCCCCGCGCCCAGCCGGGCCAGGGTGGCTCCGATATCGCGCCGCAGCATTTGCGTGACGCCGACTTTGGCCACCTGCTCCCCTTCGACCCAAGTTAGCAGGCGCACGACGCTCGTGCGCCCGTCCGGCAGCGGTAGGACCTGCTCATGCGTGCCGTCAAGCGCGACGACCAGCGTGGGCACCGGCAAGCCTGGATCGGTCCGCTCAAGATGCAAGAGCGCCTCGGTCTGGAAATTCGTGTTCTCCGGTGGCTCGGCGGGGTTGGCGAATTTCAGGGCATATCCCCGGCCATCCGCCGTACGCACGTGATAGTTAGTATCCCGCTCGCTCGCTAGATTCTGCGCGCTACCATGGACGCCGAAGAACTCGACCGCGATGCGCTCGGCCTCTGGTTGGGTGATGGGCGGCGCGGGGCTTGCCAAGACATCGCCGGGTTCAGTCTGCGAATGGGTCGATGGATCATGCACGTGACAGCACCTCGCGGGATGTAGCGGCGGCGAGGGCCGCGCGCAACTGGCCCGCCTCGGTGCGGTCTATCTGGCGAAAGCTCAGGATATCGCCCGGCCGCGCCTGCGCCAGCTTCCAAAAGGCGGCGCTCGCGACAGTGAAGGGATTGATGAAGCCGCCTGTGCTGGGCGCGTCATTGACTAGAATGATTGGCGTCTGCCCGGCAAGGTTGACCGCACCCATCGGATAGCCGTGGTCGATGATATTGGATGGGTCCTGCCCGTGATCGCTGCTCTTGTCCGTGGCCCGCGCAGAGAAAGTGAATTCCGGGCCGCTCAGGCGGATGCCTGTCCGGTTGCTCTTGGCCTGAACGGTCCAGTCCGCGGTAAAAAACATCTGGACGGCTTCCGACGCCAGCCAATCGTCGTTTGGCCCGGCCAACGCCTCGATCGTCCAGCGCCCGCCTGTGTTAAGATCGGGGCGGCTTGCCTCGGGGATCATCATCGGTGCGGCGAGCTTGCCCTGCCCCAGCGGCAGTGTCTGATCCACGCGCAGAGCGGTGCCGCCGACGCCGGCCATGTGAAATACTGCCCGCGAGCCCAGCACAGGCTCGGTCGTCACGCCGCCGCCGATGGCGATGTAGGCGCGCATTCCATGCTGCGCCACCGACATCTCCAGCATCTGGCCCGCCTTCACCTCAAACGTCTGCCACATCTGTGCAGGCGCGCCATCGACCTGCGGCTGCATGTCCGCGCCCGTCACGGCGACGCGGGCATCGACGTCAAAGCGCAACGCCGGGCCGACCATCTGGCATTCCAGCGCCGCGGTATCCCCGTCGTTTCCAACCAGCAGGTTCGCCTGACGGAAGGACCACGCATCCATCGGGCCGGAGACAGGAAACCCCTGCGCAAGATAACCGATGCGGCCGGGCAATTCTTGAACGCAGGTCTCAAGGCCGGGCTTGATGACGGTGAGGGTGCGCGCGCTCATGCCCTGCCGTCCCGGCCGGAGGCCCATTCCAGATAGCGATCGACCGAGAACACCTGATATTCCACGATGTCGTGCCGAAACGTTCCCGCCTTCACCTGAGCCGAGACGTGGCCATATTCATCCCGCTCTACCGGCCTGAACCGCACGCGATCGCCCGCCCGGAAGAGTGCGGGCGACGCGCGGAAGTCGTGCAGCCTCTGTGCCCCGTCAAAACTGGGCGCAGGCGTATGCCCGATCAACTGATAGCCGCCCGGCGTTCGGTCGGGATAGATACAGGTCAGCGCGCCGCCAACGCCGATTGCGCCCTTTGGCGTCCAGGTGCGCGGCGGGTTGTATTTGGGCGCTGAGATGCGCGCCGACGGGTCCAGCGCCAGCAGAGAGCATAGACCCGGCCAAAAGCCGAGCGCAGCGACCCAGTATTCAGTCGAGTGATGGCGCCGCTGCAATTCGGCCCGGCCCGCGATACCATTCAGCTGACACACGTAATCTGGGTCTGGCACCTTGTCCGGATACTGCTTGCGGTAATCTCCGATACAGCCGGTCGTCTGCTCATCGTAGTAGAGAACCGGGATCGTGATCAGGCGGCTAGGCAGCTCTCCGGTGACGCCCGTGCCGATCTGGTCGAAAATTAGCGTAACTTCGCCGGTGATATCCTCGTATGACATCCGGTCCGGATCATAGGTGATCTGGAAGGAGGCCAGCTCGGGAATCAGATCCTCGATGGCAGGTAGCGCCGCGTCGCGCAGGGCCGCAACAAGGCGATGGACGGTGAAGTTCAGGCCAAAATCCATCCCATCGCCCAACTCGACCTCAATGGCCCTGTCGCCTCCGGCATAAAACCTCAATGCGTCATGCATAATGTGGCCGCCTCCAAAACGTCGAGCATCGAAAACTCAAATGGGCATCTGCGAGGAATCTGTCCAACCGTTGGTTTTTTGGTATATGATATATAATATTCAGTCAACGTTATTTGAGGATGCAAATCCGGCCCAAACACCTTATTCACGCCGACACGCTACGGCGATCAAGGCCGGGAAGCATCGGAGCGACCAAATGAACAAGATCGAACACCAGCCGCTGAGCGATCGAGCCTATCAGGAAATCCGCAAGGGGCTGGCCAGCGGTCTGTTCGCCCCGACGCAGCCGCTGGTCATCCGAACGCTGGCGCAGAATTACGGGATTTCCGCAACCCCGATCCGCGAGGCTCTGCAAAGGCTGGTGGCCGAACGTCTGCTGGAGGTGCTGCCCAACAGATCCATTGTCGTGCCCGCTATGACGCGTGACCGCTTCGGCGAGCTGTTTCCGATCCGCGGCGCCCTGGAAGGGCTGGCGACCGAGCTGGCGACGCCAAATCTGGACAAGACGGACAAAGCCCGCCTCGCCCGCCTGCTGGAGCGCATCACCGAGACGACAAAGTCCTACGATTCGCGCACCTACATGAAGCTTAATCGCGAGTTTCACTTCTCGATCTATGGTAAGGCAGGCAATCCTGAGCTGCTGCGCCTGATACAGGATCTGTGGCTCAAGGTCGGGCCGGTCTTCAACGGGCTGTTCGACGATGACCATTATCGCACCCATGCAAATGACGAGCATCTGGATATCTACGAAGCGATCATCGCCGACGATGCCGCGAGCGCGCGCCAAGCGATGGAGCGCGATCTGCTGCTGGCGGCAGAGTCGCTGCTCCCTCACCTGCCCGAAGCTGTCCGCCCCTGACCATGCTGGCGGCTCGCGCCTCATGTGCGGTTCAGCTTCGCGAAGAGCAGCCAGAACACGCCACAAAGCAATGGCAGCGTAACCAGCAGCACCAATGTGGCCAGTGAAAATATGATAGGCACCTGGCTTTGCTGGGCGGCGGCTTGCAGCCAGTTCCAAACGGGCATCGTCTCGGCGGTGCCGCGCAGGAAAATCGTACGCATCACCTCGTTGAACGACATCAGGAACCCGAACAGCGCAGCGCTGACGATGCCCGGCATCAGGATCGGAAACTCGATATCGCGGAATGTCTGCCAGTTGGACGCGCCCAGATCGCGCCCCGCTTCCACCAGTCGGTGATCAAAGCGGACCGTCACGACCAACACGATCAAAAGAGAGAAAGGGAATGCCCAGACGAAATGGCCTAGAGCAACGGACCAAAATCCCAGCTTCAATTCCAGTACCGAGCGGGTGAAGATGAAGAGTGCCGCCCCCATCGACATGCCCGGTACGAACAGCGGCAGCACGAACAGGAACAGCATCCTGCCCGGTCGGCGCATGTTGGGCACAGCGCGTCCGACGATGGTGGCCGCGACCGCGCAAATCAGTCCGATCATCAGGCCGATCGACAGGCTGGCGATCATCGGCTCGTGCCATTCGTCGCTGGCAAAGAGCGCATGGTAATGCTGCACCGAAAATGGCCCCGGAATACCCGACAACGGATTTTCACTGATCGAAAGCAGCGCCAGCCAGACCAGCGGGAAATAGATCAACGCAAGCATTGCGATGCCGCCCCATTTGCCCAGCGCCTTCCAGAGGGGCCAGTAACTAATTTCGCGCCTGCTGTTCGGCGCTGTGGTGATTGCGGGGCTGCGTTGGTGCATCGGTCAGTTCCTTATCACGCGAAAGGCGGACGAAAGATCGCCGAATCTGCGCGCCAGCAGCACCATGACCCCCAGCAGTGCCAGCAGCAGCAAGATCACGAATGCCGACAGCGCTGCCACCACCGGATAGCGCAGCGCGGTATATGCACTCTCAATAGAGTTCGACAGCAGGTTGACGAACCCGCCGCCCAGCATGTCAGGCTCAACCCAGGCGGCCAGTGCGGGCCCGAGAGTGAATACGATACCCGCCATGACGCCCGGCAAGGACAATGGCATGATAACGCGGCTCAGCGTTTGCCACGGCGATGCGCCCAGATCACCGCTGGCCTCGATCAACGCATCGTCGATCAGGTTGATCGCAAGGAAGATCGGCAAGACCATCGGCGGAAACAGCGCGACGATCATTCCAAAATGCACCGCAACCTCGGAGTAAAGCAGCCAGTCCAGCGGCGCGTCGGTCACCCCGGCGAACATCAGGACTGTGTTGACCAACCCCTGCTGACCGAGGATCGCGCGCCAGATGATCGTGCGCGAGGACATGTCCAGAAAGAATGGGATCGTCAGAAGAGCAAGGAATATCGCCTGCGGCACCTTGCCCACCCTGCCCTTTGCCAACCAGAGCGCGAAGGGAAAGCCCACGGCCAGTTCGATCAGCGTGACGGTCAACGCGATGCGTAGCGTCCGCAGCGTGACCTCGAAACGCCCCGAGGAAAAGAGGTCGATCCAGGTGTCGAAGGACGGCTGGTAGACAGTGGCGAAATATTCAGTCGTGAAAAAGCTGTAGATCAGCAGCACGATCAGCGGAACGATTACCAAGAGGAACCACGCCGACACTATGAGCCACAACGCAAAGTTCACGCGGTATGCGCGCGCCCAGAGGCCCGGCGATCCGGGTCTGGCTTTGGCGGCTTCGAGGGGTGTGGTGGTCATGCGGGCTCCGTCCACTGGGGCGCCGCACGCGGGGGTGTCCGCGTGCGGCATCGTCATCGGCTCAGGCGTTCAGAAATCGCTGCCATTCGCCTTCCATCGCGGATGCGTTATCGGGGGTCGTGGTCGACACGTAGGGTTTCTTGAACTTGCGCGTGACCTTGGCCTCCGTCGCTTTGAGGGCTGCGACCTCTTCGGCTGACCAACCATTTTCCTCGGCATACTCGACGCCGAGATCCATGTTCGGCCCCGCATAGCCGCGGTCGCGGGCCTGAATGGCGCGATATTCGCCGCTGAGGAAATAGTTCAGCACCTTGTAGATGTTATCCACATTGTCGCGTTCCATCGCCTGGGCTGCGACATAGGCGCCATGGCCCCACTTGAAGTAGCCCTCCTTGGTGTAGGCATAGCGCGTCGCGTCCGGCCCCAGCACCAGGTTGGCCTCGCGCACCGCAGGCTCCCAGCAGTTGATGACATCCACTTCCTTGTTCGTCAGCAGTTGGATCTGCTCTTCGAACGCGCCATACAGAGTGCGGAACTGGCCGGCTTTCTTACGTTCGATCAGGAAATCTGCGACCATTTTGGCCTCTTCCGGCGTGAGGTCGGCGATGTTGCCGAACTCACCCGCGCCCTTGGCTTGCAGATAGAGGGCGGCGGGGCCCATCGAATAGGTGTAGGCGCGGCCATAGGCGACACGTCCGCGCGTCGCGTCATCTTCGAACATCAAAGACCAGGACAGCTCGTCCTCGCTCGCAGGATCCATTCCCAGCTTCTCGGGAAAATAGCCAAAGCTGTCGGCATTGCCGATCACCGGCACGCCCCATTGGTTACCCTCGCGGTCCTGCACAACGTCAGTCCGCTTCCAATCGTCGGACGTGCGGTCCCACAAGGTCAGCTCAGGATTGTCCTCGTCCAAGGGCGCGTAGAGCCCGCGCGGACCGAGGATATCCTCTGTACCGGACTCAAAGACGAAGATATCGACTTCGTCGCCGAGGCCTGAGGCCATGACATCGCGCATGAAAACGCCGACGTCGTTGTTCGCACCGCTCAACTCCACTTTCAGTCCCAGCGATTGCTCCATCGGAGCCCAATCCTTGAGAGCGGCGGTCGGAACACCGTAGGCGCGAACGACGGGCATGTCCTGCGCACCCGCCTGCCCAGCCATGCCGATCGCGCTGAGACCGGCGACCGCCGCGCCCGCCTGCAACAAAGATCGACGGGTCAGCTCGATCTGCGAAGTCGTTGAAAATTTGTCTTTCATGTCTTCATCTCCTGCTGGTTTTTTCTTTTGTCGTTCGTCGTATCTGGAAAATTCTCGCCCTTGCCGCTGGAGGACGCGACAATGGCCGCATCGCGGCTGTGCCATCCGATGCGTCCTGCGGCTTCGGCCTCGGGGGCGCCGTCCCAGCGGCGCATCCGGATGGTGCCTATGGGCGTTTCGGCCTGAATGTCGGTATATTTGCCGCGATAGATCCTCGTTTGCTTGGATACCGGCAGCGAATTTTCCATCTTTCCCAGCCCTTGCCAGATGCGCTCGGCTCGAACGGCGATGCAGACATCCGCACCGGCGGCCGGCGGCGCGCCGACTAGCGCCGCGCGCATACGTTCGCCATTGGCCAACTCGACCAGGCCCAGATCGCCCTCGACACCGATGAAGCGAACGGGGAGGATATTTTCGAACCCCATGAACTCGGCGGCAAAGCGGCTGACCGGGCGGTCGAACAGCTCAAGCGGTGCGCCGCTCTGCTCGACCTTGCCATGGCTCATCAGAACGACCCGGTCGCTCATAGTCAGCGCTTCTTCCTGGCTGTGCGTGATATAGACAAAAGTCATGCCCAGCGAGCGTTGCAGCTCCATCAGCTCGAACTGCATGTCCTGGCGAAGCCGTTCGTCCAGCGCGCCCAGCGGCTCGTCCAGCAGCAGGATGGATGGACGCGTGACAACCGCGCGGGCCAGCGCGACGCGCTGCCTCTCACCGCCCGACAGCTGGCCGACGCGGCGGTCCGCCTTGCTGTCCAGTTGCACCATGCCCAGCGCGCGCCGTGCCTCGGCCATCGCCTCGGTCTTACAGGTGCCGCGCACCTTGAGGCCGTAGGCCACATTTTCGGCGACCGACATATGCGGGAACAGCGCATAGCTCTGAAACACTGTTGTGCAGGACCGCTTGGCCGGCGGCACGCCGATCACGTCGGTTCCGTCAATGCGTAGCGCGGCCACCTCCTGCGGCATCTCCAGGCCGGAGATCACGCGCAGCATCGTCGTTTTGCCCGACCCGCTGGAGCCGAGGATCGTCAGAAACTCCCCGCGTTTGGCCGTGATTGACACGTCGGACAGCGCGGTCACAGCGCCATAGCGATGCGTTATGCCGCGTGCCTCCAGCATCGGATCATCGGATGTGGCAGTCATCTGTTCGCTCGCCTCCTGAATGGCAGTCATGTCGCAGCATACCGAATAACCGCGCGGTCGATCGACAGCAGGCGCGTGGCCAGCGACATCGCCTGATTCACCAAGGTACGCGACAGTTGGGCTGGATCATGGACCCCAGCACGCGCCTGTAGCGCCTGCACTGCTCCCGTATCCTGCACAGCGGTCTCATTTTGATGACGCAGGGGCGCCCGGAGTGCCGCGGCCAACATCTCGCGGATCGCGCGGTCAGTCTGGTCAGCAGGCGCATTCCTGAGGATCTCTGCCGCGATCTGCGCCAGCCCGGCGCCGCCGCCGGGTATGACGCCGCCGCGCTTGGCATGGCTAAAGGACGCCAGCACGCGGCGCGCCTCGTCCAGCATTGCGCCCGCGCCATGCCCGGCCTCAAGCGTCACCTCGACCCACTTGCCGCTCAACCGTGCGTGGCGGCGGCGCGCATGCTCTAGGTCGAGCGCCAGATAACGGTTGTCCGCTATATCGCCTTCGATCTGTCGCAGCCTCATCTGCACAGCATCCGGCGTCCCGGTCGGCCGCGATAGCGTGATGCGCGTGCCCGCGCGGCGAAACGTGGCGGCACGGCCCAGCATCGCAGGCCTCAGATTGACCAGCGACAGACCTGTGCGCTCCGCTACCAGTTCAGCGCCAGTGGCGATTGCAAGGTCCTCTAGGATGGTGGCCGCTCGCGGGCCCGCATCATAGGGCCTGAGCGCGGCAACCGTCAGAACGTTTGCCGCGCGATTACGCTCGATCAGCGCCAACGCATCCCCCTCGATGCCGCGCGCTGCGATGACCAGCGCCTTGCGCGTCTGGGCAAAGCCATCGATCACGCCGGTCAGCGTCTTGAAATCCGAAATAACGTCGTCGGCGACGATCAGGCTGACCTCGTCCAACGCATCCAGCGACGCATTGCCGATCACCTCCGCATCCCAGACAAACCCCGCCTGGGCGCTGACCGCGCATCCCGCCTCGCCCGCAGATGCGACGCGCAGGTCGATCCGGTCTGGCGCACCCGCCTGCAAGACCGCATCTGCCAGCGCGGCAGCCAGATCAGTGGGTAGATCCGCCATAGCAAGCAACTCTAACGGATCGACATCGTGCCGTGTGATTGCAGCGAATGCAGCGTCGATCTCAGGCTTCATCGCTTCGATGGCTGCGATCATCATGCCCGGCTCGATCCCCGCAGCCAGCGCCCTTTGACCGGCGGCCAGCGCGGCGGCGGCCATGACCGCCAGCCGCGCGGTGCCGTCGCCCAGATCGCGCTCGGCCTGCACCAAGGTCTCACGCAGAAGCACGGTGCCAGCCCCGCCTGCACCGCCTTCGGCGCAGCAGCGGCGCGCGATTTCCACGCCTGTAAGGGCTTGCCCCACGGCAGCGCCTGACTGGTGCAAAGTGCCGCGCCCATCCGGGCCGATGGAGGCGCCGATGGCGTGGATCATCGGCGCCAGCCGCAACTCCATCGCGCGATGAGTATCCTCGCGCCCAAGAACCTGCGCGAAGGTCATGATTTATCCAGCATGTCGATGCTCTCCAGCACCTCATAGACGGCGCGCGCGACATCTATCGCTCCGGGGGTATCGGAATGGACGCAGATCGATTGAGCCACGACGGCCACGTCCTTGCCGTTGACCGATGTCGTCATGCTGGTCTGCACCGCCCGGCGGACCCTCTCGGCGGCGGCGTCCGGCGCGACGGCGTGATGCTCTCGCGTGATGATCTGGCGGCCATCGTCGTCATAGTCCAGATCGGCGTAGAATTCGCAGCTGAACGAAATTCCGCGGCGGGCGAATATCTCGGACATGCAGCAATCGGAATAGGCGATAACTGGCACGCAGAACACCTCGGCGGCGTCTGCGATACCTTCCGCCACGTGGGGCTGGTTCTGCGCCATGCCGAAGAGGGCACCATGCGCCTTGATATGCGATAGGGCCATGCCCTCGGCGTCAAGAAACGCCTTCAGCGCGCCTGTCTGATAGATGGTCAGCGCTGCCACATCCTCGCGAGTCAGCTGCATCTGGCGCCGACCAAAGCCTTCGCGGTCGGGCAGGCCCGGATGCGAGCCAACGTGAATGCCCGCTGCCTTGGCATCACGAACTGTCCGCTGCATCACCAGAGGGTCCGACGCATGGAAGCCGCAGGCCACATTGGCATGGGTCACGAACGGCATGCAGGCCGCGTCGTCACCTAGCCTGTAGATACCGAACGCCTCGCCCATATCGCAGTTAATGGTGATTTTCGACATATGGCAGATAGACCCCAGATTGATATATCATACATACTATACCTTCGAAATTACGTCTGTGTGTCAAGAACGAATGTGAGGTGGCTAATGCCATGCCTTCTTGTCCGGACGTGCCACGCCTCGCACGTTGGAGCGGATGATAATACGTCGAAGTCCTACTAATTTAGCCTATGGGCGTCGCAGAGGCGCCCACCGCGCGACGGTCTTCATTTAAAAAATATTTTGCGCCTGCGCTCATATGGCAGGCCTAGATGCCTCACGAGGCCGCAGATCCTTGATTAAGGAGGCGAAAGCGGTCGTTCGCCCAACATGCAGCGTAGTATGGCCTCTGGACTTCGGCAAAGCGGACGATTTGGTCATCCCGGAACGCTAGGCGACGCCCCTGCCCCGCTCAAGACGAGTTCCTCTGACAGTGCCCTATCGATGTCCCACAGAAAATTTTCTCACAGTGTTAAAGCTACTTGAGGGTTCAAAAAGTCAGAATTCTTGGCTGGGTGGGAAATCAGGAGGCCCGGCCCGCATGGTCTTCATCGCTTCCTCGTAGCTTGCAATGTTCTCGGCAGTTGGCGCATCTCCATCAGGGATCGCTCTAATACCATCGGCAATCCCCCGTCGCGAGACGTAGTCATAAATCACCGGACCCATCGATAGTTCGTACTTTAACGACCCCGTCATCAGATCAAGCCGTGCATAGCCGGGCATGTGCGCGATCGAGTTTCGCATCCCCGCGACCTCATGTTTGGCTATGCTTACCCGCAATGCCTCGATCGTTCCAAAGATCACATGGACGCGGCGCTGATCAGAGCGCAGCTTCTCCACCAGCATTGGATCGTCGCGAACCGCCTCAAGTTGGCGGGCCCGAATCTGGCTTCCAAATTCTGCTAGACCGTCACCCTTTCGAAGATGGTCGATCTTGAGCTGCAGACCGCCATTATTATGAAGTTTCAGCGCGTCCGATACGCGCTGTCGCCATGTTCGGAGGAGTTCGTAGACTGCGAAGAGCCACATCTGGGTCTGCGCTGTGAGGAAGACAAGTTGATCAATTGGAACTCGGTCGTTCTGGATTTGCTCTTTCGCGGCCTCGGCTTCCACCTGCATCAGGAAATCGTCCACGATCGCGACATTGGTCACCTGCATGGACAAGTATGGATCGTCACCGAGGTAGTTCAGGGATCTCAGCGCAACCTGCAATTTGGTCGGATCATATGGGATTGGCAGGTCCGGTTCGTAATCGTCCGGATCGAATTGACTGGAGTCTTCTTCGTCATTTGCCATGCGCTGCACCATCAAGAATCTACAAGCGCACTATTTCAACATGGCCAGCCATAGACAATGGATTCAACGCCTGGCACCCAAAGGAACAAACTTCATCGAAGGTGCTGTCAGACGAATGCGACCCCGCCTCAGTTTGGCGCGGACTGCTTGGGCTCAGATCGCGCCAAGTCCACGCCACGCTGCAAGAGCGGCGTCTCGAGACTATTTGAAGAAGGGTCGTTTCGAAAGGCTTCGGTTGGAGTTGAAATGGTTGTGGAAGGACGAGTAAACGACGACGAACTTCTGCAGACTTCGCATTCGCCGAAAGCGCAGCGTCGCTCGCTCTCGTCGTCGGAACGGCTGGCGTGAGTTCTCCGCCCGATTGTTAATCAAGCGAACCTCGGTCTCGTGACCTCGGAGTGACGCCGTCGCCCGTCGCTTCCGGCCGAGGCTGTGTGGAAACGCATTTGATTGCGTGTTTTGGACCTCTGTTTTTCCGTCCATGGCGTTTTTCTATTCCAGGAGCGCCATTTGTGCCCAATGGGGTCCTATTTGATCGATTTGGGGCTTTGATCGCGGGATCTGCCCGACAGTTAGCGTTGTTTGGCCCGATTACACCCTCAACGCGGCCATCAAGGGGGCAATCCCGATGATCTTGAGGACCCGCTTGAAGTTATACGCCAGGACATGAAGGCTCATCTCAGCGGCGACCTTTTCTCGTGTCCGGGTTAGGAAATGGGTGTATCCCATCCAAGCCTTCAACGTTCCAAAGGGATGTTCAACGGTTGATCTACGGACCTGCATGGCGTCAGGTTTTTCTTCCAACCTGCGCTCGATATCATCCAGCACATCTTCTTGATCCCAGCGTCGGATGCGGCGCAGTTTCTCGGTCGTGCAGCGCGGCTTGAGATGGCAACTGAAACAGGCCGAAAGATGCCGGTAGAAGTTGATGTCGCTTTGACGATCTGACCGATGGGCACCTTTGGTCAGGCTCTGACCTGCCGGGCAGATATAAACATCGTTTTGTGCGTCGTAGATAAAGTCCTGCTTGATGAAGAACCCTCGTTTGAGACCACTCGATGTAAGCGGCTTGGGCACATAGGTGGTGATGCCAGTGTTGGCGCACTCAAGCAGCTGTTCGCCGCCGTAATATCCTCGATCTGCGACAGCAGTGATCTCTTCGCCGCCAATTGCCAAGCGCGCTTGGTTGGCCATCTTCACCAATTGCCCTCGATCACTGCCCGATAATGTCACTTCGTGTGCCACAATCAGATGATGCTCAACATCAACGGCTGTTTGTACGTTGTAGCCGACAATGCCGCCGCCCCGATGCCGCATGGAGCGTGCGTCAGGATCAGTCAAAGATACCTGGGCATCTGGTGCGTTTTGAACCTTGATCTCGATGGCTTTCAATTCCTCCAGTTGTTCTTTGAGTTTGATGATGCGTTCGTGCAAATGAGCAATCTTGCCTGGCGGCAAAGCAGGCTCATTGCGGTCAGCCGCGTCCAGCTTGGAAAGATAGCGCTCGATACTGGTTTCAATGTCCGACAGTCTCCGCCTCACCTTGGCAGGCGTGAAGTTCTTATCCCGGTTGTTCACCGCTTTGAACTTGCTGCCATCAATCGCAACACCGTCACCGTTCAACAGACCGACGTGACGACATAACATCACAAACTGACTGCACACCTTGCGGATTGCTTTGCTGTTATCGCGCCTGAAATCCGCAATTGTTTTGAAGTCGGGTGCAAGACGACCGGTCAACCACATCATCTCGACGTTACGACCTGTCTCCAGCTCCAGTCGGCGGCTCGATTGAATGCGGTTGAGATATCCGTAAATATAGATCTTCAGTAAAACCGCCGGATGATAACCGGGCCTTCCTGTCGCGGCAGCGTCACTGAAACCCATATCGACCAAATCAAGTGCATCAACAAACGCGTCCACAGCACGAACCGGATTACTGTCGCCCACGAAGTCCTCAAGATGGTCGGGGAATAGAACCCCTTGCTCTCGATCATCACCTTCAATGAAACGCTTCATCCGACATCTCCTGATTACTCATTGAGAATAGCATAAATGCAAGTTTTCACACAGCCTCGGCCCTTTACCGCCGTTCACCGACTGTCTCAGCGCTGCAACGCAGCTTTCGCATTGCGGCCATTCGTGCTCGTGCAGCATTTTGTCGGCTAGAACGTCGGTCTGGCGGGACAAACCGGACTTTCCGCGAGTTGTAGGGATTTTCAATCTGGCCTGTTAGACTGGACGTTGCCGTAGCGTTCACAAAGCGCGGCAGAAACAGGGGGGATTCAACATGACTACGGTTGTCGTAACACACGCAGTTGGGAACATGGACACATGGTTGGGCGGAGGAGAAGTGCGCACAAAAACGTTCTCCGGTTTTTGTTCGGGCCACCGGGTTTTCAAGCATTCCGATCAAGATCGGGTGTCAATTGTATTTGAAGACGTAGACCATGATAAGATGAAGGCCATCCTCGGATCATCAGAGGCCGCAGCGAGTAAGGCCCAACACACAGTGATCGATCCAATCGAATTTTACATCGAGGTTGAGGGCGGCGCCTGAGCTTTTGAATAGGGCTAGGATATTGTGGAGTGCTCAGCACCACCGGCGCATCACCGCGAGTCTTAAAGTTGACTGCATGCTGTGTGCAAAGGCACGGCGTGTCTGGTTCGGGCTCGAATCGGCCATCTGACGGTTTCGGTCAGTAGACGCGGACTTGGTCTCGTGCCGCATTGCGTGTGCTTCGGGCCCACACTTGCCAGTCTTGGGTAGTGACCCACTACCCAGTCTTGTCGCTCTATCGATTATTGGTCTCTTTTGTGCTATACGATGAAGCGTGATCTGCGAAACGCAGGAGTCGCCATGATCAATTTCAGGCAAGCGTTAAAGGAAGATAGCGCGGACATCGCCAGTCTTTTTCTCATCTCGTCCGACGGTCTTGCCGAATACATTTGGAGCAAGATTGCCGAGCCCGGTGAAACGGTTCTCGAGGCCGGTACCCGTCGCTATGCCCGCGAGGATGTGGCATTCTCCTACGAAAATTGTCTGATTGCCGAACAGGATGGTGCCACAGTCGGAATGGCCCACAGCTTTGAAGAGGTGGAGGACCCAGACTCCGAGCCTACTAGCGATCCGGTGTTGAAACCTTTCAGCGAATTGGAGGATTACGGCAGCCTCTATCTCTCTGGCTTGGCGGTCGTCGAACAGCACCGCAACACTGGAATCGGGTTGGCGTTGTTGGAGGCTGTGAAACAGCGAGCCAAGGACCTCTCTCTGCCTCGCACCAGCCTCATCGTTTTCGAAAGAAACGAAGGCGCACTGAGGTTGTACCGGAGACTCGGTTACCGAGAGCTCGACCGGCGCCGCGTGGTCCCACACTCGACTCTGCGTTACCGCGACGGCGACGTGCTGTTGCTCGCCCGGGAAACCAAGAACTAAATCTATTGCGAAATTCAGGCTCCGCCGAACGCCTCTACGGGCAACAAATCCGCCGTCGTTCCGCGTAAATCCCATACCCAATATGGGCTCGGAACGGCTAGAAATGTCATTCTCACGGGTAATGTGATACCCTGACATTTGACTGAAAATGCAATTTGGATTTCTGCAATGCAGTTTGATGAAGAGTTTTTCGGAAGCCCTGAAAAAGTCGCCCTGATGAGACGCAGCGCTTGCCTCTGGTCATTGTTGAAAGAAAGTCCACGATATGCATATTACGGGCGCTTGGTCGCGCTGAGTGATCCCGCAAGCGATACGCCGGAAATTCTTTCCAACATGGCGAGATTACAAGGCGCCTCTGTGTGTTACTATTTCCCCAAAGACCAAGCCGCCGAGCTTTTTGACGAACTTGAAGATCGCGGATTTTCGACCGATCGCCACGAGCACTATTGGGGCGGCGAAACCGCCTTAAACGCAAGCAGGAGTATCCTAACCAAACACAGGCTGCCTGATGACCTGCGCGTTTCTATTCTAAATGCTGACACACCGAAGTCATTTGTCGCCAAAACAGCGGAGCTTTGCGAGTCCTGCGAAGTGATGCCGGTGCCAGGGGCGATAATGCGCGGTTTGGTTATTCGGGGTATAAATTTGGTGGCGAATGACAATAGTGGAAGTCCAGTAGCGAGCGCATCTTCCTTTTTCATCCACCATCCAGATAGTTCTCGCGCCAAGGATGTTTTCTGGGGCGCATTGGCGACACGTGAGGACCGACGCGGTGAAAAAATAGCGCTTCTGCTTGGAGCGCAGGCAATTGTTCACATGTGGGAGAAAGAAGGCGCGCGTGGGTTCATCACTGGTGTCCGCAACGATAATCTGTCCTCGCAGGCGTTATGCAACAAGCTTGGAGTGTCTGACTCGGATTGGGTTTATGCGACGTGCTTGAATGCGGAATTGCTTGGAAGTTCATCAGTCACCAAATAGAGTTCCACCTGTTCCATTGTTGGCAGAGTTACGCTCTTTTCCAATGACGATGGAAGGTCAACTTTGGGCTCCAAGCTGGCTTGGGGCTCTAAGCTGGCTTGCGGCACTGCAGAACGAAGCCCGGTTTAGAGGTCGCCTGAACGTCGGCTTCCGACCTCGCGGCATGACTGGCTCGCACTTGCAGAGAAAGTCTGCAATCCGCCGATTCTGTCTATAATTGACCCGTTTGTAGCTCCAAGGCTCGTACGGCCGCTTCCTCTGCTTTGCCCTGAAAACAGCGCGCGGGCGGCGAAGGTCAGGAATCCGCCTTCGTGAACATCAATTTGGGCGGCTCCTAAGGCCGTGCTGACACTGCTTCTGGGCTGGGAGCCATCAATAGCCTCTAGGCTCATGACAATCCGATTCCGGCACGCAGTGGCAATTCTCGCTGCTCTGTACCGGCGAGTAACGCCGGTACAGAGGGCTTAGTTCATCGCAAGAAGACGAAACTGGGGGAGGAGTAGTTGTCACGCTTAAGCTCTTCGTGGTGGCCCCCGGTGATCAGTCAGGATGGGAGCGTCGTTTTGTGATGCCGAGTTCCTTTTTGGCTGACCCCTTCTCCACCTCGCGGCATCGGCGGGGCCAAATTTGGGCGGTAGAAGGAGAAGGCCGAAAAAAAGGCTTGGGAGGATTTTCACGGGGATCGACTAGACT
>RCMY010002084.1_pt1 | contig 18262 bp, 18 predicted proteins | sample 2041341 | NCBI WGS metagenome assembly RCMY01 (sample SAMN09708234, study PRJNA481090) | Marine sediment metagenome, whole genome shotgun sequencing project. | reverse complement strand
CATCCATTGACGTAGACATTCCCCGCCTCAAGTGCCGCAGCCACACGATGAGCCCTGCCGATATCGGTGGTCCAGAGGCCGGCTGCCAGACCGAACTCCGATGCGTTTGCGCGGGCCACTGCTTCGTCCTCGTCCGAGAAACGGAGCACAGAGACCACTGGTCCGAAGATCTCCTCACGAACAGCAGTATCGTCGTCCCCTAAGCCGGAGATGACGGTGGGCTCTACGAAGTAGCCATCTCTGTCGACACGGCTGCCTCCGGTCAGAACTTCTCCACCCTCGTTGCGTGCGGTGGCGACGTAGCCGAGCACGCGCTCAAGATGAGTGGTCGAGACCATCGGTCCAAGCTGCGTTGATGGATCGGCACCGGGTCCGATGGCAAGCGATGTGCCGGCCTCAACCATTCCCTGGACAACCTGGTCGTAGACACTGTCGTGGACGAAAAGGCGGGAACCTGCCAGGCAATTCTGTCCTGCATTGTAGAAAATCGCTGCTGCTGCGCCGGGGATGGCGACGGCAAGGTCTGCGTCGTCAAAGATGATATTCGCAGACTTTCCACCGAGTTCCAGGGTGACCGGCGTCAACGCCTCACCGGCAGCGGACGCCACGCGTCTTCCAATCGCCGTTGACCCGGTGAAGGCGACATGGTTGATGTCACGGTGCCTGGTCATCGCGTCCCCAACAGTGGCTCCCGCGCCGGCAACGACCTGCAGCACTCCTGGTGGCAGACCTGCCTGGCCGGCCAACTCAGCGAGATACAACGAAGAAAGGGGAGTCCACTCGGACGGTTTGAGAATTGCGACATTCCCAGCTGCCAACGCCGGGGCGAGCTTCATAGCCGCAAGAAGCAGCGGAAAGTTCCATGGAGCGATTGCTCCTACCACGCCGAGCGGCTCGCGCCGGGTGTATGCGTGGAAAGTCGATGCAAACGCGGTTGGGATCGCCGCCCCCTCTATCCGGGCTGCGGCGCCGGCCATGTACCGAAACAACTCGGCCGTGAAGGTCACGTCCACCATCTTCGCCATCTCGAACGGTTTGCCCGTATCGATGGTTTCCAACATTGACATCTGGTCGATGTTCTCATCGATGAGCTCACCGATCTTCCAGAGAGTCTTGGCACGCACCCCCGGATTCATGTTCGACCAAATACCCGATGCGAACGTGTCGCGAGCGAACGCAACCGCAGCGTCCACGTCTTCGGGCCCACACTCGGCAACCTGCGTGATCACTGACCCGTCAGAGGGGTCGTAGGTTTCCGATGTCGCACCAGAACGAGACGGTCCCCAGCTTTCACCGAGCAGCACATTCCCCAGTGTCGAAGCGTATTCCCGCGCCTGTTTCTCAATCACTGCCATCGACATAAAAGTCCAAACCTCCCATTGCGATAACCTCTGACCTATTGACTTCGCCGCGATCCGCTCGGACAATACCAAGGCTCTTAATGTCGGACAATAACAAAGGCGCCTACTGGGTGTCAATCCTTAATGTCGGACAATAGCACGGCACTTACTTTGGGCCTCAAGTGGTCCGCACCTACGCCCAATCCAACGAGGCACGAGTCAGCCATCTGCCGACGTGACCCGGGCCCATGACTACCCTCGATCCGGGCCTCGACTTGTTCGGGACATGCCCGACTGGGACAATTGCCGTGATGACCGAGATCGAGCGCCCAAACGCGACCCTCGCCGACATCGAATCTTGTTACCAACAAGGTTGGACCGACGGACTTCCCGTGGTGCCACCGACGCCCGACTTGGTGGCGGAAATGCTCGGGGCGCTCCCGCCGGACCTCGAACTGGGTGCCGTTGCGCCGGGGATGGGGGTGGCGACAGCGAGAAACGTCGCAGCCAATGCCGTGATGGCTGGTTGTTGCCCGGCCATGTTCCGGGTGGTCGTCGCTGCGGTCCGTGCCCTCTGTCTCCCTCGCCTAGGGCTGCACGCTGCGATCACCTCGGTCCATTCGATGGTGCCGCTGCTATTGGTAAACGGGCCCGTGGCAAGCGCTGTTGGCATGGAAGGCGGATTTGGAACCCTGGCCGCAGGAAATCGAGCCAACCTGTCGATTGGGCGGGCTGTCCAGTTGGTGATACGCAACATCGGCCGGGCAACGCCCGGTGGCCTCGCCCCCAAGACAATCGGGCACCCAGGTTCGATTTCTTACTGCTTCACCGAGAATTCGGAGCTATCACCCTGGGTCCCATTTCACGTTTCGCGTGGATTTGAGCCGTCTGCATCGGCGGTGTCGCTGTACTGCGCTGATTCCCCGCTGTGCCTGGCGGACATGGGCCGCTCGGATCCGGAGTTGGTATTCGCCAACGTGGCTCAGGCCGCCAGCAACCCAGGAACCTACAACGCCTACTTCCGACAGGAATTGTGGTTTGTCGTGTCACCTGAACACGCCCACATCGCCGCCGACGCAGGATGGTCGAAATCCGATCTCCAAACATTCCTCCACGAACGGGTCGCGCTACCCCGCAAGCTCATCGAGGGAAGGGGCCTCTACGGCTTCAACGACGAACTGATGCCGCCAACGTGGCTTGATGGCATCGGGCCCGCTGATCAGGTCCGATTCACCAGCTCACCCAACGACATCATCATCACCGTGGCGGGCGGTGGCTATGGCGGCTACACATCGGTCATCCACGGCGTTGGCCGTAGCGTAACAGAGGAGATTGCCTCATGACGTCGCTCGTAGATCCCACAGCAGCAGCCTTTCAGCACCTCGTGCCCGTCCAGCGTCGTGCCTTGCCCCCAGGAACGAAGCTGGCACTAGTCGATTCTATGGCCAACTCAAGCGCTGGCTGGGGCACGGCCCTGTTGGACGCAGCCACGACGGTGCTGGGACCACGGTTTGACTATCACGCCGTGCGGCGCACCCAAAACGGCGTGCACGATCCCGATGCCTTCGCTCGCTCCATGGCCCCAATTTACGCGGCGTTGGTGGTCGCCGCCGGAGATTGAGCCACATGCACCTCACGTAGTGTGCGTGACCTCATCGAAGTGGAACGGCTGGGCATTCCCTCGGTGCTGATCGTCAACGGGCCACTCGCGCCCATCGCAATCGACACCGCTCGAGCAGCAGGGATGCCGGGTCTAGCGATCATCGCAATCTCCGTGCCACTGATCGGTCGCTCCCCAGCAGAGATCACGGCACATGCCATCGCTCCCCTGTCCCCACTCGCCAGCCAACTAGAGCACACCCAATGAACAATCCGCAACACCTATGACCCACTCACACATCCGAGGCTGAGGTCGTTCTCATTCGAGCTGGGTCCGACTCTTCTTGGGGTCAAGTCTCAAGGATCAATTTCTCGCTAACCGTCATTTCACCCACGTGCACCTCGCTAGCGTCAGGCACGATGGAGTCGAGAACCGAGCGGGCGGCGCGAACCACCTGGGGATCTCTCGATGCGATCCGGTCGCACAAGTCGATCACTGTCTGAACGACAGCGGCTGCGTCCCTGGCACCTAATGCGCCGCCCAGCTCGACGAGTTCGGATCCTGATATCCGTTGCCCAGTCAGGACGAGGAGCCGAACGAGCGCCGGCGGTAATACTCGAGCGGCATGGCCCGCACCCCCTAGCAGCCCCAACTCCACCTCAGGGAGCCAGAACGCCGCATCGGGCGAAGCGACCAACACGTCTGCTGCTGCCGCCAGAATGAAGCCGGTGCCGGCGGCCGCCCCTGTGACACCGGCAACAACTGGAAGTGGACAACGCCGGATCGAGGCAACATGGCGAGCAGCCTGCTTCAGATATCCAGGAGTCCCTACGAGATCTGCTTCGTCCTGGTCATGGCCTCCGCAGAAGTGCGGCAAGTCCGACAGGAGCCCGATCGCGCGCACAGAATCGAAGTGTTCGTGCGGTGCCGAGAATACCTCGTCTATCGATTCGAACATCTCCCGATTTACAGCGTTCACGGGCGGCCTGCTCAGGAAGACCAGGCCGATGGATCCTCGCGTCTCTAATCGGAGATGACGGGGACCGGAGAGGGTATTCACTACAAACTCAAAGCGGTGTTCAGTATGACTTGGGCAAGCCGAGGGAATGCTGTGCGATGTTATTGAGGATCATCTCGGAGCTAACGGGAGCTATACGAAAGAGTCGAACCAGTCCCCACAGTGCCGAGATCCCGAACTCTGTCGACATGCCGTTGCCGCCATGAGTCTGAATCGCAGCGTCCAAAGTCATGTCAGCCGCTTCCGAAGACGTAAGCTTTGCAATATTCGCCAGTTCGCCCCGAGGATCCCGATTCGAGTCATAGAACTCGGCCGCTCGCGCTGCTGCTAGCCGTGCTACCTCGACGTACGCGTACGATCGGGCGAGAGGGTGGGCAACCGCCTGGTGCGAGCCGATCGGGACGTCCCAGACGACACGCTCGCGGGCGTAGTCGCTGGCGCGTGCGATCAGGTACCTCGATATTCCGTTAACCACCGCAGCGCTACCGATGCGCTCAGGGTTCAAACCTGCAAAGAGGGGGCCAAAACCTTCATTCTCCGAGCCGACCAGCGCATCCCCCGGTACTCGAAGGTCATCGAAGTGCAACGTGTACTGCCGTTCAGGGGACACGATGTCGACTTCAATAAGCGACCTCTCCAACTCGGGAGCGTCAGTTGGGACGATGAACAGCGACAGCGCCGCTCTTCCGGACTCCTCGACGGTCCCGGTTCGCGCCACAACCAACATTGCATCTGAGTTGTCAACGTGGGACACGTAGTATTTCGTACCGCTGATGATCCACTGGTCGCCGTCGCGAACAGCCTTGGTTCGGATGTTGTGGGTGTTGGAGCCGGAGTCGGGCTCGGTGATGGCAAACGACATGATCCTCTCACCGCTCGCCATGCCGGGAAGCCATTCGGCCTTTTGGCTCTCCGATCCGAAACGAGTCATGATTGATGCGCAAACGGCTGGAGAGAGCGCCAGCAGCATCAGTGGGCACCCGGCCGCGGCCACCTCCTCGGTGACCACCGCCAGCTCCGACATTCCCTGACCTCCGCCACCGTAGGCTTCCGGGATGTTCACTCCTAGGAACCCGGCTTCGCCAAGCTCCTTCCAAAGCTCGGTCGGGCTCTCCCCGTTACGAGAAGTGGTTGCAAAATAGTCGAATCCGTAGGGGGCGACAATGCTTCGGACGGTGTCCCTGAGCAGGGTTGTGTCGCTGCTCTCATCGATCATTTGTCGAGCATAGCTCGTAAATGTCTGACGTTTCAACTCGTTGTGAGGAACACATCGTTCTCCATCCGAATCCACCGCCTACATCATTACCCGAGCGCCTCGATGCGTAGCAGGTTGTCCTCAGCGAAAAGCTCTGCGGCCGCGCGGCGCCACGTCAACAACCCGCCGTCGATCACATCACCGACCTCGACGAACTGTGGCGCTTCAGCTGACGCTTTGACCCACTTGGCGTGAGGGAGTTCGAGAACTTCGCCGGCAGGTATATTGTACAACGCGACCGACTGCATCCCGTCCTCGACTGAGTCATCGAACTCAGCCTCGTGAATGAAGGTCGCTGGACCACCGAACCAGGCGATCACCTCACATCCATGAACAGAGGTCATCGACGTCCGCCGAAAGTTCGCCGGAACGTAGACCATCTCACCCCGACGGAAGCTCACACCCTCCAGCGTGAGATCGCCATCGAGAACGATGAACTCCTCGGGAACAGCATAACCCCCCGGCTGATTGCGTTCGAATCCTGCCGGAAAGCGACCATGGATCACAAACGAATGTCCAGAAGATTCGAGGCGCCGTAGCTCAAACTGAAGATTTGAGGCTGGCATGGGAACCGAACGCCACGCGGGTTCGTCGGAGTCAAAGCGAATGCTGGTTGGACGACTCATGAGTTCACGATCCTCTCGTGTATAGCGACTAGACGACGGGCAGACACAAGAACCGCAGCGTCCACCAAGTGGCCGTCGGCATCGAGAAAGACGCCAGTTCCCAATTGCACCTCGTCGTCAAAGGCCGACAGGAGCGCCTGAGCGCCATCGACATCGGCCTGCGACGGTGTAAAGAAGCGGTGAACGATCTCGATCTGGCGCGGGTGTATCACAGCTCGACCGAAGAACCCGAGGCGTTTGAATCGTGCGGTCGATGCTTGGAAGACTGAGCCGTCAGATGTCAGCCTCGAGACCGACCCCACCGCGGGCTCAATCCCTGCGGCCGCACTTGCTACCACGACCGAGCTTCGGATCCCGACGAGTTCGAACTCGTCTTCGGAAGGCTCCATACCCAATTCGCCGGTGAGGTCAACCTCACCGATCTGCAATTGATGCACCCTCGGTGCCTTAGCGATCGCGGCCGCATCCATCACCGCCGCGGCAGTTTCGAGCAACGGCATCACCTTTGTGTTCGTGTCGCCAGCGCCGGTTAGTTGAGCGGCGACCTGATGTACGTCGTCGGCATCCCTCGTCTTCGCTAGCACTAGGCCCGTAACTGCAGTGTTGCTCGCGAACGCCTTAACATCAGTGTGCCGAAGCTCCCCGGAGTTCACCCGAACCCACAACTGAATCTCTCGATCGTGCTGTGACGTGGCAAGCCATGAAAGAACCGCCTCGCGCGCCGCGTCCTTGTTGTTGAGCGGCACCGCATCCTCGAGGTCGATGATGAGCGCGTCTGAGCCACGGCCGACGGCCTTGGCTAGCTTCGCAGGCTCGTTGGCCGGTACGTAGAGGTATGAGCGGGCGAGTCCACCAGTCATCCGATGACGGTCTTCCCCGAAAGCAGCGACTTGGCAACAACGGTTCGGAGCACGTCATTGGTGCCCTCACCGATGCTCATCAAGATTGCGTCGCGGTAAAGCCGCTCGACCTCGAACTCGGTCGAATACCCATAACCACCGTGAACCTTCATCGCGTCGATAGACGCCTCTAGAGCGGTGTCAGAGCAGAAGATCTTGGCCATGCCCGTCTCGCCGTCAGCCCGGCCATTCCGAACGGCATCGGCAGACCAATACATCATCAGACGAGCGGCTTGAAGATTGGTCGCCATCTTCGCAATGGTGAGCTGAATCGCTTGAAACTCGCCGATCGGCTGGCCGAACGCTTTGCGCTCGTTGGCGTAGGCGAGTGCTTCATCGTGCGCTCGCTGGGCAATCCCGACCGACCGGGCCGCAATGTTGACCCGTCCCCACTCCAACGCGGAAAGCACCTGTTTCATCCCGACGCCCTCAACTCCCCCGATGAGGCAGTCTTTGGGCACACGAACATCGGTCAAGACGACTTCACACGACTCAGTTCCTTTGTACCCAAGCTTTGGAATGTCTTTTGTGACTTCGAAGCCAGCCAGCTCGCTGTCGACAAGAAGCACGCTCATTCCCTTGTGGGCCGGCGTAGCCGTCGGATCGGTCTTGACGAGTACGGGCAGCGGGTTTGCGTATCGTGCGTTCGTGATCCACATCTTCGTTCCGTTCACGATGTAATCATCGCCGTCGACCACAGCGGTTGTTCGAATGCCCTGCAAGTCGGTACCAGCATCGGGTTCGGTGAGCGCTATGCCCGTACGCCTCGTGCCGGCGGCCAACTCGGGAAGGAACTTCACCTTTTGATCTTCGGTGCCGTGCATTGCGATGAGGCGGCACGACAGCGAGTGACTGCCCAGAATTCCAGCGACGCCCATCCAGCCGCGGGCGATCTCTTCGAACACCAGCGCGAAGGACACCGGATCGAGATCCAGCCCTCCATACTCCTCGGGCACCGTGATGCCGAAGAGGCCCATGTCAGCCATGCCAGCAACGATCTCGGTGGGATATCGGCCTGTTTGTTCCCATTCACGGGCGACCGGAATGATCTCGCGATCGACGAATCGTTTGAGTACCTTTCGAAACTCGAGCTGCTCATCGTTCAGAGTGAAGTCCATTGGGTTCCTTTCGCGTTGACGACTTACGTATCTCTAGGGATGTAAATTGGTAGCGCTCGCCCGTCGGGCAGATCGACCCATGAGACAACGACCGGGTCGCCGATGTTCCACCCGACAGTGGGTTCAAGCCGGGTGAGGAGCACGGGTCCCTCGGCCAAGCGGACTCGCGCAATCGTGTACGGCACCTCGAGTTCAGGCCGCGGCGATCGACGAACGACAGTAAACGTGTCCACGACGCCGGCACCACTCACGGCAACTTGCTCGAGTCCCAAGGTCGCGGAACACGAGATGCAGACAGCGCGGGGCGGGTGTTGATAACCAAGGCAGTTCTCGCAGCGCTGAAGGGTCATAGTGTGTGAACGCGTCGCCTTCCAGAAGGGCTCGGTCACCTCGTCTGGCGCCGGTACATCCGTCGGGATCTCTGATGACTTCATCGATCGACTCCGAGGATGACGGTGGCGTGGGTCGAGAGAATGCCTCCGGTTCCATGAACCAAGGCCACTTCGGCATCGGCAACCTGCCGGTCGGCAGCCTCTCGTCGTAGTTGCCGCACCGCCTCGATGAGAAGCAGGATGCCAAATTGTCCTGGATGACAGTACGACAGGCCGCCACCCGATGTATTGAATGGGAGTGAGCCGCCGGGCCGAATCGCCCCGTCGCTCACGAATTCGAGCACCTCACCCTCGCTACAGAACCCAAGGGCCTCAAGGTTGAGCGCCGAGGTGATCGTGAACGAGTCATACACCTCGACGACGTCGATGTCGGAGGGGCCAAGCCCGGCTCGCGCATACGCGTCGGCCGCCGCTTCGGCAGCTCCCGTGTCCAGAATGTCGTCTGCCGAGGTCATCGAGGTATTGCTTGTGCGTTCGCCGTATCCCAGAACATGTACCGGCGGCTTCAACAGATCCTTCGCCCGCTCTGATGACGTGAGCACGATCGCACCGCCGCCGTCGGTGACCAGGCAACAATCCAAGACTGTGAGTGGGGTCGCGATCATCGTTGCTGCCACCACCTCTTCGGCAGTAAGTGCGTTCGATTCATAACGGAACGCTGCTGGATTCAATCGGGCCCACTCGCGTGCGGCAACCGCGAACTCTGCCAGTTGTTCGGAGGTGCCCGCGTACCGGTGGAGATAACTTTGCGCCGCCATTGCATAGTACGCAATCGGGAAGGGTGGTCCGTAGGGCGTCTCGAATTGCGCTTCGGGCGTGTGGGTTTCGACCACTCCACCGAGACTGCGAGAGCGCGCCGACCGCTGGTTTGAGGCAAAGCTGATAACAATCGTTGATGCCTGCCCGGCCTCTATTGCCTGAGTCGCACGAGCCACCATCATCTCGAACGCTGAGCCACCGGCATATGTCGAGTCGCACCACTTTGCTCGGACGCCGAAGTAGTCAGCGAGCTGCGTGGCGGAGAAGCGCGAAACACCGGTCGTTGCAAAACCGTCGACATCGGCGAGCGTGAGACCAGCGTCGGCGAGCGCTCGGGTGACCGCTTGCGCCTGGAGCGTGAGGATCGACAGGTCGGTCGCGCCGAGATCACACTCAGCAGCGCCAACGATCGAAACGCCCGAGGTGTTCGTCATCGATTCTCAGCCACCGAGGCATCGATGGAGTCAAGCAGGACCACAGCTCGAGCTGGACCCGATGCAATCCGCTCCGCGCCGAAGTCAGACGCAAGAATCGTCGCCAAGAGCTCGACCTCCAGACGTGAACCGGAGGCGGCAGAAACCGCGGCGGTGCACCGAACTGTCTCACCTGCGAACATCAGGTTCCGGAACGAAAACTCGAGTTCGTGGACGAAAGCTCGTGGGCCAAGCGCGTCCTGAAGAAGCTCGACAAATAACGCACCAAATACCTGTCCATCAACGACGGGCCCAGCTAGTCCCGCCTCCTCGATGAACGCTGAATCGTAGTGAAGCCGGTGCCAATCCCAGGTCGCGCCAGCGTATGCCACCATGTCCCGCTGGGTAATCGTCCGCTCGATCGGCGGAAGCGAGTCGCCAACATGCCGGTCCATCACGTCTGCTCCAGTTCCACAAAGATGAGCGTCTCGTCGTTGATTGCGAGCAGCTCATCGCGTTGATCGGTGTAGGTGGCCCGAGATGCCACGATGAGCATCGCGGCCCCAGAACGTGTGGTCTTCTCCTCGACACCGGTGATCTCCCACAACGCGGTCAACACGTCCTCAGAGCGGACCCGTCGATAGAAGGTGTAGCTGTTCCCGCCTCGGACCTGCCGAGTGCCGGGCAGGTTGATGTCCCAGCTGTGCCCGGCATAACCACCGGGCTCCATGGGAAGGTTCGCGTATTGGTTGGTTTCACAGATCAGGGTCGGCGGTGCCGTGACCCCCGGAAGACCTGCCTTTTGGGCATAGCTCGCGTCGCTATAAAGCAGATTGTCATCGCCGGTCGCGATCGAGAAGTACCGGAATGCGGCCGCACCAATTGGCTCGGGCGCAATGTAGACCCGCCGCTGTCCCACAAGGGCGCGAACATCGTCCGTCAGAAGCGTCACGGCGCATCCAGATTCTGAGGATCTGCGGGATACAGCGCGGTAGGAAATACCTCGATCAGGAACTCGGGCCGAAGGAGCGAGTGACAAATCGCTCCCGTGGACGCTGGCCACGGAGGGCTGAGCAGTCGCTGCCGTACACCGGCAACTGCCCGGTAGTCGGGAATCGCGGATTCGACGCAGTACTCGGTCGTCTCGATCAAGTCCGCTGGGCCCAATCCGGCGTGATCGAGCAGCGTGAGCACCGCTCCGTATGTCACCTCGGCTTGCGCCCCGATGTCGCCCGGATGGAGGGCCTCCTGGGTTTCCATATCGAGCGCTGCGAACCCCGACATATACAACGTCCGACCGGCGCGTACACCCGGGGCATAAGTAAGGCTGTCGTATCGGCTCCACCCCGGGTTAACGAGCTCAAGTGGATGCCGAGACGCTGCGACGTCTAGGGCGACAAGCACACCAGGGGCATGAAGTGAACTCATAAGAATCCCGCCAGCCCCTGGAAACACACCGCCCCCGCCGAGGCGCTCTTTGCGGACGCGATGTGTGTTTCGGTAGATGTCGCGCGTCGCTGGCGTCGAGTAGTCGTACGTCGTCACTGCGTTGTCGAGCGACAGACCGACAGCGGAGAGCATCTCCGCAGCACGATCGAGACAGTACGTGTACTGGCCAACGAAGTCGTCGGCGTGGACAACAGCACCCGCCTCATCGATTGGCACGATCGTCGGCAAGTAGACCGAGCCATCGTGTCCCTCGGTGATCGGTGATGCAACCCACTGACCCTCTGGACGGAGTTCGCTCGAAGCTCGGAGCTCTCGACCTCCCGAGATGGCGTGCATCTCAACCTCGATAAATGCTGTCCGACGGATAAGTCGCTCGACGATCACTGTACGAATTGTTGGATCGGACGAACCAAATTGCTCTCGCCTTACCTGCTCAGCCTCTTCGTAGTGAGCAAGGCCAGCAATGGTGATGTTCTCGGTGACGCGTACAACATCGGAAACATCCAAACCAGCGGCGGTGATGATGGTCAACACTTTCTCGTACGCGATCCGCGCCTGCTCCTCCATCGTCCCGCTCACCGTCATCTTCCCGACAGCCGGATCGAGCGAGGCAGCCGTATGGCCGGAGCTCCATGCGGCATCGCCTTCAGTCAGCCCGAGACAGAAAGTGAATCCTTCATAGGGGAACCAGGGAAATTCTTGTGGCTTGATTGCAGTTATTGTCATGACTGTCCTTGGATCGGGGTGAGCAATGGTCGAGGTTCTTCGGCCAGTTCGGCACACGCCTCCAGAATTGGCCCGACGGTGTCAGACTCGTCAATTCGTTCGAGAAGGTCGATCACCCTTCCCGACCCGCCCGCGTTTGTTTCGAACTTGGCTCGCAACTGAGCACCAGTGAGCCGATTCGTGGGCCCTCCGGCGCTTCTTGCCACCGAACCGACAACAACTCGGCCACTTTTGAGCTCGACGGTAACGTCGCCGGGTGCATCGGCAGCGACATCCTTCGATTCAGAGAGGTCCCACGAGACCTTCGCAGCCAAATCGTGAATCTCGGGCCGTTGAATTGATTGGTCGGTAAACTGGCGATTGGAAAGCTCGCCGTCGAACGCGATCGCAGCCAGACACCACGGCAGCGAGAACTTCGCTCCGTATGCGGTTGCCGGTCGAGCGAGATCTCGGCTCGTGTCGCAGACGATCGCCGCCGAGTCAGGGTGAGTAAGTGCCCGAATCGACACGATGTCGCTTGGGTTGATTTGTTCAGCTCGCACGACTTCGAGCATCGCGTCGATATTGGCGTGTGAGAGCTGGCAGGCTGGATATGGCTTGATTCCGATCTGTGTCGTCTCCCACCGAGACCCGAGATCGGCGACGATGGATTCTGGATCACCGTTGCCGCCGGCCAACGCGTCGTACAGCCCATGAGGGCCCTCAAACACGTTCGCCGGTCCGCTCGCCCCTGCGGCTGCAAGTCTTGCGGCAAGAACTCCTGCATGAGACGCGAGCCCCGGATGAAGCTGCTTTGTTGATGCGCCTGTCGACAAGAAGACAAGCAGCCCTCCCGCCTGGCTACCCGCTATCCCTAGCGCGTCAGTCGTCTGAGCGACAGACAGCCTCATGAGGCGGCTAGCGATGATTGCGGCGGAGAACACTCCAGCGACCTTCGTGGCGTGGAGTCCGCGCTCTTGGAAGGCATACGGAGCTGCACTACCAACTCGACAGACCGTCTCCAGGCCAACGATCACCGCGTCGAGCACTTCGGTTCCTGAAGCGTCGACCTCCTCCCCCACAGCGAACGCAGCGGGCAGCACCACCGAGGTCGCGTGCACAAGTCCGCCGGCGTGGGTGTCATCGAAGTCGAGCGCATGCACGAGCGCCCCATTGGCCAACGCTGCAGCGGTCGAACCGACTTTGTTTCGTGTTCCAATTACGGTCGCTTCGGCTGGCCCGCCGAGCCCTAACGCGACGTCGACGGCGGGTTTCGCCGCATCGGTGCGAACCGCGCCGAGCGCAGTCCCGAATGCATCGAGCAAGTGTTCCGTGGCCGCATGTCGGACGTCGCTCGGGGCGTCGAGTGCCTGAACGCCCCACGCCGCTAGCTGCTCGGCAATCATCGTGCGGCAGCGTCTGTTTCTGGCGATTCCCGTGGATCTCGCGTGACCTGACCAAACGCGCCGGTCTCCCGAAGCGTTGCGATAGTCTCGTCCGTGAGCCCCAGAACCTCGCTCAAGATGTGATCGCAGTGCTCATTTCGCTGCGGCGCGCGCTGATAGCCGCCCATTCGCTCCCCCACTCGGACCGGAGAAGCAAGCTGCTTGAGCGTTCCGTACCGCGGATGCGTCGTCTCGACGATGAGCCCCCGCGCAGCCGTGTGCTCCTCTTGAAGCGCAGCAGCGACGTCGTTGATCGGGCCACAAGGAATAGAGGCGGCATAGAGCAGCGGAAGCCATTCCCCGACAGTCCGTTCAGCGAAGATCGCCTCGAGCTGAGGAAGCAGTTCGTCTTGTCCTGCTCGGCGGCCGGCGAATTTCTCGAACGGCGAACCTTCCTCCGCCCACTCGGGCCGCTCGATGACCTCGGTGAGACGTTGCCAGAACTTTTCTTTTGCACAACCGACGACCATCCAACCGTCCTTGGCCTCGAACGCCTGGAATGGCACAAGTGACGGATGTGCCGAGTGGCGGGTGCGCTTGGGCTCGAATCCGGCGTTGAGATGCCACGTCGCGGGGTATGTCAACATCGACATCGCGGTGTCGTAGAGGCTGATGTCACAGTCCATTCCCTTGCCATCGCGCCGGGCCGCGTGCACTCCCGCTAACAGCGATAGGGCTGCCACGAAACCACCCGAATAGTCGACCATCGAGAGACCAGACTTGGTCGGCGGACCATCAGGTTCACCGGTCAACTCCATCCAACCTGCCAGACCTTGCAACACATAGTCGTAGCCCGGTTCCTTCATCCGAGGTCCAGTCATTCCGAAGCCGGTGAGCGACACGCACACGATCCGAGGATTGACGTCCTTCAGATCGTCATAGGTGATCCGAAGCTTCGCTGGAACATCGCCGCGAAGATTCGAATACACCACGTCGGAGACCTTCACAAGATCTTCGAAAACCCTTCGACCGGATTCGGTCGTCATGTCGAGCGAAATACTCTGTTTGTTGCGGTTGAAGGTCTCGAAAAACAGCGAGTCCTCCTCGTCGGAATACGGCGGGACGTAACGTCCGACATCACCTCCGACGTTGGGGTCCTCGATCTTGATGACTTCGGCGCCGAGATCAGCGAGGTGAACGGTTCCGAATGGACCAGCTCCGTATTGTTCGACTGCGATGATCCGGATGTCTTCGAGCGGTGTCATGTAGCGGTTCCAGTCAGCGCGGCGATCAGGGGGAATATTTGTTCTTGGGCGGCTCGAGTCTCGGAGCCAGCGAGGCCGTGTGTCGGAGGACTGAGCTTGACCGAGGTTGCAAGACCGTCGTACCCGCGGATCTTGTCGATGACCTCGTCGGACGTGCCCGACATGGTCAGCGCATCCACCATCTCCGCGCTTACCGACGTGGCAAGGTGATCGGCACCTAGACCCGAAACAAAGGCGTCGATTACCGTCTGTTGGTCGTCCTCGAGGCCGTGGAAGGCAAAGAAATCTGCGTACGTTCGAACCGTGGCGTAGAAGCCGACAAGACCCGACGCGCGTCGCCGGGCGACGTCGAGATCTTCATCGACGGAGCAGCATGCAGACACCACCGCGTCGAATGTGCCGTCATCGAGAGTTCGGCCGCTGTCGTTCAAACCACGGTAGAGACCTGGAAGGATCTTCTCCTCGAGATAGTGCGGCGAGCAGAGTTCGTGGCTGATCCATCCGTCCGCAACCCTGCCAGCTAGTCGAGTCATGACTGGACCCATCGCCGCCAAGTAGATCGGTATCTGACCGACCGGTACCTCGAAGGGCCGTTCATACCCCCGGATTGACATCGGTTCGAAGTCACCCTCGAGTTCGATCGCGTCGCCTGTCGTGCAGGTCTGCCAGAACGTGCGAATATTCCGGATCGTCTCCTCGATGTGTGGCGCAGGTTTGCCGAAAGCCACGTTGTGCCAGGCCTCGTTTAGCTTTTTGACTCCGCTGCCAAGGCCTAACAAGAAGCGGCCTCCGGAGAGTTCGTCGAGATCGAGCGCCTCGAGCGCCGTGATCATTGGGCTTCGCGTGAAAGCGAGCGCAATCGACGTACCGACCCTGGCTCGCGAGGTGCCACATGCGAGCGCAGCGGCAGTGATCGTTGCACTGCGATGTAATTCTGACGTCCACAGAACAGTCGCTCCGGCCTCTTCGGCTCGGCGACCAGCGCTCACGAGCTCGTCGAGGGTCTCGCCCCAGGGTTGGTAGGTGACTGCAAGTGTCATCGGTTGGTCTCGGAGTCCAGATCGAGGGGTCGTTTTCCGTCTGGAAACAACCCCTCAACCTGTTCGGCACCCTGTTTGTATACGAGGAAGGTTCTCTTGAACGAACAGACTTCATCGCCGTGTTGATTGAGTGATCTGGTGCGAACAGTGACAATGCCGGCGTGCGGTCGGCTTGCCGAACCGCGCTTTTCAAGAACGACCGACTCGCTGTAAATCGTGTCGCCTGCAAACACCGGATGTGTCATCTTGATGTCGTCCCATCCAAGATTCGCGAACGCGTTCTGCGTCAAGTCGGTCACGCTCTGTCCAACGGCGATCGAGACGGTCAGGGTCGAGACCACAAGCGGCTTTTTGAACTCGGAACGGGCCGCGTACTCCGCGTTGAAGTGCATTTGATTCGTATTCATGGTCATCAAGGTGAACCACGTGTTGTCAGTTTCGGTGATGGTCCGCCCGAGCGGATGCTGATACACATCGCCGACTTCAAAATCCTCGAAGAACCGACCACGCCATCCTTGTTTCGACGTCATTTTTCGCCTCTTTCTCGTGACTAATGAACGATTCCAACTCTAGATGTCAGACAATTGAATGTCTACCCAACGCGACGAACTCTGCGGCCTCCCTCAAGAGTGATAAGCGGTCTATGAAACATCAGACAGCAATCCTTCTCTCCTCAGGATCCCTTTTGGAGATACGTGTTACGGATCTCGCGCTTGAGAATCTTGCCGCTCGGGTTCCGCGGAAGTTCGTCGACCACATGCCATTCCCTCGGCATCTTGTACTTCGCCACACGCGTGGCCACGTACGCTCGGAGTGCTTCGACGTCCAGGTCGACTCCGGGCCTCGGCACGACGAATGCGGTGATGCGCTCGCCGTACGCTTCGTCCGGGACTCCAAGAACAGCGACGTCTTCGACAGGCTGATGCCGGGCGATGACCTCTTCGATCTCTCGCGGAAAAATGTTCACACCGCCAGCGATGATCATGTCCTTTTTCCGATCGACAATCGAGATGAAACCTTCCTCGTCTCGCACAGCGATGTCACCGACGCTAAAGAATCCGTCGTCGTCGTACCCGTCCGCCGTTGCATCATCGTCGTGAAGATAACCGCCGAGCAACATTGGGGATCGAGCAAAGAGTTCGCCGGGGACACCTGGGCCAACCTGATTGCCATCGTCATCGGTGAGTCTCACCTCGTTCATGAACCACGGGTGTCCAACCGATCCAGCCTTTGACAGGGCGAACTCGGGTCGAAGGTTGGTGACGACTGAGCACTCAGTCGATCCATACAACTCGTGAATTCCGGCGCCGGGGAAAGCTTGCACCACCCACTCTTTCAGCGCGACAGGAAGCGCCGCAGCATTGAAGTAGAGCGTGTGAAGACTCTCGAGGTCGAATTCAACACTCGGGATCTCGGTGAATCTGCGTATGTGCTGCGCGTGGGTTGGGACGAGAAAGACCGAGTTGGCTCGATCTCGTTCCAGTATGTGCAGGAGCCGCTCTGGATCCCATGACCGGAGCACTGACGTAGAGCCGCCGAGAAAGGGGCCGGCATAGGCAAACGCGAAGCCCGCACCGTGATACATCGGGGCTACGGCAACGGTGCTGGTATTTGGCCCGAGGCCATACTCAAGACCCACGGCATATGTAGTGAGTACCCGGCCGCGATGCGTGAGTTTGACGCCCTTTGGCCGGCCGGTCGTCCCCGAGGTATAGGTGATGCAGAAGGGATCGAGCTCGGCGATCTCGACACAAGGATCGATGGCGCGCGCCGTGGACAGCACCGACTCATAGTCCTCTCCGATTTCTCCGTGTGTTCCGGAATGGTCCGAGATCGAGACCACCAAATCGAGCTCGCCCAAAAGTCCTGCAATGTTTTCTTGAAGGTCAAACTCCATCACGATCCCGCGAGCTCCGCAGTGATCGAGGACGTACTCGTTGTCGGAAGTGCTGTTTTTTGTGTTGAGAGGCACCCCGACGATGCCCGCCTTTGCAAGCCCTGCAGCGATCTCAAAGAACTCGGCCCGATTGTTCGACAGGACAGCAAAGGTCTCGCCGGGACGGATTCCTCGATCGAGCAACGCACTTGCGAATCGGCTAGAACGATCGTGGAGTTGCCCAAATGTGAGCGTCGAATCACCATCGATCACGGCAACACGATCGGGTGCGGCCTGACCGAACTCGCGTATGCCAGCCGCCATATTGAGCTGTGTTCCTGTCATTGTTCTCCTTGCTCGGCGCTACGCATCAACATCAGTACTTCGGCTCGGGCAACTCGCTCACCGCGCTGATCGTGTGCGACCCAAGTAAATTCTTGGAGGATTTTGCCACTCGAAGTTTGCGACTCATCGCCCTCCGTAATTTCGACGGCAAGTCGACTCCCTGCTCTCACCATCTTGTCGAATCGAACCCGCCGGATCTCCAGAAGCGCGATGGCTCGATCGAGCAGGGCGGACTGTTCCGCGAGCCCTCCCATCAACAAAAGAACGGCTTGGCCAGGTAGCGGCCGAGCCTCACCCCCCGGCCCGTCGCTCGATTCTGCGACATTCGGGTTGAACAACGGATGGGAATAACCGCCCGTCGCCACAAGAGTCGAGATGAGTTCGTCAGTGACGAGCACCGAGGGCTGGTCAGAGGAGTGGCCGGACATCCACATCCCCCCATACGGGATCGCGCTTTTCGACAAAGGCTCGGAAACCTTCTGCGGCCTCGGGCACATCACTTTGAAGCCGCGCGAACAATTCCCTTTCTCGCTGAAGCCCTTCCTCGAACGTGAGAGATCGGACCGAATTGATGAGCTGTTTCGTGATTCCGATGGCAGGTCGTGAACGCCCACGCAACAAACTGACGAAGCTCTCGACCTCGGTGTCGAGCTCGCTGCGCGGTGCAGAACTCAGCGCCATACCCCAATCGACCATGGCGGGCCCATCAAGCCATAGCGGCGTCAGCATCAACGCCTTCGCGCGCTGATCGCCGAGTTTGCGCGGCGCACGCTGAGA
>RCMY010002083.1_pt1 | contig 18267 bp, 17 predicted proteins | sample 2041341 | NCBI WGS metagenome assembly RCMY01 (sample SAMN09708234, study PRJNA481090) | Marine sediment metagenome, whole genome shotgun sequencing project. | reverse complement strand
AATGATATTTTCTTTATCATCTCTCTTTTTCAAATTTTCAAATTGATCATTTATTTTTTGATTACCGTGCGTTGTTCAATCCGTTTCTCATAATCCTTCCCTTCAAATATGCGCTGTACAAATATTCCGGGAATATGAATCTGATTCGGATCCAAACTCCCAACCGGAACAAGCTCTTCAACCTCAGCCACCGTAATTTTTGCCGCACCACACATGGCCGGATTGAAATTTCTGGCGGTCCCTTTAAAAATCAAATTCCCGGCAGCATCGCCCTTCCAAGCTTTTACAAAGGCAAAATCGGCTTTAAAAGCATGTTCCAATACATACATTTTACCATCAAATTCTCTAACCTCCTTACCTTCGGCCACTTCTGTACCGTAACCGGCAGGAGTAAAAAAGGCAGGGAATCCAGATTGTGCAGCTCTACACCGCTCCACAAGTGTCCCTTGTGGTACAAGTTCTACATCCAGTTCGCCACTTAGCATTTGGCGTTCAAACTCGTCATTTTCGCCTACATACGAAGAAATCATTTTTTTTATCTGACGCTTGTGTAACAATAGGCCTAAGCCAAAATCATCTACTCCAGCGTTATTGGAAATACAGGTCAACCCTTTGACGTTCATCTTTACTAAATGGTTGATCGCGTTTTCCGGAATACCACAAAGTCCGAAACCACCCAACATAAAAGTCATATCGTCTTTTACACCAGCCATGGCCTCAGTAACATCGGCTACTTTTTTATTAATCATGAGTATTATTTTTAGGAGTTTGAAAATTACGAAATAAAATAGCCATTCTAAAATCAATTGGCTGACATGAGTGTGTGACTATGGTCAATAGTCAAAAGTTGTATAAAAAAATCCCATTTAAAATGAAGGTTCACTTTAAATGGGATTTTAAAATTTTTCTATAATTTAAGTTTTAAAAATCTAAGCTATCATCAAAACCATCGGTATCCGATGACGAATTCATATTATGCCTACTACAATCGACATTAATAGAAAGGTTGGCAGGACGTTCAAATTCACCCGTCGACACATCAAGGTCTTTGTCAGCATAACATTTTTTCATAAAAAGTCCCCAAATAGGCAAGGCCATTGAGGCACCTTGACCATAAGCGATACTCTTAAAATGTGTCGCTCGCTCTTCGCCACCTACCCAAACACCAGTTACTAAATTAGGAACCATTCCCATAAACCAACCGTCACTTTGGTTTTGTGTTGTTCCCGTCTTTCCGGCAATGGGGTTTGTAAACCCATAAGGGTATCCGGTTATAATTTCTTTATATAATGTAGATGGTGGCCCTGTGCGTCTCAATCGGGTACCCGAACCGCCTTCCGTAACGCCTTGTAATAAATTGGTCGTCACATAAGCTACTTCTTCACTTAATACATCTTTAGATTCCGGCGTAAATTGGAATAACACCGTTCCATTTTTGTCTTCAATACGCATCACCATGACGGGCTTATTGTACACACCTTTATTGGCAAATGTACCATAAGCTGCTACCATTTCATACACGCTTAAATCTGGTGTACCTAAGGCGATTGCGGGAACCGCGGGCATTTCGGATTCAATTCCCAAATTCTTCGCCATGTCAATAACGGGTTGCGGACCAACTTTATCCATCAATCGCGCCGTGATGGTATTAATAGAATTAGCCAGCGCACTCTTTAAAGTTCTAAATCCACCATAAGAACGGTCTGCATTATCAGGACTCCACGGTAATGGATTTCCAAATTTTCCTGCTTCAATGGTTATTTTAGTATTCGGGAAAGTATCACAAGGTGATAAATGCAATTGGTCAATGGCTGTAGCATATACAAACGGTTTAAAGGTAGAACCTACCTGACGTTTTCCTTGTTTGACATGGTCATATTGAAAGTGTCTGTAGTTGATGCCACCTACCCATGCTTTAACATGGCCCGTTTGAGGATCCATAGACATCATCCCTGCATGTAAAAATGATTTATAATAGCGCATAGAATCCGCAGGCTTCATGATGGTGTCAATTTCACCTTTCCACGAAAACACGGTCATTGCAGTGGGCTTATCAAATGAGGCAATAATCTCATTATCACTCTTGCCATTAGCCTTCATTTTTCTCCAGCGCTCAGATTGACGCATACTCCGGTTGAGCAACGTGGTAATTTCCTCTGGTTTTAAATCTAAAAATGGGGCCGTTTTATTACGCTCAGGCGTATTCTGATTGAAAAATTCCTTTTGTAAACGCGCCATATGCTCAGAAGTAGCTTCTTCAGCATACTGTTGCATACGAGAGTCAATAGTTGTATAGATTTTCAGACCATCATCATACAAATTATAAAGTCCGGTACCATCGGTTTTAGGATTATTTTTGATCCAATCTTTTAGGAAATCGGTAAGATAGGCTCTAAAATACGTTGCCAAGCCTTCACGATGTGATTCTGGCGAGTAACGTAATCCTAAATCTAATTTGCTCAGGGAGTCTTTAACAGTTTCAGGGATATAGCCGTACTTTTCCATTTGATACAGGACCACATTACGACGGTTTTTAGTTCCTACGGGATTCCAGGCCGGTCTTGGATTGTAAAGTGATGAGTTTTTAAACATCCCCACCAACATCGCAGATTCCTTGACATCTAAATTCATCGGTTCTTTACCAAAATAAATTCTGGCTGCACTTCTAATGCCGTCGGCATTGTTACCAAAATCATAGATATTGAAGTACATGGCAATAATTTCCTCCTTAGTGTATTGGCGTTCCAAACGAATGGCGATGATCCACTCTTTTGCTTTTTGGGTAATTCGTCCTAAAATATCTTTTGAACCTTCACCGTGAAACAATTGTTTTGCCAATTGCTGAGAAATAGTACTGGCACCACCACCCTTACCCAGGGTAAAAATAGCACGCAATGTGCCTCTGGCATCAACACCTGAATGTTCTCTATAACGAGCGTCTTCCGTAGCGATTAAAGCCTCTACCAAATGATCCGGAAGCTCTGTAAAATCTACCGGTGTCCGGTTGTCATTATGGTATATTTTTGCAAGCAATTCGCCATCTGAAGAAATAATCTCCGTGGCCAAATTGGTGGTCGGATTTTCCAATCGTGTGTGATCTGGCATTTCGCCAAAAACGCCCCAAGACGCCAATAAAAATAATAGAACAACTACTAACAAACCTCCAATAATGGTTAACCAAAACCATTTGATATACGCGGAAAAGTTTTGAGTTTCTGCTTTCTTTTTTGCCATAATTTACATTAATTGATTGCAGGTTCAATTCTAAAACCTACATCTGTAATACCTTCTAAGTTATCAACGCCCTCAACCGCGCCATTATTACGCATAACGTGTTGAATTGTTATGGTGTATGGTCCAATTTCATCAAACCTAACCGCTTCCTTATACCACAATTTATTCTCTTTAACATCAGTAAAGCCTTCACCTAACAGGGTTCCGTCTGGCTTTGCCATTTGATATTCTAAAGTATCCTTAACAATTTTTCCATTGGGGAAATCGATTTCTGCAATCAAAAATAAATTGCTGAACTTATAATCATTGGTGTTCCGGATGTTGATAAACAAATTATAGAGATGTGTTGAATCAGGTGGTGTTACGGTAAAGGACATTAAGGAATCTTTGTGCCATTGATTAGGCACCGTTTTGTATTCATCAAAAATTTGATTGGAATCACAACTGAACCCCATAAGCACAACTGTTAAAACTATCCAAGAAAATTTATTTGGCATCGTCTGAATTGGATTTTTTAGGGTTCGGGTTTGGATTTGGCTTTCGTCGTTTCTTTTGCGCCGTTCTTGGCGGACGCTTTTGCGTTGATTTCTCTTGTGGTTTATCTTGAGATTTCCCCTGATCGCCATTAGGTTTTGTCTGTCCTGGGCGATTCGTCTTGGCCTTGTTTGGCTTACGTTTTGGTTTGCGCTTAGGTGTATCAAAACGGGTCAAACTATCTTGGCCCACCACATTTTCAAAGTCCGCCTTAACGTCTTCAATAAGCTCTGAAGCATATTCTTCAAGACTGGCTACCTTTTGTTTTTTCTTGTTTAAACCAATAATTTCATTGGCTTGATCAGTGGTCAATTTATGCCAATTCATCCACTCCCCTTCATAGGCATACCACATAAACCCTCTAAAAATATCGGTTTTTTGACATACTGCCGTTCCTTTTTCAGTATAGAGTTTGACTTCTGTTTTTGGAAAACTTTTTAATGCGTCCAAATAAGAATCCAATTCATAATTTAAACAACATTTCAACTTTCCACATTGACCAGCTAATTTGAGCGGATTAAGGGATAATTGTTGATAACGAGCTGCTGAGGTGCTGACTGATCTAAAATCTGTCAACCATGTAGAGCAGCACAATTCCCGTCCGCAAGACCCAATGCCGCCTAAACGTGCGGCTTCCTGACGGAATCCCACTTGCTTCATCTCAATGCGGGTACGGAATTCTTTTGCGAATAATTTGATCAACTCCCTAAAATCGACACGCTCTTCAGCGGTGTAATAAAAGGTCGCTTTACTGGCATCACCTTGATATTCAATGTCAGAAATTTTCATTTGCAATTTTAAATCGATCGCAAATCGTCGCGCTTTCACCTTCATAGGCTCTTCCTTATCACGAGCTTCAGACCAGATATCAATATCGCGTTGAGAGGCTTTACGGTAGATTTTTAAAACGTTTTCTTCATCGTCAATCTTAACGTGTTTACGTTTCATTTGTATCCTTACCAGCTCGCCAGTAAGGGTTACCATCCCAATATCATGACCGGATTGCGCTTGTACAGCTACAACATCGCCAATACTTAAGGTTAAATTTTCTGTGTTTCTATAATATTCTTTACGTCCATTTTTAAAACGCACTTCAACTCCAATAAAAGGCTCTTCTCCTTGTGGAAGAGACATGTTGGCCAACCAATCAAAAACAGTTAATTTATTGCAGCTATCAGTGCCACAGGTACCATTGTTCTTGCATCCTTTTGGTTGTCCATCCTTTCCGGTTGAGCAACTGTTACAACTCATGTTATGTTATATATATAATTCGCCTGGAAACGAATGAGGATTAATAAATTATGACGTTACACTCCAAAAAATTTCCATCAAAATGAAACTGGTAATGCCATATAATTTTAAAACGTAAAGATAAGATTATTTATTTCAGTTATATAATTCATAGTCGTGTAACTGAATATATTAGATTTAAATTTTATAAACAGCTAACACATACCTATTTACGGACATTTTCCGTGCCCTTGTAATTGCCCTAAAGTCCGATTAAAAACGAATTTACTTACCCTTTTTCGCCTCTAGAAAAGGTCAATATTTAAGGAGTGCCACGGGGTTTTTATCGATGCCATCCATAATAAAATCAATTTTGAATCAAAAAAAAGGCTTCCGATATCTGGAAGCCTTTTTGATTATTTTTGAAGAACATCAAAGATGTTCCGTAAATCTTTTTTATAGGGCAAATGGTCTGCACGACCTTTTTTAAAGATATCATTGCTATTACCTTGCCCTTTTCTGAGTTCCTTTTGTTCTTCATAAGGCAATTGGATAACTTCCATGCAGGTTGTGGAGCAGCAATTTTCCATTTTTTCCTTACAAGCTTCACATTGAATGAATAGTAAATGGCACGCTTCATTGGCGCAATTGGTATGCAAATCCGCCGGAGCTCCACATTGGTGGCAATGGGCAATGACATCGTCAGAAATGCGTTCTGAACGTCGCTGGTCAAAAACAAAATTCTTACCAATAAATTTGTTTTCTAAACCTTTTTCATTGATTTGCCGCACATAATTGATGATGCCTCCGTCTAACTGGAACACGTTTTTAAAACCTTTGTGCTTGTAATACGCACTAGCTTTTTCACAACGGATACCGCCGGTGCAATACATGACCAAATTCTTATCTTCTTTATGATCTTTTAAATCGGCTTCAATAATATCTAACGATTCTCTAAATGTATCCACATCAGGAGTCACGGCATTCTTAAAATGACCTATTTCACTTTCATAATGGTTTCTCATATCCACTAAAACCGTGTTCTCATCTTCAATAAGTGCATTGAATTTTTCAGCATCCACATGAACACCAATATTGGTCACATCAAAGGTGTCGTCATTCAATCCGTCCGCCACAATTTTATCCCGCACTTTTACTTTGAGTTTCAAAAACGCAAAATTATCGTGTTCAATTGCAATATTCAGTCGGACATTTTCTAAAAAGCTGATGCTGTCCAAATGGGCCTTAAAGGCCTCAAAATGATCGGCAGGCACGGATAATTGCGCATTAATTCCCTCATGGGCCACGTAAATTCTACCAAGGACGTCAAGCTCATTCCAAGCTAAAAACATATGGTTTCTAAAAAGTTCTGGATTGCCAATTTTGGCGTAGGCATAGAAAGAGATGGTCAAACGGTCTTTTCCCGCTTGCGCAATAAGATCTGCTCTTTCTTTAGCGCTTAAGTTATTGTACAGTTGCATGCTATACTAATTGTTTTAAGGTTAAAGTGGGGCAAAGATAAGGAAAAAATCTGGGCAGGATTCAGGATTCAGGATTCAGTCTTCAGTTTGCAGTACTCAGTTGGCAGTACTCAGTTGGCAATATTCAGTTGGCAGTATTCACTATTGAATCTGCAATGAACAATCAGCAATCCCCAATCTTCAATCAACAATCCTCAGTCCTCAGTTGGCAGTTGGCAGTGTTCAGTACTGAGTCATCATTCAGCAACCCGCCCGTACCGAAAAGGTACGTTCGGGCGGGTCAACAATCAACAATCTTCAATCTTCAATCTTCAATCTTAAAACCCGACTTTTCCCAAAACAAAAAAAGCACCGCAGAACAATCTGGGGTGCTTTTTTGAGGACTAACTCGTTAGTATAAATTTTAAATATCAATTTACAAATTTACATTACGAGCTACCCACCATCAGATTTACAATTTCCATTTACAGTAATGGAAACTGAAAGACCCAAAGCCTTATTAAAAATAATTTTGATAAAAAATTTCATCTGCAGTTTGTTATTATTCAGATAAAAATGGACTTTTCATAGCGTGATTTCCCCATCTTATTAAGTAGATGTAAAAACAACAAAAAGGTTGCGCGTTATACTTATCAAAGAGGAAAAATTGTCGTAATCTAGCTTCGATAAAATTTAGAAAAAGAACAACAAATGAGTAGTGAAAAAGAAGCAAAACTAAAAGCCCTAAAACTAACTTTAGACAAGTTGGATAAAGCCTATGGCAAAGGGACTGTAATGAAAATGAGTGACAAGGCAGTGGTAGATGTTGATGCCATTTCTTCAGGATCTCTAGGATTGGATATTGCATTAGGCGTTGGTGGTTACCCACGTGGAAGGGTTATTGAAATATACGGACCGGAATCTTCTGGTAAAACAACCTTAACCTTACATGCCATAGCGGAGGCACAAAAAACCGGTGGTATTGCCGCCTTTATTGATGCTGAGCATGCATTTGATAGAACTTATGCTGAGAAATTAGGGGTAGATTTAGAAAACTTGATCATTTCTCAACCTGATAATGGGGAGCAAGCTCTAGAAATTGCCGATAATTTAATCCGTTCAGGCGCAATTGATATTGTAGTCATCGACTCCGTGGCTGCATTAACTCCTAAAAGTGAGATTGAAGGCGAAATGGGCGACTCTAAAATGGGTCTGCATGCACGATTGATGTCTCAAGCTTTAAGAAAATTAACGGGTTCTATCAGCAAAACCAACTGTACCGTGATTTTCATTAACCAATTACGTGAAAAGATTGGGGTAATGTTTGGAAACCCTGAAACCACTACAGGTGGTAATGCCTTAAAGTTTTACGCCTCTGTACGTTTGGACATCAGACGTTCCACTCAAATTAAAGAGACAGATGGTAATGTTTCTGGTAATAAAACACGGGTAAAAGTGGTGAAGAATAAAGTTGCACCACCTTTTAAAATGGCAGAATTCGACATTATGTATGGCGAAGGAATCTCTAAAGTTGGTGAAATTTTAGATATCGCTGTAGAACATGAAATCGTTAAGAAAAGCGGGTCATGGTTCAGCTATGAAGATACAAAATTAGGGCAAGGTAGAGATGCCGTGAAAGCCTTGATCAAAGACAATCCGGAATTAATGGATGAGTTGGAAGCTAAGGTTCGAAAAATAGCCAAAGCAGCAACTTCTGGCGAAGAGTAAACAACGCTTAAGGTCTTAAGACATCCACTAAAATATTAAAATCCCTTTCTTAAGGGATTTTTTTTGTTTACAACGCAACCTTTAAGATAGTGCAGCATCTTATAAATGAAAAAGATTTTTATTTAACCTATATATTATGAAAAAGCTAATTTTTTTATGTGCTGTATTTTTTTCTCTAGCGTCTTGTAGTGTTGATGATTCCAACGACTTCTACACAAAAATTTTACCGATTGAAAGCGTAGATATTCCCGATGAGTTTGTTCTTGGCAAAGTTTACCCCATAACTGTTACCTATATCAGACCCGCTGGTTGCTACGCTTTTTTTGATTTCTATTATACGCGCGATTTGAATGAGCGTACCGTGGCGGTAATCAATGCCGAATATCCAAATCAAGATTGTGGGCTGGATATAACCTCAGAAGTTGAGGCTACTTTTAACTTTAAAGTGACCAGCAATGGCACTTATGTATTTAAATTTTGGCAGGGCAAAGATGACAGCGGCACAGATTTATATTATATTGTAGAAGTGCCTGTAGTAGAAAACGGTGAAAAAGTAACTCATTAATCCCATACCTGTGAGTTTAGAACAACTCATCATCAATTGTAAAAAAAATGATGCGCAAGCACAAAGCCAAATATACAAGCTCTTCTCGGGCAAATTATTTTCGCTGTGCCTGAAGTATTCAAAGAATTATGCGGAGGCACAAGACAATCTGCAAGATGCTTTTGTGACCATTTTTAAAAAGATAGATCAGTTCAGCCACAAAGGTTCCCTAGAAGGTTGGATGAAGCGCATTACCATTAATACGGCGCTTCAGCGCTATAGAACTGTGGGTGTTTTTGACATTGTCAATGAAGATCAAATTGAAGACGTAGCCATTGAAATTAATGAGGATGAGGTCAGTCTGGATTTTCTATTAGGCATCATTCAGGAATTGCCCGACCGGTATAGATTGGTATTCAATCTCTATGTTCTGGATGATTATTCACATAAAGAAATTGCTGACATGTTAGATATTTCCACAGGAACCTCAAAATCGAATCTTGCTAGGGCCCGAATGATTTTAAAAGATAAAATTGAGCACTACAAAACACAATTTAATTCGCAGAGTTTATAAATGAACGATAAAAAACATATAGACCGTCTTTTTCAGGAGAAATTCAAAAATTTTGAAGCCACTCCTGATGACGCTGTTTGGGAGAACATTCATAATGCCCTACATAAAGATGAACGCAAACGGCGTGTGACACCGTTATGGTGGAAATTTGCAGGTGTTGCGGCTCTGTTAGCGTTATTATTCACGGTAGGCAGTACAATATTTGAAACTAACAATGGCGAATTTACTCCAGAAAACCAAATGGTGGGAACTAAGAAAGCCCAGGATACCTCAGCCCCTGCTGCTACAGACGCTATTGAAAACTCAACTAAAATTGTCACAACAGCGGAAGATTCGGTATTATCCAGTGAAAACCCGGCGTCCAACCAAACAGCGCCTACAAATAACCCGCACACAAAAACAGCCACCCAAATTGTCGGGAAGACTCCTATTAGAGAGACCTCAAACGCGCCCTTATCTCGAAAGAACGAAGCGTACAAAGCCAACAACATAAGCGATACCACAAGAAATGACGCAATAGTTAAAAACACTCCAAATCTACCACAATCGAAATCTAAGGATGCCATTTATAAGCAAGACTACAAGGCTAAGGCTGCCATGGTAAACGCTAAAAGCGATTCCTCAAAAATTGCTCAGATACCACTTCAAAACTTAGAGGAAGTACAAGATCTAGAACTACTTACAGAGCCGAAAGAGCACATTGCTTTAAATAATGATGACGATAGTATTGAGGAGGCCATTGCTGAAGCAAATGCGATTAATGAGGAAGATCCTGAAACAGAATCCAACAGATGGAACATCACTCCTACTGTCGCACCAGTTTATTTTAATACTTTAGGAAAAGGGTCTTCTATTGATGGCCAGTTTGTAAATAACAGCAAAAGTGGCGAAGTGAATATGAGTTACGGAATCAACGGAAGTTACGCCATATCAGACAAAATAAAAGTAAGAACGGGTATCAATAAGGTCAATTTGGGGTATAGTACCAATGGGGTAATGGCCTATAATCAATTGAATAGTTTTGGTACGGCTGCAAAAACCAATCAGTTGCAGAATATTAATTTTAAAAATCGCGAGGGTTCCGATAGTTTTCTGAGTACGTCCAACCTCAGCAATACTTCTGCACCACAAGCTTTAGTTTCTAATACTGAAGGCGCTTTGGAGCAGCAATTTGGTTATATTGAAATTCCTTTAGAGATGGAATACCATGTTATTGACCGTAAATTTGGGTTCAATATCATTGGCGGTTTTAGCACCCTTTTTCTTAACAATAACGAAGTGTTTTCAGTTTTGGAAAATCAGAGAGCACTCATAGGAGAAGCTAACAATATCAACAGCACTAGTTATAGTGCCAATTTTGGTTTAGGATTTAACTACAACGTGTCCAGCATGTTAAAACTTAACCTTGAGCCGATGTTCAAATACCAAATTAATACGTTTACCAATACTTCTGGCGATTTTAGACCGTATTATATCGGGGTTTATACCGGATTTAGTTTTAAATTTTAGTTTTTTAGTTGGTTAGATAGCTATTGCAGCGATGCAATACTTAGGAAAAGCTACTCTGTGCCAAGAGTAGCTTTTTTAATTTTTATGGGAGGCCAACAACTGGGTAAGAATAATGGTTCTGGCCTGCTCATTTAACACCTTGGCATCCTTTGAAGTCAAACCTTGGGTACTTAAAAATTTATGCACTGAAACCTGCATCTTCCCTGGACCACCACTAAAAAACACATAAGAAAATCGCTTTTTATTATCCGCAAAGGTCATTGGAACAACGGGAATTTGGTGATTAATAGCCAATCTGAACGCGCCATCCTTAAAGTCGTCTAATACAACATCTTCATGAGGCACACCGCCTTCAGGGAAAATACAAATACTCATCCCTTGTTTTAATCGTTTTTGAGCCCTTAAAAACACGGCTTTTCTGCTTTTTTCAGAGCTTCTATCCACTAAAATACAGGTGCGTTTATAGAAAAACCCAAATAGTGGAATTTTAGCCAATTCCGCCTTGCCCACAAATACAAAAGGATTTTTCACACTCACCAACATCAGCATGATATCTGCCATAGAGGTATGGTTGGCCACAAACATGTAGCTTTTATCAGGTTCTGGAGTTTGCGCTCTTTTAACAGTCCAGCGGAACCCCATCCCCATCAAAATAAAAGCGGCCCAAAATTGAGCCATCTTAAAAAAATAAGGGTACCATTCTTCCTTCAAAATTGAAATGACCAAAAAAGGAAACATAACGAGTATGGGCAAGGCTACTAATACGTAGAACCAAATGCGGTATAGAATCCAGAATGGGTATTTCAAAATTTTCATCGGGTCCAAAACTAATTAAATTAATTGAGCTATTCCTTCAAAAAAATTACCTTTGTAACTCGTTTAACAATAAAAAAATTTCCGCTTTTGCGGGAAGTGAACATGGCAAGAATTCTTACAGGCATACAAAGTACGGGCACCCCCCATTTAGGAAATATTTTAGGGGCGATCCTCCCGGCAATAGAGATGGCGAATGATACTAATAACAATTCGTTTCTATTTATTGCAGACATGCATTCTTTAACTCAAATTAAAGATGCGGAAACTTTAAGACACAACACCTATAGCGTTGCGGCAACCTGGCTCGCTTTTGATTTGAATATTGACAACGTTGTTTTTTACCGTCAGAGCGACGTGGCACAAACCACCGAATTAAGTTGGTATTTAAGCTGCTTTTTTCCGTACCAACGCCTAACCTTAGCGCATGGATTTAAAGATAAGGCCGATCGGTTGGAGGATGTGAATGCGGGCTTGTTTACTTACCCAATGCTGATGGCAGCGGATATTTTATTATACGATGCTGAAATTATCCCGGTAGGAAAAGATCAATTGCAACATATTGAAATGACCCGTGATGTCGCGTCGCGTTTTCACGCTAAAATGGGTGAAACATTTGTACTTCCAGAAGGTAAAATACAAGAAAATAGCATGCTTATTCCAGGAACTGACGGGGCCAAAATGAGCAAGAGCAAAAATAATTACATCAATATTTTTCTCCCAGAAAAACAGTTGCGCAAACAAATCATGTCTATTGAGACAGACAGCACACCTTTAGAAGAACCAAAAGACTGGAGTACCTGTAACTGTTTTGCCCTATACAGTTTATTGGCGTCTGATGAAGACATTAGCACGATGAAGCAAAATTACGAGCAAGGCAATTATGGTTACGGCCACGCTAAGCAAGCTTTATACGAATTGATTTTAGAAAAATTTGAAAGGCCTCGTGAGCGTTACAATTACTACATGAACAATCTCGAAGAAATCGAAAAAGCATTGGCCGTTGGTGCTGAAAAAGCAAGAGTTGTGGCTGATGACGTATTGGCACGTGTACGCAAGAAGATTGGGTACTAGATAATCAGGTTTAATAAAAACCCTCCCGTCTTTTGAACTCCTTTTGGAGTCCAAAGCCACCTTCCCTTAAAAAAGGGAAGGAATTCATTACTCAATAAAATTTTTAATACTAAAAGTAAAAGCTAAACTTCTCCTCCTTTTAAAGGAGGAGAGGCTTATGCTTCAGAACCGAAGCAAAAGGCGAGGTGGTTATTTCAATAATTCCAGTAATTAATTTATTAAATCACTTCAAACAACTTCCCGGGAAGTGGCCTAATTACGCCTTTCAATTCCATATTCAAAAGCACGCCGGCTACTTTAAAAATAGGCATATGACATTCTAGAGCTATGCTATCCAACAGTTGCTGCTCCTTCGATTTCAGATAATTATAGATAATTTTTTCGTCCGCTTCCAATTCCACAAAGAGCTGTTTTTGAATGGCCGGTTTTTTTTCGTTTTCGAGCTCCCAATTCAAGATATAAGGAACGTCCATGGGGTTTGACAACAAATGGGCTTTTTGATACTTAATCAGATTATTGCATCCTGTACTTTGCGCATCCGTGGTCCTTCCTGGCACCGCAAACACATCACGATTATAAGAATTGGCAATATCAGCCGTAACCAAACTTCCTCCCCGTTCCGCAGACTCGATGACAATAGTCGCTTCACTGACGCCGGCAATAATCCGATTGCGTTTTAAGAAATTTTCCCGTTCAGGATGGGAGGTACTCCAAAATTCGGTTAAAAAACCGCCGTTTTGCTCAATCTCAGCAACATAGCGTTTATGCACTTTAGGATATATTTGATTTAAGCCGTGTGCTAAACAGCCTACCGTTTGCAACTTGTGTTTTACGGCTGCTTTTTGGGCGGTAATATCAGTACCATAAGCAAACCCCGAAATGATCACCGGATTAAAAACTGCCAATTGTTCAATCAACTGTTCACAAAACGCTACCCCTGACGACGTGATTTTGCGAGTCCCCACAATGCTAATCAAACGCTGACGTTTCAAATTAACTTGCCCCGCTTGAAACAAAAGAATGGGACCGTCAATACAATGCTTCAATTTTTCAGGATAACTAGCATCCATAAAATATAAGGGTTGGATATTGTTGTCTCTAATAAATTTCAGCTCGTTTTCTGCAGCCAATACATGACTTTTATTAAAAATATCTTCCAACATGCTGCCTCCAATCCCATCAATTTTTAAGAGCTGTTGCTTCTTTTCTTTGAATACAGCTTGTGCAGAACCGCAGTGGGCGATCAGTTTTTTGGCTGTGATGTCGCCTATTTTCGGCACATTTTGAAGTGCAAGAATGAAAATTAAGTCCTGATCTGACATTTATAAGGTTGATTAAGAAGGAAAACAGTTTAAATTTAAGCAATGTTGATAAATAGTAAGACTTTAATTTCGGCGAAAATCAAAAATTCTTAACTTTGTTTCGATGCATATAGAAACTTACATAAGCGATTTACTGTACCGTTACGACTGTGTGACGATTCCAGAATTTGGTGCCTTTTTAACCAAACGTGTCTCGGCACGAATGGATGAGAACACGCATACCTTTTTTCCTCCTAAAAAAGTCATATCGTTTAATGAGCAATTAAAGCATAACGACGGCTTGTTGGCGAGCTATATTGCGGATGCCGAAAAAATACCTTACGAAGTTGCTGTTCAAAAAATTAGTAAGCAAGTTAAATCCATCAACGCTTTTTTAATTGAAGGGGAAACTCTGAATTTTAGCAGCATTGGAGATTTAATCTTGAATGCCGATGGGAAAATTGTTTTTGAGCCGGCTAATAGCAGCAATTATCTTACCGATGCTTTTGGCCTTACTGAATTTAAAGCCTCGCATGTTAACCGTGAAGTTTATAAAAAGCAAGTTGAAACTTTGGAAGATGTCATCCCAATTGACATCACTCCTGAACGACGTTCAAGCCGTTCTTATCTTAAATATGCAGCAGTAGCGCTTATCGCTTTAACTGTAGGCGGATTTGGAGTTGCAACCTTTCATAATAACCAAGTAGAAACCCACAATCAATTGGCGCAGGAAGCCGCCAATGAACAATTGGATGCCAAGGTTCAGCAAGCAACATTTGTGATTGAAAACCCGTTGCCTGCAACAACTTTAAACGTCGAAAAGCAACAAGGTAACTATCATCTGATTGCAGGAGCTTATCGAGTGGCTGAAAATGCTGATAAAAAAGTTGAACAACTTCAAGAACAAGGCTTTAAAGCACGAACTATCGGCGTTAACAAATACGGACTGCATGAAGTCGTATATTCTAGCTATGAAAATAGCAATGAAGCCTTAGTTGCACTTCGCGGTATTCGAAATAACTTTAACCAAGATGCGTGGTTGTTGGTGAGAGCACTTCAATAAGCGTCATCTCACATTTCATACCATCTCATTTCTGACATCTTATGCTATTCTATATTCCGGTCTTTGATTGGAAAGAAGCGTTCTTTTTGGTCTTAAAAGAGACGCTTATAGCCTTTCAAAACATACCTACAGGAGTCCGATGTGTTATTGAAAATTCACAAATTCCACCTATCTTTGCATTTCATTTAAAAAAAACACCCAATGCAAGCCAAACATCCAAGCGATTCCATCTGTATCATGACTGATTTGGTACTTCCGAGTGAGACCAATCCACTAAATAATCTCTTTGGAGGCGAGTTGTTGGCACGCATGGACCGCGCTGCGAGTATTGCAGCCAGACGTCATAGCCGCCGCATTGTGGTTACAGCATCGGTTAATCACGTGGCTTTTAACAGAACCGTACCTTTAGGATCTGTAGTTACCATTGAAGCTAAAGTTTCTAGAGCCTTCAAAAGTTCTATGGAAGTATTTATGGACGTGTGGATTGAAGATCGCGAATCAGGGGTCAGAGCCAAAGCTAATGAGGCCATCTATACCTTTGTGGCCGTAGACGAAACAGGTCGACCAACACCAGTTGCGGAAATTACTCCAGAAACCGACTTGGAAAAAACCAGGTTTGAAGCCGCTTTACGACGTAAACAATTGAGTTTGGTACTTGCCGGTAAGATGAAACCTCAAGATGCTACAGAGTTAAAAGCGCTGTTTCAATAGGTTGAGATTATCTATTTATTAGGTTAGAATTGTTGGTCGAAAACACCACTAATGACGAAAGAATTGTTGGTGGAAAACACCACAACGGCCAAAATCTTCTCAAGTTGTTGGTGGAAAACAACAACAATGGGTAGAAAACACCATCAATAGCGAGTTTCAGTAGGATTTATACTTATCTATACCATGGTCAGTTCGAGTGTTTTTGAGTATTCTGGCCAACAGCATATTTAAAATGTATCGAGAACTTTCGAACATTTTTATCTTTAAATCGCACTTTTCACGCACAGTCAATTTATCGCACTATCCATACGGCAGGATCCTGAAATTTTGCATCTTTATAGATGGCAAAGCTCAACATGGTTTCGCCGTTTGAGGGGTCGGTAAAGACTTCACCGATATCTTGATTAGTCGTTACCTTATTGCCTTTTGACACGTATACTTTGGAAAGATTCTTATACACAGTAATGTAGTTACCGTGCTGAATCAAAATCCAAGGATTTCCATTTTTTGTACTTTGTACCGCCAACACTTCTCCATTAAAGACAGAACGCACTTTCGCATTTTTATCCGTAGCAATACGGATACCATTACTATTAATCTCAATAGTATTGTCAATTAAAGAGCGCTGTGTACCGTATTTCACCTTCACCACTCCGGTACGAACTGGCCACGGTAATCTTCCTTTATTCGACTCGAATTTGGCTTCTAGCGCTTTCGCTTCCGGCGTTAAGGAGAATCCTTTAGATGCCGTTGTCGATTTTCCCGCTTTTTTATTAGAGGCAGCAATCGCCTCACGAATTAGTTTTTCTATTTCGCGGTCAATTTTATCGGCTTCCTGTTGTTTACTCTTAATTTGAGAGGCATAAGAACTCATGTTTTTCCTAACCGATTCCATCAGTTTTTGATGCTCTTTGACATCTTCTTCTAATTTCTGCTTGGCCAATCGATTTTCTTCAATCAGTCTGGTCTTATCCTTTTTCTGTTGCAACAATGCTGTGTTTAATTCCTGCAGTTTTTCAGTTTTGCGTTTAATTTCATCGCCTTGCTCCTTTTGGTAGTCTGTGTACTGTCTGATGTACTGAAGGCGCTTATAGGCCTGCTTAAAGTTCTCAGAAGACAGTAAAAACATCACCCTGCTTTGTTCAGATTTGCTTTTATAAGATTTAACCACCATCGCGGCGTAATCTTCTTTTAAGTTCTTTAACTGATCTCTAAGTGTGCTAATTTGCTTCTGATTGGTATTGATTTCCCGAGTCAATAAATTGGCCTGGTCATTGGTTACCTTTATGAGGTTTTTGCGCACATTCACCTTATAATTCAAATCTTCAACCGTAGAGATGATCGTTTTCTCCTCTTTCTTTTTGGTGAAGAGTAAATTGTTGATCTGTTGGATTTCCTTCAGAATGGACTGACGCTTGGCTTCCAACTCCTGTTGCTTTTGGCTTTGTGCATTCATAACGAAGCTGCACAAGCAAAAGAGTAAGATCAATCTGTAAATGTTAGGTTGGTAACGCATTATTCAAGTTCAATTTCTTTATATCCTGATGGAATGTTGAATGGAAAACGGACTTCCCCATTTAAACTGATGGCTTTAAAGTCGAGGTCAATAATGATTTCATCATTTTTTTCCACTGCAATAATACGAATGTTTTCAGGAAAAATTTGCTTGCTCACAGTTTGATATTTCTTATAATCTATCTGCAGCATCCGCTTTTCATTAGGTTGATACAACTGTTGCGAATCCAATTTAAAAAAGCCTGGATTCACTAGAAAAAACAACTCAAAAAGTGCGCGTTGCTCTTTTGGTTGTAAAACATAAGACGAATCGTTTGGCACGGTAACGTAGGTGTCGTTCTTTAAATTAAATATAGGCTCGCCTAGAAAGATGTTCTGAACTTTTTCAAAGTCGATATCTGTACCCAGCAATCGGGTCAGCAATGAAAAATCGCCGTCAAAGTATTGGTTGTTGAGTTTGTCATAAAACCTGACGCTATCTTGGGTAATCATTACACGGGCGACGCCTAAAGGTGCGCTCATCCAAATGACTTTATCTTTTTCCATCCTCAAGTTTACGGTAGTGCCATTACTTTTATCGCCCTCGGTATAATCAATGCGCACTTTGGCCTGCAGGGTTTTAAACCGCGCTTCCTGTTTGGCAGTTTCTCGAATTATCTGTTTTGCGGACATGTTTTTATCGATCTCCGCAGTACCAGTTAAGGTTTTGGTCGATCTACAACTTACACTTAAAACCAATAAAAGTACTAGGGCACTTAATTTGTAAAGTCTCATTCATTAGGGTTTTTTAAAGCTGCTGCCTTTTTTGCAAACGTTTCAGATTTGGTATTATTATTACTGAGCCTATAAGCCATGCTCAATTGGGTATAAAAATCAGCTTCCATTTTCGGATCTTCAATAACATAATCCAAACCTGATTCTAAACTTATAATGGCTTCTTTAGCCTGTTTTAAGTTGTTATGTGCTACCCCTTTAAT
>RCMY010002082.1_pt1 | contig 18271 bp, 15 predicted proteins | sample 2041341 | NCBI WGS metagenome assembly RCMY01 (sample SAMN09708234, study PRJNA481090) | Marine sediment metagenome, whole genome shotgun sequencing project. | reverse complement strand
TTCAGGCATTGGAAGGAATGGAGCACGTTAGAATGCGTCCATCCATGTATATTGGAGATGTGAGTACACGAGGATTACATCATTTGGTGTATGAGGTAGTTGACAACTCTATAGATGAGGCGATGGGAGGTTATTGCGACACCATTGGAATCACCATAAATGAAGATAATTCTGTTACCGTTAAAGACAACGGAAGAGGAATTCCTGTTGGAATACACAAAAAAGAAGGTGTTTCTGCATTACAAGTTGTAATGACAAAAATTGGTGCTGGCGGAAAATTTGACAAAGATTCTTATAAAGTTTCCGGTGGTTTACACGGTGTTGGTGTTTCTGTAGTAAACGCCTTATCAGCACATTTAACCGCTACTATTCACCGCGAAGGTAAAATATGGCAACAAGAGTATGAAAAAGGAAAAGCTCTATATCCTGTAAAAGTTATTGGCGATTCCGATGATTCAAGTACAGAAGTGACCTTTTTTGCAGATGATACCATTTTTCAAACAGAAATTATATTTAGTTACGATACCTTGGCAGCAAGAGCACGCGAACTATCTTATTTGAATCAAGGAGTAACCATATCTATTACAGATAGACGAAATAAAGATGAAGATGGCAATTTCGTTCATGAAGAATTTTTAAGCAAAGATGGTTTAAAAGAATTTGTTCGATATTTAGATGCTACCAGAGAACAACTTACTTCCGATGTTATCAGCATGGAAGGCGATAAAGGTGGAATTCCGGTAGAAGTTGCCATGGTTTACAATACATCGTATACCGAAAATTTACATTCTTATGTGAACAATATCAACACCCATGAAGGTGGAACTCACTTAGCCGGATTTCGAAGAGGTTTAACGCATACATTGAAGAAATATGCTGAAAATTCTGGTATGTTGAGCAAATTGAAGTTTGATATTGCTGGTGATGATTTCCGCGAAGGCTTGACTGCCATTATTTCTGTAAAAGTTCAAGAACCTCAATTTGAAGGACAAACCAAAACAAAATTAGGTAACCGAGAAGTTACTGCTGCAGTAAGTCAGGCTGTTTCAGAAATGCTCACCGATTATTTAGAAGAAAATCCGGATGATGCTAAAATAATAGTTCAAAAAGTGATTTTAGCAGCACAAGCGCGTCATGCAGCGACAAAAGCGCGTGAAATGGTGCAAAGAAAAACGGTAATGTCTGGTGGCGGTTTACCCGGAAAACTATCCGATTGTGCCTGGAGCGAACCAGAAAAATGTGAGATTTTCTTAGTCGAGGGAGATTCCGCAGGTGGAACAGCAAAGCAAGGTAGAGATCGTAATTTTCAAGCCATTTTACCACTTCGAGGAAAAATATTAAACGTTGAAAAAGCCATGCAACATAAGGTTTTTGAAAACGAAGAAATAAAAAGTATGTACACCGCTTTAGGGGTAACTATTGGAACCGAAGAAGACCCAAGAGCTTTAAACTTGAGCAAATTAAGATATCACAAAGTAGTCATCATGTGTGATGCCGATGTCGATGGTAGCCATATTGCTACATTAATTTTAACCTTCTTTTTCCGCTATATGCGGGAATTAGTTGAAAATGGTAATATTTATATTGCGGCACCACCTCTTTATCTTGTAAAAAAAGGAGCAAAAAAAGAATATGCTTGGAGTGATGCAGAACGCGATAAAATTATGGCTGATTTTGGTGGCGGAACCATTCAGCGATACAAAGGTCTTGGAGAGATGAATGCAGAACAACTTTGGGATACTACCATGAATCCTGAATTTAGAACCATGCGTCAAGTATCGATTGATAACGGTACCGAAGCAGATAGAGTTTTTTCTATGCTGATGGGAGATGATGTTCCACCAAGAAGACAATTTATTGAAAAACATGCAGTTTATGCAAATATTGATATATAATTTAAAATTGAAACAAAAATGAAAGTAACCGTCGTAGGAGCTGGTGCTGTTGGCGCTAGTTGTGCAGAGTACATCGCTATTAAGAATTTCGCATCTGAAGTTGTAATTGTAGATATTAAAGAAGATTATGCTGAAGGAAAAGCAATGGATCTAATGCAATGTGCCTCTTTAAATGGATTTGATACCAAGATAGTTGGTAGTACCAATGATTATTCAAAAACAGCAAATAGTGATATTGCAGTAATTACAAGTGGAATTCCTCGTAAACCAGGAATGACCAGAGAAGAATTGATTGACATCAATGCTGGAATCGTAAAAACCGTTTCTAAAAGTATTTTAGAACACTCACCAAATGCAATCTTTATTGTCGTTAGTAACCCAATGGATACTATGGCTTATTTGGTTCACAAAGCAACCGGAATTGCAAAAAATAGAATTATTGGTATGGGTGGTGCTTTAGACAGTGCTCGTTTCAAATACCGTTTAGCAGAAGCTTTAGGTTGTCCATCGTCTGATGTTGACGGATTGGTTATCGGTGGTCACAGTGATACAGGCATGATTCCATTAACTAGATTAGCTGTTAGAAATAGTATTTCGGTAAGTAAATTTTTATCTGATACTAAATTAGATGAAGTTGCTCAAGCTACAAAAGTAGGTGGTGCGACCTTGACCAAAATGTTAGGCACAAGTGCTTGGTATGCTCCAGGTGCTGCCGTATCTGCAATGGTTCAGGCAATTGCTTGCGATCAGAAAAAAATGTTCCCATGTTCTGCTTTATTAGAAGGAGAATATGATTTAAATGATATTTGTATCGGTGTACCTTGTATTATTGGTAAAGATGGAATTGAAAAAATTGTTGCTTTAGATTTAACAGATGCTGAAAAAGCAAACATGAAAGAAAGTGCTGACGCAGTTCGAGTTGTGAATGGTTTGCTATAAAAAATAGTCTCATTTATAATTAACATATTTAAATAAAGGTTACTTTTATTAGCGATAATAAAGTAACCTTTTTTAATTTAATTTTATAACCTTATGAAAAAAATTACTCTTTTTGCCTTATTGCTAGTTTCTGTGAGTGTATTCGCACAAGAAAATATTTCTGAAGGAATAGTAGTTCAAAAGCAAACTCTTTCAAGTACTAACGAACAAATGAACACGCAGTTGGCGATGATTGGCGATATGCAAACAACCACCTATTTCAAAGCAAATAAATCACGTTCTGAAATGTCAAATGCAATGGCAGGAGAAACTATTGCCATTATGGATAATGACAAAAAGGAGATGCTCATTTTAATCGATAATGCACAACTTGGAAAAAAATATGCAACTAAAAGTTTAACGCTAACAGAAGATACCTTAAATAATATTGTGGTAACACCAAGTGATGAAACCAAAACCATATTGGGATACGAATGCAAAAGATATGATATTACCACTACAAAAGATGATGTTGAAACAAAACTGATTCTTTTTACTACGGATAAAATTGGTGCTATGTCGGAACAATTAGCTTCATTTGGAAATAAAATCTCCGGATTCCCAATGTATATGGAAATTAACGCAACACAAATGGGAATGGACATGACCATCAAAATGGAAGTGGTAGAAGTGAAAAAAGAAGAAATATCTGATGAGAAATTTTCAGTGGAGATTCCGGAAGGATATGAAGAAAATGCTTCCCTTTTAGGAAACTAAAAATTGTTTAAAAAATAATGCAACCATCCGTTTCTTATGACGGATGGTTTTTTTATGCCTGTATCAAGATAATCCTGAAATTTTTCCGTCTTTATCAATAAACATATGTTCAGATGCTGGTTTTCCCGGTAAACCTGGCATTCGCATCATTTTACCCAAAATAGGAATAATGAATTTAGCTCCGGAAGCAATTTCAATTTCACGAACAGTTACCGTAAAATTTTCAGGTCTTCCAATCAAACTTTCGTTATCGGAAAATGACTTTTGCGTTTTAGCCATACATATAGCGAAATCATTAAATCCTAAACGATCAATTCGTTGTAAATTAAGTTTTGCTTTTTTATCATAATCTACTGCGACTGCTCCATAAATTTCTTTCGCGATAATCTCAATCTTTTCCTTCACCGGTGCGTTCCAATTGTAAATTGGTTTAAACTTTGCAGTGGAATTCTCGACCACTTCAACAACGGCATTTGCCAAATCAACCATGCCTTCTCCTCCCTTTTCCCATCCTTCTGAGAGCAGTGCATTAACACCAAGTTCGCTACATTTTTGAATTACAAAATCAATTTCTTCCTTAGAGTCATTCGTAAATGCATTGATAGCTACAACAGGTTCTAAATTAAATTTTCTCATATTTTCAATATGCTTTTCTAAATTAGCAAAACCCTTTTGAACAAAAGACAAATTATCTAAATTTAACTGATCAGGTTTGGCACCACCATGATGACGCAATGCGCGAATCGTAGCAACTAAAACAACCGCTTTCGGATTCAATCCTGATGCCGCACATTTAATATTTAAAAACTTTTCTGCACCCAAATCTGCTCCAAAACCAGCCTCAGTAACCACATAATTCGAAAGTGAGAGTCCCATTTTTGTTGCTAATATGCTATTCGTCCCCTGAGCAATATTCGCAAAAGGACCACCATGAATAATTGCAGGATTCTTTTCTAATGTCTGCACTAAATTTGGCTTTATGGCATCTTTTAATAAAATTGCCATGGCATTTTCTGCTTTTAAATCGCGTGCAAAAATTGGTTTTTTATCGAAGGTAAATCCAACAAAAATATTGCCTAATCTTTCTTTTAAGTCTTCAAATCCGGAAGCCATGCACAAAATTGCCATGACTTCAGAGGCCGGAGTTATGTTAAAACCATCTTCTCTTGGAATTCCGTTTGCCGTACCACCCAAACCAATTGTTATTTGACGTAATGACCTGTCATTCATATCAATAACTCGTTTCCATAGAATAGTTCTCGGATCTAAATTTAAGGTACAAGGGCATTGTAAATTATTATCTATTAAGGCAGAAAGTAAATTATTGGCTTTTTCAATAGCATTGAAGTCTCCAGTAAAATGCAAATTGATATCTTCCATCGGGACGACTTGGGAATAACCACCACCAGCTGCACCACCTTTTATACCAAAAACCGGACCCAAAGAAGGTTCTCGCAATACAACTGTTGCTTGTTTTCCTATCTTATTAAGCCCTTCTGTTAAACCAATAGATACGGTAGTTTTTCCTTCTCCAGCAGGTGTTGGTGTCAATGCAGTTACTAAAATCAGATTGTTTTTTGCTAGCTTTTCTTCATCAATTAAATGTAAAGGAAGCTTTGCTTTGAACTTGCCATATAAATCTAATTCCTCCGGATCAATTTTTAACTTTTTGGCGATTTCATTTATGTGAATTAATTGTGTGTTCTGTGCTATTGCAATATCTGTTAAATGTTCCATTTTTTTGAATTCATAATCTTGGCTAATTTACTAAAAATTAGGGGTTCTGTAATAACAATAAAAGCAATAAAATTCATGGTTTATTTCTTTCTAACCTAAATCTTTTGAGTATATTTGCGCGATTATTGAAATAAAGATTATTAAAATTAAATAAGAATGCAAAACAAAGGACTTATAAGATTATTTGCAATCGTTTTTAGTATAGTTTGTTTATACCAGCTATCCTTTACTTGGTTCGCAAAAAATGCAGAGAAGGATGCCGTAAATTATGCAGAATTAAAATCTATTGAAAATGAGCCGACCGAATCGGTAAAATTTCAAAAAAGATATTTAGATTCTATCGGAAATGATCCGTTAATAAATTTAGGATTTACAGATTTTAGTTACAATGAAGTTAAAGAAAAAGAAATAAACCTTGGACTTGACTTAAAAGGTGGTATCAATGCAACCTTAGAAGTTTCTGTTCGAGATATCTTACAAGGTTTATCTAATGATTCAAAAGATCCGGTTTTTAACCAAGCTTTAGTTGCAGCCACAAAAGCACAAAAAGAAAGTGATAAAGACTATTTAGATTTATTTTTTACAGCTTTTGAAAATGAAAGTAAAGGATCTGTAAAATTAAGTGACCCAAGCATTTTTGGTAATAAGTCGTTAAAAGATAAAATTAACTTCAAAATGACAGATGCCGAAGTTATGCCGATTTTAAGAGAAGAGGTTAAAGGATCTATCAGTACAGCGTTTGAAGTTCTTCGAAGCAGAATTGACCGTTTTGGTGTAACATCACCAAATATTCAACGTATTGGCGAATCAGGAAGAATATTAATTGAATTACCTGGTGCAAAAGATATTGATCGTGTTAAAAAGTTATTACAAAGTACTGCCGAATTACAGTTTTGGGAAGTTTTCACGAACCAAGAAATGGCACAATTCTTTATTTCTGCTAATACAACTTTGGCTGAAATCTTAAAAGTAGAAGACGACGAAACGGAAAAAGTTCAAGATACCACTACTTCATTAGATTCTGAAATTGACGATTTATTAGGGGAAGTAAAAGATTCTATCAATATCGAAGCAAACAATCCGTTATTAAGTAAACTTTTTGTTCGTTTTCCTCAGACCCAAAATGATATTAGTTCCGTATTGGCCTCTGCCAACGTAAATGATACAGCAACAATTAATAAATATCTTACGATGAGAGAAGTAAGAAATTTATTGCCTGCTGAGTTAAAATATGCAAAATTTGCATGGGATGTAAAGCCGATAAATGATACTGAAATTATTAATTTATATGCCTTACAATCGAATAGAGATGATGAAGCTCCGATTCAAGGAGATGTAATTTCTGATGCTTCTCAAGTTTTTGACCAATTAGGAGCAAACCCTGAAGTGAGCATGACGATGAATAGTAAAGGCTCAAAGCTTTGGGGAAAAATGACTACCGATAATGTAGGTAAATTTGTCGCCGTGGTTTTAGATGATTATGTATATTCTGCTCCAAGAGTTAATGATGCTATTACTTCAGGTAGAACTTCCATTTCGGGTTCATTTACAATTGATGAAGCGCAAGATTTAGCAAATGCCCTAAAATCAGGTAAACTTCCTGCTGCCGCTCGTATCATACAATCGGATGTAGTTGGTCCTTCTTTAGGTAAAGAAGCTATCCAAAGTGGATCTATTTCATTTGCAATCGCTTTATGTTTGGTTTTAACTTGGATGATTTTTTATTATGGTAAAGCGGGTATCTTTTCAGATATCGCTTTAGCATTAAACATTTTATTTATTTTCGGTGTACTTGCCGCATTTGGAGCAGTATTAACACTCCCCGGTATTGCAGGTATCGTTTTAACTATAGGTATGTCGGTAGATGCGAACGTACTTATTTACGAACGAATAAAAGAAGAGCTAAGCAATGGTAAAGGTTTAAAAGAAGGTGTAAATGATGGTTTTAGCGGTGCTTTATCTTCCATTTTAGATGCAAACATAACAACCTTATTAACTGGTATTATTTTATATATTTTCGGTACAGGTCCTGTAAAAGGATTTGCAACTACCTTAATAATTGGTATTATAACGTCCTTATTTTCCGCCATCTTCATTACACGTTTATTGATCGAATGGTATATCAACAAAAAAGGAAATAGTTTAACGTTCAATACCGCTATTACCAAAAAATGGTTTAACGATATTAGAGTTGATTTCTTGAGTAAGCGAAAAATGGCTTATATTATTTCAGGTTCTATTTTGATTTTAGGAATTGGATCTTTATTGACAAATGGATTAAATTACGGAGTTGATTTCAAAGGTGGTAGAACATACACCGTCCGTTTTGACGAAAAAGTCAATGCACCTGATGTTGCCAGTAGTTTGAAAGATTTATATGGTAGTTCGCCTGAAGTAAAAACTTTTGGTACAGCAAACCAACTTAAAATTACAACTAAATACAAAATTGATGATAACGCTATAACGGTTGATGATGAAGTACAATCTTTATTGTTTAAAGGTGTTCAACCTTTTTTACCTGCCGGTATAACTTACGATGAGTTTAAATCTGCCGATAGTGAGCATAATGTTGGTATCATGCAGTCTATCAAAGTTGGTCCAACAATCGCCGATGATATTAGACAAGCTGCTATTTGGGCAATTTTCGGATCTTTAATCGTCGTGTTCCTATACATCTTATTCCGTTTTAGAAAATGGCAATACAGTTTAGGTGCTGTTGCCGCCGTTTTTCATGACGTGTTGATCGTATTATCTATTTTCTCTATTTTTTACAAATTCTTACCATTTGATATGGAAATTGACCAATCTTTTATTGCGGCAATATTAACCGTAGTTGGTTACTCCTTAAATGATACAGTGGTAATTTTCGATAGAATTAGAGAGTTTAATAACAAACATGTTAGTTGGAAATTTGACCGTGTGATAAATGCGGCTTTGAGTAGTACTTTAGGAAGAACAATAAATACTTCTGCAACAACCTTAATCGTATTATTGGCAATCTTCTTATTTGGTGGAGATTCTATTAAAGGATTTATGTTCGCCTTAATCATTGGTGTGATTGTAGGTACCTACTCTTCTTTGTTTATTGCAACGCCGGTTATGTACGATACTACAGCCAAACTAGATAAAAAAGAAGGCAAAAAACTGAAATAATTTTTTAGAATTATTTCTATAGACCCTAAAACCTTTTGAGAGTAAATTCTTAAAAGGTTTTTACTTTTTTGTATTTTTGCGTTTTTAAAATAAAATGGTTTGTTTCTGAATAAATAGTACCCATTGAAACAAGTCCAGAAATAAAATTAATACCTAATATTCCTATGAGTCTTATCCAATTACATGATAAATCGTTTAAACCGTTTATTGAAAAAGATAGAATAGCAAAATACGTAGCCTACCTCGCTCGGATGATTTCAGAAGATTTAGGCAAAGGCGAGACTCCGATTTTCATCGGAATTTTAAACGGATCCTTTATTTTTGCAGCTGATTTTGTACGTGAATATCCGTTTGATTGTCATATTTCTTTTGTAAAATTAGCCTCATATGACGGAACTAATTCTACAGGAAAAATTAGACAATTGGTTGGATTAAATGAAGATTTATCCGGAAAAACCGTAGTTATATTAGAAGATATTATTGATTCAGGAAATACACTTGCTGAGATTTATGAGATTTTTAGGGATAAGAATTTAAAAAATTTGAAAATTGCTACCTTGTTTTTTAAACCAGATGTTTTCCGTAAAGAGTTACATATCGATTATATCGGCAAATCTATCGAAGATAAATTTATTGTTGGCTATGGTCTAGATTACGATGGTTTAGGCAGAAACCTGCCAGACATTTACCAATTAAATGACGACTTATAATTGGCAAAGAAAAATAAATCTTTACTTTTACAGTACAAAATTCACCAAAAATGAAAAATATTGTTTTATTCGGCCCTCCGGGAGCAGGAAAAGGAACACAAGCTGATGTATTAAAAGACAAGTACAACTTAATACATATTTCAACCGGAGATGTATTTAGAAACAATATTAAAAACGAAACGGCTTTAGGCAAACTTGCAAAAACATATATGGATCATGGCAATTTAGTGCCTGATGAAGTTACTATCGAAATGCTAAAAGCGGAAGTAATTAAAAATCAAGATACGAATGGTTTTATTTTCGATGGTTTTCCGAGAACCGAATCGCAAGCAAAAGCGTTAGATTTATTTTTGAGTGAAAATGACCAAAGTATTAATGGGATGGTCGCTTTGGAAGTACCAGAAGAATTATTGATTAAACGCCTTATAAACAGAGGTAAAACCAGTGGCAGACCTGATGATCAAGACGAAAGTAAAATAAGAAATCGTTTTAACGAATACCAAACAAAAACAGCCATTTTACAAGATTACTACCAAAAACAAAATAAATATTTCGGAGTGAATGGTGTTGGTGGTATTCAAGAGATTACAGACCGTTTGGTTGCCGTATTTAATGAAATATAAGCATTTTTAATCCACATTTTATTCACCCAGCAAAAAGTATAAAAGATTATGACAGAAGGAAATTTTGTTGACTATATTAAAATTTATGCCGCCTCAGGTAAAGGTGGTAAAGGTTCTTCGCATTTACATCGTGAAAAATATGTAGATAAAGGTGGCCCGGATGGTGGTGATGGTGGTCGCGGCGGGCACGTAATTCTTCGTGGCGATAAAAGCATGTGGACACTCTTTCACCTAAAGTTTAAAAAACACTTTAAAGCGCTGCATGGTGGTGCCGGTAGTAAAAATAGAAGTACCGGTAAAGATGCCGATGATGTTTATATCGATGTTCCGTTGGGCACCATAATTCGAAATGCTGACACGAATGAAGTCTTGCACGAAATTACTGAAAATGGTGAAGAAATCATTTTGGTAGAAGGTGGAATGGGCGGTAGAGGAAACTGGCATTTTAAAACATCTACCAATCAAACTCCTCGATACTCGCAACCGGGAATTGACGGTCTAGACGGCTGGTTTCAACTCGAATTAAAATTATTGGCAGATGTGGGATTAGTAGGATTTCCAAATGCCGGTAAATCAACATTATTATCTGTTTTAACCTCGGCGAAACCTAAAATTGCAGACTATGCCTTTACGACCCTAAAACCAAATTTAGGTATTGTTGAATATCGTGATTTTCAAACTTTTGTGATGGCAGATATTCCTGGTATTATTGAAGGCGCTGCCGAGGGAAAAGGTTTAGGTCATCGTTTTTTACGACATATAGAAAGAAATTCAACACTGCTATTTTTAATTCCTGCAGATAGTGAAAATATTCTTGAAGAGTATAAAATTTTATTGAATGAGCTCAAAAAACACAATCCGGAATTGTTGGATAAAGATCGTTTGTTAGCCATTTCAAAAACGGATATGCTCGATGAAGAATTAATAAATGAAATTGAAAAAGAGCTTCCAAAAGATATTCAACATATTTTTATTTCGTCGGTAGCACAAATCGGACTTACCGAATTAAAAGATATGCTTTGGAAAATGCTGAATCAATAAAAGATCGAATTTAAGCTGTTTATCCTCAGCCTTTTTTAAAACAATTTTTCTAAAATACTTTCTAGATTGAAAAATAAATAAATAACGAATAACAAAACAGCTATTAAAATAAGTGCTCTTTTGTTATTCGATTTTTTGCGTTTTACAAATTTTGAATCCATTGTATTTATTCTTTTGTTTCTATTACTTTTTTACCTCGAAGCATTTCTCGTTTTCCTGGCGGTCCGGGTAATTTTTCAACTAAAAAACCTACCGATTGCATTGCTCTTCGTACACTTCCTTTGGCCGCATAAGTTACCAAAATTCCGTCATTCTTTAAACTATCGTACATTTTTTTAAAGATTTCCTCCGTCCATAATTCTGGTTGAACCCTTGCTCCAAAAGCATCGAAATATATTAAATTAAAAGAATTTTTATCCTCAATTTGATCAAAAAACTGTTGTCTTTTGAACATTGAAAAATTATCTTTCAAAACATGTTCTTTTCCCCAAGGAATATGATGCATTTTGGTAAAATATTCTTTCTTATTTTTTGCTCGCAATTCTTCGACATAGTTCAATTGCAGCAGTTCTTCTTCCAAAACCGGAAATGCTTCCACGCCAGTGTAATTCACAAACAAATTGCGCTTGACGGCTTCCAAAAAAGTAATAAAACAATTTAAACCAGTACCAAAACCTATTTCTAAAATGTGAATTTTTTCGCCATTTTCAATCAAATCGAGACCATTCTTGATAAATACGTGATATGCCTCCTGAATTGCGCCGTGCTTGGAGTGGTAATGCTCTTCCCATTCGGGTAAATAAATACTCGAAGAGCCATCTGCCGTTATTATAATTTTTCTTTTCATAACTCTATTGTGCAACAAAGTTACAAAATCATTGGCTATATAAATTCCGTTTAAATACTATAAAAAATTGAGCATTATTAATTACTTTTGTAGTAAAATAGGATATATCATGAGCGCAGAAGTAACACCAAAAATAAAAATTGAGAAGAGAAAAAATTCAAAAATAGATCAAGTTGATTTTAGTAATTTGCCTTTCGGACAAGTATGTTCAGACCATATGTTCGTTTGCACTTATAAAGATGGTAAATGGCAACAACCTGAAATAAAGCCGTATCAAAATATTAGCCTAGATCCATCTGCGAAAATTTTTCATTACGGACAATCGGTTTTTGAAGGTATGAAAGCCTATAAGGATACCGAAGGCAAAATTTGGTTATTTCGCCCGTTAGACAATCAAAAAAGAATCAATATTTCTTCGAAAAGATTGTGTATTCCTGAATTTCCGGAAAACTATTTTATGGAAGGCTTGACAACGCTTGTGAAATTAGAGAGCGATTGGATACCGAAAACCGAAGGCAGTTCTTTATATATTCGTCCGTTTGTTTTTGCAACGGGTAACGGTTTTCATGCATCACCTTCTAACGAATATACTTTTATTATTGCGTGTTCGCCTTCCGGCGGATATTTTTCTGGAAAAGTGAACGTTTTAATTGAAGAAAAATACTCTCGTTCTGCCAATGGTGGCGTTGGTTTTGCAAAAGCCGGTGGTAATTATGCCGGACAGTTCTACCCAACCCAATTGGCAACCGAAAAAGGATACCAACAAGTAATTTGGACGGATGATACCAACCATGAGTATATTGAAGAAGCTGGTGCTATGAACATTTTCATAAGAATTGGCGATACTTTAATCACAGGTCCGACAAGTGATCGTATTTTAGATGGTATTACCAGAAAAAGTATCATTAAAATTGCCGAAGATGAAGGTATTTCGGTAGAAGTTCGAAAAATAAAAGTACAAGAAATTATAGAAGCCTCTAAAAAAGGAACTTTAAAAGAAATGTTTGGCGCAGGTACTGCGGCCGTTATTTCACCAATAGCCGGATTTGGCTATCGCGATGCAGACTACGAATTACCTATTGTTGAAAATAACTACGCTTCTCGTTTAAAAAAGAGAATTACAGATATTCAATACAATCGAGCCGAAGATAAATTTGGCTGGCGTTATGAAGTAAAATAATAACTTTTTAATAAGTGTATAACTCAAAAAAAACGAATAATTCAGGGTTTCATTTCTACCGAAACCCTGAATTATTTATTTATCTAAGATCGAAGAAATATTCGGTTTAAAATAATTTGGTCCTTTCATTACTTTTCCATCTTCTCGATATATCGGAGTTCCGTCGGCACCTAATTTGCTCATATTGCTGCGTTGAATTTCATTAAAAACCTCTTCAATTTTATATTGCATTCCGTGCTCTAAAATAGTTCCGCATAAAATATAAAGCATATCACCTAAGGCATCGGCAACTTCTACTAAATCGTTGTTTTTGGCAGCTTCTAAATATTCCTCATTTTCTTCTGCCATCAAATTAAAACGCAACTGCAATTTAGGCATCGGTAAATTTGCGATTGGTCTTTGTTCAATTCCCAAACCAAAAGCTTCATGAAAATCTTGAACCGCCTTTATTTTATTTTCCATATATTTTTCTAAAAATTATTACTGCATCAAACTTAAATTATTTGAAAATAAAAGATAAGCGTAATCAGATTCTTTTGTAAACAAGTTATTAAAATCGTTCTATCATTCCTATATTTTACTATTTATTAAGTATTTACCCGATAGAATATTGATTTTACAAAATCAGTTTCATTCGCACTATATCTTTTTTTTGTTACATTTGTTACGAAACCTTTTGCTTTTCCCCTTAAAAATAGTTGCCATGAAAAACAATATTTCTTTTCTTATCATTTTACTTCTATGTATAACTTCCTGCTCGAGCGATAGCTCCCCAACGAAAGAACCAGAAATTCAAATTGAAACCCCACCTGATAATACACCAAACTATGAAAGTATTAAAATTCCGCAAACTTCACAGCGAAGTGGTGACGCTGCCAAAGGATATGCATATTTAATTTCAGGCGATTATATGAGCTCCGGAATACCCTATGATATTTTTATTTTAGGTAACGGAACGGATAATTCGAATGTTTTGAACAGAACCGGAGAAAATGCGACCATTCCTTATGATTTTAACGCAATTGATGCAGCCAATGGAGTGAAAATTGTTGCCCCAAACTGTATGCAATGCCATGCAACTCAAATTAATAATGAGCTTATTATTGGTTTAGGAAATCAAACCTTAGATTTCACCGTAAATCGAGCCGATCAAATAAATACTTTAAATACTGCCATAACTATTTTACATGGACGAAACAGCAAAGAATGGGAAGCCTATGAACCTTTCAAAAAAAGTTTAGAAACTGTCGGGCCAAAAACAATTACCAAGACTCGGGGAGTCAATCCAGCTGATAAAACTACTTTGGTCCTTACTGCATATCGAGACAAAAACACGTTGGAACAACTAGACGATGCAGTAATTTCAGTTTCTGATGAAGTGATTCCTTCCGATGTTCCAGCATGGTGGTTATTAAAAAAGAAAAACGCCCTATTCTATCACGCCATCGGTAGAGAAGATTTTTGTAGATCAATGATTACCATGGTTCTGGCTACCTTAACGGATTTTGAAAAAGCAGAAGAAGTGGATGAAAAAATGAAAGATATTTTGACTTATATCAAAACCATTGAAGCACCAAAATACCCGTTTACATTAAATACCACTTTAGCCAATCAAGGAGAAACTATTTTTAAAAACAATTGTGCAGTTTGTCATGGTACTTATGGTTCGACAGGTACGTATCCGAATTTATTGGTTTCTTTAAAAACGGTTGGAACTGATCCTGAATTATCAAATTTCTACACCAGTTCTTCCGCAGAAATGAATTATTTTAAAGATTGGTTCAATACCGGTTGGTTTGGAAGTGGCTCAAATGCCATGAAATTTGTTGCCGAAGGAGGTTATGTTGCTCCGCCTTTAGATGGGGTTTGGGCTACAGCACCTTATTTTCACAACGCTTCTGTACCAACGATTGAAGATGTTTTAAATAGCAGCAACCGACCAAAATACTGGACAAGAACTTTTGTGAGTACTGATTATAACGAAACAAAAGTCGGCTGGAATTTTACGGTTCAAAGTTCGAAAGTAGATAAAAATACCTATGATACTTCTCAAAAAGGCTATGGAAATAACGGACATACATTCGGTGATAAACTTACTACAGACGAACGAACTGCTTTGTTAGAATATTTAAAAACGCTTTAAGATATTTTATTGATAAGACTTGCAGGTGCAATTCGCATAAACAATGCAATCAAACTCCATCGTTTTGTGATATATACTTTTTTTCTTTTGCCTTTTATCGCTTTGTAAATTTGTTTTGCCGCCTTATTTACTGATGCCATTCCAAATGTATCGCCCAATGCCATTTTGGTATCTACAAAACCTGGAGCAACATCAGTAATATATATTTTCGATTTGCTCCGTTTTGCTTTCATCCATAGCGATTCTAAATAATTGTTTTGAAATGCTTTCGAAGCAAAATACGAAGGAGCATGTCTGCTACCTCTAATTCCGGCAACGGAAGAAATCCCTACCAAATGACCAAAACCTTGCTCTTTAAATAGGTTATAGGAGAGTCCGTAAATACTTGTTGCGCCCAAAACATTAGTTTCTAAAATTGGTGCTTCCTTTTCCCATTCGAGCGCATAATTAGGTTCGGCAACACCGGAGCTATATATAATCAAATCAATCGCTCCTAGGATCGTAAGTAACTCTTTAAAAATTATAGGATTGGTTTCTATTTTAGTAACATCATGTTTTTTAATGAGATATAAACTAAGATTTTCCGCTTGAATTTCTTGTAATTTCTCTTGTCTTCTTCCGGTAACGGCAACTTGAAATCCATCAGCGACCAAAAGTCGGGCCAATTCTCTTCCAATTCCGGATGTTGCCCCAAAAACTATCGCTTTTTTACCCATTCTACTAATTTTAGTTTATTTTTGCAGCCTTAAATATAGAATAAAAATGTTTAGTCAAGGACAACTTATATTTGCAGGAATTTTTACGATTGTTTTTATTGCCGTCATGGTTTGGAGTTATCGAAAAGACATCCCATTACACAAATTTTACTATAAAAATGTTTGGGTAGTTGGTGTGGGAATTTTACTTGCAATTGCGCTTTTCGCCCTGATTACCTTTTGGTTGCACAAATAGTTTTAGCTAATTTTATAATTCAGATTTTCTGTTTGCAACTTTTCCAATTTTTTAGCGGAAGAAAATACATTTTGAAACATTTCTTGTGGAATTTTCTTTCGAAGAGCATATTCATTATAGGTTTCTCTTTTCCAATCAAAATCTTCATGCCAAAAATCGGTGGGTGAGATATAACAATAGGTATACGGATAAATTAAACTTTCCCGATTTTTTCTTCCAACTAAATTTGTAGCGTTTTCAGCTGCAATTAAAATAATCTTTCTTTTCTCACACTCTTTTTTAATATCTTGTAAAACAGAATTATACATTGGAATCACCTTTTGCATGCTGAAATTTTGATAGCTTGTATTTCCTAAATTATTTATCGGACGAAGTTGTAAGACATCTATAGAATACTGTCCAAAAACAGTAAAAAACTCGCTCAGTTCCTTAAAATTATCTTCATTAAACGTATAATTTATTCGCAACGATACGGTTTTATATTTCTTTTTTATGTCGGAAATTATTTGCAAAGATTGATGAAAAGTATCGTAATTTCCTTTTTCCATAAAATCTTCATACGAACGGCGATGCACTCCGTGTAGAGAAACAATAATCTCTTGCAATCCGGATTCTACCCATTGCTGCAACTTTTCTTTTTTAATTAAATTGGCATTTGTAGTTAACGAAATATGTGGAACCTTATATTTTTTTGCCAATAAAAAAACTTGGCCTAAATCGTTATAAAGAGTTGGTTCAGTGCCACAACCAACTTGCAATTTCAAGGCGCGTTTTAAAACAGTTTCTCCTAATCGCGGTAAGTCATTTTTATCAAAAGTGCCCTTTAATTTTTTAACATAATCTTCATCCGTAAAATAGCACATTTTACAGCGTAAGTTACATGCGTTAACCGGATCAAAATGAACCGCCAAATATCTTTGATTTAGCTGATGTAAGCCATAAAGCGCCAAAAATTTTAATCGGTGATTTTTAAGAAATCGATTGAATTTAAGCAGCCCATAAATATTCATATTAAGATACTGTTTCTGCCTCTTTTTCAGCGGCAACTATTTTATACAATTTGTCATTAGGACGAATTCTAAACTCTAATGGAATGGTAATAGAATCTCCTCGTTTGGCTAAGATTCCTTTTTCGTCATTCACAAACATTTCTTTTACTTCCAATTCTTTTGCTCCGGTAGTTGGGCCGGTAATTAAAATAGTATCGCCAATTTTTAAATCAAAAGCTTCCAATTTAAACTCTCCAATATTGGCTTTCGGAAAGAAATGAGCTCCTTTACCAATATAAACTTTCTTTTGAGTTGCATGTGAACCTGAACCTTTGCTCCACTCACCTAATTTTTGTCCGAGATAATAACCATTCCAAAAACCACGATTGTAAACCGTTTCCAATTCCAACATCCAGCCAATGACTTTTTCTTTATCATAAGTTCCATTACCTATACTGTCAATTGCATCTCTATAGGCTTTGATCACTTTCGCAACATATTCTGGAGCTCTACCTCTACCTTCAATTTTTAAAACCTTTATTTTTGCGTCGGCAACTTGATCTAAAATATCGATCGTACACAAATCTTTTGGAGACATAATATACTCATTATCAATTTCCATTTCAAAACCGGACTCTTGGTCAATTACGGTATATTTTTTTCGGCAATTTTGCTTGCATGCACCCCTATTCGCACTTGAATTGTACGAATGCAAACTCAAGTAACATTTCCCGGAAACCGCCATACATAAAGCTCCATGTCCAAATATTTCAATTTCCACCAATCTGCCGGAAGGCCCTTTAATCTCTTCCTTTTCAATTTGCTCTGTGATATTTTTTACCTGACGTAAACTCAATTCCCGGCTTAAGACGACGGTATCCGCAAACATAGCGTAGAATTTCAAGGTTTCAATGTTGGTCACATTGATTTGCGTTGAAATATGCACTTCCATTTCCGCTTGACGAGCAATAGCAATAACTGCCTGATCCATAGCGATAACGGCAGTAATATTAGCTTCTTTTGCCTTATTAATCAAGGTTTTAACTATCGTTAAATCGTGATCGTAAATTATCGTATTTAAAGTAAGATAGGTGCGAACATTTTTTTCTTGGCATCTCCTTGAGATTTCTGGTAAGTCATCTAAAGTAAAATTAATCGATGCTCGTGCACGCATATTCAATTGCTCCACACCAAAATAAACAGAATCCGCTCCGTTATCTAACGCCGCTTGCATGGATTCAAAATTTCCTGCAGGTGCCATTAACTCAATCTTATTCTCGCTGTTTGTAACCATTTAGTTTGTATTA